>Ga0307417_10001012_pt1 | contig 11571 bp, 5 predicted proteins | sample SalMarWE160210MG_2_FD_202514 | JGI IMG/M metagenome (GOLD analysis project Ga0307417, IMG submission 202514) | Salt marsh sediment microbial communities from the Plum Island Ecosystem LTER, Massachusetts, United States - WE1602-10 | ecosystem: Environmental > Aquatic > Marine > Intertidal zone >...
AGATGGGCCGGTAGACCCTTGAACCGGCGACGAATCTTTTGTATCGTGCGCAACAACATTTGAAGAGTACGTTCCCAGCGACGCCGCGTTTGCATCGCCAGGATAGCTGTGTGCTATCCTGGTCTTTCGTCGTCTACACCCTGCCCATCCGTTTCGACTGACTTGACCGTCGTCCCACAACTTGAAGAGGAGTCTCCCTTGGCTCGTGCGCGCACCGATCGCTTGTCCTTCGCCAAGATCCCTGAGGTCCACGATCTCCCGAATCTCCTCGGCGTCCAGCACGATTCTTTCTCGTGGTTTCTCGAGAGCGGTCTCAAGCAAATCTTCCGTGAGGTGTCCCCGATCGAGGACTTCACAGGGAATCTCGCCCTCGAGCTGACCGATCACCGTTTTGGCGATGAGCCGCTGTCGATCGCCGATGCCAAGGAGCAGGACTCGAACTACTCCAAGCCGTTGTTCGTAACGGCTCGCTTCCTCAACCGGGAGACGGGCGAGATCAAGGAACAGCAGGTATTTCTCGGTGATTTCCCGATGATGACTCCGAACGGGACCTTCATCATCAACGGCACCGAGCGCGTGGTCGTGAGCCAACTCGTCCGCTCGCCGGGTGTGTACTTCGACCTCACCGTCGACAAGACCTCGGACAGGGACATCTACGCCGCAAAGGTCATTCCCGGGCGAGGTGCATGGCTCGAGTTCGACATCGACAAGAAGGACACTGTCGGTGTGCGCGTCGATCGCAAGCGCCGCCAGTATGTGACCACATTCCTGCGTGCGCTCGGGTTCGGGGAGAGCGACGAAGAGCTGCTGGAGCTGTTCGACAACTCCGAGCTGATCGCCAACACCCTCGAGAAGGATCCGGCGACGACCAAGGACGAGGCCTTGCTCGACCTGTACCGCAAGCTGCGCCCGGGTGAGCTGACCACCATCGAGTCGGCCCGTGGTCTCATCAACAACCTCTTCTACAACCCGAAACGCTATGACCTGACCAGGGTCGGCCGCTACAAGCTTGACCTCAAGTTCGGGCGCAAGCCTGTCGAGCTCGACGAGTACGACGCCAATGAGCACGGTCTGCTCAGCCATGACGACATGCTCGAGACGATTCGCTACCTGACCGAGCTGCGCCTCGGAACGTCCGGGTATCGGGTCGACGACATCGACAACTTCACGAATCGCCGTGTCCGTACCGTCGGCGAGCTCATCCAAAACCAGATCCGCGTTGGCCTCACCCGGCTGGAGCGGGTGGTGCGCGAGCGCATGACGACCCAGGATCCTGAGGCGATCACACCTCAGAGCCTGATCAACATCAGGCCCGTCGTCGCCTCGATCAAAGAGTTCTTCGGCACGAGCCAGCTGAGCCAGTTCATGGACCAGCCGAACCCGCTTGCCAGCCTCACCCATCGCCGTCGTCTCTCGGCGCTCGGACCCGGGGGTCTCTCCCGGGAGCGAGCCGGGTTCGAGGTACGCGACGTGCACCCCTCGCACTACGGCCGCATGTGCCCGATCGAGACGCCCGAAGGTCCCAACATCGGTTTGATCGGGTCGCTGGCCACGTACGCCAAGGTGAACCGCTACGGCTTCATCGAGACGCCGTACCGCCGGGTGGAGGATGGCAAAGTCACCAAGAAGATCGACTACCTGACCGCAGCCGCCGAGGAAGACCACGTCATCGCCCAGGCAAACGCACCCCTCAACGACGACGGCACCTTTGCCAAGGGCAGGGTGCTGGTGCGCAAGACCGGCGGCGAGGTCGACCAGGTTCCCTCGGACCAGGTCGACTACATGGACGTCTCCCCGAAGCAGCTGATCTCCGTGTCGACATCGCTGATCCCGTTCTTGGAGCACGACGACGCAAACCGGGCGCTCATGGGCTCGAACATGCAGCGGCAGGCGGTACCGCTGCTCCAGGCCGATGCCCCGCTGGTGGGCACGGGTGTCGAGCAGCGCGCTGCCCACGACTCCGGCGACGTCATCCTCAGCCCGGTCGACGGCACCGTCGTCGAGGTGACGGGCGACCACGTGACCGTCAAGTCGGACGACGGCAACGAGAAGCACACGTTCAAGCTGAACAAATTCGAGCGTTCCAACCAGGGGACCTGCATAAACCAGAAGCCCCGGGTTGCCGAGGGTCAGAAGGTCAATGCGGGCGATCTACTCGCGGACGGCCCATCGACCGACCAGGGTGAGTTGGCGCTGGGTCGCAACCTGCTCGTGGCGTTCATGCCGTGGGAGGGCTACAACTACGAGGACGCCATCATCCTGTCGGAGCGCCTCGTCAAGTACGACCTGCTCACCTCGATCCACATCGAGGAGTACGAGATCGATGCCCGCGACACCAAGCTCGGTGCCGAGGAGATCACTCGAGACATCCCGAACGTCGCCGAAGAGGTGTTGCGAGACCTGGACGACCGCGGGATCATCCGCATTGGAGCCGAGGTCGGCGAGGGCGACTACCTCGTTGGCAAGGTCACCCCGAAGGGTGAGACCGAACTGACGCCCGAGGAGCGTCTGCTCCGGGCGATCTTCGGCGAGAAGGCTCGTGAGGTGCGTGACGTCTCGCTCAAGGTTCCCCACGGTGAGGGTGGCAAGGCCATCGCCGTCAAGGAGTTCCGCCGCGAGGAGGGCTTTGACCTGCCCCCTGGCATGAATGAGCTGGTCCGGGTCTACGTCGCCACCGAGCGCAAGATCTCCGCCGGTGACAAGCTGGCGGGTCGTCACGGAAACAAAGGTGTGATCGCCAAGATCCTCCCCGAGGAGGACATGCCCTTCCTGTCCGACGGCACGCCGGTCGACATCATCCTGTCGCCGCTCGGTGTCCCGTCCCGGATGAACCTGGGTCAGGTTCTCGAGACGCATCTGGGCTGGGCAGCCGCCCGGGGCTGGGAGCCGTTCGATGATCTGGAGAGCCCCGCCTCCGGTGGTGCCGGGAGCTGGCAGACGGTGGCCACGCCGGTGTTCGACGGTGCGACGGAGAAGGAGATCGCCAAGCTCCTGGCGAACAGCTTCCCGACTCCGGAAGGCGACAAGCTCATCGACCTGGCGGGCAAGGCGATCCTGCGAAACGGACGTACCGGTGAGAAGTTCGACTCACCTGTGACGGTCGGTTACATCTACATCTTGAAGCTCATCCACCTGGTGGATGACAAGATCCACGCCCGGTCGACCGGCCCGTACTCGATGATCACCCAGCAGCCGCTCGGTGGTAAGGCGCAGTTCGGCGGTCAGCGGTTCGGTGAGATGGAGGTGTGGGCGCTCGAGGCCTACGGAGCCGCCTACGCCCTCCAGGAGCTGCTGACGATCAAGTCCGACGACGTCAAGGGCCGGGTCAAGGTGTACGAGGCGATCGTCAAGGGAGAGAACATCCCCGAACCGGGAATTCCTGAGTCGTTCAAGGTGCTGATGAAGGAAATGCAGAGCCTCTGCCTCAACGTGGAGATGCTGTCCGCAGGTGAGGAGGTCGAGCTCAAGGAGCTCGAAGAGGATGTTTTCCGCACCGCTGCCTCGCTCGGAATCGACATCTCCCGCCCGGAGCGGGCGGAGGTGGAGGTCTGATGAGGATTACAAAGATGCTGGAAAGAGCCGGAAGGTGGGCACTACGTGGTTGACTTATTCGACGAACTGAGAATCAGCCTGGCCAGCTCCGACCAGATCCGGTCGTGGTCGTTTGGTGAGGTCAAGAAGCCGGAGACTATCAACTACCGGACGCTCAAGCCGGAGAAGGACGGCTTGTTTGACGAGCGCATCTTTGGTCCCACGCGGGACTGGGAGTGCTACTGCGGCAAGTACAAGCGGGTCCGTTTCCGCGGCATCACCTGTGAGCGGTGTGGGGTCGAGGTGACCCGCGCCAAGGTTCGCCGGGAGCGGATGGGCCACATCGAGCTGGCCGCACCGGTGACACACATCTGGTTCTTCAAGGGCGTTCCCAGCCGTCTCGGCTATTTGCTCGACATGTCCCCGAAGGACCTGGAGAAGGTCATCTACTTCGCCGCGTATCTGATCACGTCCATAGACGTCGACAAGCGCACTGCGGATCTCTCGGAGCTCGAGGAGGCAACGAGCCATGAGCTCGAGCTGATCCGGGAAGAGTTCGAGGAGTGGAAGGAATCGCGTCTCGAACAGCTCGAAGCCGAGCTGAAGCAGATGGAGGAGGCCGAAGCCCCGACCCAGGAGATCTCGGCTCGTCGGCGTGACGTCGAGCGTGAGATCAAGGATCGCGAGGAACGAGCCTCGGTCGAGGAGGACCTCCTCAAAGAGGCTTTCGACACGTTCAAGACCCTCAAGCCGAAGCAGCTGATCGAGTCTGAGCAGCTCTGGCGCGAGATCGTGGACCGTTACGGTGACTACTACTCAGGCGGGATGGGGGCCGAGTGGGTCAAGGACCTGATCCAGCGCACTGATCTCGATGCCGAGATGGAGTCGCTCCGTGAGGACCTCGATTCCCGGTCGCAGCAGCGTCGCCAGCGGGCGATGAAGCGGCTCAAGGTCGTGAGCCCATTTGCCGGGGGCAAGAACGACCCCGCCGGGATGATTCTCGAGGCCGTACCCGTGATCCCGCCCGATCTGCGCCCGATGGTCCAGCTCGACGGTGGTCGGTTTGCCACCTCGGACCTCAACGACCTGTACCGGCGGGTGATCAACCGAAACAACCGTCTCAAGCGGCTTCTCGACCTGGGTGCTCCCGAGATCATCGTCAACAACGAGAAGAGGATGCTCCAGGAGGCCGTCGATGCGTTGTTCGACAACGGTCGTCGCGGTCGTGCGGTGACCGGACCGGGGAGCCGGCCGCTCAAGTCGCTCTCCGACATGCTCAAGGGCAAGCAGGGAAGATTCCGTCAGAACCTGCTGGGTAAGCGCGTCGACTACTCCGGCCGCTCGGTCATCGTCGTCGGCCCGCAACTCAGGCTGCACCAGTGTGGCCTGCCGCGGTCGATGGCGCTCGAGCTGTTCAAGCCGTTCGTCATGAAGCGTCTGGTCGATCTCGATCACGCCCAGAACATCAAGGCGGCAAAGAGGATGGTCGAGCGGCGCCGCCCCCAGGTGTGGGACGTGCTATCCGAGGTTGTTCAGGAACACCCCGTCTTCTTGAACCGGGCCCCCACGCTGCACCGGCTCGGCATCCAGGCCTTCGAGCCCGTTCTCGTTGAGGGCAAGGCCATCCAGATCCACCCGCTCGTGTGCGAGGCTTTCAACGCCGACTTCGACGGTGACCAGATGGCTGTGCATCTCCCGTTGTCGGCAGAGGCGCAGGCGGAGGCGCGGGTTCTCATGTTGTCGACGAACAACATGCTGTCCCCGGCATCCGGGCGCCCGATCGTCACCCCGTCTCAGGACATGGTCATTGGAATGTTCTACCTGTCGGAGATCGTCGATGGGGCCAAGGGCGAGGGCCGTGTGTTCGTCGACATCGACGAGGCGGCGATGGCCTACGAGTTGGGCGACATCGATATCCATGCCAGGGTCAAGATGCGTATCGGCGACCTGGCCGGAGACCCCGAGCGACACGCCGAGTTGAAGAGATACATCGGTCATCTCCTTACCGAGGAGCCGGTCGACGGCACGGCCTTGTTCGAGACCTCGTATGGGCGTGCTGTGATGAACACGGCATTCCCCGAGACGTTCCCGTTCATCGATGCCCCGGTGATGAAGTCGGATATCCGGACGCTGGTTGCCGAGGTCATCAACGACTACGACAAGCCGGATGTCGCGGAAACACTCGACTCGATCAAGAGTCTCGGGTTCAAGTTCGCCACGAAGGCCGGTCTCACCATCGGTCTGGAGGACGTCAAGACCCCGCCACAGAAGGCGGCGATCCTTGCGGCCTACGATGCACGCGCCGAGAAGGTGGAGTCTCTCTATCTGAAAGGCGTCATCACTGATGACGAGCGTCGCCAGGAGCTCATCGAGATCTGGACCGAGGCGACCGACGAGGTCAAGGAGGCCATGCAGGCGACGCTCGAGGCGGAGAAGTTCAACCCGATCGACATGATGGTGCGCTCGGGTGCCCGCGGCAACATGATGCAGCTGCGTCAGATCGCCGGTATGCGTGGCCTGGTGGCCAACCCGAAGGGTGACATCATCCCGCAGCCGATCAAGTCGAACTTCCGTGAGGGCCTGTCCGTGCTCGAGTACTTCATCTCAACGCACGGTGCCCGCAAGGGTCTCGCCGACACGGCGCTGCGAACTGCCGACTCCGGGTACCTGACCCGCCGGCTGGTCGACGTGTCGCAGGAGATCATCATCCATGACGAGGTGACCGACGATACGGGTCTTCTCATCCGGGTGCGTGAGCACGGTCAGCCGATCAGGAACCTGCGGAACCGGATCTACGGTCGGATACTTGCCGAGGACATCAAGGTCGGGCGCAAACTGCTCGAGACATTTAGTGGACGCAAGCTGCGTGCCGGTGAGCTCGTCGACCGCGACGCACTCCAGGCCATCGAGGCGGAGGCTGAACTCGAAGAGGTGCGGGTCCGCTCACCTCTCACCGACCAGTCTCGCTACGGGATTTCCAAGGAGTCGTACGGTCTGAGCCTGGCAACCGGCCTGATGGTCGAATCGGGTGAGGCAGTTGGGATCATGGCTGCCCAGTCGATCGGTGAGCCGGGTACCCAGCTCACCATGCGTACCTTCCACACTGGTGGTGTTGCGGGCGACGACATCACCCACGGTCTTCCCCGCGTGGTCGAGCTGTTCGAGGCTCGGACCCCGAAGGGCAAGGCGCTGCTCGCCGAGCACGGCGGTGTGGTGCAGCTCATCGACGACGATGAGGGGCGCCGGGTCGTGGTTACCGAAAAGGACGAGGAAAGCGAGTACCCGCTCGCTCGCCGTGCCAGGCTCAAGGTCGCCACGGGCGACATCATCACCGCCGGGAGCCAGCTCACGGAAGGTCCGCTGGATCCGAAGGAGGTGCTGGAGATTCGGGGTGTGCGCGCCTGCCAGCGTTACCTGGTTGACCAGGTCCAGGAGGTGTACCGCAGCCAGGGTGTGGATATCCACGACAAGCACATCGAGCTGATCGTGCGCCAGATGCTGCGCAAGGTGCGTGTGGTCAATTCCGGTGACTCGCACTTCCTCCCGGCCGAGCTGGTCGACGAGCAGGAGTTCAGGGACGTCAACCGGTCTCTCGTCGAAGAGGGCAATGCCCCTGCAGAGGGCCGTCCGGAGCTCATGGGTATCACCAAGGCTTCGCTGGCCACGGATTCCTGGCTGTCGGCTGCTTCGTTCCAGGAGACGACCCGGGTGCTCACCGAGGCTTCGCTCCAGGGCAAGTCGGACTTCATGCGGGGTCTCAAGGAGAATGTCATCATCGGCAAGCTCATCCCCGCCGGCACGGGCTCGGCGAAGTACCAGTCGATCCAGCCGTCACTACCGGATGCGACGGTGGTATCGGCGCTCGGCTTGTTCCCCGACGCCCAGCTCGACGGCTCTGGCAGCGACGAGGAGGCTCTTCCGGCCGATCCGGCGCAGTGGCTGGCCAGCCTGGGCACACAGTCATTCGACGCCGAAGACGACGAGTAACCGCGGGTCCGGCCCGCAGGCCGGATCCGTTGGCAGTTTCCGCGAAACTGCAGCACTGTACGAGAGAGACCCCCAAGTGGGGGTCTCTCTGTCTTTGGCGAAGGGGCTACGTGTGAACGGGGTAGGTCAACCCTCCCACCAGCGGACGGTGCGGGCGAGCAACGTGGCCGCCTGGTCGCGGAGCACCGCCTCGCCGGGGCAGTAGTGGTCGTCGGTGTTGTGACAGCCCTTGGTGATACCGATCTCCGCGATGGAGTTGATCGCGCTCTCGAATATGTTGCCGTCGTCGTCAACGAAATGATCGGTCGACGTGCCCGGTATGGCAAAGGCCCGTGACAGCAGCGCGGCGAACTGGCCCCGGGTCACCGGCTCGTCGGGACACGCAAGTGCTTCGCCGCACCCGCGCAGAATGCCTGCCGCGGCAAGCCGGTTCAATGCGCCTTCCGCCCAGTGCCCGTTGTCGTCGGTGAAGGAGTTCCCGCTCGTTGCCGGTGGCTGGAGGATCCGATCGATGAGGGCGGCGGTCGCGGCCCGGGTCAGCTTGGCACTCGGGCAGTACAGCAGGGTGTCGCAGCCGTAGATGTACTCGCGCTGGAACATCCACTCGATGTCGCTCTCGTGTGGGTTGCCGTCGTCGTCGCGGAAGCGGTTAGGGCATCCGATACGGCCGGTGTCGCTCACGGCGAGATCGTCTATCCGCATCGTGAGATTCCGATCATTGGGAATCGTCGAGCCGCCGAAATACACGTCGAGCCAGAACGTGCGCACGTCGAGCGAGTCTTCGGTCGCCCTGCGGAACCTCAAGCCATCCCGGGTGAATGCCAGCTTGTTGTCCACCCAGCCTTCGAGAATGCCGTCCGCTGCACCGGGGGTGTTCATACGAACCCGGCCCTCGACGCAATACCACTGGTCCTGGCCCAACACCCCGTCGCCGTCCCAGAGCATGTAGTCGCCGCACGTACCTGCCTGGTCGAGGTGATAGGTGTAGTAGCCGATCTGGATCTGGCCGCCTTCGAGGCCCCCGTAGCCCGACGGCTCGAAGAGCATCCGAGCCGACCATCCGGGGTACGCCTCGGTCGACGGGTTGCAGCCCCGGGCCGTGTAGTTGGGCATGCCGGCGAAGCCGGGCAGCTTGCCTGCCGTGATGGGGTAGAAGTCGTCGAAGCGTATCCGGTAGCGGAACCATGCCTCCTCGACATCGTCGGGCAGCTTCCACAGCGGTCCTGTGCCGCGGCGCTGGTTTGGTGGAATGTTCACCCGGAGACCGTTCTCCTGGTACGCCCGTAAGATCGACGTGTTCTGGTCATCGGCATAGCGCCAGTCGATCCAATCGTCGTGCCAGTTGTCGGTCTCGAATTGCTCGTAGTACGGGAGCACCGGGGGCGGTTCGGTCGTTGTTGTGGTCGTGGTGCCCGCGGCTGAAGCGGCGGGCTCCTGGGCCGTCACTACCGCCGGTAAAACCGTGACGACGACAGTGAGCAGGACAGTGGTCATCACAACGACTCGGCTCGTCCATGGCTGCATAGACGATGAGCGTAATGAGGGCCGGGGCGTATCGGAGCGGCAAGAAGGCTCGAGGGTGCCGTACGCGTCCACCACCGGTCGGTGTTTGCAAATGGGTATGTCCCGTACAATCAGGAGCATGAAGTTGTTCACGATGTGCCGCGACTGCGGTCGGGCGGTCACCGTCAGCCGAGCCGGTCTCTGCCGGCTTTGCCTGCTCCGGCACGATTCGCAACGTCGAATCCGCACCAAATCCTCGGCGACGTATCGCTGATGCTAAGGCTCAAGGTGTTTGGCATCCCGGTTGGCGTCCATTGGAGCTTTGTGTTGATCGGGATCTTGGTGATCACCAACAACCCGCTCGAGCTGGTGGTGGCATTTGTCATAGGAGTCTTCATCGCGGTCCTGTGCCATGAGGTCGGCCATGCCTTGACCGCCCGTGCCTTTGGGGCCACGTCGATCAAGATCACGCTGTTCGGACTGGGCGGGCTGACCCAGTATCCGCTAACCCCGGCGATGACCGAGGGGCGGCAGTTCCTCATCGCTGCCAGCGGGTCGGCGGTCGGGATGACCATCGGCGGGTCGGTCTACCTGCTTCGCGACACCGGTCTGGCCCACGACGTGCCGAGCTTCGTTTATGCGATCGGGGTGGGGACCGTCATAGCCGGGTTGATGTGGGGTGCGCTCAACTGGCTCCCGATTCTGCCGCTCGATGGCGGGAGTATGGCCCGCCACGCGTTGGCCCTTGTCACACCTCGCTATGCGCTGCGCATCGCCAAGGGCCTGACCGTGATCGCAGCGGCTGTAGTCGCCTATCTCGCAATCCACCTGTGGGACAACATGATTGGTGCGATCTTCGTCGGAGTTATCGCGCTTCAGGGCTTGCAGACACCCGAGACGCATCCACAGGCACCACGTCCGCGGCCGCAGCCACCGGTCGACCCCGGATCGGTCTTGTCGATCTTCGACGACGACCCTCAAACCTGAGATGCTGGTCGAGCCGAAGAGGTCACCGGCGGTCGAGGCGATACAACTGGTTGTGGCGGTTACCGCCCTGATGTGGGTGGTCGAAGCTGCGGACTCGCTGATCTTCCACCACAGTCTCGATCGGCAAGGCATCGTTCCGCGTACGTGGGGTGGTCTCGATGGGATCCTCTGGGCACCGTGGCTGCACGGGAGCTTTGGCCATCTCCTGGCAAACACGCTCCCGTTCCTCCTACTGGGTGGCCTGGTCGCCCTCGGCGGGATTCGGCGGTGGGTCTCGGTGACCCTATTCGTCATGATCGTCGGTGGTCTGGCAACGTGGCTGCTCGCCAGACCGGCGATCCACATCGGCGCCAGCGGGCTGATCTTCGGTTACGCCGGTTTCCTGCTCGTGGCCGGGTTCGTCGAGAAGTCCCTGAAGGGCGTGGCCGTCGCGTTGGTTGTCGGGATCCTCTTCGGCGGTGTGGTGTTGCATGGTGTCGTCCCTGTCGCGAGCTGGGTGTCGTGGGAGTCGCACCTGTTTGGTCTTGTAGCGGGCGTTCTTGCGGCTTTCGTCATCGCAGATCCGGAAGTGGCAACGACCTCGCCGAGCAATCAGGCACCCTCCTAACCCGCGGTGGGGCACTACGCTGATAGAAGAGCGAGCATCGGGGTGGAGTGAAAAAGCTGTTCGTCGCAGTCGTCCTGCTGGGAATTCTGGTTGCCATCGGCATGAAGACCGGTGTGATTCAGGTTGAGCATCCGATCGATGCATAGTCTGGGCCCGATCGAGGTCGTCGACTACCACGTCGCCGGGGCACCGTTTCGTGTCGTCACGTCCGGCTTCCCGCAAGTGAGGGGGACCGATCCGCTCGCCCGGGTCGGCGAGGCGCGAAACGTCGGTGACGATCTGCGCCGGCTCCTGGTCAACGAGCCCCGGGGCCATGACGGGTTGCATGGGGGGTACGCCTACTCGCCCGGCCACTCCGGGGCAGATCTCGAGGCGGTGTTCTTTCACCAGGCCGGCTACAGCACCGTGAGCGGGCGGGGCACGATCGCACTCGTCACATGGGCCATTGAATCGGGTCTCGTTCCCGCCGACGCTCCGCAGGGCCCGGTCACGCTCGACACCCCCGCCGGTACGGTGGAGGCCAACGCCCGCATCAGCAACGGTCGTGTCGAATCGGTCTCGTTTCGCAACGTGACCAGCTACGTCGCCGGCCGTTTCATCCCTATGCAGCTCGCAGACGGTGTCGTCCCGGTTGATATCGCCTATGGCGGTGCCTACTACGCAGCCGTCGACGTCGGGGAACTCGATCTTGTGATCGCCCCGGGCAACCTCGATGCGTTTGTTCGCTACGGCCGGGAGATCGGCGCGATCCTCGCGGACAACCCGGCAGTAGTTCACCCGACCGACCACCGTCTCTCCGGGCTCACGGCCACTGTCTTCTACGAGGATGTCGAGGTGTCCGGGCCGGGACGCCAGCAGCGCAGCGTCACCGTCTCCACCGACGGCCGGGTCGACCGATCCCCTTGCGGCGGAGGCACTTCCGCCCGGGTGGCCCTGCTTGATAATACGGCTGAGCT
>Ga0307417_10001013_pt1 | contig 11560 bp, 8 predicted proteins | sample SalMarWE160210MG_2_FD_202514 | JGI IMG/M metagenome (GOLD analysis project Ga0307417, IMG submission 202514) | Salt marsh sediment microbial communities from the Plum Island Ecosystem LTER, Massachusetts, United States - WE1602-10 | ecosystem: Environmental > Aquatic > Marine > Intertidal zone >...
GGCGCGAGGGGTGTTGGATCGACTCCACACCTCGGGTTGGATGAGCCGCAGCGTCCTGGAGGCCATCCGGGTCGGCCGGATGCTGGCCGAGCTCGGCGAGGCGGCGCAGCCGAGTGATGTCACGGCTGTCCTTGAAGGTGCATCAGAGGCCTCCTTGGGGACGGTTTGGTTGGCATCCGCCGACATGCCCTGGGCGCGCAGATGGGTGGATCGCTTCCTCGAGCAGTGGCGGCATGTCCGCCCGCACACCGACGGTCACCAGCTGCGCCAGCTGGGTTTGCCTCCCGGCCCAGTCTATGCTGTGATCCTTCAGGCACTTCGCGCCGGATGGCTGGATGGCGAAATCAAGAACGAAGCCGACGAGCAGCAGGCGCTCAAAACGCTCTTGGCGGAAGCTGAGCTTCGTGGTTGAGCGCGAGCGGCTTGTCATACGGCGTGCCAATGAGCGGGATCTTCCCGAGTTGGAATGGGAGGGGCGCTATCAGCATTTCCGACGCCTGTATCGCCATGCCTTGGCGGAGGCGAACCGCGGCCGCCGGGTGCTGCTGGTGGCCGACGTCGAAGGCCGGATCGTCGGTCAGGTCTTCGTCCAGTTGACCAGCGCACGGGCCGAGCTTGCGGATGGCTCCCACTCCGGCTATTTGTACGCCTTTCGCGTGCGCCCTGAATTTCGCAATCAGGGAATCGGCACCCAGCTGCTCCTTGAGGCCGAAGCCGTGCTGCGCGGCCAGGGCTTTGAGCGGGCCGTCATAGCCGTCGCCCGGGACAACCATCGCGCCATGCGCCTTTATCAGAGCTTGGGCTACAGCGAGTTTGCGCAGGATCCTGGCGAGTGGTCTTACGTAGACCACGAGGGCAAGATGCGCTTCGTCTCCGAACCGGCCTTTATGCTCGAGAAACGACTCTGAAGGGGGACGCCTCGCTCCCCTTCCCGCCTTTCCAACAGCTGCGTAACTTTGTCTTCACCCTTGGCTAGAACGCCTGTGGTAGAGTGCACAGTTGCTTGGGCCTGGGGCCGGCATGGCACGCTTCTTGAAACGCTGGCCCCGGTGGTTGGATGTCAGCCGCAAGGCAAGCACCCGACCCATCTTGTGAAGCGGCCGGAGGCGTGCCTTGGTAGGTGATCGAAAACGAAATTCGGCGTCCGGCCCGCTGCCGGCCTCCCGCTGGCGCATGGCGCTGGCGGCGCTGGCTATTGTGGTGGCGCAAGTCAGCTGCGTCAAAGCTGACACGACGCAGGTGGCCTGGAAGATGATCGACCCGTGGGTGGGAGACGTCCCGTTTCCAACGGCCACGCCGACGGCCACGCCCACCCCATTAGCTCTGATGCGAATATTTCCGCCCACCTTGGCCCCCGGAGAGGCCCGGCCCACGCCAACTCCCGACCCCCTGCGTGAGCCGCCTGCCATCCGAACCTCGGCCGAGATCTACGTGGTGCAGCCTGGGGATTCCCTCAATCAAATCGCTGGTCGATTTGGCGTCGGCGTCTCGTATCTGATGGCGGCCAACGGCCTTTTCAATCCGGACTTCCTGCCCGTGGGGCAGATCCTGCAGATTCCCGCTCCTGATCCCCAGCCACCTGGCCCGGCCGACAAGCTGATCCCCGATTCGGAACTGGTCAATGGACCCTCCCAAGTCTTCTTCGATGTGGGTTCAGTGATCCGACAATGGGACGGCGCGCTGGCGCATTACAGCGAAGATGTGGAGGGCCAATCTCTCTCCGGGGCGCAGATCATCCAACTTGTCGGGGACAGGTACTCGGTGAGCCCGCGACTGCTGCTCGGCCTACTCGAATACCAGGGGAGCTGGCTCACCCAGCGGCATGTGTCGTCCGAGGTAGCGGCGTACCCCATGGGGTACCAAAGATCGGGTTGGGAGGGGTTGTTCTCGCAGGTATCGTGGGCCGCTAACCAGATGAATGCCGGCTTCTACCTGTGGCGGGCCGGCTGGGCGGGTCCGATTGGGTTCAGCGATGGGTCGGTTGTGCCGGCTGGAGAAGGGGTGAATGCCGCCACCATCGGGCTGCAGTACATGTTTGCCCAGATTTACCCTGTGCAGCAGTGGCGGCACGTCGTAGGGCCGGACGGATTCATTAAGGTGTACATAACGTTGTTCGGCGATCCTTTCGACTGGGCTATCGAGCCGATGCTTCCGTCTGATCTGAGCCAGCCGGCCATGCAGCTGCCTCTCGAAAGCGGACAGACGTGGTCCTTTACCAGTGGGCCCCACGGAGGCTGGGACTCGGGCTCGGGATGGGCCGCCCTTGATTTTGCCCCGCCAGGTGATGCCTTGGGATGCGTGCAGTCGAACGCCTGGGTGACCGCCGTGGCGGAGGGACTGATCATTCGCACCGGCAATGGCGAAGTCCTCGAAGACCTGGACCAGGATGGAAACGAACAGACGGGATGGGTGGTGCTCTACATGCACGTCGAATCTCGCGACCGGGTTCAGGAGGGGGAAACGGTTGAAGCCGGACAGAGGCTGGGGCATCCGTCTTGTGAGGGCGGTGTCGCCGACGGGACGCACCTGCATCTGGCCCGCAAGTATAATGGCGTTTGGATTTCGGCGGACGGCGGCATCCCCTTCAACCTCGACGGTTGGACGTCCGCCGGCACCGGAGTTCAATACGACGGAACGCTGACTCGTGGAAACGTCAGCCTGGAGGCGTGCGCTTGCCGGGGGCCAGACAACCAGATTTCACGTTGAAGCATTCATGACCCGCCGCCGATCACGGTCCCCTGGGCCCTTGCTCCTGCCGGCGATGGCCGTTCTCTTGGCTACGCTAGCCTGCGCTCGCTCCGACATCCCTGTGACACAGATCGTGGCCGAGACGGATCCCATACAGACGGCGGCTCCCACGCAGGCCCCTCCCATATCCGCGACTCCGCTCTTCACTGCCACGACGTCGCCGACAGACGTACCCACGGCCACCGTCACCCCCGCTACGCCGGAAGCGCCGGCCTCCCCCACGCCCCCGGCCACACCGACGGCCTCATCCAACAACCAGCCCGACACGATCGTCTACAACGCCCAACCGGGGGACACCCTGCGGGCCGTCGCCGTGCGCTTCGGTGTGCTGGTCTCCGATATATCCGCTTCGGGGGCGTCGCTGCCTAGCGCTGATACGCTCATTGCCCCGGATACCATTCTGCTCATCCCGCGCCGGCTCGGGGCCACGGGTCCGTCGGACCTGCTCATCCCGGACAGTGAAATGGTCTTCTCCCCCCACGCGGTCGACTTCGATGTAGCGGCGTTTGCCCAAGCCCAAGGCGGCTTCTTGGCCAGTTACCACGAGTACGTTGGCCTGCGCTGGCGGACGGGGCCCGAGGTGCTGGCGATCGCCGCCCGGGATAATTCGGTCAATCCCCGGCTGCTCCTGGCCATCCTGGAGTACAAATCCCACTGGGTTACCGACCCCACGCGCCCGAGCGGTGATGCCTTCAATTACCCGATAGACAACACGGACCTCCAATTCAGGGGCCTATACCAACAGCTCTCCTGGCTTTCGAACGAACTTGGCAAGGGCTACTACAACTGGCGAGCCGGCCGGTTGACCGAGCTCGCGTTCAGGGATGAGAGCACCGTCCGTCTGGCACCGGAGTTGGACGCAGGCACGGTCGCCTTGCAGTACTACTTCGCCGACACGCTCTCTCCGCGCGACTGGGCATTGGCGCTGAGCCCGAATGGGTTCATCGCCACCTACAAGAAGCTGTTTGGAGATCCATGGCAGTACATGCATCCTTTGTTTGAGCCGGGCCTTGAGCAGCCGCCGATGACCCTGCCCTTCCTTCCTGGCCATGTCTGGGCTTTCACCGGCGGACCGCATGGCGCCTGGGAACGCGAATCGGCCTGGGCGGCGCTTGACTTTGCCCCGTCCACCAGCGTTGCCGGTTGCGCGGTCTCTGAGGATTGGGCGGTGGCCTCCGCCCCCGGACTGGTGGTCCGCAGCGGAGGCGGGGTGGTCGTGCTGGATTTGGACGGGGATGGGCGAGAGCAAACAGGCTGGGATCTGATCTACCTGCACATTGCCGCTCAGGGGCGGGTGGCGCAGGGGACCTTTGTCGAGCAGGGTGACCTGATCGGACACCCGTCCTGCGAGGGGGGAATCGCCACAGGCACCCACCTCCACCTGGTCCGCAAGTACAATGGGGAATGGATCCTGGCTGACGGCCCCTTGCCATTCGATCTCAGCGGTTGGGTTGCGCATGCCGGGACCAAGGCCTACCAAGGAGAACTGGTGAAGGGCGGCCAGACAGTTCTGGCCTGCACTTGTGCTTCACGACAGACTCTGATTTCTCGCTAAATGAAGATCTTTCGAACGCCGATTGGGGCCTGCCTGGCCGTCGTGCTCCTCACCACTGCCTGTGCGCCTCTAGGGCCGGAGGTGGCGCCGCCAACCGAGGCGCCAGCCATCTCGACCCTTGATGGCGGGCCCACGCCACTTCCCACCCGCACGCTGATCGCGCCTGGCAGCCTGGTGGACTACGCTGCCCAAACCGGCGACACGCTCCCGGCCCTGGCTTCACACTTCAACACGTCCGTGGACGAAATCCTGGCTGCCAATCCGGCGGTTCCGGCTTCGGCCACCACCTTGCCGCCGGGCTACCCGATGCAGATCCCCGCCTACAACCTGCCGCTCACCGGGACCCCGTTCAAGATCATCCCCGACAGCGAATTGGTCAATGGGCCTGCATCGGTCGGATTTGACCTTCGTGAGGAGATCCTGAAGCGACCGGGCTTCCTCTCCGGCGTGACCGAATATGCCTTCGGACGAGAGCGGAAGGCGTGGGATGCGGTAGGGATCGTGGCTGAGAACTACTCCATCAATCCCCGCCTGCTGCTGGCGTTGCTAGAGTATCGGGCCCAGGCTCTTTCCGATCCCTTTCCATCGGATACTCAGCAGACCTACCCGCTCGGCTACCACAGTTCGCTGGATCAAGGGGTTTACCGCCAACTGAACTGGGCAGCCGAGGAGCTCAACAATGGCTACTATGGATGGCGGAGCGGGAGCTTGCGGGAGTTTGAGACGACCGATGGCTACATCGTCCGGCCCGACCCATGGCAGAATGCTGGGTCGGTCGCCGTGATGCGCCTGTTCGCCGCCTTGGACAACCTGCAAGTGTTCGAGCACGACACCAGCCCGGACGGTTTGTATGCCACGTACATTGACCTATGGGGTGACCCGTTTGCGCGAGCCGTGGATTTTATCCCGGCCAATCTCGAACAGCCTCGAATCAGCTTGCCGTTTCTACCCAACAGGGTTTGGGACTTTACCGGCGGTCCCCATCCGACCTGGGGTGAGAGCCGCCCGTTTGGGGCGTTGGATTTCGCCCCGCCGGCGGCCGAGGGGGGGTGTGCCGTGTCCAGCGAGTGGGTGGCCGCGCCAGTGGACGGCGTGATCACTCGCAGTGAAGAAGCCCTGGTGGTGCTCGATCTGGATGGCGATGGCGACGATCGCACCGGTTGGGTGCTGATCTTCTTTCACATGGCCACCAATGACCGTATTGCAGTTGGCGCCGACGTCAAGCAGGGGGACGAGCTCGGCCACCCCTCCTGTGAAGGAGGCATTGCGACGGGCACCCACGTGCATGTCGCCCGTCGCTACAACGGCGAGTGGCTGCCTGCGGGCGGCGTGTTGCCGTTCACGCTGGACGGTTGGGTGGCCCAAGCCGGTGATACCGCCTACCAGGGCACCCTGTCCAAGGCTTCCAACGTGATCCAGGCCTGTACCTGTACCAGTCGCGAGAATCGGATCATCTACACCCCGCCCGGCCAGTGAGAGCGAACGATTTGTGAAATCTGCCACAAGTCCAATCATGCGTCTGACCTCGATGCAGCTGCACGTTGCGTCGAATCCCCGGCCTTGAGAAGGGCGGGTGTCCCGGTAACGTTCGGCAGGAGGTCGCGTTCGAGATGGATGTGAACGAGCGGGTCGGTACACAAGATGAGCTTGCGGACCGGATGATCGGCGTGTGGTGGTTGCTGACGCGGGAAGATTTCGCCGAGGATGGATCACGACGGGTCGATCCGACCCTCGGAGCGGATCCGCTCGGGATCCTGACCTACACGCCCGAGCATCTTGCTGCGCAGTTCATGAAACGCGATCGGTCGGAGGTCCCCTCGCCCCGGGCGGCCCTAAGCGGTCAGAACAACACCGCCGCCGTGGGGGGTACGACGCCTACTTCGGATCCTGCTCGGTCGACCCGGCGACCGGTGAGGTCATCCATCGTCCGGGGGGAGCGCTGATTCCCGACGATGTGGGCATGGAAGTCGCACGGACCCTGACCGTCGAGGACGATCGCCTTCAGATCACTCTGCCCACGACGTCCTGGGAGGGCGAGGCCGTCACCCGGATCCTGACCTTGGAGCGAATCGGCTAGCACCCGGCACCGGGCCGGGACAGGCGGGAAACCATACCCATCGCACCGTCATGCTCTGCACCCCCTTGGAGGAACGACCCTAAGAGCTCTTCTTGCGCCGGGGGCGGGGCTTGCCGGGTGCCCCTTTCGACGGCTTGGATTGACCCTTCGATGCGTCCTTCTTCGTTCCACCGCCCGACTTGGCTTTGCGACTGGAGCCCTTGCGCTTCGCAGATTTGGGCTTCGCCGGCGGCTTGGACTTCTTTGGCTTGGGCAGCTCGCCTCGCCCCAGTACCGGGATCAATCGGACCACGCGGTCGCCGCCCTCGACCTCGAATAGGGGCTGGCCAGCAGCGGGTCGGCTGAGGGATTTTGCATCGCCCAAACGGATGGAACGGTCGGCCCGGTGGGCCATCACAGCAGTGGCCCGGTCGGCAGGCTCGCCCAGCATGGCCCCGGCGATGGGGGACGGGTCATTCGACTTCCAGGCAAGCACGCCCTTGCCGTAGCGCCCTTGGGTGGGAAAATCGGCCAACTTGCTGCGCTTGCCGCGTCCGTCCTCGGAGACCACCAACAACTGTTGGCCGGGACGGACTATATCCATGCCCACCAGGCGCTGGCCGTCGTCTTCCAAGCGCATACCCATCACTCCGGCAGCGCCCAGTCCCATCGGACGGATGTCGGCCTCAGAGAAGCGAATAGCCAAACCGCCGCTGCTAACGAGCATGATCTCGTCTTCGCCGGACGTGAGCACTGCCCGCAACAGGCTGTCACCCCGGCTGACGTTGATGGCCTGGAAGGCCCGCGCTGAAGGGCCAGGCAGGTTGGAGAGCTCGGTCTTCTTGAGCATGCCGGAGGCCGTAGCGAACAGGATGTAAGCCTCTTCCCCACCGCCCGCCTGAAGTTCGGTCGGGACGGCCAGGCCGGTCACGATCTCAGCATTTTCCGGCAAAGCGCTCAATCCGCGAACGGGGACACCACGGTCGGGGTCGTCGGTCTCGGGGATGGTGTGCACGGCCAGGGCAGTGCCGAGCCCCTCCTCGGTGAACAGGTAGAGGATGTCGCGGGCATCGGCGCCCATCACCAGCCTGGGTGCCGACCGGCCGGATATTCTCGGCAGCCGGGCGGTGGTGGTGCGGGAGATCTTGCCTTCCCGCGTAATCTGGATCCAGGTGTCCTTGGCGGGCGCCAGATCGGAGGCGGTCAGCGGCGCATCCAGCTTGCCGGCCCGCCCCGCATCGGCGATCAACGTCCGCCGCCGGTCGCCGTACTTTTCCTTGACGGCTTTGAGCTCGTCGGCAATCGTCGTCCGCATCTTCTTTTCCGAGCCCAGCAGCGCCTCGAGCGCCTCGATTTGCTGGTTGACGTCTTTGTATTCCTGATCGAGCTTCTTGCGTTCCAGGCTGGCCAGCCGCCGGAGGGGCATGTCCAGGATGGCCCGCGTCTGCTCCAGGCTGAGTTTGAAACGCTTTTGGAGGCGGCTGCCGGCCTGATCAGCGTCGCGAGAATCGCGGATGGTCTGGATGACCTCGTCCAAATGCTTGATGGCGGTTCGCAACCCCTCCAGAATATGAGCGCGGGCGCGATTGCGTGCCAGGTCAAACTCGCTGCGGCGACGGACGACCTCAAGCCGATGCTCGAGATAGACCTTGAGGGACTGCTTAAGCGAGAGCAGGCGCGGCTGGCCATCCACCAGGGCCAACACGATCATGCTGAAGGTGCCCTGCATGGGTGTGCGCTTGTAGAGCTGGCGGAGGACATCTTCCGGTTCCGCCGTCTTGGAGAGCTCGATGACGATCCGCATCCCCTGGCGGTCGGACTCGTCCCGCAGGTCGGTAATCCCATCCAGTTTGCCGTCCCGAGCCAGGTCGGCGATACGCTCGATAAGGCTCGCCTTGTTGGTTTGATAGGGGAGTTCGGTGACGATGATTCGGGAGCGGCCCCGCCCCATACCCTCCACATGGGCGCGAGCCTGGAGGGTGATTTTTCCCCTGCCGGTGGCATAGGCCGCCATCAGGCCTTCCCCTTCTTTGTGACTTTGGATGATGATCCCGCCGGTCGGGAAGTCGGGCCCCCGGACATGCTCCATCAGGTTGTCCAGGCTGATTTGATCCATCTTGTCCCAGCGCTCGAGCATCATGACCGAAGCGTCAATCACCTCGCCCAGGTTGTGGGGCGGGATCGAGGTGGACATACCGACGGCGATACCGGTGGCACCGTTGACCAGCATGTTCGGCACCGCCGCTGGCAGCACCAGCGGTTCTTCAAGCGAACCGTCGAAATTGTCGTCGAAGGCCACCGTGTCCTTGTCGATGTCGGCCAGCATGTCGACCGCCATCTGTGCCAGGCGGGCCTCGGTGTAGCGCATCGCCGCCGGGGGGTCGCCGTCGATCGAGCCGAAGTTGCCCTGGCCCTCGACGAGCATGTAGCGCATGGAAAAGTCCTGGGCCATGCGGGCCATGGCGTCATAGACAGCCATGTCGCCGTGGGGGTGATATTTACCCAGGACTTCACCTACGATGCGGGCTGACTTGCGAAAGGGCGTATCCGGGCGAATCCCCATGGCGTACATGGCGTGGAGGATGCGCCGGTGAACCGGCTTCAGGCCGTCGCGTGCATCCGGCAGGGCCCGGGACACAATCACACTCATGGCGTAGTCGAGATAGGCCTGCTGCATCTCGGAATCGATATCGATTTGGCGGACCAAACCTACTTCCATGACCTCACCTCATCTGGTGCGCTTCGGGGATGTGCTCACGATGGCGGTATCATAAGGGGTGGGCCCAAGGGCGTCAAACTCGAGGCGCAGATTGGCCCTTGAGCCTTTGGAGTCGGGGCCGTGGAAGTCGTGCTTGCTGCAGGCCAAGCGGGCCATGATGACCAGGCCTTGGCTGGGGTAGGCCGGTGGGAGCCGGGGGCCGCATGGAGCGCGCCGGCAGGCGAGCTGCTCCATTCTTGCACGCTGCATGTGAGTATGCTAGAATGCATGTGTTCTAGGGTAGGTCTTATTGTGGATATGCGGCCGCGGCGAAAAGTGGGTTTCCCCCACTTTTCTGCGTATATGAGGCCCCTGACGGGGCCCTAATGAGGGTAGTACGGAGAGATGAAAAGCGAGTTCAAACTGGCGATCAACGAGATCACGGAGCGCTTCGGGCTGTCCCGTGAAACGGTCATGGAGGCCTTGGAAGCCGCCATGGTTTCGGCGTACCGCCGGGCGGCGAATGCCTCCAGCGCGCAGGAAGTCGAAGCCAAGCTCGATCTCGAAACCGGGGGCGTCCTGATCTTAGCTGAGAAGGAAGTCGTCGACTCGGTGGAGAACGAGCAGACTGAAGTTGCCCTGACCGATGCCCGCCAGGTCGAGCCGCAGGCCGAACCGGGGGATATGGTCATGGTTGAGTCGACACCCGGCGACTTCGGGCGGGTGGCGGCGCAAACGGCCAAACAGGTCATTCTGCAGCGCCTGCGTGAGGCCGAGCGTGAGGCGCAGTATGCCGAGTTCGCCGAGCGCGAAGGCGAAATGGTTCACGGGACGGTGCATTCAATCACGCCCCAAGCGGTCACCATCGGCCTGGGCCGTGCGGAGGCGATCCTTCCCCGCAACCAGCAGATCCCGGGTGAGCACTTCCGGGTGCGAGATCGCGTGCGAGTGTATGTGCTTGAAGTTCGTAAATCTTCGCGCGGCCCGGTGATCATTGTCTCCCGTACTCACCCCAACATGCTCCGGCGTTTGCTGGAGATGGAAGTGCCGGAGATCAATCAGGGGTTGGTCGAAATCAAGGCCATCGCCCGCGAGGCCGGCAAACGGGCCAAGGTCGCCGTGGCGGCCCTGGCTGATGGGGTGGACCCGGTCGGGGCCTGCGTTGGCCTACGCGGGGTGCGCATCCAATCCATTGTGCGCGATCTCAACGATGAAAAGATTGACGTCATCGAGTGGAACTCGGATCCGGCCACCTTCATCGCCAAGGCGCTCAGCCCGGCGCGCGTGTCGGGCGTCTTCCTGGATGATGATCCCGATCGGGGCAAGACCGCTATGGTGGTCGTACCGGAGGATCAACTAAGCCTGGCTATCGGACGTGCCGGAGTCAACGCCCGTTTGGGTGCCCGGCTGACGGGATGGCGGATCGATATCAAGAGCCTTCCGGAGGCAGCCAGCGATTCCCTTCGCATTTTGCAGTCGGATGGCCTCTACGCCGAGATGGCCGCCAAGGAAACCGAGGCGATGGTCAAGGTTGAGTCCATCCTGGCTAAGAAATCCGAGGGCCGCCCGATTCCGCCCGAGGACTACCAGATCCTCAATGGGTTTGTCGATCGCGTCCAGGGCGAGGGCCAGGCCAGGCGGGAAGCCAAACGCCAGGCGCGGCAGGAAGCGTTGGAAGAGGTTCGCTCGGAAATTCCAGATGGCGCATATCAGACCGAATTGGATGGCACCGAGCTGTCCACCCGGGTGGTCAACCTTCTTACCGAAGCCGGTTACGCGACGGCAGGCCAGGTGCTCGAGCAGCTGGCGGTTGACCACGACGAGATCCGCAACCTCCCCGGCGTGGGTCCCAAGTCCATAGAAGAGATGCGCGAGACGTTGCTGGGAATGACGTATGCCTTGCCTGAGCCCGAACCCGAAGAGGTGCCTGAGGCCGAGGTGGAGGCCGTGGTTGAAGCTGAGGCCGAAGCGGTTGTTCCCGAGGCGGTCGCCGAAGGCGAGGCAGCCGAGGGTGCAGAAGCCGAAGTGGCGGCCGAGGCGGCCGAAGCAGCGGCTGTCGAAGGGGCCGAACTGGCCGAAGCAGCTCCGGCAGAGGCGGAAGCCACGCAAGCCGAGGGTGTAGAAGGCGACGAGATCGAGAAGGTCTTCGAGGCCGTGGAAGAACGGCTTGGCATCTCGGACGAAGAAGAAGGCGAGTTCGAGGAGCTCGAAGACCTGGAGGGTGAAGACGAGGACGAGCGCGGGGAGAAGGAAAAGAGCAAAGAACGCCGCCGGGTCGTGGAGTTCGATCCGGAGCTTGGCGAGGTGATTGTCCGGCGTCGACGCAAGCCCAGCCGTCGGCAGGACGAATGGGAAGATCCGGGTTTCTAGGCCGACGCCGAAGCCCGGCGCAGCCAGCGAGCGAGAGCCTGTCGTCTTGACACCCCGACCCGCCCGTCACCGGCGGACCCCACACAGGACGTGTGTGGGATGCCGGCAAACATTCGATAAACGATCCTTGATT
>Ga0307417_10001014_pt1 | contig 11559 bp, 7 predicted proteins | sample SalMarWE160210MG_2_FD_202514 | JGI IMG/M metagenome (GOLD analysis project Ga0307417, IMG submission 202514) | Salt marsh sediment microbial communities from the Plum Island Ecosystem LTER, Massachusetts, United States - WE1602-10 | ecosystem: Environmental > Aquatic > Marine > Intertidal zone >...
CGATCTCTTCGATTTTGTCGAGAGCAACCTGTTTCTGCAGGCGGCAGCCGAATGAGCAAGACCCGCGACGCCGATGCGGCGCCGGGCAACGTATTAATCAGAGTCTGAAGTACTATGGCCAAAGACACGAACATTGCGAACCTCTTCCGTTCGGTCGCTGCGGCGACCGCCCTGCTGCTGATCGCGGCCGCGGCGCTCATCTGGATGCGAGATGTCGGGAGTCCGTCCGGGACCGCAGAACTGGCGGCGTTGTCGCAGGCGATTCCGGGCGAGGCACGCGCTGCGATTCACGGCGCCGACGGCGCGATTGCGAAGCTCGATGCGAGCGTGAAACGCCTGTCCGCCCTGCGTGCCGATGCGGGTGCCGCGCTGCCCGGCTCGTCCGCCCAGTGGCAGCGGCTCGAGTCCGGCGCGGCCACGATACTCGGCAAGCGCGCCGACCTCGAAGTCCTGGCGGAGGCCGGTGGCAAGATCGCCGCCGATGCGAAGGCGATCCTGGACCTGAGCGACGCGTTGCTGGACCGGGCCGGATCGACCGCCGTGATGCAGGAATTCCAGCGGCGGGCCGATCGCATCGGCAACTCCGTGGTCGACATTGCGGCGCAGCCGGATCCTCCGGCCGTCGCGTCCGCCGTCGCCGAGGACGCAGGATTCCTGCGTTCCGTGGCGAACGCGCTCGGCGGCCAGAAGAGCGACCTGGATGTACGGCCGCTGGGCAGCGCCGATCGTGAGGCAGTGCTCGTCCCGATCCAGAGCCATCTCACCGAACTCGAGGCCGAAGTCGAGCGGGTCAACGGCAGCGCCGGGGAGGTCGCCGGGCTAGGCGCTGCGTACGGCGAGATCGTCGACAGCGCGGGCAAACTCGCGGGGGCGTTTGCGGGTACCGTGTCGGCAGGTGCCCTGCCCGGCTTCCTGCAGGCGTCCTGGATACCGCTCGGTCTGATCGGCCTGGCGCTGATCTTCGTGCTGGTGCTGTTTTCGCTGAACGCCAAGTCGTCGACCTTCGAAGCGATGGCCAAGGACCAGGCCGCACAGAACGAACGCAACCAGCAGGCGATCCTGCGCCTTCTGGACGAGATGGGCAGCCTTGCCGACGGCGACCTGACCGTCGAGGCCACCGTGACCGAAGACATCACGGGCACCATCGCCGACTCTTTCAATTATGCGATCGAGGAACTGCGCAAGTTGGTGGCCACGGTCAACGAGACGGCGATTATGGTCGACTCCGCCGCGAAGCAGACGGAGAGCACGGCTTCGCACATGGCAAAAGCCGCCGAGAACCAGGGCCGCGAGATCAATGCTGCCACGGAGTCGATCGTCTCGATGGCCGGGTCGATCGAGGAGGTATCGGGCAATGCCGAGCGTTCGTCTGACGTCGCACGCCACTCGGTCGAAGTCGCACACAAGGGAGGCGAGGCCGTGCGGCGCACGATCGACGGCATGAACGCCATCCGCGAGACGATCCAGGACACCTCGAAACGCATCAAGCGGCTCGGCGAGAGTTCGCAGGAGATCGGCAATATCATCGAACTCATCAACGACATCGCCGAGCAGACGAACATCCTGGCGCTGAACGCCTCGATCCAGGCATCCATGGCCGGTGAGGCGGGCCGGGGCTTCGCCGTCGTCGCCGACGAAGTGCAGCGGCTCGCCGAACGTTCGACCAACGCGACCAAGCAGATCGAGGTCCTCGTGCGCACCATCCAGGCGGATACGAAGGAAGCCGTGGTATCGATGGAGCGGAGCACGACCGACGTGGTCGGCGGCGCCTTGCTCGCGGAGAATGCCGGCGCGGCGCTCGACGAGATCGAACAGGTTTCGAACCAGATCGCCAGTCTCGTGCAGAATATCTCCAGTTCGGCGCGCCAGCAGGCGAGTTCGGCGGCGGACGTGTCGCGCAGGACGACGCGCCTGCGCGAGATCAGTGAACAGACGGGCAAGGCGACGACCGCAACAGCGGCGGCGGTCTCGAAACTGTCGGAGCTGGCTTCGCAGCTGAGGAAGACGGTCTCCGGTTTCACGCTGCCGGGCGACGCCCTCAAGACGCGGACCCTGGCGGCAAGTTCCCCGAACGTGCTCAAACAGACAGGCAAACAGGCGCGGACGGGCTGACGCGGCGCCCACGAGGATTCGGATGGCCTGATGACGAGCAACACCGGCATACAGGAAAAAATCGTCGACGAGCCGGCCGGCGGCGGTGCCACCGCGAGCGGGTTGGCGATCATCAGCGAAGAGCTGATGGAGACGCTGCGTAACGCGCAACTCGCACTCGAGGACTGTGTCGACGGGCGGGGCGGATCCGCCGCACTCGTCCGCGCCGCCGAACTGCTGCACCAGGCGCGTGGCGCTCTGCAGATCACGGAGACCTACGGCGCCGCGCTGCTGGCGGAGGAGATGGAACTCGGCTGCCGCTACCTCGCCCGCCTGCAGGCCGGCAAGGGCCGCGCGGACGGCCTCGACGCGCTGACGCGCTCGATGGTGCAGCTGCCGACCTACATCGAAAGGTTGCTCGGCGGCGGGCGCGACATCGCACTCGTGCTGTTGCCGATGCTGAACGACCTGCGTGCCGCGCGCGGCGAACCGCTGCTGTCCGAAGGCACGCTATTGCTGCTCAATCTGTCGCCCAGCAAGGCCGCGAAGCGGGCGGAGAAACGCACCGGTTCCGGCGAGGATCCGGTAGCCGTCGCTCGCATGCTGCGGCCGAAGTTCCAGCTCGCGTTGCTCGGCTGGATCCAGGGCGGCAATGCGAAGGGCCACCTGCAGACGCTGCGCAACGTCACCGACCACCTGGAGAAATCGGCGACGCGCGACGATATGTACCAGTTGTGGTGGGTCGTCGGCGGCGTGCTGGAGGCGTTGCAGGAGGGCGGGCTCGAGACGTCGGTGGCGCTGAAACGCCTGCTCGGCCAGACCGATCGCAGGATCAAGCGGATCATCGACGAGGGCATCGAAACCTTCGACAGCGAGCCGGTCGACGATCTCCTCAACAATCTCCTCTACTATGTCGCGCGGTCCAGCACGGCGGGTCCGCGCATCAGCGAGATCCGCAGCGCGTTCAACCTGTCGGAGCTGCTGCCCGGCGACGAGCAGGTACAACATGCCCGCGAGGCGCTGTCCGCGCCGAGCATCAAGCTCATGGAGACCGTCGCTCAAGCGATCAAGGAGGACCTCGCCCGCGTCAAGGACGTGCTCGATATCTTCGTACGCACGGGTATGAACAAGTCGTCGGAACTCGTGCCGCAACTCGAGTTGCTGAAGAAGATCAGCGACACGCTGGGCGTGCTGGGGCTCGGTGAGCTGCGCGGCGACATCGACGGCGAGATCGATCGCCTGAAGTCCGTGGTCGAACGCGGCGGCAAGGCGTCCGACCAGATCATCCTGGACATCGCCTCGACGCTGCTGCGCGTCGAGGATCGCCTCGACCAGCAACTCAAGCGGCTCATCGTGCCGACCGAGGTCGCCGCAGGCCCGACCCCGGCAGAACTGCCGCCGCAGGAGGCCGCCGACTACAAGCAGGTTGCCGAGTCGGTGATGCGCGAATGCATCATCAACCTCGCGCGCATCAAGGAGACCGTCAGTCAGAGCCTCGTATCACAGGGGTCGTCGCAGGGCCTGGACAGCGTGCCCTCGCTGGTCCGGGGCATAAAGGCCGGTCTGATGATGCTCAACAAGTCCCGCGCGATGGAGGTCGTCGATCGCATCGGCAGCCTGATCACGTTGGTGCTGGCCGGCGGCGGACCCGGGCGCCTGTCGCAGAAGGATACCGACCGGCTCGCCGATGCGATCGTCAGCATCGAATACTACATGGAGACCGTGAAGGCCGGCCGCAGCGAACCGTGGTACATGCTGGACAATGCGGAAGCCTGTCTCGCCGTGTTGCGGGACGTGGAGCGGCGCCTGGCGAAGGAAGCGAAGGAGGAACCGCGCGCCGCGCAGACGATGCGCATCAACGCCGCCGAAATCGCGGCGCAGGCCGCGGAGGCCGCCGCGGCCGAACAGGCAAAACAGCAGGCCACCGAAGTCATGCCGCTGCCCGTGGTTGCACCGGACGCCGAACACCTCGATCCCGAGCTGCTGGAACTCTTCATCGAAGAAGCGAAGGAAGAGGTCGCCTCGATCAAGCGCCGATTGCCGGCCTGGCAGGATGCACCGGACGACATGGAAGCGCTGATCACGATCCGGCGCTCGTTCCATACGCTCAAGGGCAGCGGGCGCATGGTCGGCGCGGAGCGCATCGGCGAGTTCTGCTGGAGCGTAGAGAACCTGCTGAACCGCCTGATCAATCGCACGCTCGTGCGCACGCCGCCGATGGTCGACTTCATCGCCGAGGCCGCAGCCGCCGTGCCGGAGCTGGTCGAGCAACTCGAGGTCGGCAGCGAGCCAACCTCCGATATCGCGTTGCTGATCGCCAAGGCCAATGCGTTCGCCGAGGGCGACCCGAACGCGGCTGTCCTCGAGAGCTCGAAACCGCGGAAGGCGGAGCCGGTGGAGGAGGAGCCGGCACTCGAGATGGATCCGGTCCTGCTGGATATTTTCGCCAAGGAGACCGCCGGGCATCTCAAAGTCATCACCGACTACCTCGCGGCCTGCGAAGGACACAAGCCGCCGTTCGACGTCACGGACAAGTTGCATCGCGCGTGTCACACGCTGCATGGCAGCGCCAACATGGCGAATGTGGAGCGCGGCGTGGCGGTGGCCGGTGCCCTCAATCGTTTCGTGCGCCGCGTCTACGACTACAAGGTAGGTTTCCAGAAATCCGGCCTGGATGCCCTGAAGGCGGCGGCGCGTGCCATCGCGACGATCGTCAGGGACATCAACAAGCCCGACCGGACTCGCGCGGATTACACCGCCCTGATCGAGCACATCAAGCGTCTGACCGACGCGGTGCAGCCGGAAGGCACGGTGTCTGAGATAGACATCGAGGTGCAGCGTGCGCCGGCCCCGGCCGCCGCGAAACCAGCGGCGGCCGAGCCGCCCGGGGCACCGGAACCGACCGAGGAACCGCCCGCCGAAGAAGTCGCCGAATACGATGCGGAAATCGCCGCGATCTTCACCGAGGAATCGGCGGAGCTGCTCGAGGCGGCCGACAAGGCGCTGATCGACTGGACGGCCAACAAGGAATCCCGGCAGTCGATGGAAGAACTCAAGCGGCATCTGCATACACTCAAGGGCGGTGCGCGGATGGCCGGCATCACGGCGATGGGCAATCTGAGCCACGAACTCGAGACCCTGCTCATCGCGGTCGACGACGGGCGGGTCAACACGACGCCGGCCATCGACGAACTGCTGCAGCAGAGCGTCGATGAACTGCACAGGATGCGCGATGCCGTCATCGCCGGCAAAGCGGTGCCTGCGGCGGCGGAACTGGAACAACGCATCCGGCAGGCGAATGCCGGTTTCGAATTCGCGGGCGACACGGAGGTCGAGGCGGCACCGCCGCCTGCCGAGGACGTCGAGGAGGCGACGCCTGCCCAGTTTACGATCGAGCCGGAAGACACGGTCAGCATGGTCATCGTCAACACGCCGCTTGCCGACGAGCTTGCGCAGATTCCACGACCCGAAAAGAAGGCGCCGCCGCCGCCCGAACCGCCGCCGGTCGCGAAAGAGCCCCCGGCTGCGCCCGAACCGCCGCCGCCCGTCGCGAAGGAGCCCCCGACCGCTCCCGAACCGCCGCCGCCCGCCGCGAAGGAACCGCCGCCGGCAGCACCGGCCCCCGCGAAGGAAAGGCCCGCCGCCGTGCGGCAGCTGCGTCCGGAGCAACGGCCGGAGCAGCGCCAGGAATTCGCGCGCATCGACGCCGACCTGCTCGAGGACCTGCTGAACGCGGCCGGCGAGATCAGCATTTATCACTCGCGCCTCAGCCAGCAGGTGAGCTCGGTCGAGTTCCACGTCGAGGAGCTGGAACAGACCATCGCCCGGCTGCGGGAGCAGCTCCGCAAGCTCGAGATCGAGACCGAGGCGCAGATCATGCACGGCCACCAGGACACGCTGGTCGCGCGGGACTTCGATCCACTCGAGCTCGATCGCTATTCGAATATCCAGCAATTGTCGCGGGCACTCGCCGAATCCGCGAACGACCTCGTCAGCCTGAAGGACCTGCTGCAGTCGCTGACGACGGAGGCCGAGGGTCTTCTCGTACAGCAGTCCCGCGTGACGGCCGAACTGCAGGACGGCCTGATGCGGACACGGATGGTGCCTTTCGAACGCCACGTGCCCCGCCTCACGCGTCTCGTGCGCCAGGTAGCCCAGGAGGCCGGCAAGCGGGCCGAGCTGGTCGTCGAAGGTGCCTCGGGCGAACTCGACCGGCAGGTCCTGGACAAGATGCTGCCGCCTTTCGAGCACATGCTGCGTAACGCCGTCGTGCACGGCATCGAGGCGCCGGAGCAACGCGGCAAGGCCGGCAAGCCAGCGACCGGACGCATCACCATACGGCTGCATCGCGAGGGCACCGAGATGGTCATCGACGTGGCCGATGACGGCAGGGGTCTCGACGTCGACGCGATACGGCGCAAGGCATATGAACTCGAGATGTTACGGCCGGACAGCAACGTCACCGACGAAGAGATCATGGAGCTGATCCTGACGCCGGGCTTCACGACGGCCGGGAAGGTGACGCAGGCCGCGGGTCGCGGCGTCGGCATGGACGTCGTCGCCAACGAGGTCAAGAAGCTCGGCGGCTCGTTGCGTATCTCGTCGGTGACCGGCCAGGGCACCAACTTCACGGTGCGCCTGCCGTTCACGCTCGCGATTACCCAGGCACTGATCGTACGCACCGGCGAAGAGATCTATGCATTGCCGTTACCGTCCGTCGAGGGTGTGGCGCGCATCCCGCGCGCCGAACTCGAGAACTTGCTGAGCCAGAGCGAGCCGAGCTACGAATACGGCGAACAGACTTACCGTTTCCGCCACCTGGGGATGTACCTCGGTGGGCAGGCGGCGCAGTTGCCGGCGGACGAACCGTTCGTGCCGGTCATCCTGGTCAGGGCCGGCGATTATTCGGCGGCACTGCTCACCGACGAGATGATCGCGAGCCGTGAGATCGTCGTGAAGACCATCGGTCCGCAGCTCGCCAGCATCCGCGGCATTTCGGGCGCGACGATCCTCGGCGACGGCCGCATCGTGCTGATCCTCGACATCGCCGCACTGGTGCGCAGCGGCGCACCCGTAGTGGAACTCAAGAAGGCCGCGCCGACGCCGACCGACGACCGGCCGCTCGCGCTGGTGGTCGACGACTCGATCACGGTCAGGCGGGTCACCGAACGCTTCCTGCAGCGCAACGGCATGCGCGTCGTGACGGCGAAAGACGGCCTCGATGCGATCAGCGTGCTCGCAGACCACAAGCCCGACATCATCCTGCTGGACATCGAGATGCCGAGGATGGACGGCTACGAATTCGCGTCACATGTCCGGAACGACGATCGCGTGGCGGACGTGCCCATCATCATGGTGACCTCGCGCGTCGGCGACAAGCACCGCGCACGCGCCATCGAACTGGGCGTCAACGACTACCTCGGCAAGCCGTACCAGGATTCGCAACTCCTCGAGGCGATCGCCCGCCTGCTCGAGGAACGGGGGATCACGCTGACATGAGCGAGTCCGAGTCGGAACTCTACAGCCTGCTCGTCCCGCTAGCGGAGGATCGGCTGATCGTGCCGCGTGCCTGCGTCGCCGAAGTCGTAAGATTCTCGACGCCGGAGAAAGAGGCGGGCGCGCACGACTGGATGCTCGGCACGGTCAACTGGAATGGCCGGCAGCTGCCCGTCGTGTCGTTCGAGGGGACCATCGGCAAGGCCGTGCCGGTGGCCACCGGGCGCACGCGGATCGTCGTCTTCTATGCGAGCACCGGCCAGCTCAAGACCGGCTTCTTCGGCGTCGTGACGCAGGGTTTCCCGCAACTCGTGCGCGTAAATCGGGACGTGCTGAAACTGCATACGACCGACGGCTGGCCGCAGGGTGCGCCGGTCCTGTGTCGCGTCAAGATGATCAATGAGTTTCCGTTGATCCCCAACCTCGAGTCACTCGAGGCGATGCTCGTCCGCGAATCGATCCAGGCGTAGGCATATGAAAGAGCGACGCATCGCCGGGCTGCTCATCCTGTGCCTGGGGAGCGTCTTGCTGCAGAGCGCCGTCGCGGCCGACCAGGTGGATCCCGACAGTCCGCCTTACCTCGTCGAATACCGCGCCTATCGTCAGTACCTCCGTACCGGCAACAATCCGGTGAGTTTCAAGGTCATTATCTCCCCCTGGCCCGCAGGGGTTTGCGTTGTCCTTTGTGAGAACGCGGCGGGGCGCCTCGGTTCAACGTTCGTGCGGCGGAGACGGCGTCATGTGCCGAGGTCGCCCCACATCGACTGCACGACCGCGAGCGCCGCGACGGCCGCCGTCTCGGTACGCAGGATACGCGGGCCCATGGACACGGCGCGAAAGCCCGCAGCAGTCGCGGCGTCGTTCTCGGCGGCGCTGAAACCACCCTCCGGGCCGATCAGCAGGCAGAGCTTCGTGGCGGGCGCCGGGAGGGCGGCGAGCGCCTGGTCCGCGTCGGGCCGCAATATCAGATCGACGTCGGTGCGGCTCGTCTTGGCGCGGAACCAGGCATCCAGCGGCAGGGGCTCGTCGATCAGCGGCGGTCGCACGCGGCCGGACTGTTCGCAGGCGCTCGTGGCGATGCTTTCCCAGTGCGCCCGACGGCTATCGACCCGCCGGGCATCCAGCCGCACGATGCCGTGTCTGGTCAGAACCGGTGTAATGCGCTTCACGCCGAGTTCGGTCGCCTTCTGCACGACGAAATCCATGCGATCGCCGCGGGAGATTCCCTGCACGAGTTGCACGTGGAGCCCGGATTCGGTATTCGTCGCGTTACGCGCCCCGACTGCCAGTTCGACGCAGTCGTTGCCAATCCTCCGGACGATGGCTTCGAACTCGCTCCCCGATCCGTCGAACAGCATCAGCGTGTCGCCCGGCCGCAGCCTGAGCACCCGGCCGACGTAGTGTGCCTGAGCCTCGGCGAGTGCCACGCGTCCGCCGCTGGCGAGTTCGTCGTCGACGTGGAGTCGGGTAAGGGGCATGACCTGAGCTCGCTCCGGTTCCGGCCGTTGACAGTCAACGGTCGCAGCCGTGACTATCGTCCTTCTTCCGGACAGGGGCAACCGATGCACGAAGGAACGATTCGCGTCGACATTGTGACCGGCCTGATGGAGACGGCGCGCCAGTGCCCGAGCCCGAACCAGGACGAGCGGCCGGCGGACGCGGAACCGGAGCTGCTAGTACTGCACGGTATCAGCTTGCCGCCGGGCAGTTTCGGCGGACCCGAGATCGAACACCTGTTCACGAATACGCTCGACTGGGATAGCCACGAGTACTTCGGAACGATCCGCGGCCTCGAAGTGTCGGCGCACCTGCTGATCCGAAGGGACGGCGAACTCGTACAGTTCGTGCCGTTCACGAGGCGCGCCTGGCACGCCGGCGAATCCGAGTTCTGCGGGCGTTCGCGCTGCAATGACTTCTCGATCGGCATCGAACTCGAGGGCGAGGACGAGATCCCCTATACCGATCCGCAGTACGGCACCCTGATCGCGGTCGTGGCCGAGCTGCTGAGATCCTATGATCGCCTGTCCGCGCGCAGGATCGCAGCCCACTCCGATCTGTCGCCGGGCCGGAAGACGGACCCGGGCCCTGCTTTCGACTGGCTTCGATTGTATGATGGGCTCGACGCCCGGTCGGCTCATCCGCACGAGCCGGCGCCGGGCACACGGGCGACCTGAAAGACGATGAACCTTATTGCACTCCTGATCGGCCTGGTCGTGGAGCGGCTCGCGACGCAGCTGTTCCACCTACGGCGGCTGCGCTGGCTGGATCGCGTGATCGACTGGGGCTTCTCCATGGCGGCGCGCCTCGCGAACTGGCCGGCACTGATCCCGGTCCTGCTGATCGCGGTCGCGCTGGTCCTCCCCGTGTTCGCCGTCATGGTCATCCTGGGAGATTCGTTGCTGGGTTTCCCCTACCTGATACTCGCGATCGTCGTGCTGTTCTTCTCACTGGGACCGCAGGACATCGGCGAGGACGTCGACGAGTACTGCAAGGCCGTGGAGGAGGATGACGAGGACCGGATCCGCCATACGGCGAAGAACATCATGGAGACGGACGTTCCGGACGACGACCTCGAACGCATACACCGCGTCGAGGAGGCCGTTTGCGTGCAGGCGAACAATCGACTGTACGCGGTGATCTTCTGGTTCGTGGTGCTCGGTCCATTCGGGGCGTGGGCTTATCGCGCCACCGACCTGATCCGGCGGCGTGCCGTATTCGCGGCGGTGCGCGATGAGGAAACCGACGGCATATCGGACCGCAACCGGACGGCGGCGGTCATGCTGCACGGCTGGCTGGCGTGGATCCCTGCGCGACTGACGGCCATCGGTTTTGCTGCCGCCGGGAATTTCGACACCGCGATCGGTGCGTGGCGTGCACCCGCCGAGCAGAAGGCCGACTCGCTGTCGGAACGCAATGAGCGTCTTCTCGCGAGAGTGGGCGTCGCCGCGCTTGCGTTGCAGGACGAAGACGACGAGGAACTCGCCGCGAGGGCGATCCGGGGCGCTACGGCGGCCAACCGCCTCGCGTTCCGCCTGCTGCTGATCTGGGCCGTGGTCATCGCCGCGATGACGCTGTACGGCTGGACGCGGTGAGGACAGGCTGCGCGCTCGCGCTGCTGGCCTCACTCCTCTGCGCCTGCTCACCTCCATCCGAGCCGCCCGCCGTAGATGCGACCTATTCCCGCGTCGTCACGCTCGCACCGAACCTGACCGAGCTGGTGTTCGCCGCCGGTGCCGGTGGCGCACTCGTCGGCGTGAGTGCGTACTCCGATTATCCGGCGGCCGCCGGCGCGCTGCCCGAGGTCGGCGACGCCTTCGCCGTCGACCGCGAGGAGCTCGCCACGCTGGAACCGGACCTGCTGCTCGCCTGGGAGAGCGGTACGCCCGCGCACGTCGTCGATGAACTGCGCCGCGGAGGCTATCGCGTGGAGACGATACGCACGCGCAGCCTCGAGGATGTGGCCGGCGCGCTGCGCCGTATCGGCGAGCTGACCGGTCACACGGACACGGCGGAGCGCGCCGCGGACTCGTACACCGACGCGCTCGCCGCCATCGGCAAGGAGTACTCGAACCGCAAGCCGATACGCGTCTTCTACCAGGTGTCTGCGCGGCCGTTGTATACCGTCAACGGCGAGCATTACGTCAGCGAGCTGATCCGCCTGTGCGGCGGCCGCAACATCTTCGCCGATCTCGGCGATCTCGCGCCGGCCGTGGACGTCGAAGCCGTCGTTGCCCGCGATCCCGAAGTCATGCTCGCGAGCACCGACGCCGGCACCGATGCCTTCGCGCAATGGGCGCGCTGGCCGGCACTTGCCGCGAACCGCTACGACAACGACTTCCTGATGCCGGCCGACGAGATCGGCCGTGCAACGCCGCGTCTCGTCGCCGCCGCCCGCGCCCTCTGCGAAGCCCTCGACACCGCCCGGGCCCACCGCGCCGTTCCACCATAGTCGGCAGGGGACGGCGATGGGGA
>Ga0307417_10001015_pt1 | contig 11556 bp, 11 predicted proteins | sample SalMarWE160210MG_2_FD_202514 | JGI IMG/M metagenome (GOLD analysis project Ga0307417, IMG submission 202514) | Salt marsh sediment microbial communities from the Plum Island Ecosystem LTER, Massachusetts, United States - WE1602-10 | ecosystem: Environmental > Aquatic > Marine > Intertidal zone...
ACTGTCTCGAATTACCCCTGTTCGGGGGCGTAGCGGACGCGCGGGACGAGCCAGCGGTCGAAGAAGCCGGCGCCGGGCTTGCGGCGGTCCTGCAGCTCCTGCAGGTAGGCCTCCAGCGCTTCGTAGAGCTCGTCGACGCGCACGCCGAGGTCCGCCGGCCGGTGGTCGTCGAGGATCAGCAGGCACTGGCGGATGAGGTTGAGCACGCCGCGTCCGCCGCCGCGCTTGAAGTGCAGGTGCATCGCCGTGGCGAGCATCACCATCGCCCGGATCATCTCCCGGTCGCCCGGATCGCTCTCCGCGTGCAGCGGCTCCAGGATCTCCTGGCAGGCGAAGTAGTCGCCCCGGTTGTAGAGATCGAGGGCTTCGTAGAAGCGCTGTCGGAGGGCTTGCTCCACGCGGGGAAGGTACAGGGAAGGAAGGGGCGTGACCAGTGAGTCAGTGAGTCAGTGACTCGGCAACAGGACGCTCCGCACGCGGCGCTGGACGTCCCGCATCGTCGTCACCGGCTCCGAGCGAGATGTAGCTTGGGAACGGGCCCGTTCGCGACCTCGCGCTCGAACTCCTGCAACGCCTCCGTCAGGTCTGCGATCGCTCGCTCGAGATCGAAGTACACCGCGCCGGCCTCGGTCAGATCGCCGGAGTCTCCCATCATTTCCAACCGGTAGGCCGCAGCGACCACGACCGGGGCGGCGAAGAAGGCGACCGCCCCTTTGACAGCGTGCGCGGTCGTGCGCAGCGCCTCCCGGTCCCGGTAGGCGATGGCCCTCCGGATGCTTTCGAGACGACTGGGCAGATTGCCCAAGAGCACGGCAATCGCCCGCTGCGCGTTCGCTCGATCGCCGTCTACGTACTCGAGAAAGGTGTCTCTGTTGAAAATCGGTGAGCCGGCCCCTGGGGGAGTCACAGGCTCGGAAGCGTCGGGGACGACCGCCGGGCGCAGAAGCGGCACTGGCGCCCGCGCTCGCCTTGATTCTTGGGGGCCCGGCCGCAGAGACCCGAGCTCTGCATCGCCGAGACGCAGCGCGAGACACTCGCGCACCTTTTCAACCAGTTGCTGAGGGGAAAATGGCTTGGCAATCTGGCCGTCCGCTCCAACTTGTGCGGCGGCCTGCCCAATCGTATCCCAGGTGTGGGCGGTGACGGCGATGACCGGTGTCCCTTGGATGTCCGGGTCCCGTTTGATCATGGCGATCAGCTCGACACCGTTGAGCCCCGGCATTTCCAGGTCCGTCAGCACGATGTCCGGCTTTCGGAGCTTCACCTTGCGCAGTGCGTCCTCGGCGCCATAGGCGCGAAAGATCTCGAAGCCGCCGATTTTCAGCGCCTCCTCTAGCATATGCAAGGCGACTGGTTCGTCGTCGACGATGAGAACCTTGGGGTTCATGACTCGTCCCCCTCTCCAACCAGCTCGGCCTGGGTATCGGAGAGAGTGGTTTTCTCCAGGCAGCGAACGATCGTCTCGAAGAGATCGCTCGGCCGCACGGGTTTCGTCACATACTCACTCATGCCCGCCGCAAGACACCGCGCACGGTCGCCCGGCTGCGCCGCGGCGGTCATGGCAATGATCGGCAGCCGCCGCCCCGTGGCCGCTTCCCACGCCCGAATGGTCGCGGTCGCCTCGTAGCCATCCATCTCGGGCATCCGCACGTCCATCAGAACCAGGTCGAAGGGCTGTCGTTGGACCGCCATGACGGCCTCGTGTCCGTTGTCGGCGATGGTCACCTCATGGCCGCGCCCTTCGATCACGCATCGCAGCAGCTCCTGGCTCACCTCGTCGTCCTCAGCCAGCAGGATGCGCAGCGGCCGCGACACCGAGGCCGGGTTGTCGGCGACGAGCAGGGAAGTAAAGGCACCGGTGCGCGCGACGACCGCCGGCAAGGACCTCGTCGTCTTCGTGACGCCGAACAACGCGTCCATCTCCCGAACCCTCCGGCCCATGCTTCGGACACCCTCCATACGGCGGGAGCCGGCAGGCGACTGGACGGTGTCTCTCGTGACTCCCCGCTCGTTCTCGGTCATTCGGCGTACCAATCCGAAATAGGGCAATGCGCATACCAACACGCGGGGCACATATGCACCTGGACGGTTCAGAGAGAGCGCTGTCACTGATTCGTCGGAAACAGGCAAAGCGCCCAACCCCCCACGGGGCACTCAGCTCGCAACGGCCGTCAGCCGCGTCAGGCTTTGCGCTGCTCGCTACGGCGTTCGGCGTCGAGGCGGCCCTGGTCGGCGGCGCTGTGGTCGGCGTAGATCATGGCGGCGGCGAGGGTCCGGTGCCCGGCCTTCTCGGCGATCAGCCGGTGCATGCGCTGGCCGATGTCGCGGTAGGACGGATGGCCCTGCGGCGTCGTGCGCAGCTCGATCAGGTGCATGGCCTCGCGGGCGTTCATCTCGAGATAGAAACGCACGCGATAGGCCATGGGGAGGACGTACGAGGCAGCCTGCGCGTGGCCGGCGGCGGCGATCTCGGTGTACAGCGCAGCCGTCTCGTCCATGACGGAGCGAAAGTCGGCGGCGGCGCCGATCTCGGCGATCGCCGGCGGCGTGACGTAGCCATGGTCGGGGCGGAACCGCTGCCACTCGACGGTGAGCAGGCGGTGGCGCTGCAGGTCGCGGAAGGCGCCGTAGTCGGCGAGGACATCGAAGCGGTACGACGTGCGTTCGAAGGCGCGGCCCGGCTTGTGGCGGCGGTTGCGGCGTTCGCCGACGTAGGCGCGCAGCACCGCGGCGCGCTGGTCGTCCGACAGGGCGCGGGCCCGGGCGAGGAGTTGGTCGTCGGGCAGTGCGGATACGGCGTAGAGCGCCGCGGCGACGACCTTGACCTCGCCGTCCGGATCGAAGTCGGTGAGCGTGACGCGGTCGCGCTCCTCAGCCGCGCACCCGCCCAGCAGATCCTCGGCGACCTTCGCCGTGGCGGCGCGTGTCTCCGCCAGGTACTCGCTCCACGCCTGGCCGCGGTCGGCGCGGTCGACGCGGGTGAGGAAGGCCGGGATCACCTGGCGCAGCTCCGCCAGGATCGCATCGCCGCAGCGCCGCGCCTCTTCCAGAGGATGGGCGCGCAGGCGCAGGAGGAGCTGCTCGTATCCCTGCCCGCTACCGAAGATGCCGACGTTGGAGCGCGTCGCGGCGGGCAGCAGCCCGCGCAACGCGTCGAGCGCCTTGGCACGCACGGTCGCCTTGTGAGCGGCAGCGGAGACTCCCTCGGCGCGCGGTAGGCGCTTCTCGAAGTGGGCCATCGCCGGGTCGATCCAGCCGCTGTACACCTCGAAGCAGCGGTCCAGACACGCTTCGTACCGCGCCTCCAGCGGCGAGCCGCGCAGCTCCGGCGCGACGACGTAACGCCAGCGGCCGTCGTCGCGCTGGGTGTAGGGGATGTAGCGCGTCGACTGCTCGAGATAGGCCATCAGGCGGCCCCACTCGAGTGCCTTGGTGAGCAGGTTCGAGGCACCCTCGACGGCGACGTGGGCGCCGCCGAGCTGGGCGACGGAGTCGTCACCGTACTCGGACAGCACGCGCCGGAAGAGCTTCTCCGAGCGCTCGACCCCGACCGCTCTACCGCCCGGCGCGTTCCCGACGCCGTCGAGGAACTCGTCGAGGAACAGGCGGCGCAGGCTCTTGGGCGAGCGCGAGTAGCGGGCGAAGAGCGCCGCCTTCACCACCTCGGGAAGGTTGCGCAGCGCGAAGACCGGACGGTCGACGTTGGTGAAGTACGGCTCCAGCGCCCGCCTTTCCTCTTCGCTGAACTCGTCCACCGCAACCCCCACCTCCCGTTTCTACTACGCGTCGAGCAGATGAAACACCAGCCCGGTCTGCAGCTTGGGATAGAAGTACGTCGACTTCTCCGGCATCACCTGGCCGGCCATGCACGCCGACTCCACCTCCTGGATGCGCGGCGAGCGCAGCAGGAACGCCGCCCCTGCTCCCTCACGGGCCACCGCGTGGAGGGCCTGAGCGCCGTCGTGGGTGTACGTCAGCTCGCCTTCCTGGGCGGCACGCGTGCAGTCGACGCCGAGCAGGCGGCGCAGCACCAGGCCGTCGAGGACGGTGACGTCGAGCCAGCGCACCACCGGGTGTAGGTCCGCGAGCGCCTCGTCGACCAGCCTCTCGTCCCGCAGGCGCAGCAGACAGGCGCGATCCGGCAGGCGCAGGCCGACGACGCCGCGCCCCGGTTCGCCCGCCAGCCGCGCCAGCAACGTTCGCTCTCCCTCCGGCGTCGCCGGGAAGTCCTCGACGCGGAAGTGCTCCCCCACCGCGCCGAGCCAGTCCTTGGCCTCGCCGCGCCACACCCGATGCGTCGGCAGCAGCACCAGGCCGGGCTCGTCCATCGACGTCAGGTACATGAGGACGTAGTTGTGCGGCGCCTCGGGATCGCTGTCGCCCTGCTCGTGCCGGCGGTCCTGATAGGCAAGCGCGGTCTCGTAGCGGTGGTGGCCGTCGGCGATGAACACGGTCCTGTCGGAGAGGGCCTGCCCGATGCCGTCGATGCGGGAGGGATCGGCAATACGCCAGACGCGATGGCGGTCGCCCGCCTCGTCGCCAACGTCGATCCACGGCGCCTCCTCGGCGCTCTGCCGGCGTGCCGGCTCCAGCGCCTGAAGGCGATCGGGATAGATGCCGAAGATCGGGCTCAGGTTGGCCCGGCAGGCGTCGAGGAGCTTCAGGCGGTCCTCCTTGGCGCGGGCGAAGGTGCGCTCGTGCGGGCGGATGTTGCCGTCGGCGAAGCGCTCCAGGCGCACGGTCGCCATCAGGCCGGCGCGCTGCCGGCGCCCGCCGTCGGGCAGCGCGAAGTCCTGCACGTAGTAGTACAGGCAGGGCTGCGCATCCCGGGTCAGCACACCGCGCGCGCGCCACTCGATCAGCTCGGCCGCGGAGGCCGCGTAGCGATCGCGCGACCGGTTGAGGATCAAGCGCACCGCGTTGTAGGGGCTGCGCCCGTACAGCCGCTCGAGCTGCCGGTCGTCGATCACATCATAGGGAGGGGCGATGACGGCGGCGAGGTCGCCGACCGCCGCCGTGTCGTAGTGAAGGGCGCGAAACGGGCGGATTCGAATCATTTCATTCCTGTTTGGGGAGGAACTTCGTGGTTGCCTTTTCAGGCCTCTTCGGCACTGCGTCGCAACTCCGAATCGCGGCGCTAGGCCTCGTTCAGACGCTGGCGCAGGCGCTTGTTCTTCTCGGTCACGGCGCGCGCCATCTCGGCCTTGCCGCGATCGAGCGCCGCGGCCAGGCGCTTGTCGCCGAGGGCGAGGATCTGCGCGGCGAGGATGCCCGCGTTCTCCGCCCCCGGGGCGCCGACCGCCACCGTCGCTACCGGCACCCCGGCCGGCATCTGCACCGTCGCCAGCAGCGCGTCGATGCCGCGCAGGCTGGTCGCGTCGAGCGGAACGCCGATCACCGGCAGTGTCGTGTGGGCGGCGACGACGCCGGCGAGGTGCGCCGCGGCGCCGGCACCGACGATGAAAACCCGTATGCCGCGCTCGCGCGCCACCGTCACGTACTCGATGACCCGCCCCGGGGTGCGATGCGCCGACATGACCTGCACGTCGAAGGCGACGCCGAACGACTCCAGTCGCTTGCAGGCGCGAGACATGATCTCCCAGTCGCTGTCACTGCCCATCAGCACGGCGACCTGCGGCTTGCGTGTCTTCATGGATTCCGCTCCGTGGCTCGCCGCCCGATGTCGTGGCGGTAGTGCATTCCCTCCCAGTCGATCGCGGCGACCGCACGGTACGCCTCGGCGACGGCCGCCCCGACGTCGTCGCCCAGCGCCGTCACGCCGAGGACGCGGCCTCCGCTGGTGACCACGTCGCCGTCGCGCCGCTTCGTGCCGGCGTGGAACACCACGCCGCCCTCCCAGCCGCGCAGACGGTCGAGACCGTGAATGACCCTGCCGGTCTCGTAGTTCCCCGGGTATCCCTCCGCCGCCATGACCACGCAGGCGGCGGCGCGCGGGTCCCACTCGATCCGCGCGTCCGGCAACCGTCCGGTCGCCGTCGCGTGCATGAGCTCGGAGAGGTCGCCGCGCAGGCGCAGCATCAGCGCCTGGCACTCGGGGTCGCCGAAGCGAACGTTGAACTCCAGCACCTTCGGCCCCTCGCGCGTGAGCATCAGTCCGGCGTAGAGCACGCCCCGGTAGACGATCTTGCGCTCCGCCAGGCCGCGCACCACCGGGCACACGATCTCGTTCATGATGCGCTCGTGCAGCGCCGGCGTGAGCACCGGCGCCGGGGAATACGCCCCCATGCCACCGGTGTTCGGCCCGCTGTCGCCGTCGAAGGCGCGCTTGTGGTCCTGCGACGAGGCCAGGGGGACCACCGCGCTGCCGTCGGTCAGCGCCATGAAGGAGACCTCTTCACCTTCCAGGAACTCCTCCACGACGACGCGGCTGCCGGCGTCGCCGAACAGCTTCCAGCGCATGATCTTGTCGATGGCGTCCTCGGCCTCGGCCTCGGTGGCGCACAGGAGGACCCCCTTGCCCGCCGCCAGACCGTCCGCCTTGACGACGATCGGCGCCCCCACCTCGCGCACGTAGCGCAGGGCGTCCTCCGGTTCCGTGAAGCTGGAGAAGAAGCCGGTCGGCACGCGGTGGCGCCGCAGCAGATCCTTGGCGAACGTCTTGCTGCCCTCGAGCTGCGCCGCGGCTCGCGTCGGCCCGAAGCCGAGCAGGCCGCGCGCCTCGAGCGCGTCGACCAGGCCGAGTGTCAGCGGCAGCTCGGGGCCCGGCACGACGAGGTCGACCTTCCGGTCGCCGGCGAAGCGGACGATGTCGTCGACGTTCGCCGGATCGATGTCGGCGATCTCCGCCAGCTCGTCGATGCCGGCGTTGCCCGGCGCGCAGAGGATCTCGTCGACGCGCGGCGACTGCCGCAGCTTCCAGATCAGCGCGTGCTCGCGCCCCCCGCCGCCGACGACCAGAATTTTCATGACGCCCCGCTCTCCGCAGTCTGTCGATTTTCTCCGAAACGAGGCTTCGACAAGCTCAGCCTGAGCGGTTGGGGGTTTGATTCCAAAGGGATTTTTCCGCTCACCCTGAGCTTGTCGAAGGGTTTCTTCGCATTTGTCGACAGTCTCGGACAGGAGAGCATCACCCCCCTCATCCCGACCTTCTCCCATCCGGGAGAAGGAACTCCTGTACGACGCGTCATCGCAATTCGGAAGCGAGGTGCTCAGTGGCGGAAGTGGCGGACGCCGGTGAGCACCATGGCCAGGCCGAGGCGGTCCGCGGCCGCGATCACGTCCTCGTCGCGCACGCTGCCGCCCGGCTGCACGACGGCGCGCGCACCAGCCGCGGCGGCCTCTTCGACGCCGTCCGGAAACGGGAAGAACGCATCGCTGGCCAGCACCGAGCCCTGCAGTGAGATGCCGACGCGCCCCGCCTTGGCGCGCGCCGCGTGCACCGGATCGACGCGCGAGGTGGCGCCGCCACCGATCGCCAGCGTGCGGTCCTCGCGCGCGAAGGCGATGGCATTCGACTTGACGTGCTTGACGACCTTGAGCCCGAAGCGCATGGCCGCGACTTCACTCTCGGTCGGCGCGCGCTTGGTCACGACGCGGGCGGCCGCCGGATCTTCCATGGCGAGATCGATGTCCTGCACGAGCAACCCGCCCACCACGGCGCGCATGTCCCGCGTCGCGCCCGCCATCGCCTCCGGATGCCACACCATCAGCCGGCGGTTCTTCTTCTTCTTGAGGAACTCCAGCGCCTGGGGCTCGAATTCCGGGGCGATCAGGACCTCGGTGAAGATCTCGTCGACGATCTTCGACAGCTCCAGGGTCCACGTCCGGTTGGCGATGAGAATGCCGCCGAACGGCGACTCGGGGTCGGTTTCATAGGCGCGGCGGTAGGCCTCGGCGACGGACGACCCGGTGCCGACGCCGCAGGGCGTGTTGTGCTTGAGGATCGCCACGGTCGGCGCCTCGTCGCGGAACTCCAGCATCAGCCACGCCGCGGCGTTGATGTCGACGATGTTGTTGTACGACAGCTCCTTGCCGTGCAGCTGCTCGACGGTGTCGAAGAAGCGGCCGTAGAGCGCCGCGCCCTGGTGCGGGTTCTCGCCGTAGCGCAGGTCCTGCGCCTTGCGCAGGCCGAGGTGAAGGGTCTCGCCAAGGCGCTTCCCTTCCCCGCCGTCGCGGCCGTTCAGGTAGTCGGCGATGGCGCCGTCGTAGCGCGCCGTGCCGGCGAAGGCGGAGCGGGCGAGGCGCGCGTTGGTCGCCTCGGAGACGACCCCGCCGCCGCTGCGCATCTCGGCGAGAACCGGCTCGTAGTCGGCGGGATCGATCACCACCGTGACGTCGCGGTGATTCTTGGCCGCCGAGCGGATCATCGACGGGCCGCCGATGTCGATGTTCTCGATCGCCTCCTCGAGCGTGCAGTCGGGACGCGCCACCGTCGCCTCGAAGGGGTAGAGGTTGACCACCACCATGTCGATCGGCCGGATGTCGTTCGCCGCCATCTGCTCGCGGTGCTTCGGGTCGTCGCGCCGGCCGAGCAAGCCGCCGTGGATCTTCGGGTGCAAGGTCTTCACCCGGCCGTCGAGGATCTCCGGCGAGCCGGTGAAGACGCTCACCGACACCACCGGGATCCCGGCCTTGGCCAGCGCCGCCGCCGTGCCTCCGGTGGAGAGGATCTCGACGCCGAGCTCGTGTAGCCCGCGCGCAAACTCGATCAGCCCGCTCTTGTCGCTCACACTCACCAACGCTCGCTGGACTCTTGTCATGTCACACCGACTCCATGAGAACTCTCGGAACGCGCTTGCCGACGCGCGTCAACACCTCGTAGGCGATCGAGCCCTGCCATTCGGCGACCTCGGTCACCGACAGGTTGGCCGATCCCTGGTCGCCCCACAAGACCACCTCGTCGCCGGCGTCGACCCGGGGCACGTCGGTGACGTCGGCCATGGTGAGGTCCATGCAGACGCGGCCGACGATCGGCGCACGGCGCTGGCGGATCAACACCTGGCCGCGATTGGAGAGCCGCCGGTCGTAGCCGTCGGCGTAGCCGACGGGCAGGACGGCGATACGGCTCGGGCGCCGCGTCACGAAGGTCTGCCCGTAGCTGACCGGGCACTCCGCCGGCACCGCCTTGACCTGCCAGACGCGGGTGCGGAGGTGCATGACCTGCCGCCACTCTCCGTCCTCGGCGGCGGCGGGGGGCACCCCGTAGAGGACGATGCCGGGGCGGACGAGGTTGCCGAAGCTGTCGGGACGAGTCAGCGTGGCGACGCTGTTGGCGAGATGGACCCAGCGCGGCGAGAAGCCCGCCGCGCGCAGCCTGTCGACCCCATCGCGGAAGACTCGGACCTGGCGGTCCGCGAACGGCGTGCCCACCGAGTCGGCGTCGCCGAAGTGGGAGAACACTCCTTCGACATGCAGGCGCGGGCACTCGCACAGCGCCTCGATCAGAGCCGGGAGGTCCTCTGGCAGGGCGCCGAGCCGCGTCATGCCGGTGTCGAGCTTGACGTGAACGTTCAGCGCGCGCTCGCCGAGCGCGGCGGCGAGATCGCGCGTCAGTCGCGCATCGAAGACCGCCACGCTCAGGCCGCGGGCAGCGGCCTCCGCCACCTCGTCGCGCGCCGCACCGGCGAGGACGACGATCGGCTGCGCGACGCCCGCCTCGCGCAGCTCGACTCCCTCCGCCACCGTCGCGACGCCGAACAGATCGGCGCCCGCCGCCGCCAGCACCGGTGCCACCAACGATGCGCCGTGCCCGTAGGCGTCGGCCTTGACCGCGGCGAGGATCGCCACGCCCGGCGGCACACTGGCGCGGATGCGGGCGAAGTTGTCGCGCAGCGCCTGCGCGTCGATCCACGCGATCGTCGGCCGTCCGCTCATCGCCGCTCCCGCGCTCTCGGAGCCGCCAGGGCGGCGGCGAACGGGCGAGGCGAATGGTCCGCAGAAACCTGGCGGCATATGCAGGCTGGGCTGCGGGAACTCATTCACTGCCTCTGGACGTGGAACGGTTGCGGCGAGAACGCCGACCGCTTACCAGACGCCTCCCAGGTTGTAAAGGAAGGGTCGAACGTCTAAGTTTCGCGCATGCGCGTCACTGTGAACGGTGAGCCGCAAGACCTGAACGAGGGTCTCACCGTCAGCCAGCTGGTCGAGCAGCTGCGCCTGAACGGGCGGCGCATCGCCGTCGAGATCAACCGCGACATCCTGGCCCGCGACGAGTACGCGGTGCGAGCCCTGCGCACCGGCGACGAGATCGAGATCGTGCATTTCATCGGCGGGGGCTGAGCGCATGGAAGCGGATCTCTTCGAGCTCGGCGGCAAGACGTACCGCTCGCGACTGATCGTCGGCACCGGCAAGTACCGCGACTTCGCGCAGACGCGCGAGGCGATCGACGCCTCCGGCGCGGAGATCGTCACCGTCGCCGTGCGGCGCGTGAACATCACCCGCCCCGGCGACGACAACCTGCTCGACCACCTCGACCTCGACCGCATCACCATCCTGCCGAACACCGCCGGCTGCTACACGGCCTCCGAGGCGATCCGCACGGCGCGGCTGGCGCGCGAAGCCGGCGTCGGCTCACTGCTCAAGCTCGAGGTGATCGGCGACGACAAGACGCTCTTTCCCGACGTGCCGGCGACGATCGAGGCGGCCCGCGTGCTGGTCGACGAGGGGTTCACCGTCCTGCCGTACATCAACGACGATCCGATCGCCGCCAAGCGTCTCGAGGAGATCGGCTGCGCCGCCGTCATGCCTCTCGCCGCGCCGATCGGCTCGGGGCTCGGCATCCGCAACCCCTACAACATCCGGATCATCCTCGAGCAGAGCCGCGTGCCGGTCATCGTCGACGCCGGGGTCGGGACCGCCTCCGACGCCGCCGTCGCCATGGAGCTCGGCTGCGACGCCGTGCTGCTCAACACCGCCATCGCCGGCGCCGAGGACCCCGTCCTCATGGCCGAGGCGATGCGGCTGGGCGTCGAGGCGGGGCGCAAGGCCTTTCGGGCCGGCCGCATTCCCCGCAAGCTCTACGCCACGGCTTCGAGCCCGCTCGAAGGCGTGATCCGGTAGACGCCGCGGCCTTCGCCCGCGACGAGCGCGCTGCCGCCGACGGAGCATCGATGGTCCGCCCCTCGTCGCTCGGGCCCGTCTACCTGGTCACCGACCGCAGGGAGACCGGCGGGCGCGACCTCGAGCCGGTCGTCGAGGCCGCGCTGCGCGGCGGTGTTCGCGCCGTGCAGCTTCGCGAACGCGATCTGAGCACGTGCGACCTGCTCGCTCTCGCCACCCGCCTGCGCGCCCTGACCTCCGAGCACGGCGCCCTGCTGCTGGTCAACGACCGCGTCGATGTCGCGCTCGCCTGCGGCGCCGACGGCGTGCACCTGCCCGCCAGCTCCTTCGCCGTGCCCGACGCGCGGGCGCTGCTCGGCCCACGGCGCCTGATCGGCGTGTCGACGCATCACCCAAACGAGGTGGTGGTCGCGGCCGAGAGCGGAGCGGACTTCGCCGTGTTTGGCCCGATCCACGACACACCGTCCAAGCGACCCTACGGACCGCCGCTCGGTCTCGCCGCTCTGCGGCAGGCCGCCGCGGCGTCCATTCCGGTC
>Ga0307417_10001016_pt1 | contig 11550 bp, 10 predicted proteins | sample SalMarWE160210MG_2_FD_202514 | JGI IMG/M metagenome (GOLD analysis project Ga0307417, IMG submission 202514) | Salt marsh sediment microbial communities from the Plum Island Ecosystem LTER, Massachusetts, United States - WE1602-10 | ecosystem: Environmental > Aquatic > Marine > Intertidal zone...
CTTTCCTGGAGAAATACCGGACCATCGTCGTCAAGCCGGCGCGCGGCGAACAGGGCCGCGGCATCAGCGTCGGCGTCCAGGACCCCAAAATCATGGACGCGGCGATCGAGTCCGCGCACAACCACTGTGACCGCGTCCTGCTCGAGGAGTTCTGCCAGGGCGACGACCTCAGGGTCATCGTCATCGGCGGACACGTGGTCGCCGGCGCCGTGCGCCGCCCGGCGATGGTCAAGGGCAACGGCAAGGCGACGGTGGCCCAGTTGATCGCCGCGCAGAGCCGCCGGCGGGCCGCCGCGACCGGTGGTGAAAGCCGCATTCCGCTGGACGCGGAGACCGAGCGCTGCATCGGCGAGGCCGGGTTGACGATGGAGTCGGTCCTCGACGAAGGCAAGCCGCTCTACGTGCGCCGTACCGCCAACCTGCATACCGGCGGCACCATCCACGACGTCACCGACCACCTGCATCCGACGATCACGGACGCCAGCGTCCGCGCCGCCAAGGCGCTGGACATCCCGGTCGTCGGGCTGGACCTGATCGTTGTCTCGCCGCGCGGGCCCGACTATGTAATCATCGAAGCGAACGAGCGCCCCGGCCTCGCCAACCACGAGCCGCAGCCGACGGCGCAGCGCTTCGTCGACCTGCTTTTCCCGCAAACAATCCGATAAAGTACCCGGCCATGTCGAACACCGTCGAAAACCTCCCGCAGCGACGTTCCCTGCAAGCCCTCAATATTCACGAGGGAAGCGTCATCGCGACGCTGATGGACCTGCTCAGCATCCCCAGTCCGGCCGGCTACACCGACGCCATCGTCCATTACCTGGCCGAGCGGTTCGAGGCGCGCGGTATCGACTACGAACTGACGCGGCGCGGCGCGATGCGGGTCAACCTCCCGGGCCGCCAGAGCAGCCCCGACCGGGCGGTGCTCGCCCATGTCGACACACTGGGCGCGCAAGTGAAGCGGCTGAAGGAGAACGGACGGCTCGAGCTCGTGCCGATCGGCTTCTGGTCGTCCCGCTTCGCCGAAGGCGCGCGCGTCACGGTCATCACGGATGCCGGCGCCAAGCGCGGCACGATCCTGCCGCTCAAGGCGTCGGGCCACACCTTCAACAAGGAGATCGATGTGCTCCCGATCTCCTGGCAGCATGTGGAGCTGCGCGTCGACGAGCGCGTATCCAACATGCAGGACCTTGTTGCCGCCGGCTACAATGTCGGCGACATCGTCTGCATCGATCCGAAGCCGGAATTCGTGGAGAACGGCTACATCAATTCCCGCCATCTCGACGACAAGGCCGGGGTCGCGGCGATGATCTCGGCGATCGACGCCGTCGTCGACGCCAAGGTGGAACTGCCGGTCGACTGCCACTTCCTGTTCACGATCTCGGAGGAAGTGGGCTCCGGCGCCTCGGCGGTGCTGCACGGCGACGTGGCGGAAATGGTGGCCGTCGACAACGGTACCGTCGCACCGGGGCAGAATTCCTCGGAATACGGCGTGACCATCGCCATGGGCGACCAGACGGGGCCGTTCGACTGGCACCTGACGCATCACATGCTCAAGCTCGCGGAAGATCACGGCATCGACCACCAGCGCGACGTTTTCCGCTATTACCGCTGCGACGCGGCCTCGGCCATCGAGGCGGGCAACGACATCCGCACCGCGCTCATCACCTTCGGTATCGACGCCAGCCACGGCTATGAGCGTGTGCATATCGACGCGCTGATGCAGGTCGCCAAGCTGCTCACCGTCTACGTGCAGTCGCCGCCGGTCGTGCAGCGCGACAGCAAGCCGCTCGGCGATATCGAGGGCTTTCCCGACCAGCCGAGCCGCCGGGTCACCTGATCGGCGGCGTCGGCCCCGCGTTTATTCCGCGGGATGCGGCCGCTTCGCCGCGGAAACCGCCGGCGACCGGAAGCCGAGCCAGCAGATCGCGGCGAGAACCGCAACGTATACGATCACCTGGATCGCGCTCGGCTGCGATATGTAGCCGAAGAGCGCATGCGCCGTCTGGCCGATCCCGGACTCGTCCGGCAGGATCGCGGACGTGTTCCAGATCGGGTCGATCAGCGGCGGCAGCCAGCCGGCGGAGATCAGGAATCCCGCGGCCTGCGCCGCGAGCCCGGCTCCGAGCATCGCGAGGAGGATGGCGGCGATCTGGAAGATGGACTTGATGCCGGCGCGCAGGATGCCGAAGTAGATCAACGCCCCGACGATCGTTCCCGCGATCACGCCCGTCGCGAACCCGCCCATGATGCCGGCTGCCGTTACCTGGCCCGACAGGCCGAGCGCCGACAGGAAGACGACCAGTTCCGAGCCGTCGCGCATGACCGCGACGCCCACCGTAATCGCCAGAAGATAAAGCGGCGCCTGCCCTTCCCGAATCCGATCGCCGGTGGACTTCGCCTCTTTCGCCAGCATCGCCCCGTGCGTGCGCATCCAGGCGATGGTCCAGGCCACCATGACGACGGTCAGCGACAGCACCGTGGCGTTGAACAGGTCCTGGCCGCGCCCGGCCAGCGCCTCCGTGATCGCCTCGGCGAACAGCGCAACGATCCCCGCCCCCGCGCCGCCGCCGGCAAGACCGATCAGAAACCAGGGCCCGCGCCTGGGAATACCCCGCGTGGCGGCCAGCAGAAGGGCCGCAACGACCGCGACCTCCAGCGTTTCGCGGAAGACGACAATCCCGATCTGGATCATTTCGCGGTCAGCTCTCCCTGCGCGGTATCCTCGTGGAATTCGCCGAAGAACTTGTAGGTCTGGCCCTTGTTCAGCGGCCTGACGTTGAACGTCGCGGACTGTCCGCCCAGGATCACGCGCTCGATCCGCAGAACCTTGCTCTCGAACTCCTCGGGCGTGGCGTCGGCGTTGGTGACGATCAGCTTGAGCCGCTGGCCCGCCGGCACTTCGATCTTCTCCGGCTCGAAGCGGTGTTGCTTGATCGTGATGTGGATTTCCATCGGCTCCGCTGCCACCGCCGAAAGCGCGAGCCCCGGCGTGCACGCCAATGCAAGAAGCAGGAAAACAGGTAATCGGATTTTCATTTTCATATCGCTCGACTATTTACAGCGAAGCTGCGGCAGCGCAGCCTAATTCCTTATCCCAACGCAATATCTCGGCCCGACAATGTTGCGGCTTAAATTCGCCAGCGCCAAAAGCAAGGGAACCGGGGTCAATGTAAAATGCAAATCAATCGCATGCAATTGCAACAAAATGTCGCGCGCCTGCGGCCCCTACGGCGCCGCGGTGCGGGGATGCTAAGGTAATTCCGCAATTCATCGCGTGGGCAGGAGGCAGCATGACCGATCGCAGCACCGGTTACGGCAAGGCGCAGGCGCCGGGACGCACCGAGGACCTGCCGCTGCTCACTGGGCACGGCCGCTTTGCCGGCGATATCCATCGCGATGGCATGGCGTATGGCGTCTTCCTGCGGTCGCCCCATGCGCATGCCGACATCGGCGCCATCAATACGGCGGCGGCGATGAGCATACCGGGCGTGCTGGGCGTGTTCACCGCGGCGGACATGGAAGGCTACAGCACCATCCCCTGCGCGCCGCCGCCCGCCGGACGCAACGGCGGCAGCGCCGTGAAGCCGCCGCGCCCGATCCTTGCGGCCGGCCGGGTGCGTCATATCGGCGAGGCGATCGCGCTCGTCGTCGCCGAAACGGAAGCGGCCGCGCTCGACGGCACCGAAGCCATCGACGTCGCTTATGACCCGCTTCCCGCGATCGTCCGGGTCGAGGCTGCGGTCGCCCCGGATGCGCCGGTGCTGTGGCCGGAAGCGCCGGAAAACGTGTCGCTCGACTATGAAGCCGGCGACGAGGCGGCAGCGGACGCCGCGATCGCCCGCGCGGCGCATGTGGTGCGGCTTCGCGTCGACAACAACCGGCTCGTCGTCTGCTCGATGGAGCCGCGGACCGCGCTTGCCGAATACGATCCGGCGACGGACCGCTACGCGCTCACCACCGGCTCGCAGGGCGTCAACGGGCTGCGCGACGCGCTGGCCAAGGCGATCCTCCGCATCGCGCCGGACCGGCTGCGCGTGATTTCCGGCAACGTCGGCGGCGGATTCGGCATGAAGACGCAGCCCTACCCCGAATATCCGGCGCTGCTGCATGCGGCGCGGGCGCTCGGCGTGCCGGTGAAATGGACGGCGACGCGGTCGGAAAGCTTCCTCAGCGACAACCAGGGGCGCGACGGCGTCATCGATGCCACGCTCGCGCTCGACGCCGAGTATCGCTTCCTCGCGCTCAAGGCCGAGGTGCTGGCGAATATGGGAGCGTATCTGTCCGCCGCCGGGCTCGGCATCGCGACGCGCAACATGGCGTGGTGCATGGCGGGGGTCTATGCGACGCCGGCGATCCACCTCGCCGTCAAGTGCGTCTTCACCAACACCGCGCCGATCGGCCCCTATCGCGGCGCGGGCCGGCCGGAGGCAGCCTATATCATCGAGCGGATCGTCGACGAGGCGGCGGCCACGCTGGGCGTCGACCGCATCGCGCTGCGGCGACGCAACCTGATCCGCCCCGCCGCGATGCCTTATCTGACGCCCGTCACGCAGACCTACGACAGCGGGGCGTTCGAGGCGATCCTGGACGAGACGCTGGCGCGTGCCGACTGGGACGGCTTCCCGGCGCGGCAGGCGGCAGCGCGCGCGGCGGGACGGTATCGGGGCATCGGCATCGCCTGCTTCATCGAGCATGCCGGCGCCAACCTCGCGGAGAGCGCGCGGCTGCGCTTCGACAGGGACGGCGACGTCATCGTCTACAGCGCGGCGCAGAGCCAGGGCCAGGGGCATTTCACCAGCTTCGCGCAGGCGGTTGCCGAGCGGTTGGGCATCGACGTGTCGCGGGTCCGCATCGTCGAGGGCGACACCGACCTCGTCCCGTCCGGCGGCCAGACAACGGGCTCGCGCTCCATGTCAGTCTGCGGCGGGGCGATGCTCGCCGCCTGCGACGCCGCCGTCGAGACCGGCAAAGCCATCGCCGCACAGCTTCTCGAGGCCGCGCGGGAGGACATCGCCTACGAGGCCGGCCATTTCATCGTCGCCGGCACGGACCGGGCGGTGTCGTTGCAAGACGTTGCCGCGGCGCCAGGCGCCGCCGCGGACTGGCCGGACGAGCTGCCGCGGACACTCGACACCGACCTCGACTACGTTGCCGACGCGCCGACCTATCCCAACGGCTGCCATATCTGCGAGGTGGAGATCGACCCGGAAACGGGCGCGGTCGCGCTCACGCGCTATGCCGGGGTGGACGATGTCGGGCGCGTGATCAACCCGATGATCGTCGACGGCCAGATGCATGGCGGCGTCGCGCAGGGGGCCGGCCAGGCGCTGGGCGAGCACTGCGTCTATGACGACGATGGTCAGCTATTGACCGGGTCCTTCATGGACTATGCGCTGCCGCGTGCGGACGATCTGCCGTCCTTCGATTTCGCCTATCATCCGGTCCCGTGCCGGACGAACGCGCTTGGTGCGAAAGGGGCCGGCGAGTCCGGGACCATCGGCGCGATCCCCGCCGTCGCGAACGCGATCATGGACGCGCTGCGCCAGGCCGGCGTCCGGCGTTTCGACATGCCGGCGACGCCGGCCCGCATCTGGCGGCTGCTTCGCGAGCGTTGAAGGCGTTTGCGGCTTAGCGCTTCACCGGCAGACAGCCCTGCTTCTTCGCCTTGAGGTCGGCACAGACCGAGCGCGCCTCGTCCAGCGACGCATAGCCGCCGGCCTGGACACGGAAGAAGGTGCCGCGGCCTGCGATCTCCTTCTTCTCGACCACCAGGGTCTTGTCGCCGAAAATGCCGGGATAGACCTTTTGCAGGCGTGCCCATTCACGCTTCGCCACCGCATCGGAACTGACCGAGGCGAGCTGAACGCGATAACGCCCGCCGCTCGGCACGGTCGGCTTCGGCGGCGCCGCCTTCGGCACCGAGGCCGTCTGCGTTTCCGCCGCCGTCGGCGGCGCGACAAGCTTCGGAACCTCGGCGGATGCCTTGGGCGTGGTCTCGGTCGACGGCGCGGTCTCGGCTGGCTTCGGCCGTCCGATCGCCGGCGCCAGCACGCGCATATTGGGCACCTCGCGCACCGGTTCCGACACGGCCGGGACCTTCGGCTCGGTTTCCGGCGCGGCCGGCGTCGGGACGACAGGCTCCGCGTCGGCCTTCGCCGTCTGGCTCTCGCCGGACGTGGATGCCGCCGTGCCCATCTTGCCGGCGCTTTCAGAAGCGGCCGTCGCGGTGTCGCCCTTCGCAGCGGGTTCGGATGGAATTGTCGGCGTCTCGGCCGACGGCGCGGCGCCGCCGCTTTCCGCTTTCGATGCCTGGGCGGCGCTCTCGCCCGGCGGCGTCATGGGCATGGCCGTGACGGCGGGTGCCGACGGCTCAGACGACGGCGCTTCCATCGCGGGCTTGGCAGGGCCACCCGTGGTGACCCCGGATTCCGCCGCGGTCGGCTTTTCGTCAACCGGCGCGACCGGCGGGGCCACGGGAATACCCGGGACGGCGCCGGCGCTGCCACTGTCGGCGGTGGAGGCGGCGCTTTCCGTCGTCGGCGCCGTTGCCGGCGTCTCGGTCGTGGCGACCTTTCCGGGCGCCGCCGTCGTGGGCGCCGTCTCAGCCGATGCCGGCGCTTCCACCATCTGCTGCTTCGGCACGTCGCGGAGCCAGCCGCCCGCGTACAGCACGATCGCGACGATACCGGTCAGCGCGGCCATGGCATATACGAAACGGAGAAGCCGCGCATCGCGCGCCGCTTCCCGGTCGACCTCGGTCTTTTCCGGCCCGCCGGCGTCGCCGCCGGAAGGGCCCGCTGCGGCAAGCGTCGGCGTCTCGCCGCCATCGGCTACGGCGCCGGAAGGGGTGCCGGATTCGCCAGACGACGCTTCCGCGGCTGAATCGTGGACGGAGGCCTCGATAACCGCCTCGTCCAGCGTTACTTCCTCGGCAACGGCGCTTTCGATGAAAATTTCTTCAGCGGCAGGCGGCTCTTCCACGTCCGGGACGGGCTCCAGAACGGGCTCCGGCTCGACCGCCGGCGCTTCGACGTACGGCTCTTCCGCCTCGGGGGGGACCGTCTCCGATTTGAGGGCGTCGACGTCAGTTGCCGGCGGTTCCGGCTGCCGCGGCGGCTCCGCCGCACGCACCGACTGGGAATGCATTCCGTTTTCGCTGATCTCAGGGCGCGTCGGTTTCTCGCCCGACGCGGCCAGCCCGGAGAGGGCACGCCCAAGGTCGCCGCCCGCACCGTTGCCGTTTCCCTTGCCCGGCGTTCCCTCGTTCGACCGCTGCCGCCCCGCTTCCGGAATAGAATACGGCGCCGTCGCCGGCTCCGCTTCGCCCTTACGGGCCAATAATGAACTCGTGAGTGAAGCCGGTTTACTCTTCTTCGTCGTCAATTCGTGTCCTGCCTATGAACCCGATCCATATCCGTTGGTCCCGCTGCCGACATCGGGTTACCACCCGCGCCGATAGTGGTAGGTCGCATATTACGCTCCATCCGGTTCTTGAGATAGTCCCAGAGTTTAGCAATTTCCTTTGCCGAGCGCGACCGTGGATCGAGTTCCATGACCGTCCGTCCATCGATCATGCTGGCGGCAAAATCCACCCGCTGGTGGATGATCGACGGGGCGAGCGTACCATGCTGTGACAGGGCGATCGCCGCTTCCGACGTGATGCGGGCCCGGGGCGTCGCGCCGTTGACGACGAAAATCAGCGGTTTATTCATGGCCTCGACCAGTTCGACGGTCCGGCCGACCGAACGCAGGTCGTGCGGGCTGGGCCGCGTCGGGATCAGGATCACGTCGGAGACCCGGATCACGTCGGAAATAGTCGCCGTGATCGCGGGCGGCGTGTCGATGATCAGCAGATCGACGCCGAGCGCGCGCACGTTCTCGATATCCTGCTCGAGCCGCTGCGAAGAGGTATGCACGAATACCGGGGTAGGGTCTTCCCGCTCATTCCACCAGTCAGCCAGGCTGCCCTGCGGATCCGCATCAATCAGTGCGACCGATCCCGCCCCGGCCCTTTCGGCCTGTACGGCGAGGTGCCCCGCCAAGGTGGTCTTTCCCGAGCCGCCCTTCTGCGAAGCAATAGCAATGACCCGCATCTACCTGTCCCTGTCCTTCCGATGCTCCCCCCGTGAGGGGTCGTTTTATAAAGGCAGCCTTGGCGACCCAATCGTCGCATAAATCAACATTATTGAAGAGCGTGTATAAAAGCAGAGACGTCCGGGTCTGGAGTCTCCACCCCGCCTCCCGTGCGAGGATGAGAACAGGCGGCGCATGCGAGGTCAACCGTTTGTATGCGACTCTTTCGGATGGAGCGCCTATTTCGAGCGGGAACAACCCGCTGATCACGACCCGCAATGCCCGTGATTTTCGCCACATGACGCACCGCTTCGACAGGGCGAGCGCCGATTTCGCCGAATCGGGACTGCGCTATAAACCGATGAACGAATAACAATTTAAAATTGCAAGGAATAGAAGCCTTTTTCCTCGTCGGTACAGGAACGCGCGCCCCGTCATGAGGCGCCGGTGCCGACACGTCCGCCGCCCCCGGGGCAACTGCAAAGGCAGCGCCGGGGCGGTCGGGAAAACTGCAAAGGCAGCCCGCCGGCGCGCGGGCGCAACGGATGGCCGGAAAAGCCCCGAAACGCGCCGTTCAGCCACCTGCGATCGCAGGCATGCCGTCCCAAAGGACTAGAACGTAAAGAACAAGCCAGCGGGCCGGAATACACCATTTTTACTAAATACTTATCGCATTTTACCCATCCCCGGGGGGCACCCATACTCGCTGGAGCGCCGTCACGACGAACGGCATCCCGACCGATCCCGACCCGCCGAAACGGCGCGGCCGACACGCGGAGCGAGGAATGGAGAAGGTAAACAAGAGATCGACGCCGCTGCGCTATTTTGCGGCTTTTATCGGCACGCTGATCGTCGTGCTGGGTATTCTGGACGTGGTTTCGACGAACCTCGTCCTGCAGGCCGGCGGCGTCGAGATGAACCCGATCGTGTCGTTCTGGATGAAGTATCTCGATCAATGGTGGCATCTGCCCAAGCTGTTGATCCACCTGCTCGCCGCCTACCTCGTCTACTACTTGCTCAGCTCGCGCTTCACGGCTGCGGTGGCCCTGGTCGTCGTGTTCCTCTACAGCGTCATCGTCCATCACAATTTCTCTTTAATTTCCTCCCTTTAACGGATATCCGGAGCGCCGCCGCATGACGTATCTCAGTGTCGTCCTCGGACTGATCAGCGCGCTTGCCGCCGGGCTCGCCGCGGCGCGGATCGCGGCATCCGCCGAGCGCCGTCCCGTCGCCAGCTTCGGCATTTGCGGCTTCGTCCTCGGCGTACTCGTCTACGGCATCGTGCTGCAGACCCTGGTGCTCTATGTCCATCCGGCGGACATGGCGGCGGCCGTCGGCCCCGAAGCGGTCTTCCTCGGCTTCACCGGCGCCGCCTGCCTGTCGGCCATCGCCGCCGGCGCGGGAGCCGTGCTCGCCTGGATCGCGCTGGTCCGCACTGGCGACCGGCCCGCCGGGCGCTTCAAGACGACCGGGCTCGCCCTGCTCTTCACGCTCGCCATCGCGATTCTGGCGGCGCCGTTCCTGATCCATAACCAGATCGTAATCGAGCAGAGCATCGACGCCAACGAGGCGGAAATTCGCGCTTTTTCAACTAGTTATAAAAACGGCTTGGAAAAGCTGACCGAACTCGGCGCGCTCAGCCGCATCGAGGTCGAGGACGACGCGGTCACCCACTACGTCGGCGGGCCGCTCTACAAGGTTGGCGAAAAGGGCCTCGCCGAATATGCGCGGGCTGCGATGATCTACAACACCCGCGTGCTGGGCAACGCGCCGGTCCCGGTGGTTCTGCGGGACTCCACGAGCGAGGCCAAGATCGGGACCTTCCGGACGGACGGTGTCTTCGTCGTGCACATGGCGCCGATCCCGCCCCAGGCGGCCGTGACGCGTTAAGAAATCCGCCTCTGCACCCGCCTCCCGTTCCCGGAGCCGGCCGGCCACGGCCGCCCGCCACCCTCTCCATTACGGCATATCTAATTAACCATTTTTCTTATATTCCATATATTTGGCCATTAACTTTAACTATTAAATTCAAAAAATATCTCAATTTATTGATTTTATTTATAATTTCTTGTCATGAGAAGCTATCTCCCCAGTCATGGCGTCGCCGGAAAGGCCAGAAAATGGAGCTTTCCCCGGTTTGGCTAAAATTTATTTACCATGTAAAACAAATATTTACCTAAATCTTTTTACCGATCCTTAATGAATTCGCGGCACTCTCCTCTTGAGCGGCGCGAAGACGCCGGTAACGCGCACGTTAGAGGGGCGTCATGGCAATCGGTTGGTGGTTTCACCGGACGGCAACAGTTAAGCGGATACTCGCAACGGTCGCATTTTCCTGCGCACTGATCGCCGCTGCGCCGGCGGAAGCGACCGACGCGGAAGACTACGTCCGTACCATCGCCGAAAAGCTCGAGCCGCTGCTGCAAAACGGCCATCTCACGCCGAAATCCGTCGACGACTTCCTGAAGGCGAATATCGTCGGCGAGCTCGACATGAACCGCATCTCGAAATACGTGCTCCGCAACCACTGGACGGAGATCACGGGCGAGGACCAGAAGAAGTTCAAGGACGTCTTCCGGCTTTTCATCGTCGAGAATTTCAAGCACCAGCTCGTGAAATACTCCAACGCCGAGATCCGGATCATCCGCTCGGTCGAGCACGAACCCGAGGGGGTGTCCGTCATCACCCGGATCCGCGTGCCGTCCAAGTCGCCGCTCAACATGAACTGGCGCCTGTTCCGCGACAAGAACCAGCTCAAGATCTTCGACGTCTCGGTGCAGGGCATTTCTAAGCTCTCGGCGACGCGCTCGGAATACAAGACCGTGCTCGAGGATCATGGGTTCAGCTATCTGCTGAAGCAGATCTGCTCGAGGCTCGAGGACCCGAATAGGGTGTCCTGCTGACGGCGGGCGCTTTGATCGCACCGCATCGAACCCATCCATTCACGTCGAACCACGCCCGCCGCGCCACGGCCGCGGGCCCACGGTAGCCGCCATGTCCGCCGTCGCCATGTCCATCAATCGCTGGCTCGAAGTCTGGGTTTGCCCGGACATCGCCGCCGACCATCTGCTCGTGCTGCGGCCGACCGCGGACGGGGGCTGCGAGCTGGTGGACCCGCAGAACGGGTGGAACCACGTCCAGGCCTTCGATTCCTACGAAAGCGCCTATTACTGGCTGAGCCAGGAAACCTATCAGCTCGTCGACGGCCGCCACCCCGTCCGCTGACCTGCCCGCCGCACCGACCGCCAGGCTCCTCCATTCCCTGATCCAGCGCATTGCCCGTCGCACCCCGGTGGGACCTAATCCCCTTCCGCCGACGGAAATACGCTATGCTGGCGCCCGTCGTACATAACAAGCCGCCTTCAACGAACCGACTGCGGAACACCGGATGCTAAAACTTCTGCTTAAAGTCATCGCCGTGACACTCGGCCTCCTGGCGTTGCCGGCCGCCGCCGCGCCGACCGGCAGCGAATGGAT
>Ga0307417_10001017_pt1 | contig 11540 bp, 12 predicted proteins | sample SalMarWE160210MG_2_FD_202514 | JGI IMG/M metagenome (GOLD analysis project Ga0307417, IMG submission 202514) | Salt marsh sediment microbial communities from the Plum Island Ecosystem LTER, Massachusetts, United States - WE1602-10 | ecosystem: Environmental > Aquatic > Marine > Intertidal zone...
TTCTGCACGGGGTCTGCCGCTTCAACCTTGGCCGCGAGCTTATCGGCACCGCCCCCTATCGCCGTTTCGAGATCGATGCCGGCCCCTTCGCCGCCGATTTCTCCACCCTTTCCGGCGAACAGGGGGTCGATCGCGCCCGTTTCGTCTCCGCCATGCGCTCCTATGCCGATTTCGCCGGCATCGAGGTCGACTGGGACGAGGTCGAACAGACCGAAACCGCCGATCTGGTCAATCTTTGTTCCATGCTCGGCCCTTATGGCGCCGCCGAAAAGCAGGTTCTGCTCGAAGCCCCGAGCCTTGTCGCCCGGGCCGAGACCCTGATCGCTCTCGCCGAGATGGAGATGGCCCGCTCCAAATCGGGCCACGTCCTGCAATAGCCGTGACCCGGCCCACCCCCGCTGTCGACAGGCTGACCCTCGAAATGCTGGTCTGTCCGCTGACCAAGACCCGGCTGATGCTGAACGCCGACCATACCGAGCTGATCTCGCTCGTCGCCCGCATGGCCTTTCCCATCCGCGACGGCATCCCGCTTTTATGCCTCGACGAGGCCCGCAATCTCGGCGATGACGAATTCGAGGCCCTCAAGCGCCGGTCCGGCGACTGATCGGGCCGGCGTCTTTTACAGAACCTGCCCGCGCATCAGCTTCGGCTCGCCGCCCCCGGCCGCCGCCGCGTGCCGGATCAGCGCCGTCTTGACCGGATCGAGACGGTCGACGACCCCGAGTCCGAGATCCCTGAGCGCTCTGAGCGGTGCCACGTCGTTGGAAAACAGCCGATTGAGCCCGTCCGTCGCCATGGCCATCAGCGCCGTGTCGAACCGCCGCCAGCGCGTATAGCGCGCGAGCACCGCCTCGCTCCCCCAGTCCTCGCCCTGGCGCACGGCGGTGATCAGCACCTCGCTGAGCGCCGCCACGTCCTTGAGCCCGAGATTGAGCCCCTGCCCGGCAATTGGGTGCACCACATGCGCCGCATCGCCGATCAGCGCCAGCCGCTTGGCGTGAAAGCTCTTGGCGATCTGCAGCCGGAGTGGAAAGCCCTGCACCTTGTCGACCACTTTGACCTCGCCCAGCCGCGCCCCCATCGCCTCGCGGATCAAGGGCCCCAGGTCCTCGGGCGGCAGCGCCAGCAGCCGCTTGGCGTCCGTCGTCCGCTCGGTCCAGACCAGCGACGACCGCCTGCCCGGCAGCGGCAGGCTGGCGAAAGGCCCGGCCGGCCGGAAATGTTCAAACGCCGTCTCTTGGTGATCCAGGCTATGCTCGATCGTCGTCACGATTGCCGTCTGCCCGTAATCGTGCCCGAAAGTGGCGATCTCCGCCCGCTGCCGCAAAGCCGAGCGCGCCCCGTCGGCGGCAACCAACAACGGCGCCGTCGCCCGCCGCCCGTCGGCGAAATCGAGTTCGGCCAGCCCTCCCGCAAATCGCACGTCGCCGATCTCGACCGGCGCCAATAGCGTCACCTTGCCCGCGATCGCTTCGAGCAGCGCCGCCATCAGCGCGGTATTGGGCACCAGATGCGCATAGGGCCGGCCGGGAACCACGTCGCCCTCGAACCTCAGGAACAAGGGTCGCGCCACATCGCCACTGCCCGAATCGGTGATATCCATCCGCCGAACCGGGGCGGATTGCCCTGCAAGACCCTGCCAAAGCCCGAGACTTTCGAGCACCATCGTCACCCCGGCAGCGAGCGAAGAGGCCCGCGCATCCGGCGGCACCGCGATCGGCCGCCGGTCGCACAGAGCCACCGCGAGATCGGGCTGGAACCGGCAAAGGCAGGCGGCAAGCGTTAGCCCCACCGGTCCGCCGCCGACGATGATCACGTCATATTTCGTCACATCCGCCATCTTTTCGCCCCTGTCATCTCCCCTGCCCTCCTTTTGCCGCCGCAACGGGGCCAAGACAAGGCCATCGCCGCTGCACATCCGATAAGCAAGGCCTGCCCATCTGCCCATCCATTGGGCAAACATCACTGGAAACCTGCTGGTCAATTGCCGATCGCCACAGGATCGAGGCCAGAAACTTCCCGACAAGACAAGGACTTGGGCGAGCTGCGCTGCTCTGGCACGCCGTTTGAGTCGCGTGAAGACACCCGCCGCCCCGGAGCGAAGAAAGGACCCCGCATGAAACTTATCGTGGCAATCATCAAGCCGTCGCGGCTCGAGGACGTGCGCCAGTCGCTCAATTCCCTCGACGTGCACGGCATCACCGTAACCGAAGTCAAGGGCTATGGCCGCCAGAAGGGCCATTCCGAGATTTATCGCGGCACCGAATACGCCGTGCACTTCCTGCCCAAGCTCAAGGTCGAAATCGCCGTCGACGATCCCCAGGTCGAACCGGTCGGCGCCGCCATTCGCGACAGCGCCCAGACTGGCCGGATCGGCGACGGCAAGATTCTTGTTATCGACCTCGACCAGGTCACCCGCATCCGCACCGGCGAAACCGGCGCCGCGGCGCTTTAGAGCGTTTCCAGGAGTTGAGCGGAGGAGCAAATGATCCAGTGGGTCAATTGTCCGCGCAACGGTCCCCACCTTTCCTCCTCGGAGGTGATCCGGGGATCGGAAACGCGGCAGTACAAAGATTTGGAGCTCGGCTTTTGACGGCGTCAAAAGCTGAAGGGCTCCAGACATCTTGGCTGGAAGGCGGATCACCCCAAGCCGGACGAGGGCCCTCATCTCCTTGCCGCCACGGCGATGGCCCGCTGCCGCGCACCCGCCCTCCGAACAAACCCGTGGCCCGCGCCTTCGGCAAGCCTATTTGTTGATCATATCGGCGACGCTGTGATTAAAAAACGGGCATTCAAGCGACGGTTTTCGCAACACCTGATTAACACTTCGTGCAAGGTATTGAAATCGCACGGTTTTTTGAAACGCTCTGTTTGGCACGCCATTTGAGTGAAAAGCCCCGAGCTGCAAGCTCGTGGTTTGCAATCGACTAGGGAAAAACATGATGAAACTGGTGGTAGCCATTATCAAGCCGTCACGGCTTGAAGACGTGCGTGCCGCACTCAATTCCCTCGACGTGCACGGCATGACCGTCACCGAGGTTAAGGGGTACGGCCGCCAGAAGGGGCACTCGGAAATCTACCGCGGCGCAGAATACGCCGTCCACTTCCTGCCCAAACTCAAACTCGAAGTCGCGCTTGACGGCGCTCAGGTCGACAAGGCCTCCGCCGCCATCCGCGAGGCCGCATCGACCGGCAAGATCGGCGACGGCAAGATCTTCGTTCTCGATCTCGAACAAGTCACCCGGATCCGCACTGGCGAAACCGGTTCGGCGGCGCTTTAGCGGCGTTTGCAGGTATTGGAGACAACAATGAACGCTCAGACAAAACTCAAGTCCGCGGCCCTGGCGCTTTCGGCCGTATTGCTCTCGTCGCTTCCGGCGCTGGCCCAGGAGGCCACCGACACGATGGCGGCAGCGGATGCTCCCACCCTCAGCGCCGGCGACACCGCCTGGATGCTGACCTCGACGGCTCTGGTGCTGATGATGACCATCCCGGGCCTCGCCCTGTTCTATGGCGGCATGGTCCGCCGCAAGAACGTCCTTGCCACGGTCATGCAGTCCTTTGCCATTACCGCGCTGGTCACCGTCATCTGGTTCGTGTGCGGCTACTCCATGGCCTTTACCGATGGCGGCGGCCTCAACGCGGTCGTCGGCGGCCTCGGTGCTTTCATGCATAACGGCATCGGCGTCGACAGCCTCTCGGGCACGATTCCGGAATATGTCTTCTCCATGTTCCAGATGACCTTCGCCATCATCACCCCGGCCCTGATCACCGGCGCCTTTGCCGAACGCATGAAATTCTCGGCCATGCTGATCTTCATGACGCTCTGGGCCATCTTCGTCTATTCCCCGATCGCCCACTGGGTCTGGGGCGGCGGTTTCCTCTCCGATGCCGGCGTGCTCGACTTCGCCGGCGGCACCGTGGTTCATATCAATGCCGGTGTAGCCGGTCTCGTTTGTGCCCTGGTTCTCGGCAAGCGCAAGGGTTACGGCGAAGCCAATATGGCCCCGCATAACCTGGTCTACTCGGTGATCGGCGCCTCGCTGCTCTGGGTCGGCTGGTTCGGCTTCAACGCCGGTTCGGAACTGGCCGCCGACGGCCTTGCCGGCGCCGCCATGATGAACACCCAGGTCGCCACCGCCGCGGCGGCCCTGGCCTGGATGTTCGCCGAGTGGATCATCGTCAAGAAGCCCTCGGTTCTCGGCATCATCTCCGGCGCTGTTGCCGGCCTTGTCGCCGTCACCCCGGCATCCGGCTTCGTCAACCCCACCGGCGCCTTCATCATCGGCATCGTGGCCGGCGTCGGCTGTTACTGGGGTGCCGCCCATCTCAAGAAGATGCTCGGCTATGACGACAGCCTCGACGCCTTCGGTGTCCATGGCATCGGCGGCATCATCGGTGCCCTTCTGACTGGCGTCCTCGCCGATCCGGCCATCAACTCGGCCGGTGAAGGTCACTCCATCCTCACCCAGGCCTACGGCGTCGCCGCCACCATCATCTGGACCGCCGTGGCCTCCTTCGTCATCCTGATGATCGCCAAGGCTCTTGTCGGCCTCAGGCCCACCGATTCCCAGGAAGAAGAAGGCCTCGACATCGTCCTGCACGGCGAAAGCGCCTGAACGACCGCTCCGGGGCGGGCCCGACCTGCCCCGGCACCCTTCTCCTCCCTTGAAAACGACGAGGGCCGGTCAGACGATCGGCCCTCTTTTTTCGCTCTCGCCCAGCCTTTTACGGGTTTTTTTCGTCCCGCCGATTAGGCGGACCTTAACCATGCCCTTCTAGCATGGCCATTGAAGTAATGCGTAACAACGAGTCTCGCCGCCTGATGGCCCATCCACCTTCCCCCGTCATCGACGACGCGCCGGGCGAATTGCCCGGTATTTCCATCACCGTGCCAGCGCGCCTGGCCGGCCTGGCCCTGGCCATCGCCGTCGCCCTGGCTCTGGCCGCCCTGGCCAGCTGGTCGGTCGACGACCCCAGCCTGAGCTTTGCCACCGACCGCGCGCCCTCCAACTGGCTCGGCGCCGCCGGCGCCGTCTTCGCCGATCTCGGCTTTCAGCTTCTCGGGCTGGCCGCCTTTCTTATCGTCCTGCCGCCCGCCGCCTGGGCCATCGCCCTGATGCGCCGCCAACGTGTCAACCATATCGGCTGGCGCCTTTTGAGCTTCGCTCTCGCCCTGGCCTTCGGCGCCGGCCTGCTGTCCTGTGTGCCGGTCCCCCAGACCTGGCCCCTGCCGACCGGCCTTGGCGGGCTCGTCGGCTCCGGCTTCTCCGGTCTTGCCCTCTGGCTGACCGGCGAGGTGCCGGCCGGAGCCGCCGCCGTGCTTTACGGCCTCGTGCTTGGTCCCCTCACCGTCACGGCTCTGATCCTTGCGACCGGGTTGATGTGGCGCGGTACCGCGCCCGGACCGGTCTCCGCCGAGGACGGCCCCGACCGGCCGAGCCTGCTCGATATCGTCCTGGGTGGCTTCGTCCATGCCGTCTTTGCCTTCCGCACCGCTCTCAGACGGGCCTGGAACCGCCACCAGACCGAGGCCGAGGCGGCCGACGCCGCCTGGCGCGACGCCCGCTTGACCGCCCCCGCCTCCGAACGGCGCGAGCCGACCCTCGCCCGGTCCGCCCCCGACAGCGCACCGCGCATCGAGCCGCGTTTTCAAGCCGACACCGGCGATTATGTCGATTTCAACGACATCTCGGCGACCGCAGAACCCGGCGATCCGCCCGCCGCGCCGCCCCCTGCGGCCGACGATGCCTCGGCGCGCCTCAGCGTCGAACGCGGACCCGGCCTGCCGCAGGGCCAGCAACCGGCCGCGCCGCGCATCTCCGCCCCCGCCGCCCGTCCCAGGCCCGGCACCCGCCAGACCCGCGAGGCTCAGGGCTCGCTGCTCGACAGCGAAGGCTTCGACCTGCCCGAGCTCGGCCTGCTCGCCGAACCGCGCCATATCGGCCTTGCCGCCGAGCACCGCCCGGAAAAGCTCGAGGAAAACGCCCGTCGCCTTGAAGGCGTGCTCGAGGATTTCGGCGTCAAGGGCGACATCATCAATGTCCGTCCCGGCCCGGTCGTCACCCTTTACGAACTCGAGCCCGCCCCCGGTATCAAGTCGAGCCGGGTGATCTCGCTCGCCGACGACATCGCCCGCTCGATGAGCGCCATTTCCGCCCGCGTCGCCGTCGTTCCCGGTCGCAACGCCATCGGCATCGAACTGCCCAACGCCAGCCGCGAGACCGTCTACCTGCGCGAAATGCTCGCCTCGGCCGATTTCGAGAAGATGAAGGGCAAGCTCAATATCTGCCTCGGCAAGACCATCGGCGGTGAACCGATCATCGCCGATCTCGCCCGCATGCCGCATCTTCTGGTCGCCGGCACCACCGGCTCGGGCAAGTCGGTGGCCATCAACACCATGATCCTGTCGCTCCTGTACCGGATGACGCCGGAACAATGCCGGTTGATCATGATCGACCCGAAAATGCTCGAACTCTCGATCTATGACGGCATCCCCCACCTGTTGACCCCCGTGGTCACCGATCCCTCCAAGGCCGTGGTCGCCCTCAAATGGGCCGTCCGCGAAATGGAGGACCGCTACCGCAAGATGAGTAAGATCGGCGTCCGCAATATCGACGGCTTCAACCAGCGCGTCGCCGAGGCCCGCAAGAAAGGCAAGACCATCAAGCGCACCGTGCAGACCGGTTTCGACAAGGACACCGGCGAGGCAATCTACGAGAGCGAGGAATTCGATCTCGAGCCCTTGCCCTTCATCGTCATCATTGTCGATGAAATGGCCGACCTGATGATGGTCGCCGGCAAGGATATCGAGGGCGCCATCCAGCGCCTCGCCCAGATGGCCCGCGCCGCCGGCATCCATCTGGTCATGGCCACCCAGCGCCCCTCTGTCGACGTCATCACCGGCACGATCAAGGCCAATTTTCCCACCAGGATTTCCTTCCAGGTCACCTCCAAGATCGACAGCCGCACCATCCTCGGCGAGCAGGGCGCCGAACAGCTCCTGGGCATGGGCGACATGCTTTACATGGCCGGCGGCGGTCGCATCCGCCGCCTGCACGGCCCCTTCGTGTCCGACGGCGAGGTCGAGGATGTCGTCGCCCATCTCAAGTCTCAGGGCTCGCCCGACTATCTGGAAGCGATCACCGCCGAGGACGAGGAGGACGGCGACGGTCTTGGCGGCGACGAATTCGGCGGCTCGGGCGACGAGCTCTACGACAAGGCGGTCAATGTCGTCCTGAACGATGGCAAGGCCTCGACCTCCTATATCCAGCGCCGCCTGTCGATCGGCTACAACCGCGCCGCGACCCTGATCGAGAAAATGGAAAAGGAAGGCGTGATCTCCCCCGCCAACCACGCCGGCAAACGCGAGATCCTCGTCGGCGACAACGCCGCCGGCTATTGATCGCCTATGGGTGCGGCAATCGCCCCGTCCCGATTCACCTGAAACGCCGGCTTGCCGCCATCTCGCTCTTGCCGCATTTTATCGTCATCCCGATGGGCAAAGCCCGGCAAACGGAAGGCCAAAGATGATCAGACGCAAAGTCCTCGGCACGCTGATATCGCTGAGTGTCCTGCCGGCTCTCGCGGGCACTGCTCCGGCCTTCGCCCTCGACCGCCTGCTGACCGATGACGAAAAAACCCTCATCACCGAGATCAACGATCACAATACCGCCATCCGCACCATGGCCGGCCGCTTCCTGCAAATCGACGCCCGGGGCAACCGCACCGAAGGCACCTTCTTTCTCGAACGGCCCGACAAGATCGCCTTCCGCTACGCCCCGCCCTCGCGCGAATCGATCATCTCGGTCGGCCGTGGCTTTTACGTCCTCGACCGCAAGGAACACACCTATTACGCCTATCCCCAGGACCAGGTGCCCCTCAGGCAGTTCCTCGCCGACAAGATCGATCTGTTCCAGGCCAATATCCTCGACGTTGTCTCCACCGACAGCTTCATCTCGGTGACCATTTCCGACCAGACCCTTGTCGGCACCGTCCAGGTGGCGCTGATCTTCAGCATCGACACCAAGGACTTGACCCAATGGACCCTGACCGACCCGTCCGGCGGCGAACTGACCTTTTCGGTCTACGACGTGGTCCAGAACGTCGAAATCCCCAAGGCGATGTTTTATATCGACAGTTCCTACACCCCCAAGGCCACGTCCTGACGGGATCGCGAACCGAAGATACGCACTGGACGGACATCGGTCGGCAAAGCCATGATCAAGCCCTGCCCAAGGAGCCGCCATGCCCGCCAAGATCGCCACCTGGAACATTAATTCGGTGCGCCTGCGCCTGCCGATGGTCCTCGATTTCCTTGCGGACGCCGCCCCGGACGTCCTTTGCCTGCAGGAAATCAAATGCACCAACGACCAGTTCCCCGCCGCCGATTTCGCCAGCGCCGGCTACCCGCACCAGGCCGTCAACGGTCAGAAGGGCTATCACGGCGTCGCCATCGTCTCCCGCCGCCCTCTCGATGCCGTCGAAAGCCGCGCCTTTTGTGATATCCCCGATTCTCGCCACATCTCGGCCCGCCTCGATCTTGGCCACGGCCCCTTCCGGCTGCATAATTTCTATATCCCCGCCGGCGGCGACCAGCCGGACCCGGTGATCAATCCGAAATTCCGCCACAAGCTCGATTTTCTTGCCGAATTGCAGGATTGGTTCGACGCTCCGGACTTCGACCGCGGCCAGGTCATCGTCGGCGATTTCAACATCGCCCCGCACGAAAACGACGTCTGGAGCCATAAGCAGCTCCTCAAGGTTGTTAGCCACACCCCTATCGAAACCGAGACGCTCGACACGATCCGCGACCGCCGCAACTGGATCGATCTGGTGCGCGCCCATATCCCGGTCAGTGAGAAGCTTTATTCCTGGTGGTCCTATCGCGCCGCGGACTGGGACGCCGCCGACAAGGGCCGCCGGCTCGACCATATCTGGTCGACCCCCGACATTGCCGCCCGCGCCGCCAATGCCGAAATCGTCCGCGCCGCCCGCGGCTGGAGCGAAAAGCCGTCCGACCACGTCCCGGTGATCGTCAGCTTTGCCTGATGGAGCGTTTCCAGGAAAAGTGGGAACCGCTTTTCCGGTTCGGAAGCGCGACCGCTTAATGACCTGGAGCGTTTCCAGGAAAAGTGGGAACCGCTTTTCCGGTTCGGATGCGCGACCATTCAATGATTTGGCGTTCGGCTTTTGCTGTCGTCAAAAGCCGAAAAGCTCTCGGCGCTATGGACCGGGCGGCCGGTTGACGAAGTTGTCCATCGCGCCGAGAAAATCGCCGAGTTCGGCGGAAATCCGCGCCGCCGCCCGTTCCGCCATCGCCGGATATTGCCGCATCAGCTTGACGAAAGCCGAGCGCGGCACGAAAAGCACGGTCACCGCGCCCGAGGCCCGCATCGACGCCCGCCGCGGCCGTTCGAGCACCAGCCCCAATTCTCCGAGCACCGTGCCCGGCTCGCCAATCGGCGTCAGCTTGTGCATCGCCTGGCCCTCGCCGGCCAGCACCCGCCCGTTCATCAACACGAAAGCCCCGAGTGAGGGATCGCCCTTCTTGAACAGATATTGGCCCGGCTCGAAATCGCGACGTTCGGAGGCAAAGGCCAGAAGCCGCCTTTGCTCCTCGCTGCAAATGCCGAAAAAGTCCGACTGACTGAGAACCGACGTGAAATCGTCGAGTTCCATTGGCTCATGACCCCCCGAAAGCCGTACCATACCCAGCCTGGCGGCTTCGGGCCGGCCGGCTTAGGGCACCAGACGATAGCCGCCTTCTTCGGTGACGAGCAACCGTGCATTGGAGGGATCGCGCTCGATTTTCTGCCTCAGGCGATAAATATGCGTCTCCAGCGTATGTGTGGTGACCCGGTTGTTATAGCCCCAGACCTCCTTGAGCAGCACGTCGCGCGAAATCGTCTTCGGGCCCTGGCGGTAAAGGTATTTGAGGATCGAGGTTTCCTTGTCCGTCAGCCTGACCTTCGAGCCCTCCCCGGTCTCCAGAAGCTTGGCCGCCGGCTGGAAGGTGTATTGCCCGATGGTAAAGGTGACATCCTCGCTCTGATCGTGCTGGCGCAAGGCGGCGCGGACCCGTGCCAGAAGCACCGAGAACCGGAACGGCTTGGTGACATAATCGTTGGCGCCCGATTCAAGCCCGAGAATTTCGTCCGAATCGCTATCATGCCCGGTCAGCATCAGGATCGGCGCCTTGAATCCGTCGCGCCTCAGGATCTTGACCGCCTCGCGCCCGTCCATGTCCGGCAGCCCGACATCGAGGATCATCAGATCGACATGCGCGTCCTTGATCTTGTCGAGCATTTCGCAGGCCGTGCCCGCCTCGGTGATATCGAATTCGCGGTAATGCGCCAGCTGGTCCACCAGCGTCTTGCGCAAATCCGCATCGTCGTCGACCAGAAAAATCCGTCTCTTGTTCATTGTCCCTACTCCGCAAGGGTTCTGCACGTGGCGCCACAATGACGCCACCGGTGACAGGCCGAGTTAGCTTCCCCCCGGCCTAACGCGCCAATCAATTGGCCGTGAGAGGCGACTCAGGGTTAAGGATCATGCCGGCTTTGCCCGGGTGCCGAACAGGGCCGAGCCGATCCGCACATGGTTTGCGCCCATGGCGATCGCCGTCTCGAAATCGCCGCTCATCCCCATCGACAGTCCGCCGACTCCCGCCGCCTTCGCCAATAGCGCCAATTGCGCGAAATAGGGCCCTGGTGCCTCATCGACCGGCGGGATGCACATCAGCCCCACGATATTCAGCCCATGAACCTTTTGGCAGCGATTGACGAAATCGACCGCTTCGTCCGGGGCGACCCCCGCCTTCTGCGCCTCGCCGCCGATATTGACCTGCACGAAACACGGCAAATCCCGTCCCGCCGACCGCATTTCCCTGGCCAGCGCCACGGCGAGCTTTTCCCGATCGACGGTCTCGATGACATCGAACAGACCCACTGCGTCCCGGACCTTGTTGGTCTGCAGCGGCCCGATCAGGTGCAATTCGATATCCTTTTGCCCCGCCTTGAGCCCGGGCCATTTGCCTTGCGCCTCCTGCACCCGGTTCTCGCCGAATATCCGCTGCCCCGCGGCAATGACCGGCCGGATCGCTTCGGCATCGAAGGTCTTGGACACCGCGACAAGTGTTACCTGGCGTCCTGCCGCATCGAAACGCTTGACCGCCCGCTCGATCCGCCGCCGGACGATCTCCAGCCGTTCCACCGCATTGTCGCCTGTTTGATCCATTGCTTTTGGTTGACCTCTTTGGGCTTTTCTGGTGTCTGTCCGGTAGCCAAATTTCCCTTTCAAGACAAGTAACGGACCAACCGACGTGAGCGCCAGGACCATCGAGCGCTATAATCCCCGCGAAGCCGAGCCCCACTGGCAAAAGCTCTGGGAAGAAGCCGGAACCTTCATCACCCGGGAGGACGACACCGCCGAGCCCTATTACGTGCTCGAGATGTTTCCCTATCCCTCGGGCCGTATCCATATGGGCCATGTGCGCAATTACGCCATGGGCGACGTCGTCGCCCGCCACCAGCGCGCCA
>Ga0307417_10001019_pt1 | contig 11535 bp, 11 predicted proteins | sample SalMarWE160210MG_2_FD_202514 | JGI IMG/M metagenome (GOLD analysis project Ga0307417, IMG submission 202514) | Salt marsh sediment microbial communities from the Plum Island Ecosystem LTER, Massachusetts, United States - WE1602-10 | ecosystem: Environmental > Aquatic > Marine > Intertidal zone...
GGTTGGAGGAAATGCATGCTGAGATTGGGGGGTTTGGCGAGCGGGAAGCCGCCGCAGCCCATGGTCAGTATTTGGCCGGCATCACCACTGACCACATGGAGGAACTCCGCTACACCGATCGGCGGCGGGTGCACAACCTCAAGTACTACACTTGGGTAGAACAGCAAGGGCGAACCTTTGAGGAAATCACGGACCAGTGGCATGCCCCCGACTACTGGACCAGCTTCCAAGGCCAGGTAGGTGCCATCGATGAGCTCATCGAGGCTTTCAACGCTGACGTCGACGCAGCCTGACCAGACCTGATCTCCGGGTCCAGTCTGACCCTTGGGCCTGGCGCCAACGGCGCCAGGCCCTGGTTGTTCAGGTTTGGAGTTCAGAGCGGCACGGATTGGCTGCTGGCGGAGTGTGCTATGGTTGCCAGACAACGGAGGCTCTAGGGGACTGCTCCTAGGAGGTTTCGGCCGGCGGGTGGCGGAGAATGGCAGGTTGGCCAAGGGGGTGATCAATGGCCATGGAAGCCGATGATTTGGTGCTTGTGGCGATCGTCAAGAGACCCCGGGATCTCGAAATCGCCCGCATGCTTGGTTGGTACAGGATCCCCCTTCAAACGGCGCCTAAGACGGTGCGCGTTGACTGGCTGGCGTTCTACCAGACAGGTGCTTTCGGGGACGAACGTTGGAGCGTACGCTACGCGGCGCCTGTGCGCGGCTTCGAGCTCACCACCCGCTTGGACCTCTTGCGGGATCAACCCAACCACCCTCGAGCCGACGAGCCCTACTTCAGAATCCGGATTGGCGGGCTCGAGAAGCTGCCGAAGCCAATTCTGAGTGGGGATTGGAAGCGTTTCACATTTCTGTTCACGACTGGAAGGCGTCTGCTGCTTGCGGAGATGCTGGTGGATCTGACGGTCCCGCCCTCCGCCGATCGGGACGAGTTGTGGCGATTGCTGGAAGAAAGGGGCACATACTAACAGGCTCGACAGCCATCTTTGACGCGTGTATCATTGCCTTGATCTTGAGGCGCCGTGCCTCGGAATTGTTCCGTCACAGGATGTGAGGCCCTTCATGCGAAAACTGCGTCTGCTTGCCTTGGCGCTCATTGCGACCCTGTTCCTCGCACCGAATTTCCATGCCCTCGCACAATCCAAGACCCTGGTTTGGGACCGCTATGACGTCGCCCTGACCATCCAATCCAACGGGGACATCCGTGTGGTTGAGCACCAACAAATCCGGTTCACATCGGGCAGCTTCACTCACGGCTATCGCGTCATTCCGTTGGACAAGACCACTGGCATCAGCGATGTGAGTATCAGCGAGCCCGGCGGCCAGGCCTACCAGCAGGTGGGATACAGCGGCACGCCGTACACCTTCACGGCAGAGCAGAGCGGTAGCAACCTGGAGATCTACTGGTATTTCCCGCAGGTGAGCGATGTGACGCGCGCGTATGACATCGCCTACACGGTCCACGGCGGTGTGAGGATCTACAACCCTGGCGACAAGCTGCAGTGGATCGCCATTGACAACCAGCGGGACTTCCCGATTGAGGAAGCCAGCACGACCGTATTCCTCCCGCCCGGGGCCAAATTCATGACCATCGACTCGGCTGGTGTCAACACACAGTGGCGGCAGAGCCCCGACGGCACATCGGTTACCTTCGTGGCCGACAACGGGATGTCGGCCAGCGACCGAATGGAAATTGGAGTTGAGTTCACCCACGGCATCGTCCCAGCCAGGCCGCCTGCGTGGCAGGCCAACGTGGATCAGGCGGAGGCCTACGATCGCACCGTTCGCCCCGCTCTCAATCTTCTGGTCGGGCTGGTGGCCGTCCTCCTCGCTCTGGGCGGCCCGCTGGGCGTCTACCTGCTGTGGTACGTACGTGGCAGGGATCCGAAAGTAGCTGACGTCCCAGAGTACGTTACTGAACCCCCGGGTGACCTGCCGCCGGGAATCTTGGGCACCTTGATCGACGAGCGGGCGGATATGCAGGACGTCGTGGCCAGCATCGTTGATTTGGCCCGTCGCGGTTATATGACGATTGAAGAGTCTGAGACAAAGGGCTTCCTCGGTCTGGGGTCCACCGATTTCGTATTCCACAAGACGAAGGACGAGTTTAGCGAGCTGAATGACTACGAGCGCGAGATCATGCACGGCATCTTCACCGGGCGTAAGACCGAGCGCGATCTGAGCGACCTGAAGAACAAGTTCTATACTCGTCTTCCCGACATCCAAAAGGGCCTTTACAAACAGCTCGTGACACACGGCTTCTTCAAGGCCAGCCCGGACACAACACGTAAGTTGTGGATCGGCATCGGGATAGCGGTTCTGGCCGTCGCCTTCGTCTCGGGCTTCATCCTCATCCCTCTGGCCACCTACGCCGGCGCTTTGACCTGCCTGCCTTTGGCACTGGGTGTTTCCGGCGTGGCGGCCCTGGTGGCGGGCAGTTTCATGCCCGCCAAGACCCGAGCCGGAGCCGAGGCGGCCGAACGTTGGAAGGCTTTCAAGAATTACCTGGCTCGGATCGACCAACTCAAGGACATCAAAGAATCAAGCGACCTGTTCGAAAAGTACCTTCCCTATGCCATTGCCTTTGGGATGAATCAATCGTGGGTGCACAAGTTCAGCACCTTGACCAACACGCCGGCGCCGATCTGGTATATCCCCTACGGCCAACCCTATGGGACGGGCGGAGGTGGCCGGCCCGGCGGTCTGGCCAGCACCATGCCGGGTTTGAGTGGCTCCGGCAGCGGTGGTCTGCAGGGGATGTCCGACAATCTGTCGGGTGGCTTGCAGAGCATGAGCGACGGCCTGACCCAGATGCTTAACAGCACGGGCAGGGTTTTGGGTTCAGCCCCATCCTCCAGCGGAAGCGGTGGTGGGGGCGGTTTCAGCAGCGGCGGCTTCAGCGGCGGAGGCGGCGGTGGGGGCGGCAGCGCCGGGTTCGGATGATGCCCGCGACCAAACACGGAGCATACCAGCCATGAGAAGCGGAAAGTTGATGGGAATTCTCCTGATCGTCGGCGGGTCGGCCCTGGCGCTCATCGGAGTGCTTTGGCTCGCGACGAGCGTAACCGGAGGCAGGCTGCAAGTGACCGGAGCCGTGCTTGGCGGCGCCTTCTTGGCCATCGTGGTCCTGCCCCTGATAGGCGGCGGAATCTTTCTCCTGATTCGCAGCGGCCGGGAAGCGGCGGATGACGCCCAGCGCACGGAGTTGAGACGAATTCTGGACGTGGTGAAAAGCCGGGGTCAGATGCCGATCAGCGACCTGGTGCTCGAACTCGGCTCCAGCCGGAATCAGGTGCAGGAAGAAATTCACTCCTTGGTAGGCATGGGGCTCTTCACCGGCTTCATCAATTGGGATGAAGGGGTGCTGTACTCGCAGGATGCCTCGGCCCTGCGCGAACTCGATAAGTGTAAGAACTGTGGCGGCGCACTCAAACTGGTGGGGAAAGGCGTCATTACCTGTCCCTACTGCGGCACCGAATATTTCTTGAACTGAATCCGGCTTAGGTATCAGGGACAAGGGCAGCCCATGGGGCTGCCCTTGTTGGATTTGGCGCCCATCATCGGGACGGTGCGAGGCGAACTCCCAGTTGGAAGGCCTATAATGTGAAAGCCCGCCATCCTCGCTTTGACCCGCCCGGGCGCAGGAGAGTTACATGCGAAGCACTGTGATCCAGGGCGGCACCTTGATCACCGCCGAAGAGACGTTCACCGCCGACATCCTCATTCATGACGAGCGCATCGCCGCCATTGCCGATCACGTCGATGAACCTGGCGCGGAAGTGGTCGATGCCTCGGGCAAGCTCGTGATGCCCGGCGGGATCGATCCGCACACCCATTTCAACCTCCCCATGTTCGACACGGTCTCATCAGACGACCACTACACCGGTCACAAGGCAGCGGCTTTTGGAGGCACCACGACTGCCCTGGATTTTGTGCCCCAACCAGAGGAGGGCACGCTGCGGGACGGGGTCGACGCCTGGCACGGGCGGGCAGACGGCCGGGCGGCGATCGATTTTGGTTTTCACGCGAACATCACCCGCCTCGATCAGGCGGTGCTGGCAGAGATCCCGTCCCTGGTTGACCAGGGCATCACCACTCTCAAGGTGTTCACCGCCTACAACGGCCGGCTAAGGCTGCAGGACGGGGAGATCTTTCAGGTGATGCGACGCGGCGCCGAGCACGGCATGCTTACCATGCTGCACGGAGAGAACGGGGATGTGATTGATGTGCTGGTCCGTGAAGCCTTGGCCGCCGGCCACACATCGGCTGAATACCATGCGCGCACCCGCCCCGCGTGGGGGGCCGTCGAGGCCTTCCTGCGAGCGGTCGCTCTGGCGGCTCAGGCCGAATCTCCCTTGTACGTTGTCCACATGAACACTGCCGGTGAGGTGGACCAGCTGGCCTACGCGAGGGCGAGGGGGCTCCCCGTGATGGGCGAAACTTGTCCGCAGTACCTCTTCTTCAGTGACGACCTGCTCACCCGCCCCGACGGCGGAAAGTGGGTGTGCTCGCCTCCCCTTCGCAAACCGGAAGACCAACGCGGTCTGTGGCAGGGCCTCAGTCACAATGTCATCCAGACCGTGGGCACCGATCACTGCCCCTTCTTCTGGGATGGCACGCAGCCGATTGAGTACGAGGGCCAACCGGTGGCCATCCCCGGAAAGGAGTTGGGGGCAGGCGATTTCACCAAGATTCCCAACGGGCTGCCTGGGGTAGGGGACCGGCTCCCGATTCTCTGGTCCTATGGCGTCGGCCAGGGGCGCCTGACGCCCAACCAGTTCGTCGCGCTCACCAGCACACATCCCGCCAAGATCTTCGGCCTATACCCTCGCAAGGGGGCGCTGGTGCCCGGGGCAGATGCCGACATCGCCATCTGGGACATGGATCGCCGGTTGACCTATGGCGTGGCTCGGGCCAAGCACCGGACGGACTACAATCTGTTTGAAGGCTGGGAGCTCCAGGGGTTCCCCGAGAAGGTGTTTTTGCGCGGGGTGATGATCGTCGATGGTGAGCGCTGGCTGGGCAAGCCAGGCATGGGACGTTTTCAACACCGTCTTCCCGGCGCCGTCGTAGTCTAGCCGTCCATCGAAAAGGGATAGCACCACCGTGGAGTTTGTTCCCAGCCGGCCTGCATGCTAGAATGGCACTTGCCGCGGATTCATCCCTCACTCCTGCCTTTGCGGCATGCTTGGCCTCTCGAGTCCGCCGGTTGAATTCACGGCCGCGTCCATCATGGGCGTCCGACACGCACCAACCCGTGTCCGAGACGAGGCTGGGCACGGCAAAGCCTGAGGCCCGAATTGCCGAACTTTCAATCACAGCCGCCACTGGCGACGCCAGGGAGATAATGCTCCCGCCTGCCTCAAACTATCGGACACAGTCTTTCGATCGGCCCCCCAAGCGTCCAGCTGCCGTCTGCCGCCAGTTGCTACCCCGGCAGGTGAGGCGTCAGCTCAACACAGGCCGCATGTCGCGCAGGAGTAAATGATGCTCATCACCCACGCCCGTTTGGTCACCTGGGGGCAGCCCAACCGGATTCTCGAAGATCACGCTTTGCTTGTGAAAAATGGCACAATCAGCGCCTTGGGGCCAACCCCCGAATTGGCGCAAGCGAATCCAGACGAGGAAATTCTGGATGCCGGGGGTCAGTGGCTGCTGCCGGGCAACATCTGCGCCCATACCCACTTTTACGGGGCCTTTGCGCGCGGCATGGCTATCCCCGGACGCCCCCCGAGGGATTTCCCCGACGTGCTCCGCAAGCTCTGGTGGCCGCTGGACAAATCTTTGGACAGCGAAGATGTTCGCAGCTCGGCGTTGGTCTGCCTGGTGGATGCGATTCGTCACGGCACAACCACACTCATCGATCATCATGCCTCTCCAAATGCCATTGACGGCTCATTGGATATCATCGCCGATGCCGTGGATCGTTCCGGCCTGAGGGCCGTGCTGTGCTACGAGGTCACCGACCGAGACGGCAAGGCCAAGTCAAGCGCCGGCCGCGATGAAAACCTGCGGTTCATCCAGCGCTGTGCCGCCGAGCCGGTGGCCGGGGGTCGCGTGGCCGCCGCCTTTGGCCTGCATGCCAGCCTGACCTTGTCGGACGAAAGTCTGGATGCCTGTCGGCGGGCCGCCCCCACCGGCTCGGCATTTCATATCCATGTCGCCGAGCACGAAGCCGACGAGTACGACAGCCTGCAGAAATCGGGGAAGCGCATCGTTGATCGGCTGCTGGAACACGACATTCTGGACGAGAGATCGATTGTGGCCCATGCCATCCATGTCGATGGCCGCGAGATGGAGCTGCTGGCGGAAACCGGGTGCTGGGTCAGCCACCAGCCACGGTCCAACATGAACAACGGAGTCGGTGTGGCGGATGTAGACTCGTTGCTGCGCATGGGCGTCCGCGTGTGTCTGGGAAACGATGGGTTCTCCAACGCCATGTGGGAGGAGTGGAAGACGGCGTATCTTTTACACAAGGTGTGGCACCGCGATCCTCGGCGCATGCCGGCCGATAAGTTGGTGCAAATCGCCGTCGTCAACAACGCTGCCCTGGCTGGAAGTTTCTTCCCCGAGGCACCCCTTGGCGTCATCCAGCCCGGCGCCCGTGCCGACCTGATCCTGGTGGACTACCATGCGACGACGCCTGTCCATGAGGGCAACCTTCCCTGGCATATCGTGTTCGGTTTCCACGAGTCTAAGGTGACCGCGACCATGGTTGAGGGTCGCCTGCTCATGCGAGACCGAGAGCTGCTGACCCTGGACGAGGCGGAGATCACGGCCAAGGCGCGCCAGCGCGTACCGGCTGTGTGGGAGCGATACAACCAGAACGTGCCGCCCGACTGAAATGCTGGGCGAGATTTGGAGGCCGTATGAGTGAAGATCGTTTGATCCTGACCCTGGCTATTTTGGGAGGCACCGGGCAATCGGGGCCTGCTCTTGCCAGCCGCTGGGCCAAGGCCGGCTATCAGGTCTTGATCGGTTCCCGGCAGAAAGAGAAGGCACAGGCCGTGGCCGCCGAACTCAACCAGGAACTTGGCCTTGAAACCATTCAGGGCATGGAGAACGCGGATGCGGCCCGCAAAGCGGACATCGCCATCTTGACCGTCGATTACACGGCCCACGACGCCGCCCTGGAGAGTCTCAAGGACGACCTGCAGGGAAAGATCCTGGTGGATACCACCGCCCGGGTGGATTACCGTGATGCTCGACCGCCGGAACCTCCGGCGGCGGCGCGCACCGCGCAGCAGATCTTGGGGGAGGGGGTGCGCGTTGTGGCAGGCTTCCAAACCGCGCCTGCCTTCGTATTGAAGAAGAATCCCGAGGAACCCATCGATGTGGACGTGCTGATCTGCGCCGACGATCAGGCGGCTGCCGAGGAGATCATCAAGCTGGCTGAGGGCGCCGGCATGAACGGGTACTATGCAGGGGAACTTGACAACGCCGTGGTCATTGAGGGTTTGACTGCCGTGATCATCCGAATGAACAAGCACTACAAATCACTGCGGGGATCGATCAAGGTGGTGGGACTGAAGAAGTGACCGCCCCTCATCAACTCATACTCACAGCCCTGCCCGATGTGCCGCTGGTGCAGCCGGGGGACGACTTGGCGGCTCTGGTGCTTGACGGGCTGAGGGCCGGCGGCATGACCCTCCAATCCGGCGACGTCCTTGTGGTTGCCCAGAAGGTGGTCTCGAAAGCTGAGGGGCGGTTGGTCTGCCTCAACGACGTCGTCCCCTCCCCGCCGGCATTGAACCTTGCGGAAGAGGTCGGCAAGGATCCGCGCTTGGTAGAGGTCATCCTTGGGGAGAGCTCCGAGGTCGTTCGGTCTCGCCCGGGCCTGCTGGTCGTCGAGCACCGCCTTGGGTTCGTCAGCGCCAACGCCGGAGTTGACCACTCCAATGTGGCCGGCGAACCGGGTAGGGAAGGCGAACCATGGGTCCTGCTGCTGCCAGAGGACCCGGACGCATCGGCTCGCCACCTCGGAGAAGCCCTCGAGGCGGCCACGGCCGCCGTCGTGGGGGTCCTGATCATCGATTCTCATGGGCGAGCCTGGCGTATGGGAACGGTGGGTGTGGCCATTGGTGTGTTTCAATTCCCTGCCCTGTTGGACCTGAGGGGCCACCCGGATCTCTTCGGTGAGCCGCTCAGGATTACTCAGGTGGGTCTGGCGGATGAAATTGCTGCGGCGGCATCGTCGCTCATGGGCCAAGCCGATGAGGGCCGTCCTTTTGTGCACGTGCGGGGTCTCCCCTATCCCCTGCGGGAAGGTTCGCTGGCCGAGCTCCTGAGGTCTAAGTCGGTGGACCTGTTCCGTTAAGGGAGACAAAGGGGTGATTCAGCAGTTGGCGCCAATCCGTTAGAATAGGATGTGCCGGTGCCCATCAGGGCCGGCGCTGTTGTGGATGGGCGCACGCTTTCACGTCGAGTTTTCGCGGTTGGTTTGGGAGGTTCAGGCAGGCATGGAGATCCCAGAAACCGCACAGGATTTGTTGTCCTTCGACAAGAAGGCGTTTGCGGTGCTGGCCAGACTGATGCCCGATGGCAGCCCTCAGGCAACGCCGGTTTGGTTCGATGTCGAGGACGGTGACTTCAGAGTGAACACCGCGCACGGGCGCGTCAAACATATCAACATGAGGGAACGAAGCACTGTGGCCTTCACCGTTCTCGACCCTGACCATCCCTCTCGCTATCTTCAAGTGCGTGGGAAGGTCGTCGGACAAGAAGAGGAAAGCACCAGGGCTCATCTCGATCACCTGGCCCTGAAACACCAAGGCCACGAGCGCTATCCAAACTCGACAGAAGGTCAAACCCGGGTCATCTACACCAATAGGGCGTGTTCCTCTCTTACCAACAGGTGACAGATACTCAGTACGTCTACCAGGAGCTTGTTGCCACTCGGCGCTCCATCCGCAAGTTCACCAGCCGCCCTGTCGGCCGGGTCGCCCTTGAGCGACTTCTGGAGGCCGCATGCCGTGCACCGTCGGCCCACAATCGGCAACCCTGGCGGTTTGTCGTGCTTGAGGATGTCGACCTGCGCGAGCGGCTGATAACGGCGATGTCCGAGCCGTTTGGGGTCGATCTGGCACAGGATGGACTGCCTCCGGCTGAGATCGAACGGATCGTGGCCCGGGGACGAGACCGGATGCTGGGGGCAGCGGCGGTCATCATGCTGTTCCTGACCATGGAAGATATGGATCACTACGATGACGACTTCCGGCAGGCGGCTGAGCACGCCATGGCTGTTCAAAGCGTGGCCCTGGCGGGTGGCCAGTTGTTGATGGCTGCCCATGCCGAAGGTTTGGGGGCATGCTGGGTCTGCTCGCCGCTGTTCACGCCGGCGATCGTGCGCCAGATTCTGGACTTGCCGTCAGGATGGGAGGCACAGGGAATGATTGCCCTGGGTCACCCGGACGAACTGGGGCGAGAACGGGAGCGCATGAGCTTGAACGAGGTCGTCAAGTGGCGTTGAGGGTCACTGCCCTGGCGGGAGGAGTCGGGGGGGCCAAACTCGTGGATGGCCTGGCGGCTGTCCTTCCGCCCGGCAACTTGACGGTGGTTGTCAATACCGGCGACGATTTCGACCATCTGGGCCTGCGTATCTGCCCCGATCTGGATACGGTGCTGTACACGCTGGGCGGAATCGCCAATCCGACCACGGGATGGGGGCGCGACCACGAAAGCTGGAACTTCATGGCCAGCGTGAAGGCCATGCAGGGCGCCGACTGGTTTCAGTTGGGAGACAAGGACGTGGCCCTGCATGTCCTCCGGACTCAGGCCCTGCGCCAGGGAATGACTCTAAGCCAATTTGTTCAACGGGTCTCGCATTCCCTGGGCATACGGGTGCCTGTGCTGCCGATGACCGATGATCCCGTGCCGACCGTGGTTGAAACCGAGGAAGGCGATCTTCCTTTCCAGACATACTTTGTGGCCAGGCGCTGTGAGCCCAAAGTGAAGGGTTTTCGTTTCGAGGGTGCCTCACATGCGCGGCCGGCGCCGGGTGTGTTGGACTCGCTCACGAGGGCCGATCTGGTCCTCTTCTGTCCGTCCAACCCATGGGTCAGCCTTGATCCCATCCTGGCCATACCCGGCATCCGACAGGCCATCGCCTCCCGGACGGTGGTAGGTGTTTCTCCCATTGTCGGTGGACGGGCCATCAAAGGGCCCGCCGCCAAGATGTTCCGCGAGCTCGGGTTGAAGGCCGAGGCGATAGCTGTTGCCGAGCATTTCAAAGGCCTGGTCGATGGGTTTGTGATTGACCGCCAGGACCAGGCTCAAGCTGAGGACATCCAGAAGATGGGGATCCAAACCCTCGTGACGGGCACCGTCATGCATGACGGTGCGGCGCGGGCATCTCTGGCCGAAGATGTGTTGAACCTAGCTGGCACCTTGTTGGAAATGGAGACAACTCCGTGACACTTTGGGCGATTGTACCGGTCAAACCACTGCGGCGTTCAAAATCCAGGCTCGCCGGCGTGCTGTCGGTCGAGGAGCGGGCTCTCTTGAGCCGGGAACTTCTCACGCACACCCTGGATGTGCTGAGGGAGGTCCCAGACGTCGAACACACGCTGGTAATCAGCCGGGATTCGATGGCCCTTTCGGTGGCCCGAGAATACGGTGCGCGAACCGTCCAGGAAAACGGCACTCCGGAGCTCAACCGTGCCTTGATCCGAGCCACACTGGTGGCGCGGGGCTATGGCGTCTCGCGGGTGCTCATCTTGCCGGCTGACCTGCCGCTGATCTCGCGGGGAGACGTGGAGCGGCTGCTGTCGCTGGCCCAAGATCCTCCTGTAGTTGTGGTCGCCCCTGATCGGCACGGGACAGGGACGAACGCCCTGCTATCCTCGCCGCCCGGTTTGATAGAATATGACTTCGGCCCCGACAGCTTCTCCCGACATGTCGCTCGGGCCAAAGCTTCCGGTGCGAGGCTGGAAATATGCGAACTGCCGTCGCTTGCCCTTGACGTGGATTTGCCTGAGGATCTCGAGATCCTCAGGTTAGAGCAAGGTCAGCCGATCAAAGCCGCCGAGGAGATCCCAGGCACATGAACCGAGTGGCGCTCTATCTTCAAGATGCACATGACCTGCGAGAAGGATTGGATTACGTTCGCTACGCAGAGGAAAAGGGGTTTGAAGCTGTCTGGCAGGCTGAATCACGTCTGGTGCGGGACGCGATCGTGCCCATGGCAGCCTACGCCGCTGTCACCCAGAAGATCAAAGTCGGTTCGGGTGTGATCAACAACTGGACCCGGAACATCGGCCTGTTGGCATCCACTTTCCTGACATTGGACGACTTGGCGCCCAATCGGGTGATCTGCGGCATCGGCGCCTGGTGGGATCCGCTGGCGCAGAATGTGGGCATCCAGCGCAACAAGCCGCTGAAGGCGATGAAGGAAACCGTTGAGGTGCTGCGAAGACTGCTCAACATGGAACGCGTGACGTTCCACGGGGAGTTTCACAATGTAGAAGGCATTGAGCTGGACGTGGTCCATGGGCGCCGGGAGCCTCGCAATGTGCCGATCTATATCGGGGCCACG
>Ga0307417_10001021_pt1 | contig 11528 bp, 9 predicted proteins | sample SalMarWE160210MG_2_FD_202514 | JGI IMG/M metagenome (GOLD analysis project Ga0307417, IMG submission 202514) | Salt marsh sediment microbial communities from the Plum Island Ecosystem LTER, Massachusetts, United States - WE1602-10 | ecosystem: Environmental > Aquatic > Marine > Intertidal zone >...
GATCATCGGGGCTGGGACCGTGGGCAGGAACGCCGCCCTCACCTTCCTCGGGCTGGGCGCCCAGGTCACCCTGATGGATATCAACCTGGTGCGCCTCCAGAAATTGGAAGACTGGCTGCCGAATCGCGTTGAAACGGTGCTCTCTTCCCCGCAGATGATCGAGGATGTCTGCCGAACCGCAGACGTGATCGTGGGCGCGGTTCGGCACCCGGGCCGCAGGGCGCCCATCGTGCTGCCTCGATCGACGATCAAAGCCCTCCGCCCGGGTACGGTGCTGATCGACCTGAGCATCGACGAAGGCGGGTGCGCCGAGACCTCCCGGCCAACCACTCATACCCTGCCGACCTATGTGGAGGAGGGTGTGGTGCACTGCTGCATCCCTAATCTGCCGGGGGCCGTGGCCAGGACGGCGACCCATGCCTTCCACAATGCTGCCTGGCCTTACATCCAGCAGGTGGTGGAGCTGGGGCCCGAGGCGGCGCTGGGATCAGTGCCGGAGCTGAGATCGGCTGTGGTGGTGGATAAGGGTCGGGTTGTGGACGAAGAGCGGGCGAAGAAGTTGTCCCTGGCGGGACACCCAGCATGAGCTGGACACAGGCCTACACCTCCGGCGTGACCCGGGCCGAAGAAGCCGTCGCCCAGATCGAATCCGGCCAGCGTGTGTTCGTGACGGGCAACTGCTCCGCCCCCCAGGTGCTGCTAAATGCCCTGGTGGACAGGTCATCTGAGCTGCACGACGTTGAGCTGATCCAGGTTCTTTCGATCGGACAAGCGCGCTACGCCGAGCCGGCGATGGACGGCCATTTTCGGGTCAACACGCTCTTCATCAGCGACAACGTGCGGGCGGCCGTCAATGAAGGCCGCGCCGATTTCACCCCTTGCCTGTTGTCAGAGATCCCCGGGCTGTTTACGAAGGGCATTCTTCCTCTCGACGCGGCGTTGATTCAAGTGTCACCCCCTGACGAGCACGGCTTCTGCTCGCTCGGGGTCGAGGTGGGCGTGACCAAGACGGCGGCCCAATCCGCCAAGTGCGTGATCGCTGAGATCAACCCGCAGATGCCGCGTACTCTGGGGGACGCCTTCATTCATGCCAGTAAGCTGGACTACATCGTTGAAGTGGATTACGAGCTGCCCGAAGTCCGCATGGGTGAGATGAACGATGTTTGCCGGGAAATAGGGCGCCGAGTGGCCGAACTGATTGAAGACGGCTCGACGATGCAGATGGGGATCGGGGCCATTCCGGACGGCGTGCTGCACCATCTCGGCGGCCACCGGGATTTGGGAATCCACACGGAGCTGTTTTCCGATGGTGTGGTTGATTTGGTGGAACGCGGGGTGGTGAACAACGAGCGGAAATCGCTTCACCCGGGAAAGATTGTGGCTGGATTCGTGCTCGGCACACACCGTCTGTACCGCTTTGTCGACAACAACCCAATCGTCGAAATGCACCCCACCGAGTACGTGAACGACCCGTATATCATCGCCCAGAATGAGCGGATGGTGGCCATCAACTCCGCCATTGAGGTCGACCTGACGGGCCAGGTGTGCGCCGACAGCATCGGGACCCGGCTGTATTCGGGAGTAGGTGGGCAGCTCGACTTCATGCGCGGCGCGGCGCGTTCGCGTGGCGGCAAACCGATCATTGCACTTCCGTCGGTGGTTGAGACACGCAGCGGTCAACGCACCAGCCGGATCGTCCCGACGCTTAAGAAGGGCGCGGGTGTCGTCACCACACGCAACGACGTGCACTTTGTGGTTACCGAATACGGGGTGGCGGATCTCTACGGACGCTCGATTCGTCAGCGAGCTCGCGCCCTTATCGATGTGGCCCACCCCGACTTTCGGGAGGAATTGGAGTCGTGTGCGGCCGAACTGAACTACCTGTGAGCGGACCGTCCGCAGCCTGAATTTGCCAATGGGGCGACGGCCAGGCGGCACGGATGATAGATGATGGAGGAGGTTGGAGATATGAGTGAGACGTTTGCAACGATAGACGGAAATGAAGCTGTGGCATTGGTGGCGCACAAGCTGAACGAGGTGATCGCCATATACCCTATCACGCCGGCCAGCCCGATGGGGGAGTGGGCTGATTTGTGGTCCGCCCAGGGGCGGGAGAATCTATGGGGTGCCGTCCCGATGGTGGTTGAAATGCAAGCCGAGAGCGGCGCCGCAGGTGCGGTCCATGGCGCCCTCCAGGCCGGTGCCCTGACGACCACATTTACGGCTTCTCAGGGTCTGCTGTTGATGATCCCAAACATGTACAAGATTGCCGGCGAGCTCACGTCCGCCGTCTTTCACGTCGCCGCCCGATCGGTGGCGGCCCAGGCGCTTTCGATCTTCGGCGATCACAGCGATGTGATGGCCGCCCGGCAGACAGGGTTTGCCCTGCTGGCCTCGAATTCCGTTCAAGAAGTCCATGACTTCGCCGCCATCGCTCAGGCGAGCACTTTGCAATCCAGACTGCCGTTCCTGCACTTCTTCGACGGGTTCAGGACCTCACACGAGGTGAACAAGCTCCGCCTTCTGACGGACGACGTCCTGGGGAAGCTCATCGACGACGATTTGATCGAAGCTCATAGGGAGCGGGCCCTCAGTCCAGACCGCCCCTTCATCCGCGGGACGGCACAGAATCCGGATGTTTTCTTCCAGGCACGGGAAAGCGTCAACTCCTACTATTCGGCTTGTCCCGCCATTGTCCAAGGCGTTATGGACCAATTCGCCGAGCTGACGGGTCGAAGCTACCGCCTGTTCGAGTACGTGGGAGCGGAAGATGCCGAACGCGTGATCATCATGATGGGATCCGGTGCGGAAACGGCGGAAGAGACAGTAGTGGCCTTGGCAGGTGAGGGAGAAAAGGTCGGCTTGGTCAAGGTGCGCTTGTATCGTCCCTTCGACTCGGTCGCCTTCGTCAAGTCGCTACCAACCAGCGTGCGCAACGTAGCCGTGCTCGATCGCACCAAGGAGCCGGGAAGCGTTGGAGAGCCGCTTTACCTCGACGTCGTGTCGGCCCTTGCGGACATCCTGCCGGCGGGCGAGGCGCCGTTGAAGTCCATGCCGGTGGTCATCGGCGGGCGCTACGGCCTGTCGTCAAAGGAGTTCACACCGGCAATGGTCAAGGCCGTGTTGGACGAACTCACAACCGCCGTGCCCAAGAACCACTTCACCGTGGGTATCAACGACGATGTGACCTATACCAGCTTGCCGGTCGACGCAACGTTTTCGATCGAGCACCCCGACACGGTCCGGGCCGTCTTCTACGGCCTCGGGTCAGATGGAACCGTCAGCGCCAACAAGAACTCGATCAAAATCATCGGAGAACAAACGCCCAGCTTTGCGCAAGGGTTCTTCGTCTACGACTCGAAGAAGTCGGGTGCCATGACCACGTCGCACCTGCGCTTTGGGAAGGACCCAATCCGGTCCACCTACCTTCTCGCCTCGGCCAACTTCGTCGCCTGCCACCAGTTCGACTTCCTGTCGCGCTACGATGTGCTGCGCCTGGCTGAGCCCGGGGCTACATTTCTCTTGAACAGCCCGTTTGGGCCGGACGAGGTCTGGGACCACCTGCCGGTGAGTGCGCAGGAAACCATCTTGGATCGGGGTTTGAAGTTCTATGTGATCGACGGCTTCTCCGTGGCGGACGAGGCCGGAATGGGACGGAAGATCAATACCGTCATGCAGACCTGCTTCTTTGCCCTAAGTGGCGTGCTGCCCAAGGACGAAGCCATCGCCCAAATCAAGAAGGCGATCAAGAAATCCTACGGCAAACGTGGAGAGACCGTCGTCAAGCAGAACTTCGCTGCCGTCGACTCTGCGCTCGCTCACTTGCATGAGGTGGAAGTTCCCGAACTTGCCACGAGCACGTTCGATCGTCAATCCATCGTGCCAGATTCGGCGCCCGCCTTCGTGCGCAACGTCACCGCCCGAATGATCGCCGGCGATGGCAACAGTCTGCCTGTGAGTGCGCTTCCGGTGGATGGGACCTACCCTTCTGGCACGAGCCGCTGGGAAAAACGAAACATCACCGATGAAATCCCAGCCTGGGAGCAGGAACTGTGCATCCAGTGCGGCAAGTGTGTGTTCGTTTGCCCACACGCCGCTATACGGGAAAAGGTCTACGCCCCCGAGCTGCTCAGCGAAGCTCCAGAGACCTTCAAGTCATCACCGGCACGCTTCAAAGAGTTCAAGGACATGGTCTACTCCCTGCAGGTAGCACCTGAGGACTGCACCGGGTGCACGCTGTGTGTCGATGCCTGCCCGGTCAAGGACAAGGCGAACCCGACCCGTCGGGCGGTCAACATGGTCCCCCAGAGACCCGTTCGAGACATCGAGCGTGAGAACTGGGAATTCTTCCTGGAGCTGCCGGAGATCGATCGAACTTTGATCCCGATCAATCAAGTCAAGTATGCCCAGCTCCTTCAGCCCCTGTTCGAGTTCTCAGGGGCGTGCTCGGGGTGCGGCGAGACGCCTTACTTGAAGCTCCTTAGCCAGCTCTTCGGTGACCGGGCGTATGTGGCTAACGCCACCGGCTGCTCATCGATCTACGGGGGCAACCTGCCTACGACCCCCTGGACCTACAATCGGGAAGGCCGGGGCCCGGCTTGGGCGAACTCACTCTTCGAAGACAACGCTGAGTTCGGCTTTGGCATGCGCGTGGCTCTGGACCAAAGGCTCCAGATGGCCAGGCAGCTCCTTGGGGACTTGGCGGACAAGCTCGACCCAGCCTTGGTCGAGAGCATCCTGGCCGGGGCCGAGTCCAAGGGGTCCGAGGCCGAAGCCCAGCGCAAGCTGGTCGCACGGTTGAAAGCGGAGCTTGAAGAGCTCAGTTCTCCCCAGGCTCGGCGGTTGGTCAAACTGGCGGACGTCTTCGTGCCCAAGAGCGTGTGGATCGTGGGCGGAGACGGTTGGGCCTACGACATCGGCTACGGCGGCCTCGATCACGTGCTGGCCTCCGGACGAGACGTCAACATCCTGGTGATGGACACCGAGGTCTACTCAAACACGGGCGGTCAGAAATCTAAGGCGACCCCGCGCGGGGCGGTGGCCAAGTTCGCCGCCGGCGGCAAGACCCGGCCGAAGAAGGACTTGGGGCTCCTGGCCATGTCGTACAAGGACGTGTACGTGGCCCGGGTGGCCTTTGGGGCGGATGACGCCCAAACCGTCAAGGCTTTCGTCGAGGCAGAGGCTTATCCTGGACCGTCCCTGATTGTGGCCTACAGCCACTGCATCGAGCAGGGTTTCGATCTGTCCAACGGACTCGGCCAACAGAAGGCCGCTGTGGCATCAGGCTACTGGCCGCTCTACCGCTATCAGCCGGGACGCGTTGAGCAAGGCCTGGCGCCGCTGGTGCTTGACTCGAAGGCGCCCAGCTTGCCCCTGGAAGACTATATCTACAACGAAACCCGGTTCAGTTCTCTCCGCCAGTCGCAACCCGAAGAGGCGGCAGAACTCTTGGCCGAGGCGAAGGCCGATGTGCAGGCCACATGGGAAGCGTACGAGCGTCTGGCCAGGGCTCCGCAAGAGGCGAGCCCAGAAGCCTGATTTCTAAAATACAAGCTTGACCTGAGGCTGAACTCGAGAGCCCGGCAGGTGATTATGCCTGCCGGGCTTTTAGCATCTCAAGTTCGCAGAGACTGAACGCATTCATACAAGCAGGGTCATCCGCCAGGAAGAGAGCTGTACAGCCGGGCTTTCTTCCTTCGCCCCGAACCCGCATTAGCGAGCTCGACTTCGCCGTCGCTGTGATTTTGGCGCCCAGCTTCACCAGCTTGATCCCGACGGGGATCGAGGTAGGCTGCGTGATACCCGCCCTCTTCGTCGTCGTGGGGGCCCTTTCCTGCCGGCAGGCGACAGCTGGGTTTCCCATTTGCATCTCGTGATCTGTCACGAAGGGCGCCCGGACGCGGGGACCGGCGCCGCGCGGCCGTTCATCCTGGCAATCACGCCGCACAACATCTCGGAGGGACTGGCGGCTGGCGTCGGCCTCGGATCGGGATATGTTGGGAGCGCTGTGGCCCTCATGCCGGCCACCGGCATTCAATACGTTGCGTGAGGTATGGCGGCGTCGTATTCGGCCCTGGACGGGGGTGGGTACGAGGTACTAGGCCTGCTTGGTGGGCCAGAGAGCGGGGCTGGTGTAGATATCCAGGGCGGTGATAGGCGCCCAGGCCGTCCAGATCGCCGTTCCAACCCCACCTTAGGCCATGGGGTTTGTGGCCGCGGCCATGCTCAGGGTCACCAGGGACGAGATCGTCCCGGAACCCCACCAGATGAGGCAGGAGCGCTGGGCAACCATCGGAATCGTGCTGGGCGTGAGGTCTGTGCTTTACGTGGAAGTTTCCCCGGGGTACAGGTCAGAGGGGAGCCACGGCCCCAGGCATGGATGGCACGCCGACGGCCGATGCGGTACCCGTTGCGGGACGGGGCGTGGAATCCGAGGCAGTTGGATTCGGGGTGTTCTGCTCAGGCGCTGGTGAGTGGATCCATCCACGGGTTGGTGAAAGCCCACTGGCAGCTCGCGCCGGCGATGTTGCATTCGACGGAGTGACTGCAGCGGCGTGCATTGACGCGGAATTCATTGCCCTGCCTGAGAATTCCCTCAGGCATGACGCGCAGCTCAGACAGGACCACCTCGTCCTGGGCCTTCTCACACCAAACCGGATTCAGGCTCGTCCAAACAGTGGTTGCCATCGACCCATCCCTCCTAGGCTACGTTTGTGCAAGTGGCGCTTGAGACACGGCAGCTTCCCCGCCGCGCTCAAGCGCCGCGGCGTTGGCCTCCAGCAGATCCCGGTGACGGCTCGGCATGTGTTTCTCCAAAGCGCTCATGACGGCGTCACTGGTGACCAGGGGGAAGGCCTGAAGCAGGGCGCCAAGGAGAACCACGTTGGCCATGCGGCGGTCGCCGCAGGCCTCGGCGATATCGTTGCCGGGGATCAACAGAGTGGTGAGGTCGTCCCGAGCGGGGCCGCGTTCGACCAGAGAGCTGTTGACGACCAAAATGCCTCCCGCTGTAACCAGAGGTTCATACTTCTCCATCGAAGGGACGTTCATCACGATGGCTGCACGTGGGTTTCGTATGACCGGAGAGCCAATCGGGTCGTCAGAGACGATCACGATGCAGTGCGCCGTCCCTCCGCGCATCTCCGGCCCATAAGAGGGCAGCCAGGTCACGTGTTTGCCCTCTTCCATCGCTGAGTAAGCCAGAAGCTGCCCGGCGAAAAGCGCACCCTGGCCCCCAAATCCTGAAATGATTACCTCTGCCTGCATCGGTTCATCTCCCGTCGAGACTCAACCCATGGGTTGGCCGTAGGTCAACGGACGTTGAGCCCTTCAACGCACTTGAAATCACCCAGCTCGTAGTACGGCAGCATGTGTTCTTCCAGCCAGGTCATGGAGTCGGTGGCACTCATGTGCCAGTTTGTGGGGCAGGTGGAGAGCAGCTCAACCATTGAGAAGCCGCGGCCGTCGAGCTGGGTCTGGAAGGCGATCTTGATGGCTTTCTTGGCCTTGATGATCTCACGCACATTGTGCAGGCTGCGGCGGACCACGTAGGCAGCGCCGTCGAGGCCGGCCAACATCTCCGAGATCTTGAGCGGCATCCCGACGGATTCGACGTCCCGGCCCCGGGGAGACGAAGTCGTCTTCTGGCCCGGGAGCGTGGTTGGGGCCATCTGGCCACCGGTCATGCCATAGATAGCGTTGTTGACGAAAATGGTGGTGATGTTTTCCCCACGAGCGGCGGCATGCACAATCTCGGCCGTGCCAATGGCTGCCAGATCTCCGTCGCCCTGATAGGTGAAGACCACGCGATCCGGCAAGACGCGCTTGATGCCGGTTGCCATGGCTGGGGCACGGCCATGGGCGGCCTCGGCGAAGTCCAGCTCGAAGTAGTTGTAGGCGAAAACGGCACACCCGACAGGCGCCACCCCAATCGTCCGATCCGCCAATCCCAACTCGTCGATCACCTCGGCAATCAGGCGATGAGCGACGCCATGCGTGCATCCCGGGCAATAGTGGGTAAAGACATCGCTCAGACTGTCGGACCGAGTAGCCACACGTTCCTCAAGCATCTGATCTGTCATGCCACGCCTCCACACTAACCCGCTCGAACGCGCTTACGTACCGGATAGCGAATAATGGTCTTGACCACCTTGGCGTCGGGGCGGGTCAGGTACTCTTCCTCGTGGGCCCCGTCAATCTCATAGCCGCTGGTGTCGATAAACTCGTGCAGCTTCTGAATGGATGGGCCCTCGTCTGCGTACGAACCCAGATGAAGGATTTCAGCCACCGTGGGCCCATAATCCCAGGTCTCGAGCCGGATCTCATGATCCGATGTCTCTGCCATGAGCTTGCGCGTCCCGGCGGGAACCGGAAGCCCCCAAACACCGGTCCACTCCGATTTCTCCACCAGGTGCGCGTCCGGCCAGCGGGCTGTAAGCGGGCCGACCTTGAATTGCGGTTTGCCGGCGCGCTTGAGGTTGAATTTGTGTTGGTAGGCCGCCCGGTAAAGCGCTGACACGGCGCCGCCCAGAATCTCGTTCGGGTCGCCGATGGTGGTAAGCACGGCCATCCGTTGTTTCGGCCGCCGGGCAAGCCGAGGGACCCCGGGCTTGAGCGATTTCACCTTGGAAGGAAAACCGACACCGGCAGCGCACACCGTCAACGCTCCTGCAACCGTAACTCAACCTGGCTCGAATTGGGCCACGATTTGCTCAAGGACCTCTTCGGGAAGCGGCACGACGCCTCCCATGCGCCCATAGAAAGCGACCGGGGCGCGGCCATTGACGGCCAAGCGGACGTCCTCGACCATCTGGCCGGCGTTCATCTCAACCACGAGAAATCCGCTGACACGCTCGGCAAGTTCGGCCAGCCGAACCGTCGGGAAGGGGAAGAGGCTGATCGGCCGGTGGAGCCCCACCTTCAAGCCCGCTTCTCGGGCGGCCTTCACGGCACTCTGGGCAACCCGGCCGGCCGTGCCGAACCCGACCACAACAAAATCGGCGTCATCACAATCGGTCTCGATGTACCGGACTTCGGCAGCTTCGATGGCGCGGAACTTATCCTGGAGTTTGCGGTTGAAGGCCTCTTCGGCGGCTGGCTCGAGGTAGATTGACGTAACCACGTTGCGGTGGCCCCGATCTCCCATGCCGCTTAACGCCCAATCAGGGCGGTGTCCATTGCCTTTGGCCGGTTCTCGCATCGGCGGCAGCTCGGCGGGCTCCATCATCTGACCCATGCTCCCATCGGCCAGCACGACCACGGGCCAGCGGTACTTGTCGGCCAGATCGAAGGCCAGCACCGTCAGATCCACCGCCTCCTGGATGGTCGCTGGGGCAAGGACGATCAGGCGATAATCCCCGTGTCCACCGCCTTTGACCATCTGGAAGTAGTCACCTTGCGAAGGAGCGATGTTGCCCAGGCCCGGCCCACCGCGCATAATGTCGACCATGACAAAGGGCAACTCCGAACCGGCGATGTACGAGACGCCTTCCATCATCAAGCTGACGCCTGGTGAAGAGGACGAGGTCATCACGCGTGCCCCGGTTGAGGCGGCGCCGTAGACCATATTGATCACGGCCACCTCGCTTTCTGCCTGCAGGAAAACGCGTCCGAGATCCGGCATCCGCAGGGCCATGTGCTCGAGAAGCTCGGTCTGGGGAGTAATCGGATAGCCGAAATAGGCTTCGCATCCGGCCCGAATGGCTGCTTCAGCAATGGCCACGTTGCCTTTGATGAGTTCCATCAGCACCGCCTCCGGAGACCTGCGGCCGGGGACATCAGGCTGCCCCGGACGCGACCCGCCGGCTGGTGCCGGCGGACTGGTAGCGAAAGACATCGAAGACCACGTCGGGGCAAATCACTGCGCATAGAGCACAGCCCGTACAGCGCTGTTCGGGGTCGGCGAACAGGATGGGGTGGTAACCCTTTGCGTTGAGTCTGGTTTCATCGAGGTGAAGGACATCTTGGGGACAAGCACTGATGCACAGTTCGCAGCCCTTGCACCGATCTGGATGCACAACCACATAGCCTTTGGCCATTGACGCCACCCTTCCCAAGGAGTCGCACGGCGGCTCGCCCGAGGGAAATCTCGGGGCGAGACGGTTCTTGAGCTTAGCTTAGTCAGGGAGCAGGGGGGCAGGCAGTCCCAAACGTCGCCGGTTCGGGGGACGAAACTCACATCGTCGAGGTCTGCCGGCAAAGGCGAGTTGGCAAGGCCACCCCAAGCCACCGGCTTCCGGCTGAAGGCGCTTGTGAAATGCTTCACAAAGCCTGCCGTGTCGACCCTGTCTCGGGCGACCACGGCCTGCCCATCCGCTGGCGACGGCTCAGTAAAAGGCTATCCCGTACCGTTCGCTAAAGGACTTCTCGAAGGGGTGTGCGCACGGGCAGATGCTGCCCAGGCTGGGCACACGGTCCACCAGGCTGGCTAACTGAAGCCTGATGCAGACGAGGGCGTGGCCGTGCCGGAAGTCGTAGATCATCTCGTACCGAGACCCATTGTTGTCCAGTTCGAGCACCGTGATGCTGGAAAGACTGCCCCATTCGGTGCCGCACAGCATACGAGCCACGGATCGCAGATGCTTGGCCGGGATCAGCACGTCCAATCGCCAGGGGGCAATGTTGTCAACCTGGACGGCCCACTGCCGGAGCAGCGTCTCAGCTGAATCGATGGCTCGCTCAGTGACCATTTTGTGGATGCCCTTTGGGACGGGTTGTGGCTCTCATCAGGCGATGACGTCCGCTTGACCCGGCCCGTGGCCCGTCATTCAGCCGTGCCTCCCAAGCGGTGAGGCCGGCCCGGGCGCCGGCGCCGAGGGCGACCAGCACCTGTTCGGCCAACGTGTCGCTGGCATCTCCGGCTGCCAATAGCCTCGGGTCACTCGTCCGCTGGGCGCCGTCCACCATAATGGCCCCTGCGGAATTCAAGTCGACAAGGTGGGCCACGCAAGACGTATTGGGGGTGATTCCGGCGCAGACGAATACCCCGTCCACGTCCAGCGTTTGCTCGGAGCCTCGCCGCTCCAGGGTGATGTTTTCGACATAGTCCCCGCCCCCGATGGATGCCACGTGCCAGCCTGACATCAGGGTTACATTCGGCGCCTGGAGCATGTCTTGGGCGCGTTCCCACAATGGCCCTTGGGTTGTTTGGGCAATGAGATAGACCTGCCTGGCAAAGGCGGACAGTTGGCGCGCTCCCTGGATGGCCCTGTGTCCCGAGCCGATCACGGCCGCCGCCCTTCCTGCGAACAGGGGAGCGTACCATGCGGTGGAGTAGGCCACGCCGCGCATGATGAACTCGCGCTCACCAGGAACGTTCAGGCGTTCCGGGCGGGCCCCAGTGGCAATAATCCCCAAGTGGGCTTCTACAGGCGAGAAGCCTGTTCCCTGCAGGCGGATGCCCGTCTCGGTCAGGCTGACCATGTCAACCCTGCCGGAATGATGCGGCCAGTCCAGGAGTTTAATCTGCTCGCGAAGCTGCAGCGCAAGGTCGCTGCCTCCAATGAAATCGTTCGATTCGAGAAACGGGA
>Ga0307417_10001022_pt1 | contig 11523 bp, 10 predicted proteins | sample SalMarWE160210MG_2_FD_202514 | JGI IMG/M metagenome (GOLD analysis project Ga0307417, IMG submission 202514) | Salt marsh sediment microbial communities from the Plum Island Ecosystem LTER, Massachusetts, United States - WE1602-10 | ecosystem: Environmental > Aquatic > Marine > Intertidal zone...
TCTCGGGCGGCGCCTGCACGAGCTCGATCAGAACGCCTTCACCGCCGATCGGAGCCGCCTCGTTCCCCTTCGGATGGACGAAGCAGACATCGTAGCCGCCCGCCCCCTTGCGGATGCCCCCCGGCGCGAAGCGCATCCCGCTCTCGGTCAGCCATTCGACCGCGGCGTGTAGATTGTCGATCCACAGCCCGATGTGGTTGAGGGGAGGCTCGTGGACCTTGGGACGCTTGTCGGGATCGAGCGGCTGCATCAGGTCGACCTCGACCCGAAGCGGCCCCGAGCCGGCGGCCGCGATGTCCTCGTCGACGTTCTCGGTCTCGCTGCGAAAGGTGCCGGTCTGGGTGAGCCCCAGCATGTCGATCCACAGCTTGCGCAGGGCCGCCTTGTCGGGTCCACCGACGGCGATCTGCTGCACCCCCAGCACCTTGAACGGGCGGTCACTCACGGCTCTCCTCCATCGCGGTCTGGCGACACCGTAGCCAGGCGCGGCCGCACTGACAAGGACGCCGCGCTCAGGGGTCGAGATTCTCGAGCTCGCCGGTCGCGAAGTCGAGTCTCCGATAGTAGCAGTTGCGCGGCTGCCTGGCTCGGTTCTTGGTATGGCAGATGCCACCGCGGCGGGGGCGCACGCGATAGAGTAGCGAGTTCTGCTCGCAGTTGACGCGCACCTCCAGCAGGTCGAAGGTCTCGCCGGAGGTCTTGCCCTTCTCCCACAGCTCGTTGCGCGAGGTGCTCCAGAACACCGCCGTACGTGTCTCGAGCGCCGTGCGCAGCGCCAGCTCGTTCGCATAGGCAACCAGGATCACCTCTCCCGTGTCCGCGTTCTGAACCGCCACCGGCAGGATCTCCGGACACGCCGCCACGGCCTTCTTCAGCTTGCCGAAGTCGAGCCGCAGGCCCTTGCCTTCTTCGAGATCATTCATCCTCTCTCCTCGCATTCGCTCGCAAGTCGCCGATCGTAGGTGGTCGCGCCGCACAAAGCGAGGTGCGCTTCCCGGCGATGCCGGGCTCATACCTCCAGGCCGACCGCGCGCATGAGCGCCAGGGCGTTGCTCTTCTTCACCACGCCGGGGCGCATGCGATAGTCGAAGCGCATCTCACCGCCCTCGAGGTGGTCCTCGAAGTGCACGTTGGCGGCGCGCGGCGCGAGACTCTCGGCGATGTGCGCGAGCGACAGATCGTGTGTGGTCACCAGGCCGATGGCGCCCCGCTCCACCAATCCGCGCACCACCGCCTCGGCGCCGATCCGGCGGTCATGCGAGTTGGTGCCGTGCAGGATCTCGTCCAGCAGGAAGAGGAGAGGCAGTGGGCCGGCGGACAGATCGACGAGCTGCCGCAAGCGTTTGATCTCCGCATAGAACTTCGACGTTCCCGCCTGCAGAGAGTCCTGCACGCGCATGGACGTCCCCAGCGCCAGCGGCGACAGGCGCATGCGCCGCGCCCGCACCGGCGCGCCGGCCAGTGCCAGCACCGTGTTGATGCCCACCGTGCGCAGCAGAGTGCTCTTGCCGGACATGTTGGACCCGCTGACGACCAGCACCGCGAGATCGGCGCCGAGGTGGAGGTCGTTGCGCACACAGCGGCCCTCGGGGATCAACGGATGGCCGAAGCCCTCTCCCTCGAGCAACGGCCCCGTTTCCACGATCTCCGGGAACGGGTCCTCGCCGTGTTCGTAGGCGTAGGCGGCCAGAGCGCACAGGGCCTCGAACTCCCCCACGGCGCGGATCCACGCGGGGGCCGCGGCGCCGGACACCGCTCGCCAGTCCTCGACCGCCATGGCGACCTGCGTCGTCCACAGGAGGAAGGGGGCGAGGGGCGCGAAGAACTGGTTGCGCCGCGCGTCGAGCAGATCGACCAGGCGCCGCAGCTGGGCGATGCGGCGCGACGGCGGGACGCCCCGCGTGTCGAGCGCCGCTCGCAGCTCGATCAGACGCGAAGCGCGAAGCGGCTCGGCCTCGATCCGCGCCAGCAACTGCGAGAGGAGCATCAGGTCGCGGCCGGGCAGCTCGACGGCGCGTGCCACTTCCTGGACGCGACGGCGACGGGGGAGCGCGAAGAGCGCCTCGCCAACCACCGCCGCGACCAGCGGAAGCGGACTGGTCCAACTCGCCTGCCAGACGGCCAGCCCGGCCGCCGTGGCGGCGACGAGCGCCGCCGCGACGAGTCGCCGGGCGCCCGTTCCCAGTCGCGCCGGGGCGCTCCCCCAGGCGGCCAGCGCCTCGGCGTGGAGCGCGGTGCCGACGTCCTCCCCGAGCAGCGCCATCTCCTCGCGCAGATCGACCCTGGCGCGCAACTCGTCGATTGCCTCCTGGCGCTCGCGGATCTCCCGTGGATCGGCTGCCTCGCCGAGCCAGCCGGCGAGAGTCTCCTCTCCGGCCCGCGTCCGCGCCGTGCAGAGCAGCTCGAAGAGCGAGCCGCTGCCGAACAGGTCGAGATCCCGGGCATAGGGGTGCTCGGAAAACGCGAAGCGCTCTCCCCCTTTGCCGCGACCCGCCCAGCGGTCCTCGATCCGGCACAAGCCGCGTTCGTAGAAGGCGACGGCTCGGTCGGCCCGGCGGCGCGCCGGGATCACGCGCGCGTGGGCGACGACCAGAGCCGCGAAGGCGACCGCGGGGAGAGCGAGCCAATCGACGGAGGCCGCGCCGAAGCCCAGGGTCACGCCGGCGAGCAGGCCACCGGCGAGAAAGACGACCAGACGCCAGTTGCCGATGCGCCGTTCGGCGGCAGCGAGACGGCCGGCGCGCGCCCGCCGCGCCGCCAGGCGGCGGGAGTACTCGGCGGGCGCGTCCAGCGCGGCGTTGCCCTGCGACGAAGTCATGATCGCGCCAGCCTGCCTGATTCCGCTGTGGATGGCGACGGCCCCGGATGGGAGGCCGCCGCTTCGGGCATCGTGCCCCCAGCCCGCTTGGACGCGTTTGGCGACCCGGTGGGGACCAAAGTCGTACACGGGGAGCGGCGCGCACGGAAAATCATACCTCCTTGCGATACTTCGCGCGCGACGACTGCGCGATCATCCTCTTGGCGATCGAGATTACTCCCAAAGGACGGAAGGAGTCGCGTGCGATGAAGAATCCGAGGCGACAGGCGGACCGAGACGACGTGCTCGTGGTCGACGAGGACGAGAAGGCACTGTCTCATCTGCGCAACCACCTGGGCCGCTCCGGGCAACTCTCGCAAACGGGCTTCTCGGCCGAGCCGCCGCGCGCGCGCCGGCTCTCGTCCGCCGTCTGGACGTTGCCCCTGAGGCACCGATCATGAAGGACTTCCTCCTCTACGCCAGGCTCGAATCCCGCCACATGAAGGTCAGCCGGCGATGGGTGTCGATCGACGGTCTGCTGCAGGAGCTGCGCGAGCTGGCCACGCTGCGTCTGGCCGGCAAGGACGTTCGTTTCGTCCTCGAGCCGATTCGCACCGGCGCCGAGATCTTCGCCGACGGCCTCAAGCTGCGCACCATCCTCCGCAACCTGATCGCCAACGCCGCCAAGTTCACCGACCGCGGAACCATCACGCTTCGTGTCGCCGCATCGGGTCATGCGATCCGCTTTGCGATCGAGGACAGCGGCCCGGGCATTCTGCCCGCCGACCTGGAGTCGATCTTCGAGGCCTTCCCCCCCTTCGACTGCGACCGGCACCGCCGATGCGTCGGCGCAGGGCTCGGTCTGGCGCTCTCCCGCAAGCTTTCACGGGTCCTGGGAGGCGACGTCACCGTGATCAGCCGGCCCGGCACGGGCTCGACCTTCACGCTCGTCCTGCCGGCGATGGACGCCAACGGGGACGTGCATCTGCGCAGCGAGGTGGAGGAGCAGGAGGAGCCGGCACACGCACTCGACGGGGCCGGCCGGTTTCGCGACCTCGTCGACGCAGTATCGTCGCCGATCGCCCTGGCGCGCGCCAGCTGAGAGAAGCACAAAGGAGTCTCGGATGCCCGACCGCCCATACAGGATCCTGGTCGTCGACGACGAGCCGGATGCCCTGCGAATCATCACCCACGTTCTCAACCGCGCCTCCTACGTCGCGGTGCCCGCCTACGGCGGCGAGCACGCCCTGCGCAAGCTCGACATGGATCACTTCGACCTCGTCCTCACCGATCTCGCCATGCCCGGGGTCAGCGGCGTGACCGTGATCAACCGCGTCCGCAGCGACCCCGAGATGCGCGGCATTCCGGTGGTCGCGATCACCGCCCACATCTGGGACGGAATCTCGCAGAGCGCGGGGCAAATCGGCTGCGACGGGTTCATCGCCAAGCCGGTGAACTCGAAGGAACTGCTGCGCGAGGTGAGCAAGTATCTGAGGGAGTGGCACGCGCCACGGGCAACCGCGTAGCGCCGGCGCGGACGGGCGGGTCCCCCGCACCCGTCCGCTCGCGCCGGCGCCGCGGTCATCGCCGGGCGGCAAGGAATCGAGATGGCGAGACGAGGGAGGAACCCGAGCACCGGCGTGACCATTCTCGTCGTGGACGACAAGGAAGAGGTCCTGATCTCCGTCTCTCGACTGCTGCAGAGAGAGGGGCACCGGGTCATCACCGCGCAGTCGGCGGCGCGAGCGCTCGAGCTGTTTCGCTCGCAGTGCGTCCATCTGCTGCTGGTCGACTACTTCATGCCGCGCATGACCGGCGAGGACCTGGTGCGCGAGATCCGCAATCTCGATCCATTCGTACCGATCGTCCTGCAGACCGGGTACTCCGGGGAGAAGCCTCCGCGCGAGACGATGCGCGATCTCGACATCCAGGGGTACCACGACAAGAGCGAGGGGCCGGAGAGGTTGCTCCTCTGGGTGCAAGCGGCGATCAGGGCGCGCGAGCCGATCACCCACCTGCGCGGCCGGGAGCTCTCCAGCGAGGAGTTGGTGGCCAACGTGTCGCACGAGCTTCGCAACCCGCTCAACGTCATCGCCGGCTACACCGAGCTGCTGCTCGACGGCAGCTTCGGCTCCATTCCCCCGGAGGCGGAGTCGCCTCTGCGCGCCCTGGCCGGAACGGCGCAGAGCCTCAACGAGCTGGTGACCAACTTCCTTTTGTACGCCAAGCTGCACGGTCATTTCATCGAAGCGACTCCTCAGTGGCTCGACGTCGAGGATCTGGCCGGCGAGCTCGAGACGCTGGCGACACTCCTGCTGCAGCGCAGCGGCGTCTGCTTCGTGCTCGACCTCGAGCAGGCCCCCGCACGGATCCTCGCCGACCCGATCATGCTGCGGACCATCCTGCGCAACCTGCTGAGCAATGCGGCGAAGTTCACCGACGAGGGAACGGTGACCGTACGCATCGCCGCGGGAGAGTCCCACATGCTGTTCACGGTGACCGATATCGGCATCGGGATCCCGCCCGACAAGCTCGAGCGCCTGTTCGCACCGTTCGACCGCACCGGATCGCATCGGCGCGAGCGCGGGGGTATCGGCCTGGGGCTTGCCCTCTCCAAGATGCTCGCCGAAGAGCTCGGAGGCCGGCTGGAGGCCCGCAGCGATCCCCCGCGCGGATCGACCTTCACCCTGCGCCTGCCGGCGGTGAACCGCGCCGGAACCCGGTTGGTCGACCAGACGTTGCAGCCGGCTCCGCACGATCTGCCGCGTTGTTGACTCTTTGAGGGCTCTTTCGAGTCATGGATACGCAGCGCCCACCTGGCAAGTCGACGAAAGGCTAGCTCATGGGATCGGTTGCGCGAATCTCGATCACGCCGGACGGCCCCTCGCGGCCGCTCTCCCGGTGCCGGAACCGCCTCAAATCCTCGTCCCGCGTGCCGCGCGGGGGCCGCATCGGCGACCTCCCCAGCACACGGCGCGGGCGACCGGTCCGCTGCACGCTTCTCGAACTGGTGATGCAGGTGCAGGATGGCGCGCGGTCGGACGACGAGGCGGTCGCCACCATCGCCCGCCTCTTGCGCCGCGGACAAGTCATCGTTCGTGACACGGCCGTGGGCGGGCGGACCCGACGATGATACGCCGACGAAGGCTCCGTCACGGCACTCCGAACCGGGCGCGCCGCCCGTCGCCCGCACGCGGGGCACGCACACTACGACCAACGTCGTACCGGTGCAGGACCCCCGCTCGAGAAATCACACCGTTCCGCGATTTCCGCGCGGCGCGGGTCGTCTCATGATGAGCCGCAGAGACACGAAGGCAGACACAGAATGAACCCCGGGACCAACGTAGGCGCGCAAACGGCTTCCCGTGAGAAAGAGGCGGAGCCCGGCCACACGATTCTCGTCGTCGACGACGAGGAGGACGCTCTGTTCTCCGCTCGCAGCCTGCTCGAGCGCGAAGGACACCGGGTGTTCACGGCCTCCAACGGCGAGGACGCACTCGACCTCTTCAAGAACCGCGACATCCACCTGATGGTCATCGACTACGTCATGCCGGGGATGAACGGCGAGGAGCTGATCCGCCGTATCCGCGAAGTGGACCCCTACGTCCAAATTCTGCTGCAGACCGCATACACGGAACAGGCGCCGCCGCGCCGGATGCTCGCCGACCTGGACATCCAGGGGTACCACGACAAGACGGACGGGTCGCGGCGCTTCCTGCTCTGGGTGCAGGCGGGGCTCAGGGCGTATCGGACGATCGCCAGGCTGCGCGAGCGCGAGCGCCAGCAGAGCGAGATGGTCGCGCAGGCCTCGCACGAGATCAAGAATCCGATCGGCCTGATCCGCGGCTTCACCGAGCTGCTCCTCGACGGGGTCTTCGGAGAGATCCCGCCGCCTGCGCAGACTCCCCTGCGCTCGCTCGGCGCCACCGTTCAGAACCTGAACGAGCTGGTCGGCAACTTCCTGCTCTACGCCAAGACCCAGGCGGGGGCGATGCAAGTCGACCGCCGATGGGTGAGCGCCCGCGAGGTCGTCGACGACGCGTGCGATCACGCCAGGTTCCTGCTCGCCTGCAAGACCCTGGACTTCTCCGTCGAGGTACAGGACCCGCTCGACACCTTCTTCACCGACGCGTCGAAGGTTCAGGCGATCCTGCGCAACCTGCTCGGCAACGCCGTCAAGTTCACCCCTCGCGGGTCGATCTCGTTCCGCTCCGGCCGCGAGGGCGGCGTCGTTCACTTCTCGGTCAGCGACACGGGCCCGGGGATCGACCCCGCGCAGCAGGCGCTCGCCTTCGAACCGTTCCGGCAGCTCGACGGCTCCATCACCCGAACCTACGGCGGGATCGGCCTCGGTCTGGCCCTCTCGCACAAGCTCGCTCGCATGCTCGGCGGCGACCTGCGCGTCGAGAGCGTGGCCGGCGAGGGCTCGACGTTCACCCTTCTCCTGCCGGCCGGAGACGCGGCGTGCGCTCCGGCCGGACCTCCCCCCGAGCACGCCAAGCGTTCGCTCCCCCGCGGCGGCTTGCGGCCAACACTCGCGGCGTAGCCGCGACTCCCGGCCTCGGACTCCGCTCCGACGTGCCACGCACCGCCCAAACAGGGTCCAGCCCTCCTCCCCGGGCTGGGCCCTGCCCCTTCCCCTCCCGGTTCGGATCCCTTCCCCCGCCTTCCTACGACCAACGTCGTACCCGAATCGCGACGGCGCACGAAAATCATACGTCCCCGCGATTCTTGGACGGCGGAATCTGGGGAATCATACGAACAGACGCCAACACGGCGAAGCCGGAGGCGAGAAGGAGAATCATGACGAGAAAGGCACGCATCCTTCGCTTCGGCCCTTCCCATCGGGGCCGGCGACTCCTCTCCGAGCCTCCCCCGGAGGTCGGGGAAGACGCCGGGCTGCTCGAGGCTCCGGCCCCTGCAGCCATTGCCCCCAGCGTCCTGATCACCGACGAGAGCCGGGACAGGGCAGAGGCTCTGGCGGCCGTGATGGCGGGGGCGGGATACCGGCCCCTCACGGCGACCAGTGGCCCGGCGGCCCTCGACGTGTTCGTCCGCGAGCGCAGCGAGGCGGTGCTCGTCGACCACGGCGTCCTCGCAACCGGGGGGCCGGGGTTCGTCCGCCGCGTGCGCGCTCTCGCCCCGGCGGTACCGATCATCGTCCAGACCGGAGCTCTGGATGCCGGTGCCGCGACGGCACTGGTCGCCGACCTCGACGTCGATGCCATCGCCGCCTGCCACCGCGAGCCCGCACGGCTCGTCGAAACGGTGCGCACCGCCCTCGCCATCGCCGCCACCTTCGAGCGCCTGCTGGCCGAACAGGACCTGCGCGGACTGATCCTCGCCAAGCTCTGCCACGCCCTGCGCTCGCCCCTGCACGTCATCCAGGGTTACACGGACATGTTGCGCCAGGACCCCGCGGCGGCAGGTTTCGACGACGTTCTGGAGCGCGTCGCCGGCGCGACGGACAGCGCCATCGGCCAGCTTCAGGAGTACCTGGACCTGGCGCGCCTCGAGGCGCCGGGGCTGGCCGTCCGACGCGAGCAGGTGGACGTCGACGAGCTGACCGGGGAGCTGACCCGTCTCGCCGAGCGGCTGATCGGCGACCGCCCGGTGCGTTTCGCGGTCTCGCCGGCCACGCCCTGCGGCTTTCTGCTCAGCGACGGAGCGAAGCTGCGCGCCATTCTGACCCAGCTTCTGATCAATGCCGTCGAGTTCTCCCCCAACGGGACCGTACGTCTGGTCGTCCAATCGCGGGCGGGCCGCACCGAGTTCGCGATCGCCGATCGCGGTCCCGGTGTCGACGAGGAGGACCTTCCGATCCTCTTCGTCCCCTTTCGTCAGAGGCGCCGAGAGCTGTTTGCCAGCATGCCCGGTCAGGGCCTGGGGCTGGCGATCGCCAAGCGCCTGAGCTCCCTGATCGGGGCTTCCCTGACCGTCCGGCGCCGCAAAGCCGGCCACGGCACCGTGTTCGTCTTGAGCCTCCCGAGCCCGCTCGCGGTCCACACCGCGCGGGGCGCGGGGCGCACTCTTCACTGAACAGGCAGAAGTGGAGGACTCCATGGCGCGAAAGTCGCAGCGAACCAGGACGGGCTACCGGATCCTCGTGGTCGACGACCAGGAAGAGATGCTGGTGTCGGTGCGGGCGGTCCTGGAACGCGAAGGACACGAGGTATTGACGGCCGAGGGCGGCGCACGGGCGCTGGAGTTGTTCAAGGCGCACGACATCCATCTGTTGCTGGTCGACTACTTCATGCCCTGCATCACGGGCGAGGATCTGATCCGCGAGATCAGGAAGTTCGACCCGTACGTGCAGATCATCCTGCAGACGGGCTACTCCGGCGAGAAGCCGGCCAATCAGATGATGGCCGAGCTCGACATTCAGGGGTACCACGACAAGGCCGACGGGCCTGAAAAGCTGTTGCTCTGGGTCGACGTGGGGCTGAAGGCGCATCGGCTGATCAGCAAGCTGCGGGAGCGCGAACGGCTGCAGACCGAGCTGGTCGCCAACGTCTCGCACGAGTTCCGTACGCCGCTTCACATCATCGGCGGCTACACCGACCTGCTTCTCCAGGGCGAGTTCGGCGACCTGCCCGAGGCGGCGCGCCAGTCCCTGCACCGCATGGCGTCGGCGACCAACAACCTGGCGGAGCTGGTCTCCGATCTGCTGCGCTACGGCCGGCTCGAGGCCGGCATGGCCGACGCCGCGGCGCAGTGGGTGATCACCGACGATCTGGCGTCCGAGATGGAACGGCTCGCCGGGCTGCTCCTCGAGGGCAAGGACGTAACCTTCACCGTCGACGTCGACGAGGCACCTGACGGCTTCGCCGCCGATCTGGTCAAGCTGCGAACGATCCTCCGCAACCTGGTGACCAACGCCGTCAAGTTCACCACCCGCGGCTCCATCGCGCTGCGGCTCTGGCGCGAGGAAGAGCGGCTGCAGCTCGCCGTGAGCGACTCGGGCTCCGGCATCGCCGCGGCCGACCAGGAGATCATCTTCGAGCCCTTCCGGCAGCTGGACGGGTCGGCGACCCGGCTGTACCGCGGCATCGGCCTCGGCTTGGCCCTCTCGCGCAAGCTGGCGAGGATTCTGGGCGGCGAGCTGTCGGTCGAGAGTGAACCGGGGGTGGGCTCGACGTTCCTCCTGAGCCTGCCGCTGCGAATCGACGAGCGGGTGCGCGCAGCGGAGGAGGAATCGGTCCTTCGCATCTCGCAGGTGGGCGCCGTGCGGGCGGCGTGACCTGAAGGGTTTGGTCGAGGGCGCGATGAGCCGCGCAATCTCCTACGTCGTCGCCGTCGCGACGGTCGCGCTCCTCTACTTCGCCACCTCGTTCACCCTCGGCGTACTGGCTCCCGGGCCGGCTCTGCTCGCCCGATCCCCCGTGGTCGCGGCGCTGGTCAATCTGGCCCTCCTCTTCCTGATCGCGCCGATCCACGAGCGGATCCAACGCGCCATCGACCGGGTCTTCTTCCGCAACGGATACGAGATCGAGCAGGCGCTGTCGGCCCTCAGCCAACGACTGGCCTCCGCGCGAACGATCGAAAAGGTCGTCGGCCATACGCGACACGTGCTGGGCGAGACCATCCACCCCAGTCAGGCGAACCTCCTCCTGCGGGTGCAAGGGGGTTATCTGCGTCCGGCGGGACAACCCGACGGGCGCACGATCGCCCTCTACGAGGCGCTGGCCAGTCGGCTCGAGGCCGGCGAGCTCTGCCTGCGCTCGGAGTGCGACAGCCGCCACTCCGCGCGGGCGCTGTCGAGCTGGGCCGGCCTCGATGCCGAGGTGCTCGTCCCCGTCTGCATGGCCGGCTCTCTCGTCGGCGTGGTGGCGCTCGGTCCCAAGGAGTCCCGTCTTCCCTACAACGCCCACGACCTGCGGTTCCTGCGCACGGCGGCGAACCAGATCGCCCTCGCGGTGACCAACGCTGTCGCCTACGACCGGCTCGCCGAGCTCAACAAGCACCTCGAGCACCTGAACGAGAGCCTGGAAGCGCAGGTCGAGGAACGCACCTCCGCCCTTTACGAAACCAACGCCGAGCTCAACCGGTCCCTCGAAAAGCTCAGGGGCGCCTACGTTCAGCTCGAGCAGAGTCACGCCAGCCTCCTGCGGGCCGACCGACTCGCCACCCTGGGCCGACTCACCGCCGGCCTCGCACACGAGATGAACACGCCCCTCAGCGCCGTTCTCAACTCCCTCAAGGTCATCGGCGACCTGGGCAAGGAGTACGCCTCGTCCATCGACGATCGCGAGGTGCTTCCCGAGGACCACCACGAGATCGCCACCGAGATCGTCACCAACACGCTCGCCGCCGTCGAGTGGGCGAACAAGGCCGCCGCCTACATCCGCAGCGTCAAATCACACGGGCGGGAGAGCCGCTCCGGAGGCGCGCAGCGCTTCCGTATCAGCGACGTCGTCGCGGACGCGCGCAGCCTGGTGGCGCACCGCCTGCGCGCCGCCTCCTGCCGCATCGACTTCGAGGAGACCCCGGCGGGAATCGCGCTGGTCGGCGACGCAGGTCGCCTCGGTCAGGTGCTGGTCAACCTGGTCACCAACGCCATCGACGCGTATGAGGAGAAGGGAACGACCGGCGCTCGCATCGAGATCCGTGCGGCGCGCGCCGCCGGCACCACCACGGTGTGGGTGCGCGACTGGGCCGGCGGCATCCCGTCCTCGGTCCTGCCCCACATCTTCGACGAGCTGTACACCACCAAGGGACCGGGGCGC
>Ga0307417_10001023_pt1 | contig 11518 bp, 12 predicted proteins | sample SalMarWE160210MG_2_FD_202514 | JGI IMG/M metagenome (GOLD analysis project Ga0307417, IMG submission 202514) | Salt marsh sediment microbial communities from the Plum Island Ecosystem LTER, Massachusetts, United States - WE1602-10 | ecosystem: Environmental > Aquatic > Marine > Intertidal zone...
CGGTAAACGGACTAAAACAATGTAAAACCGTGTCCGGTTGGGATCCAGATCCCACGATGCAATCGGGTCCCATCCATTATAGGCAACTCATCGCAGGGTCAAAAAGCGATTTGACAGCCACTGGCTCAGGAAGGTCAACGATGGCAGAAATCAAAGAGACGTTGCTCACCGCAAAGGAGGCTGTTGCGTACCTCGGCATCAGCCTGAGCACCCTTCATAAGGTCGAAAAGAAGGGCATGCTCATCCCCTTCCGCACGCCTGGGGGGCACCGCCGCTACGACCGGCGCATGCTGGAAGAATACCTTCAGGGCTCTCGCCGCAATCATCAAGAGCATGCCAGATCGTGAGGACCACCAAGCGGCTGCACAATTTCCCGAACGCGCCCGCACCTGCGCCCGGACGATGGCCCATTCTTGGCATCTTGTCCGTGACGGAGTATGTCGGGCGTTTCGCCTAGCCCGTTAGGGGGCCGAGGCCATGTCAACCAACCCTCCTGCCAAGGAACACGCGACGCCACCCGGGTCGACCTCGGACTCCCCGCGCCTCGAATCCGGCTCCGGTCCTGCGGATGAGCACGGCCTGAACCCCGCCTACCCGGGCGATGCGACTCTCGCGCCCCACCCCCTGGCTGGCATGTTCCACAGGCTGGCCGCCCGGGTGGGGATTCTGGCCGGTCACGGCGCCAGCGCCCAAGATGAGGCGGAACTTGCCGCCCTGCATCAGGACACCATCTGGATTTCGCACATACTTGATGCCTGGCATGCAAGCGCACGCGTCAGGGCACGAGCATCACAGGTCAAACCGGTGCCCATAGATCTCCAGCGACTCGCCCGAGAGCGAGTGGAAGCCAACACCGGTCTGGCGGCACAGAAGAGAGTGAGGTTGACCTTCGAGACCCAGTCGGTGAGCGAGGTGATGGGCGAGCCGGCCGTTGTCGAGCTGCTGCTCAAGGCGCTTTTGAGCGCAGCGTTGCTCGCCAGCCGTTCCGGTTCCGTGCTCTCTTTGACGTTCGCTGGGACCGAGGCGGCGGTCAGCTTGCGGCTCAATCTGTCCGAGACGGGAACACCTCCTGCGGTCGAAATCGCCCCCGGAGATGACGCCCCGGCCCTGGGCCAAGAAGTCTTGTCTGGCCTGGTTGGGTTGCTTTTTCCGCTGGCCGAGTCACAGGCGGGCTCGTTAACCGTCGAAGTTCAACCTGGCGCGGCCATCGAGATCACCTTCAGCCTGCCGGCATCCCAACCGGCGTCCGCGCCGGCCGAGAACACCGTGCTCATCGTGGATGACGATCCGGATGGCGCCTTTCTGCTTGAGCAAGTGCTGCTGAAAGCCGGTTTTCAAGTGCTCATCGCAAGAAATGGATTGGAAGGGCTGTCCCTCGCCCGGCGCAAGGGTGTCACCGTCATATTGCTCGATGTCATGCTGCCAGGGCTGGACGGCTTCGAGGTTTGCCACAGGCTGCGTGAAGATGCAGTCACAGCCAAGAAGCCGATCGTGATGATTTCCGCCAAGGGCCGCCCGGAAGACCGCCAGATGGGGCTCCGGGTCGGAGCCGATGACTATATGACCAAGCCCCTGGGTATGAACGAAGTTGTTCAGACGGTGACCCGCTTCATGAAATCCAACGAAGAAGGTTCTGATGACTGATAATCCCGCCACGCAGCTCGCTAACGCAGGCCCGACCATTGGTCAGGTGCTCAGCCAGGCCGAGTTGATCTCGCCCGCCCAACTCGAGGCAGCCCTCAAGCTCCAAGCTGAGGGCGATCCACGACGCCTGGGCGACATTCTCATCGAGAGCGAATGGCTCCAGCCAGATAACCTGGCCATGGCCCTGAGCGTGCACTTGAATCTGCCCTTCATTGACCTGAAGCGCCACCGGGTCCAACCCGATGCACTCCAGCTGGTGCCGGAAGAGACCGCTCGGCGCTACCACCTGATCCCCCTCGACCTGGTCGATGGATCGTTGGCCGTCGTGATGGAAGATCCCACGGATATTCAGGTCATTGAGGAATTAGAGGCGCTCGCCGGGCGCACGATCAGACCCTTGGTGGGAGTGTCGCCGGACATCGCCGCTGCGATCGACCTCAATTACAAGGCTAACCAGCAGATCGCCCGCGAGGTGGCCGAGTTCGCCGTCTCGCCGGACGGCGCCGGGGCTGGGATGGGCATGGCTGAGTCTGAGCCGATGGTCACCGACCCTGTGGTCCGAGCGGTCGATCTGATCCTTGACCAGGCGGTGCGGGACCGGGCTTCCGACATCCACATTGTGCCGGATTTCGACTCTGTGCGCATTCGCTACCGGGTGGACGGCGTGCTCCAAGAGAGCGTTTCACTGCCTCGAGGTAGCCACGACCCTTTGCTCTCCCGCGTCAAGATTCTCGCCGGGATGAACATCGCCGAGCGCCGACGCCCGCAAGACGGACAATTTTCCAAGGTTATCGAAGACGGTGAGATTCACTTCCGAGTGGCCACCAGCGACACCACGTGGGGCGAAATGGCCACCCTGCGCGTGCTTGGGCGATCCGAGTCGGTATTGGACCTCCCGGGTCTGGGGCTACTCGAAGAGGGGATCGATGAACTGCAAGGGCTGATCCACCTGCCCTTCGGCATGGTGCTGGTCAGCGGCCCTACGGGTTCCGGAAAAACCACAACGTTGTACGCTTCGCTCAACCAGCTCGACCGGCAGCATTTGAATATCATGACCATCGAAGATCCCGTCGAATACAACTTCGCCCGGATCAATCAAATTCAGGTCAACCGCGGCGCCGAAATCACCTTTGCCTCTGGCCTGCGCGGCGTGATGCGGCTGGATCCAGACGTGATCATGGTCGGCGAGGTCCGTGACGGGGAAACGGCCGACTCGGCCACCCAGGCGGCGCTGACCGGCCACCTGGTGTTGTCTTCGATACACGCCAATGATTCGTCCGGCGCACTCTACCGCCTGGCGCATCTGGGCGTAGAACGCTACATGATCTCATCCGCCATCCTGGGTGTTATCGCCCAGCGATTGGTGCGGCGGATTTGCCCTCACTGCAAGGGCCCCGCAACCCCAACGCCGGCTGAACAGGCCGCCTTCGAGGCCGAGATGGGCACGTCAATAGCTCAGATCTACCGCGGCGAAGGCTGCACGTACTGCAGCCATACGGGCTACCTCGGCCGCACGGGCGTGTTCGAGATCCTCAAGGTGGACGAACAGATGCGCAAGCTGTTCGTGGCGGGCTCTACGGCCGGCGAAATCAAGACCATCGCTCAAGATCACGGAATGAAAACCATGCGGCAGGACGGCATGATGAAGGTAGAGCAAGGGATCACCACGCCGGAAGAAGTCATTCGCAACGTGGCCTGGATCGAATAATGACTCAGACGAACCTCAACATCCCGTCTGTCGATTTGGGGGCCTGAGCGGATGGGTTACCGATATCTGGCCTACGACGATCAGGGCAACGCCTCGCATGGGGTCTTGGACGTTGACACCGAGAGCGCTGCCGAACGCGCCCTGTGGGAGCGGAACCTGACGATCATCGAGCTGGCACCGTCGCGACGGGCGTTCAATCTGAGGGAGCTCTTCCCGACCTTCCTCGGACCCAAGCGTCAGGACCTGGTGGTCTTTTCCCAGCAGTTGGCGAACCTGGTCGAATCTGGCGTCGGGCTGGTCCCCGCCCTGCAGCTGCTTTCACAGGAAGTGACGAGCGTCCCTCTGCGGCGTGTGCTGGGAAGCGTGCTGGCCGACGTTCAGCAAGGCACGCCCATGTCTCGGGCCATGGCCAATTTCGACTTAGTGTTCCCGGACATCTACTGCCGCATGATCGAGGTCGGAGAACGCACCGGAAATATTGCCTTCGTGCTCCGAGAGCTTTCGACCTATCTCGAAAAGGAAGTCGAAGTCACGCGCAAGATCCGGGATTCCGTGACCTATCCGGCCTTCCTGGTCCTCTTCGCCATTGGCGTGGTGATTCTGATCTTAAACTTCACCCTGCCGGCCATGCTCGGGCTGTACAGCGAGTTCAATGCAGAACTCCCGCTCCCGACGCGTGTTCTGATTTCGGTGGCGTCCTTCTTCGTCACCTATCGCGTCTACATTTTCGGCACGGCGGCAGCCGTGGCCATCCTGGGATTCACCTACTTTACACGCCCGCGGGGCCGCCTACAGCTAGACGCCTTCTTGCTCAAGATCCCGGTGATCGGAACGATCATTCTTCACGGCGAGGTTTCGAGAATCAGCCGCACCCTCGCTACCCTGCTCCAGGCCGGCGTCTCACTGCCCGAGTCGCTCGAACTCTCTCGCACGATTGTCAGCAACCGTTTGGTAGCCAACGCCGTGGAGAGCCTGCGACGCGACTCCCTGCAAGGCAGGGGATTGTCAGATCCCATCCAGCGCACGGGTATCTTCCCGCGCATGCTTTCGCAGATGGTGCGCGTCGGCGAAGAAACGGGAACTTTGGACGCCAACCTCAAGACTCTGGCCAACTTCTACGACAAGGAGGTCGACCGCTCGGTGAGCACCGTGACCGGCCTGCTGGAGCCTGGGCTGATCATTCTCGTCGGCCTGATCGTCGGCTTCGTGGCCGTGTCGGTGATCATGCCCATGTATTCGCTGCTGCAGAACATCAAATGATGGGGCGAGTGAGACTGGATATGTCTTTTGTGAAGAATTTCACAAAGCAAAACGCACAGACTCTTTTCGACCAGGCGGGATTTTCGCTGGTCGAGGAGTTGGTCTCTCTTGCCGTCGTCTCCCTCGGCCTAGTGCTCTTGCTCGCCATCATCGGCACCGGCACCCGGGGTGTCACCACCACGGTCGACCGCGTGGCGTCTGAGGGGCTGGCGAGGTCCCAGCTGGAGCAGATCAAGGCCGATGCGTTCGCCTCAGCTTACGCCACGCTCACGCCCCCAACGGGGTATGCCATCAGCGTGGCGGTCGACTATTGGGACCCGGGGGGGAGCGGGTTCCTGGCATCCGATACTGGCTCAGGGCTGCAGAAGATCACCGTCTCAGTGAGCCACGGTGGATCGCCGGTGCTCACGGTCGAAGACTACAAGGCGGATCGATGAGATCGATTCGGGGGCTGCATCGGCGGCAGGGGATGACGAGACTTCGATGCCTGCGGGACGAACAGGCTGGTGTCACACTTGTGGAGCTCCTTACGGCATTGGGAATCTCCACCTTCGTGCTGGCCTTCGTGGGAACGGCCCTCTTCCAGTTCTACAAGGTCACCGGGTGGGGCAACGACCGCATGCTGTTGGCTGCTGATTTTCAAAACGCGGAACTCTGGCTCGGTCGAGATTCCGTACAGGCCAACGCGTTCAGCCCGGGGAGCGTACCGAGTTACGGCACCTTCACCATTCCCACCAGCACGGGCAACCGCGGCATTCGCTACGCTTACAGCGCCTCCGACAAGAGCCTGACACGTACAGACCTGACATCGGGGCGGACCGTCATTGCAGCCAGAGACATCGCCAATGCTTCGGATGTTTCATTTGTTGTGTCCGGCCGGCGCCTCACCGTGACCATTCTGGCCACTCGTGGAGGCCTTAGCGACACTTTCAACCTGCATCTTACTTTGAGGGTGCCGTGATGCCGCGCCGAGATCCCATGACCGTGTTGATCCTCGATGACACGGGTGGCTCGTTGGCCCCGGTGCTGATCGTTCTGGCCGTGGGCATCCTGCTCCTGTCCCCATTCTTGGCGAACGTCAGTGCGCGTATGTTGGCCTCCAGGACTACAGAGGACACGCTGGGAGCGCAGTACTCGGGCGACAGCGGAGTCGAATACACGATATGGGTTCTGGCCAACAACATCGGCGGATTCAGATCCACCCTCCAGGCAAACCCCCTCACACCCTTCTCGGTCCCGGCACCTTCTCCTGCCCAGACCGTCAATCAGATCTGGCCCACGCTGACCGCCACAGCCATCTCGGAGAGCGGATGGACCAGCCTGGCGGATGCCCCAGGCGAGGTTCGGTGGGGCGGAAGCCTGGCGGCCGTTGGCACCGGCACAATCTATGGCCTGCGCGGTGACGCAAGCCGAGACTTTTGGGCTTACCACATCTCTTCCGATTCCTGGTCTGCTCTCGCCGATGCTCCGTCAGAAGTGCGCGAAGGGGGCTCGCTGGCCTACGACGGTGCCAACTACCTATATGCGTTGCGCGGGAACAACAACGACGAATTCTGGCGCTACAGCCTTTCAGGGAATTCGTGGGCCATGCTTGAGCCCGCGCCCAGCTCGGTGCGGGGAGGCGGAGCACTGGTTTACGCCGGGGGCTACATTTATGCTTTCCGGGGAGACAAGCAGGATGATTTCTGGCGCTATGACATCGGCAGCAACACGTGGACCGCGCGGGCCAGCGCTCCCGAAAAAGTCGGCGATGGCGGGGCGCTCTGCTATACCGGAGCCGGTTCGATCTACGCTTTCCGGGGCGACAAGCAAAGCGACTTCTGGCGCTACAACATCGGCTCCAACAGCTGGACAGTTCTCAGTTCTGCACCCGACATAGTCGACGCCGGCGGAAGTCTGATATTCAATGGTTCCGGAGAGCTCTACGCTCTTGGTGGAAACAAGACAAGCAATTTCTGGAGCTACAGCCTCTCGTCCAATGTCTGGAACGCCGAAGACGACACTCCAGGCAACGTCAACGACGGCGGCGCCCTGGCCTATCGCGCGGGGAGTGACTATCTGTATGCCTTTCAGGGTGACAAGACTTCGAGCTTCTGGCGTCACAAGGCGGTGCCACCCAAGTTCGATATTGTCTCCGAAGCCGAAACGAGTGGCCAGTGCATGATAACCACGACGCGCGTGCAAATCTCCGGCAATTCGTCGACGATTCTGTTTTGGACCATCGACGATGCACCGCTGCCTTGTCCGTAGAATGGAGGCCATGATTCATGGGGTTTGAGCAGGATCCAACAAAGCAGGCGGGGAACCGCCGGCGGCAGGCGCGAGACCCAGACATGTTGGACCTTAATGTCCTGCCGCAGCGCTATCGACGCCCTCGCCTTCGGTGGGCGGCGGTTGCTCCCTGGCTGTCCTTTCTGGGCCTCTTGGTCGTCGCGTATCCGATCTTCCAGTGGTTCCTCTCCGCCAACGGAGTGTTCAATGCCGTCGCAGGAGATCTTGTACACCAGCAGGCCACCCAGTCTGCGCTAGCTGCGCCGTCCGGGACGGAAGCCGCGCTGAGCGCGCAGATTGCGTCCGCCAACGATCAGACCGAGCAGCTTCGTTCAGCGGCCCGCAGCGTCGACATTCAGCAGATCGCATGGGGCTCCACCATCCTGTTTGCCCTCGACCATGCGCCCACCGGTGCCGTCATCTCGGCGGTCGATCAAAACGAGACCACACTCATCCTGACGGGCGGGGCGAGCACCTACCTGGTTCCGCTGGAATTCGCCCGACGACTGAGAGGTTCGGGCCGCTTCGTCTCAGTTCAAGTGGCCGTCATCCGTCGGAATCCCGATCTCACGCCCGTGCCGGCGTCGGGAGGTGCCGCCTCACCGGCAGCATCGGCCACACCGGCTTCCAGCCCGTTCACCTTCAGAATGACCCTGGTCACCGCATCATCGAACATGCCCACGCTGATCCCGGAGGCCACCCGTGCGCCATAATTCTGTGCAAGCGTTGCACCGACTTCATACGGCATTCGAAATCTATTCGGCGCAAGGTGACCGGCCATGACCCTGGTTCGCACTCACCGGAGAAGGTTAACGCCCACCGTCGTGGCCATCTTCCTCAATGTGGCGGTGCTGGCCGCGATTTCGGCCCTGATGTCAGCCGGCGTCGTGCGCACCCTGGCGGCAAGATCCTTGCGCCTTCAGGTCGACAATCTGCACGATAACCTCGTCCTGCTAGCCCAGCAACGCCAGGATCGATTGGGCGAGCTCGAAGCAGAGCTAGCCGTTGCCACCCAGGATCTCGCCTCCGCTCAGGCTGACTCGCCCAAGCTGGGCTCGTCATATGAGCTCTTCAGGCAGGGCTTCGCCCTGGGGGCGGAGACCGGCACCAGGGTAGACAGCATTGGCTTCCAAGGCGAAAAATCCATGCCCTCCGTCTTGGGCAACATGAGCCTCGGATCGTATACCGTGGCTCTCAGCGGCCACTTATCAGACTGCGTGGCCTACATCCGTCAGCTTGAATCGGACGGCCAGCCCTTCTTAGCAACCGAGGGTATAACCCTTGAAGATACGGACGGGACCTGCAGCTTCAATGTCACCGTCTTGGTCACGGAGTCGTCCGGCCTGCCGGCGTCCCCCTAGACAGCCGGCGACGGCGTCCGAGCCGAATGGAGTTCAGTATGGCCTTGTTCTCGCGTGAAACAGTTACCCTGGATTTCGAAGGCACCACCTTGCGCTGGCTGACCACGAGCCGGGAGAGCGTGCGTCGTTGGAACCGTGTCCATTTATCTGCGCCCAACACAACCCTTGCCCGGCCCGACGCCGGGCTGCTTGGTGCCGAACTGGCCAAGGTGTTCCAGGCCGAATCCCTCCCCAAGAATCGGGTGGTGGTGTCCATCAGCGGGCAGCGAACCATCTTTCGCAGTCTAAGCTTGCCGATGCTGGATGAGGCACTGTTGGATGCTGCGGTGCAGCGCAAGCTGCGCCAGGAAGTCCCCCTGCAGGCTCAAGAGACGGATGTCTCCTGGGAGATCATTCATCGAGACAAGGAAAAGCTCAAGGTCTACGTGGTGGCCATCCCCCGGGCAGAGATCGATCATCAGGTGGCCATCCTGCAGGCGGCCGATATCCAGCCGGCGGCGATGGACGTCAAGCCGCTGGCCCTGATCCGCACAGTCAACCGTCCGTTGGCGATCGTGGTCAGTTTGGAGGGACAGGCGCTATCGATGGTGGTTATCGTGGACGGAATACCTCAGATTGTCCGCACCGTGCCACTCGGCACCTCCTCTTCATCGGCCGAGGCCCGCCTGGATCTGGTCGCCCAGGAACTGCTTCGCACCACCAAGTTCTACAACGAGAGCCACAAGAGCCAGCCACTTCCGGCCGATTGCCCGCTCTTCCTGACCGGATCGAGCTTCCAGGCCTCGGTCATGGATGAACGCATGGCTGGACTCAGCCGCTATCCCGTGACCCCCCTGGCTCCACCGCTGGACTGCCCACCCGGGCTTTCCATCCCGGAGTTCAGCATTAACCTTGGCCTGGCACTGAAAGATCTATGACGTCTGTGATGGCGGCCGCCTACGGCGTGCTGGGTGCGTTGGTCGGCAGCTTTCTCAATGTTTGCATCGACCGGCTGCCGGCTGGCGAGTCCATCGTCAAGCCGGGCTCTCATTGCCCGAGCTGCGGCCGTCCTCTCGGCGCCTACGAGATGATCCCGGTCCTAAGTTTCCTCGTGCTTCGGGGCCGCTGCCGGACATGTGGGGCTGCTATCGGCTGGCGGGCCCCGCTGGTCGAACTCGCAACCGGCATGCTCTTCGCCTTGATATTTCTACGATTTGGGCTTTCGTTGAGCACGCTTCTCGTATCGGCCTACGCCTCCTTCCTCATCGTGATGGCGCTCACCGATCTGGAACACCACCGGATCTTAAACAGCGTCGTTTTGCCTGCCATCGCCGTGGCAGTATTGGCCGCGTTCGTCACGCCTGGAAGATCCACATTGCAACTGGCCTTCGGCGGCGGATTGGCTTTTCTGGCGCTGTTCCTGCTGGCCGTCCTGGTCCCAGGCGGAATGGGGATGGGCGACGTCAAGCTGGCTGCGTTCATCGGGCTTATCGTCGGTTTCCCCCAGATTGGTCTGGTACTTCTGGTGTCCTTTGTGGTTGGGGGCCTGATTGCCGGCGGGCTGTGGGCTGCCGGAGTCGTTTCACGCGGCGACCGCATCGCTTTTGGGCCCTACCTGGCCCTGGGAGCGCTGGTGGGATTGCTCTATGGAGACCAGCTGATGGCGCTTTGGCTAGGGAGGATCGTCTAGATGCTCAATGACCTGCTCGACCACGCCCGCCAACGCGGCGCCTCTGATCTCCACCTGAAGACCGGCTCTCGTCCCGTCCTGCGGGTGGACGGCAGGCTGGAAGTACTCACCGATCAAGCCGTGCTGGACTCCGAGGCATTGGATTCCCTGTTCACCCAGCTGACGACCGAGTCACAGCGGCAGGTCTTCGCCGACGAACTGGATATGGATTTCTCGTTCCAGAACGGCGCTGAAGACCGCTATCGTGTCAACGCCGCCCTACAGATGGGCTCGTTGAGCATCTCGATGCGCCGCTTTGTCCTCGACATCCCACAGCTGGAGGACTTGGGCTTGCCCCCGCTGTGCGGAGAACTGGCGTTGAAGCAGCAGGGGTTGATCTTGGTTACCGGGCCGACAGGCAGCGGCAAATCGACCACACTGGCCGCCATGATCCAACACATCAACCAGACCGTTGCTCGCCGCATTGTGACCATCGAAGACCCGGTCGAGTACATTTATCACGATCAGAAGTGCGTGATTACTCAACGTGAGATCGGCCGGGACACGCGCTCATTTGCCTTGGCCACACGCCAGGCGCTTCGCCAGGACCCGGACGTGATCCTGGTCGGTGAAATGCGAGACCCGGAGACGATCAGCGCCTGCCTCACGGCGGCTGAAACCGGCCATCTGGTCCTCTCCACGCTGCACACCAACAACGGGCCCCAAACCTTGGACCGGATCGTGGACAGCTTCCCCCCGCATCAACAGAGCCAAATCCGGATGCAGCTGTCGCTTGCACTCGAAGCGGTGATCTCACAAAGGCTTCTTCCCCGCGCCGACGGCCCAGGCCGCATTCCGGCGGTCGAGTTGATGCTGGCCAACCCAGCCATTCGCAACCTCACCCGCGAGGGAAAGACGCATCAGATTGCCAACGCCATCCAGACCGCCCGCGGGAGCGGCATGCAGACCATGGAACAGGCGTTGGCAGACCTTGTCCGCAGCGGCCGAGTAGAGATCGGTGTGGCCCAAGGTTTTGCGGGCGACGTGGAGACTTTCCTTTCTTTGCTCAACACCTAGAACGCCCTTCAAGACCCTGCAAACTCATACAAATCCATTCAATTTGCTGTAAGGCCGTTGTAAGTCACAGATAGCACTTCCTATGACATACTGAAGTTGGTTGCAGCCCAAGACTTATACAGAACGTCTGAAGCACCACCAAAATCGATGTTCGCAAGGGGAACTTATTCCCGCCAGATCCAAGGAGGAACCTGGAATGTTCAAGAAGCTCATGAAGAAACTTATGAAAGAGGAAACCGGCTTCACACTGATCGAACTGCTCGTCACCATTGCAATTCTCGGTGTGCTGTTTGGGATCGTCACGCTGACGTTGACCGGGATCGGCACCGACGCTACGGCGAAGTCATGCGGGGCCGAACTCGGCGTCGTGCAATCAGCCGTCGACATCTACATGGCGAACAACAATCTCTCCGCTCTGGTCGCCGGCGATCAGGTCAGCGACGCTCAGATCGACAGCGGCGACACGACCTGGGGCGATCTCTATCTGAGATCCATGCCGACATTGGGCAACTACAGCGTCGCAGCGAATGGCGATGTCACTGCCGGTAC
>Ga0307417_10001025_pt1 | contig 11513 bp, 11 predicted proteins | sample SalMarWE160210MG_2_FD_202514 | JGI IMG/M metagenome (GOLD analysis project Ga0307417, IMG submission 202514) | Salt marsh sediment microbial communities from the Plum Island Ecosystem LTER, Massachusetts, United States - WE1602-10 | ecosystem: Environmental > Aquatic > Marine > Intertidal zone...
CTCCGGTTTTACGCTTATCGAACTTCTGGTCACGCTGGCGCTGGTGGCGCTGCTCGCCGGTCTGGCTGTACCCGCCATGGGCCGGTTTATCGACAGCGGCCGCCTGCGCGGGGCCGCCGAACAGCTGCTCCAGGAACTTCGACAGGCCCGAAACCGCGCCTTAACGTTTCAGCAAAGCGTTTATTTCGCGTTTTCCAATAGCCAAACCGCCGGCTGGTGCTATGGCTGGAGCGACCGAGGCCACTGTGACTGCCGCCTGAACACCGCCGAGGCGGGCGCCTGCGTCAGCGGCGACACCGGCGCAGCGAGCCTGCACCGGCAAGGCGCGGCTGACTTCCCTTCCGTTGCGCTCGAGGCACCGGCGGCAATCGCCACCCGCCCACTGCGGTTTGCCGCAATACGCGGCACCGCCCGCGCCGCATCGCTTGTCCTGCGCAACCGCGCCGGCGAAGTGCGCGTCATCATAAGCCCGCTCGGGCGGGTGCGCAGCTGTTCCACCAGGGGCACGGCGTTCCCGCCATGTTGAGCACGCGCCCACGTCAGCGTGGCGTCACGCTCGTCGAGTTGATGATCGCGGGCGTCATCTCCCTTGTTGCGCTGTCGGCGGCGCTGACTGTCTACAGCGCAACGGCCCGTCACACCACGCTGCAACTGCGCTCGGCGCACCTGCACCAGCAGGTTCTCGGCATCCTGTACCTGGTCAGCCGCGACCTGCGCCGCGCCGGCTACTGGCACTTCGACCCGGCACAGCGGTCGCCTGCCGACAATCCGTTTCAGAGCAGTGAAAACCGGGTGCGCAGCGGCGCCTTTGCCGGGGAGCCCGCCGACTCCTGCATCCTGCTCGGTTACGACCTCGACGGGGATGGGCTGGTCGGGGTCGGACAGTGTGGGCAGGGCGAATGTCCGCCCTTCTCCGACGACGACAACGTGGAGCAGTTCGGCTACCGGCTGCATCACGGCGCGGTGCAATCGCGCTACGCCGGCACCGGCCTGGCGTGCGATGCCGGCTATTGGCAGGCGCTGAACGATCCGGACGTTCGCATCACCCGCCTGCGTTTCGGTCGGCGCAGGCATTGCATCAACCTGCTGGACCGCACCGCGCCGTGTGACGACGCGGCGCCGCAACTGGTGCAGCGACTGGTCAGTGTCGATATCGGCGCGCGGCTCGAACATGATCCGGACAGCGAAATCAGTCTCGTGCAGTGGATAGCACTGCGCAACGACCGGCTGCAGGCGGCGGAACCATGAGCAACGCGCACACCATGGGGCACGAGCGCGGCGCTGCCAGCCTGCTGGTGGCGCTGGTGCTGATGATGTCGATCACCCTGCTCACCCTGGCAGTGGCGCGCACCCGGATCACCGAGACCCGCATGGCGGGCAACGAACGCTGGCAGAAACGCCTGTTGTTGGCTGCCGAATCGGCAGCGGAAACCGCCACAGCGGTGCTGACCCAGTATCCGTCGGTACTGGTCTGGGCGCCGGCCAACGAAGACCACACGCAGGTCAGCCGCGCCGGTCCGGTAGAAAGCGCCGGCGGTGTGGAGACCCGCGTTATGTACCGCCGGTCCGACCACAACAGTCCGTTTGTCGAAATACAGGCCATATCCAGCGCGCAGGGCGGCCGCGGCACCACCGCCCGGGTCAGCGAGCAGGTGCGCCTGCTGACGGTGTTGTCGCCACTCGCGGAGTCGGCACCGCCACTGGTGATCAACGGCTGCCTGTCAGGCGGCGCAGTCGTCTCCATCCGGCCGATCAACAGCGACAGCGATGCGGCGGGCGCTGCCCTGTGGCGCTACACGCCGTCGCCCTGCCCCGCACTCGCAGCCATCGATATGCACGCCGGTCGGGGCGGGATGAAATCCCTCGACGACACGCTCTGGACAACGTTTTTCTCCATAAGCCGGGATGAGTATGCGCGGCTCGCGGCGGCGGAGCTGGCCCTGCCCTCCGCCCGGCGGCGCTACTGGCAGGTCGACCCGGCCGCGCTCGTCGGCGGCAAATGGGCCCACAGCCTGGGTAACAAAGACAGGCCGGTGGTGGTGTATTTCCCCGCGGCGACCGGCTGCCCGCGTTTTGCCGCGGGGGTGCGCATTTTCGGCGTCGTGTTCATCGATGCCGCCTGTCCCGAACCCCTGGCGGACAGGCGGCTCGAGGTCATCGGCACGCTAGCTATCAACGGCAATGCCAACAGCGGGCACGCCAGCATTGAGCTGCAGCACATCCAGAACGCCGACCGTCTGCAGACCCGGTTGTCATTCCCCACCATCCGCGTCGTGAGGATTCCCGGCGGCTGGAAGGATTTCTGAGCATGGGTAAAAATACGCACGGTTTCAGCCTGATAGAGTCCCTGGTAACGCTGCTGGTGGTGAGTATCGGCCTGTTGGGCCTCGGTCAGCTGCAAGCCCGCCTGTGGGTCGGAGCCGGCGAACTGCACACCGCCGGAACCGCCTTTCTGCTGGCCGAAAGCCTGCTGGAGATCACGCCTGTCAGCTGGCTTCCCGACACCCCGAAGCAGGCTCAGGCGACCCTGTTTGAACCAGGGCTGCACGCCGAAATCGCCCACTACCCCCTGCCCGCGGCGGGCGCATCCCTGGCGTCCATGCGGGTTGACGTGCACTGGACCTCACCCACAGGCGACGCCTCGCTGTCGCTTTTGAGAACTCTGAACGCCGGACTGGACCCCCTGGATACCCGCTGGCTGCTGGGAGAAAACTGACCCGCCACCGCTCGTCGCCCGCCGCCTACCGCTTATCGGCCACCCGGCCGCCTCCGCACTATAAAGTTTTAGCGAATCAATCCCCTATATATAGCTGAACCAGGCTGCCGCGATGGCGTGGCGCCAGCGCCGCTGGTCGACGATTACCGTCCACTGATCGGTATTCGATTTACGGGGCAACGCACTTGGGGTTAGGTATAGCACCATGAACAGAGAAAACGGCTTTACGCTGGTTGAATTGATAGTCACGCTGGCGATCGCAGCAATCCTCATGACAGTTGCGGTCCCCAGTTTCATGACCACCATCAAGAACAACCGGCTTATCACCGACGCCAACCGGCTGGTCAGCTCGGTAGGCCTTGCACGCAGCGAAGCAATAAAGCAAGGCCGCACCGCCACCGTGTGTGTCAGTGCCGACCAGGCCACCTGCACTGGAGAGACCGACTGGACCCTCGGGTGGATGGTATGGGTGGACGTCAACGGAAACGCAGCTTTTGATGCCGGCGAGGAGCGCGGTTTTGCAGCCGCCTTTCCCGGCAACGGCGTGACCTTTACCAGTGGCGCATCCCAGATCCAGTTCACCCCCCAGGGTGCCGCCACGGCGGCCGCGACCCTGGATCTGTGCGACGACCGCGCCGGAGAAACCGGTCGACGCATCAACGTTTCGAACACCGGGCGCGCCAGCACCACCAACCTTGGTTGCGCCTGAGCAATGGAACCCGGAGCTAAAATCATGACTGTCGAAAAGAGATGGCGCCAAGACCACACAGGCTTCACCTTGCTGGAGGTCCTGATCGCCGTGTTGATCCTGTCGATCGGCCTGCTGGGGCTGGCCAGCCTGCAGGCAAACGGCTTGCGCAGTAACTTCAGCTCATACGCGCGCAGCCAGGCCGTAATACTGGCGAACGACATGGCCGACAGGATCCGCGCGAATCCGGTCCAGGCCGCGGCCCCGATCGGGGCTTACAACAATATCGCTGCTACCACAGGCGACCCCGGTTGTCTGTTGGCGGACTGCACTCCCGCCCAAATGGTCAGCCACGATATTGCCACCTGGTACACCAACCTGCAGAACACGCTCCCGCAGGGTACCGGAACGATAGTCGGTAACGGCACTGTATTTACCATCAGCGTGATGTGGGACGACAACCGGGACGGCGCGGTTGGCGCCGGCTGTGGTGCGGCTGTCAGCGCCACGGAAGGCTGTTTCTCCACCACCTTCATCCCCTAGAGATGCGGTTGAAACGATTATGAACAGGTCACACACACAGTACACACCCGAAGTTTCCCGGCACACGGACCGCGAGGCGGGTTTCTCGCTGGTCGAACTTATGGTTGCCATGACCATCAGCCTGTTTCTGCTCGCCGGCGTGGTGCAGATCTTCCTGGGTTCCAAGCAGAGCTACCGGGTCAACGACGGGGTCTCACGCCTGCAGGAAAATGCCCGCTTTGCCTTCGACCGCATCGCCCAGGATCTGGACGCCAGCGGTTACATGGGCTGCAATGACTCGGCCGACGTCGACCGTAACAATGATCTGCTGCTGACCAATGCACTGACCAACGCCGTGGCAACCGGCTACAACTTCGCCAACCCGCTGGACGGTACCGACAACACCGGGCCCAACGGCAGCGACACCCTCAACATCCGGCGCGCCGTGACCTCCAGCGCTGTCCCGCTTGCCGCTTCCATGCCGGAAGCCTCGTCGCCGATCACCCTCGACAACACGCAGCCGAACTATGCATCGCTTGAACAGTGGCAGGTCATGGCGATTTCTGACTGCTCCAGGACCTCGATCTTCATGATCACCAACGATCCCACCACCAGTGGTGGCGTCATACAGCATGATCCCGGGGTCGTAGCACCGGCCGGGGCGATCAACGAGGGTCAATCCAACCTGGCAACCGACCTTGGCGGGGTCAGCGTCAACGACCTCAAGAACACTTATGGCTCACTTTCGGCCTCGCAGGCTACCGCGATTCGCGTCGCGACCAACAGTTACAGCATTCAGCCCAGTGATTCCGGAACCGGCTTCTCGCTGGCGCTGAACGGTACGGAACTCGTCGAAGGCGTCCAGGACCTGCAGGTGCTCTACGGCATCGACGCCGACGGCACACCCGGGGTGGAACGCTACGTGTCGGCCAACGACGCCGCGCTGGCCGCCGCCGGCATGAACCAGGTCGCTGCGGTCACGCTGACCCTGACGCTGAACGCCGTGAGCGGGGTACAGATCGATGGTACGCCGCTCACCAAGACCGTGTCCCAGACGTTCCGGTTGAGAAACCGCTAATCCCCGTTACGCAGGTATCCGATCATGACAACTCGCTTTACTCACACACGCAAAGCAAGCCAGCGTGGCGCAATACTAATCGTCAGCCTGCTGATGCTGCTGGTAATGACACTCATCGGGGTGACCGCCGTCAGCACTACCACGCTACAGGAAAAAATGGCCGGCAATAACCGGCAGCGTCAGCTCGCATTCCAGGCCGCCAGCTCCGCACTGCGCGACGCAGAGACCTGGCTGGAAACCAATATAACCACGGTTGCGGCGTTTGAAACCACATTCAGCGGGACCCCGTCCGAACTTTACTGGCTACGCGCGCCTAATCCGCCGAGCCCCGTACGTCCGGTAGCCATGAATATCTATGACGGCAGCAGCTGGGCCGTCGGTAACAGCCAGCAGATCGCGAGCCCGGTAACAGGCGGCCCCCAGCAACCACGCTACATCATCGAATACATGGGCCGTTCGGGCGAACCCCCGCTCGACTATACCGAGCCGGACACGCGTCAGTACGCTTTCAGAGTTACGGCCATCGGCTGGGGCACTGACAACACGACGACCTATATCGCCCAGAGCACATTCCGCATACCGCTGTCATGAAAGACCGCAAATCAGACGACACAATTCAAACACATTCTCAGTATTGCACTGGGGGGATTGCCATGAAGAACCTTAAACATACCCATGTACCTCAGAACCGCGGCGCTCTCGCCACCGGTTTGAGCGGCGCACTGCTGCTGACTGTTTCACACAGCCTGTGTGCCGCGCCCGGCACGCTCGCTAGCAGCCCCCTGTTCCTGTCGACCAACGTACAGCCGAATATTTTCTTCATGGTGGACGACTCGGGCAGTATGGACTGGGAAGTTCTGCTGTCGAACGCCGCCCGCACCGAGCACAGTGGCGCACCGGACAGCGGCAACCTCGACTTTACACCGGGCAACTCAAGCGAGGAGCGCGAACTGTGTTACGCCTACAACGTGCTGGCGTACAACCCCAACAGATCCTATACCCCGTGGCGCGGCGTTGACTCAAGCGGCAACGCCTATACCGACATGCCATTGACAGCGGCGCGCAACAACCCGTACAACTCCAGCGGCACCACGGATCTGAGCAACCATTTCTATTTCCCGTGGAGCGACGACGGCGACGGCGTGTATCAGTCCGGCGAGTGCCCTACCCCCAGCAGGGGTGGTGACGGCACTTTCACCAGTTCCGAGTGTACCGCGGCGAACGGCTGCGTACTGGTCTCGTCGCTGAGCGCGGCGAAGAAAACCAACTATGCCAACTGGTTCAGTTACTATCGCAAGCGCGAGTATGTGGCCAAGCGCGCCCTGTCACAGATCATTAAAGACTCCGCCTCCAGAGTCGGCCTGTCCACCCTCCACAACAACAACGGCGTGCGCACACTGGTTGCGGACATCGACGACGTCTCAACCCCGGTCAATGCAACCGCCCGCGCCAACAAGACCACCCTGTTGGACAACGTGTTCAATATCAACTCCTCGGGTGGGACCCCGTTGCGGCAGTCACTGGAAGACGTCGGCGAATACTATGAAGGCAACTCGAGCTGGGGATCCTCGCCGATTCTGCCCTCCGGCCAGGGCGGCGAATGCCAGCAGAACTTCACTATCCTGATGTCGGACGGTTTCTGGAACGGCGGCGATCCGGCAGTCGGGAACGCCGACACCGATGACAACACCGCCTACGACGGCGGCCTGTATGCAGACGGTACCGCCGATGTCAGCAACACGCTGGCCGACGTCGCCATGAACTACTATGAGCGGGATCTCGACACCAGCATGGCCAACAATGTCCGCGTTATAGATGGCGTGGACACCAACACGGCGCAGCACATGGTAACCTACACCGTTGCGTTTGGTCTAACGGGCAATCTGCCCGCCGACGAGAAGCCCGGCGACGCTGGCTTCGCCTGGCCAACGCCCACAGCCGATACGCTCAGCACAATAGATGACATGCGCCATGCAGCCTACAACGGCCGCGGGCAGTTCCTGAGCGCGGCCGATCCCCAGGGCCTGATCGATTCCCTGGACTCGGCAATCAATGACATCGCGGAAAGGACCGGCACGGCTGCCGCTGTTTCGTTCAATTCGACCAGCCTGCAGACGGACACCAAGCTGCTGAAGGCCTCGTTCAACTCGGACCGGTGGTCGGGCGATGTAACCGCCTTTGATCTGATCGAGGATCCCGTGACACACACCCTCAGCCTCGGGCCGATCTCCTGGGAGGCCTCGACCGACCTGGACGCGCGCACCGCCGCCTCCCGCAGGGTCGTGACCTTCGACGGCAGCGGCGGTATCAATTTCAGCTGGAGTTCCCTGACGAACGCCCAGAAAAACGATCTGCGCACGAACTCCTCTGGCACACTCGACAATGAAGCCACCGGCATGGCGCGCCTGGACTATATTCGCGGCTCACACGACTGCGAGCAGAACAGCGGGCTGACCTGCAGCTATACCGACGGGGGTGGCAACACCTTCAGCAGCAACAGTCTGAGGGAGCGGAAAAGCCGGCTTGGCGATATTGTCCACTCGAGCCCTATCTATGTGGGACCGCCCAGCACCCACTACCCTGACAATATCGAGACGACACCCTATCACGAGTTCGCGAGTAACAATTCCACGCGCACCGGCATGACCTACGTCGGTTCGAACGACGGCATGTTGCACGCCTTCGACGACACTGGTATCGAGCAGTTCGCCTACGTCCCGAGCATGATCTTCTCGACCAACAATAGTGAAGGGCTGCACCGGCTCACCGAGCCCGGGTACCAGCACGGTTACTTTGTTGACCTGTCGGTGACCGTAGCCGACGCCTTTGTCGACCTTGGCAGCGGCACCGCGGACTGGCACTCGATCCTCGTCGGCGGTCTGCGCGGCGGCGGCAAGGGCCTGTTCGCCATCGACGTAACAGACCCGTCGACCTTCTCATCGGCAAGTGCGGTGGCCGGCAAGGTGCTTTGGGAGTTCACCAACAACGACCTCGGGTACACCTTCAGCGATATCAGGATCGGCAAGATGAATAACGGCAAGTGGGCCGCCATATTCGGCAACGGCTACAACGCCGACCCGACAGGGGACGGCACCTCGAAGGTATTCATCGTCTACCTCGACGGTTCTAATGTTGCTACGCCGATCATGCTGGAAACCGGTGAGGGCACCATTGCCAACGGCGATTGCACCGACCCGGGCAGCGACTGCAACGGCATGGCAACGCCGGCCACCGTCGACCTCAACGGCGACGGCACGGTCGACCGGATCTATGCCGGCGACCTGCACGGCAAAATGTGGGCATTCGACGTCAGCAGCACCACGGCGTCCAACTGGGGATCGGCTTATGGCACCAGCCCGACCTATACGCCCTTGTTCACAGCGTGTGCCGCGACGCCGTGCACGTCGAGCAACCGGCAGCCGATCACCTCAAAACCCGCAGTCGCAAGACATCCTTACATCCGCAACATCACCACGCGGCCGAACCTGATGGTGTTTTTCGGTACCGGGCAGTTTTTGACGGCAACGGACAATCTGTCCGCGGACAGTCAGAGCTTCTATGGGGTCTGGGACTCCGGTGTGGGCGGTATCGTCCCCGACGCGCTCCAGGCCCAGGCCATTACGGATGACACGGCGGGTGGTATTGAAGTGCGCACGATTACGGACAACTCGGTCGACTACTCGACGCAGAAGGGCTGGAAAATACCGCTTCCGACATCGAAGGAACGCGTGGTCACCAATTCCGCCGCACTTGGTCACCTGGTGTTCTTCAACACCATGATTCCGTCCACCACCACCTGCCTGTCGGGTGGCACCGGCTGGCTCATGGCCGTGGATTCGCTTAACGGCGGAACACCCAGCTTCCAGCCCATCGACGTCAATGCCGACGGCGCCTTCGACAGCAACGACATGGTGGGCGGCACGGCTTCTGTGGGCACGAAGGCGTCCGGCATTCCCACGGAGTCGCGTTTCATCTCGGACAAACGCGCGACGGCGAATTCGGATGGCTCTGTGACTTTCGAAAGGGTCCAGCCCCAAGGGCCGGAAAAACCCAGCAGAATGTCCTGGACCGGACTGGAACAGTAGCTGGCGTCAACGCACTCACCGGAGATTGTTATGAAAACGAAAGTATCGCTTCTCTGTCTCTTTGTGCTGGCATGGACCACCCTGGCCGGTGCGGCAGACACTCAAAGGCACAAGTACCAGATTGTCGGCACGCTTGACCGACTGGATCTCGCGGGCGGCGAAGTCGTCATCGGCGACGCCCTGTACCACCTGGGACCAAACGTCGTTGTCCGCGATGCGAAAAACCGCATCGCCGCATCCAGGAAGCTTCGCGAGGGAAGCAAGGTGGCGGCCAACAGTTACCGCGGTGGATCCGGGCGCTCGTCCGGTCAGTATATCTATGAGATACGCGTCTTCCCGGATAACTTCGACCTGGGCAAGGTCGCCGCGGACGACGATTAAGCCGAAGCCATAGCGGCTTGAACGCTAGACAATAGGGAAGGAACAGCAATGAAACCAGCAAGGCAACAACGTGGCTTCACGTTAATTGAAATAATGATTGCCGTGGCGATTGTGGGCATACTCGCCGCGATCGCCTATCCGTCCTACCAGGAACAGGTGCGCAAATCGCGGCGCGCCGACTGCGCCGGGGAATTGCAGCTGCTCGCCAATGCCATGGAACGTTCGTTCACACTTAACGGCGCATACCCTGCGGCGCTACCGGCAGGCTTCAACGCAACCTGCCCGATCGACGGCGGTACGCCGGTTTACGACTTTGCAGTCGTGAACGGCGGTGCAACGTTCAACATCAGCGCTGCCCCGAGGGGGCCACAGGCCGGCGACAAGTGCGGCACGCTGACGCTGACGAACCTGGGTGTACAGGGTATAAACGGAGCCGCCGGCGGGCTCACCCCCCAGGATTGCTGGTAATCCGCAGCTCTTTGGGCAAGGCAAACGTAATCGTCTCTTCGCGGCCGGTCTGCTCGCGAGCGCCGGCCGCGCCCCATTCCTGCAGGCGGTCGATCACCCTCTGAACCAGCACCTCGGGCGCCGACGCGCCCGCCGTCACACCGATACGGGTCTTGCCCTGTAACCAGCCCGGCTCGATCTGCCCCGGATCATCCAGCAGGTGGGCATCCACCCCCTGCTGCTCGGCCAGCTCGCGCAGGCGGTTGGAATTCGAGCTGTTGGGCGACCCCACCACCAGCACCACGTCGCTGTTCCTCGCCAGTTCGCGCACCGCATCCTGGCGATTCTGGGTGGCATAACAGATGTCGTTCTTTCTCGGCCCCTCGATGTCCGGAAAGCGTGCCCGCAGTGCGTCGATAATGCGCGACGTGTCGTCTACCGACAGGGTCGTCTGGGTGACAAAGCTCAGCCGTTCCGGCCGCTGCACGTGCAGACGCTGAACATCCTCAACGTTCTCCACCAGGTACATATGACCGCCGGCGGATCCGTCGTACTGCCCCATGGTTCCCTCGACTTCGGGGTGGCCCTGGTGGCCGATAAGCACACACTCGCGCCCCTGCTGACTGAAACGCGCCACCTCCAGGTGGACCTTGGTGACCAGGGGACAGGTTGCGTCGAACACTTTCAAATCGCGGCGTTCAGCCTCCTTCCTGACCGCCTGCGACACGCCATGCGCGCTGAAAATCACTGTCTGGCCGTCGGGAACGTCGTTCAGTTCATCGACGAACACCGCGCCTTTGTCTCGCAGATTGTTTACCACGTAGCGGTTGTGCACGACCTCGTGACGCACATAGATGGGTGCACCGAAAATCTCCAGTGCACGGTCGACGATTTCTATGGCCCGGTCGACGCCGGCACAGAAACCGCGGGGATTGGCGAGTAATACTTCCATAGGCTGCTTGTCGGTGAATGCTCCACCGGCTAAAAGCCGGATTGATCGGTCAGTCGGCCGATAAGAACCGTAGGTTGGGCTGAGCACCGCGAAGCCCAACGGCGTCACCTGATAACCCTGACACCTCGACTACCTGCTGCTCTGGCGCCTCGACACCCGTCGTTTGCGCCGTGATTTTGGTAGGTTTCGCGGTGCTCAGCACCAACCTACGCCTGTCCGTCGCCTGAAGGCGCGGGTTTGGAGCCCCTGCCGGGGCTCTAAACGGACAATGCCATTATAGCCGCGGGCCGGGTGATTCAGCCCTGGCCCTGCAAGGGGTTTTCCACCACCAGGATATGCACATCGAAGACGATCTCGCGGCCGGCAAGCGGGTGATTGAAGTCTACTTTGACCTGGTCCTGCCCGACTTCCAGGACGGCGCCCGCGAGTTCTTCGCCGTTTTGACCGGTGAAGCCGATGATCTGGCCCGGCGCGAGGGGCATATCCGCTGGAAACTCCGTCCTCGGCAGCATCTGCACAGCCTCAGCGTCGCGTTGGCCGAACGCCTGCCCCGGCATCAGCGTCAACACCTGCCTGTCATCCGGCCGCAGCCCGATGAGCGCCAGCTCCAGCCCCCTGTCCAGGGTGCCGTCTCCCACGACGAA
>Ga0307417_10001026_pt1 | contig 11510 bp, 9 predicted proteins | sample SalMarWE160210MG_2_FD_202514 | JGI IMG/M metagenome (GOLD analysis project Ga0307417, IMG submission 202514) | Salt marsh sediment microbial communities from the Plum Island Ecosystem LTER, Massachusetts, United States - WE1602-10 | ecosystem: Environmental > Aquatic > Marine > Intertidal zone >...
AAAACATCTTATGCCTTACGCCTTTGGCCTTAGGCCTCTTCCAACGAAGTCGTCTCATCCGCCGGAGTCAAAGAGCCAGGCGTGAGACTCTTTTTCAGACCCTTTCCCATAGTGCACTTGGCACCAAACACCGATATGGACGACTATTTGGGGTTTACGCCTCCCAAACCCCACGCGCTTCTATGAATTTATGCCAAACCCCGAATCGGCGTCCATCCCCTCCGAAGTGTTTAGAAAGGGTCTGAAAAAGAGTGTCAGGTTAGGCTCCTCTTCGTACCTCATAGGCTGCCGCTCACGGCATAAACCCGCTTTCAATGCACAATCTCCGTGCCGACGCCCCGCTCCGTAAGTATTTCCAGCAGAATGGCGTGCTCGTCGCGTCCATCAATAATATGGGCCTTCTCAACACCGCCATCCAGGGCCTTCACGCAGCAAGTCACTTTCGGGATCATACCACCACTTATGGTTCCATTTTCAAGGAGCCCGTTGACCTCTTCTATCTTGAGGCTTGAAATCAACCCGCCTTTCTTGTCCCGGACGCCGTCCGTGTCCGTGAGGAGCACCAGCTTTTTCGCATGGAGAGAAGCGGCAATGTGTCCGGCCACAAGATCGGCATTGATGTTGTAGGTTTCCCCCCCCAGTCCGGCTCCCACCGGTGCGATCACCGGTATGAATCCTCTTTCAACCAGGCCGATCAGGATCCGGTTGTCCACGGCGGTAATATCACCCACCAGGCCCATATCGATGATTTCGGGCGGTTGATCATCGTTCCCCCGTTTCAGATAGGACATTTTTTCTGCCGTGATTAACTTCCCGTCCTTCCCGGACAAACCCACGGCCCGTCCACCGTTGCCATTGATCAGGCTGACGATTTCCTTGTTGACCTTTCCGGCGAGGACCATTTCCACCACATCCATGGTTTCCTGGTCTGTGACCCTCATACCATCCACGAAATGGGGCTCTATGGAGAGTTTCTCCAGGAGCGCCCCAATCTGAGGTCCCCCCCCATGGACGACGATGGGGTTGATGCCCACATACTTCATCAGGATGATGTCCAGGGCAAAATCCCTCTTGAGCTGCTCATCCGCCATGGCATGCCCGCCGTACTTGACGACAACAGTGGCGCCGTTGAATCGCTGGATAAAGGGCAGGGCCTCCACGAGGACCTTGGCCCTGTCATTGTGCGTAATCATTCAGCCCTGTCCCCTCTAACGCCATCCGGCCTCCATCCAACCGGTTGGCCGGTTCGCCCGTTGTGCCCGTTGGCCGGTTGAGCCTGTTCCCCGATTTCCCAGTTTCCAGTCTCTCGTCTCCAGTCTCCAGCGGACTGGTCAATGCCTCTATGTCGTTCGCCTTTGCCTCGAACCCTAAGCCTTACGCCTTACGCCCTATGCCTTATGCCTTACGCCTCACAGTATATACCGGCTCAGATTTTCGTCCTCCAGGATGTCCTCCAGCTTCTCGCGAACATATGCGTCGGTTATGATAACCTTCTCGTCCGGCATATCGGGGGCGTCAAAGGATATCTCATCCAGCAGCTTCTCCATCACGGTGTGGAGCCTGCGGGCACCGATGTTTTCGGTACGCTCATTGACGCTGCTCGCCATTGAGGCGATCTGTTTGATGGCATCTTCTTTAAACTGGAGTTCGATCCCTTCTGTTTTCAACAGGGCCATGTACTGCGTTATCAGGGCGTTCTGCGGCTCGGTAAGGATTCTGACAAAGTCCTCTTCGGAGAGGGAATCCAGTTCCACCCGGATGGGGAACCTCCCCTGGAGTTCCGGCACCAGGTCTGACGGTTTGCTCACGTTAAAGGCACCGGCGGCAATGAACAGGATGTGATCCGTCTTAACCATTCCGTACTTGGTGGTCACCTTTGAGCCTTCCACGATGGGGAGCAGATCCCGCTGGACCCCTTCTCGGGAAACATCCGGCCCGTACCCGGATTCGGCCCCGGCAATCTTATCCAGTTCATCCAGGAAGATTATTCCGCTCTGTTCGGTCATTCGGATGGCCCGTTCAGTCACCTTATCCATGTCAATCAATCTCTGGGATTCTTCCTGAAAAATAATTTCCAGGGCCTCCGGGATTTTTACCCGACGTTTTTTCTTTTTGGATGGGAAGATGTTGCCGAACATCTCCTTGACATTAAACTCCATCTCTTCAAGGCCGGCATTGGAAAAAATCTCCACCATGGGCAGATTCCTGTTGCTTACCTCCAGTTCCACAAAACGCTCATCCAGTTTGCCTTCCCTCAGCATCCGCCTGAGCTTTTCTCTGGTGGAAGGCGTCTCCACTTTGTCCACACGGACCACTTCCAGGACCTTTTCCTTTTCGCCTTCCCCTTCCTCCCTCGCATCATCCCTTTTCTTGGGCAAGAGGATATCCAGGAGATGTTCCTCCGCCACTTCCCTTGCCTTGACCTTGACTGTTTCCTGTTCTTCCTTTCTGGCCATGTTGACGGCAAGATCCGTGATGTCGCGAACCATGGACTCCACATCCCTTCCCACATAACCCACTTCGGTGAACTTGGTGGCCTCCACCTTGAGAAAAGGAGAATTGGCCAATCGGGCCAGACGCCTGGCGATCTCTGTTTTCCCAACGCCGGTGGGCCCTATCATGATAATGTTCTTGGGGGCGATCTCGTCCCTGAGATCGGGGGAGACCTGCTGGCGGCGCCACCTGTTTCTCAAAGCGATAGCCACCGAGCGTTTGGCATCATGCTGCCCGATAATATATTTGTCCAGTTCCGAGACAATCTCTCTGGGGGTCAAGACTTTCATGCTTTTAATTCCTCTACGGTCACTTGATCATTGGTGTAAAGGCAAATAGATCCCGCTATACGCATGGCCTCACGGGCAATGGCAACCGCGTCCAGATCGGAGTGCTCCACAAGAGCTTGGGCCGCTGCCAGGGCATAGGGCCCACCGGAACCGATGGCCGCCACGCATTCATCCGGTTCAATGACGTCGCCGGTGCCCGAGATGATGAGGGTATGCTCCATGTCCGTGGCCAGGAGAAGGGCCTCCAGTTTTCTCAGGATCTTGTCGGTCCGCCAGTCTTTCGCAAGCTCCACCGCTGCCCTGGTCAGGTTTCCGCCGTAGGTTTCGAGTTTTCCCTCCAGCCGCTCGAACAGGTTGAACGCGTCCGCCGCGGCGCCTGCAAATCCCACCAGGACGGTGTCCCGGAACATGAAGCGCACCTTGTTCGCCTTGTGCTTCATGATGGTCTCCCCGAGCGTGACCTGGCCGTCACCTGCCATGACCGCCCTTCCACCCGTCCTCACCGCAAGGATCGTTGTGGCCCTTATCCTGGGACGTCCTTCTTGCATTTTACTGCCTCCTCATGTTCGTGAATACCCACGAATGCCAAAGCACCCAATTCCACATCGTAAATCCGCGCTAATGGCTCCTGGGGTGCGCCTTGTCATAGACCTCCATCAGCCGGTCCAGGGTGACATGGGTGTATTTTTGTGTCGTGGAAAGGCTTTCATGTCCCAGGAGTTCCTGAACCGATCTCAGATCAGCGCCTCCCTCGAGCATATGGGTGGCAAAGGTGTGCCGCATGGAATGGGGACTGATCTCAGGAGAGAGGCCGCACTCGTTGACATAGCGCTTCAGTATCCTCCGGATACTTCGGGGTGAAAGGCGACCTCCCCGCTGGTTCATGAACAGGGGGCTTCCCCCATGCTCTCCGCCAACCTTTTTTCTCAGGTTTTCCGTTGCCTCCAGGTAGTGTTTGATGGCTTTCAGGGCGTGCCTGCCAACGGGCACAATTCGCTCTTTTTTCCCTTTTCCTCTGACCTTGAGGAGCCGTTCATCAGGGTCAACGCTGGAAATATTCAGACCCGTCAACTCCCCGACACGTATCCCGCAGGAATAGAGTAATTCGAGAATAGCCAGGTCTCTGAGGCCCGCGGGCGTCCCTTTTTCAGGCCTTTCAAGGAGTCTGAAAACCTCGTCGACCGTGAGGTAAACCGGTATGGTTTTCTCCAGCCTGGGCGAAGAAATTTCCTTCGCGGGGTTGCTCTCCAAAAGGCCTTCTTTTTCCAGAAAGACGAAAAATGACCGGACGGCCGAAAGCCTTCTTGCGATCGAAGTCCGCCTGTAGTGGCCGAAAAGGCTCCCCAGATAGCTCCGAATTTCCCGTGGATCTACACTGTCCGCTTCCAGCCCGGCACGCTTTCCCGCCTTTGCTTTTTCTTTGGAGCTCAGGAATTCCAGGAAATGGTTCAGGTCGGCCCGATAGCTTTTAACCGTGTGAGGCGAGTATCCTTTCTGATGCCGGAGTGCCTGGAAAAAATCGCCTGTGAGATCACGAAGATCCAAAACCCGTCGCCCCGTTTTTCGAGCCGCGTTACTGCCATACCCCCGAATTCAAACGACCGGAAAAACTCATGAAGTTTTGATGAAAAACAATAAATATATCAGGTTCGCCAGGTTTGGCAATCAAAAAATAGCCGCTCCACATTCTGCGCTTGACTTTGATTTGGTGATTGAGGTAATTTTCTATGCAAATCTGACCGGGAAAGGACAACAACGAATGGAAAAAAGAGCACAGCAACTGAGAAACACAGCACTTGTGGCTCACGGTGGGTCCGGGAAAACGTCCCTTGCTGAGGCCATGCTTTTCAACGGAAAGGCCACGAACCGTCTTGGCAAGGTGGATGACGGCTCATCCAACATGGATTTTGAGCCGGAAGAAATCAAGCGGAAAATCACCATCAACACCTCTTTTCACCATTGTTCCTGGAAAAAGCAGACGATCAATATCCTGGACACGCCGGGCGAGGACAACTTTCTATCTGACACAAATTTTTCTCTCCAGGCCGCAGACGGTGTAGTCGTGGTTCTGGACGCCACCTCCGGGGTCAAAGTAGGCACGGAAAAGGTGTGGAAATTTACCGATGAACAAGGGCTTCCCAGGATCGTATTTATCAACAAGTTGGATCGGGAACGTTCGGATTTTTTCAAGGTCATGGCTGAGCTGTCCGAAAGCTTTGATTTGAAAGCGACCCCCGTCTACCTTCCCATAGGCGCCGAGGAACAGTTCAGGGGCGTCGTGGATCTCATCAAGATGAAGGCCTATATCTGCGCCAAAGACGGCAGTGGTAAATTTGAGACCTCGGAGATACCCGCGGACATGGAGGACCTCGTCAGCGAGTGGCGTGAAAAAATGATCGAAAACATCGTCGAGGCCAATGATGACCTGATGGAAAAATACCTGGAGGGTGAAGATCTACCGGAAAAGGACGTTGAACTGACCTTCGTTGATGGTGTGAAATCCGGGCTCATCATCCCCATAGTCTGTGGCTCCGCCTTGCTCAACATGGGCGTCTCCCAGCTGATGGACGTCATAGTGGCCGCTCTGCCTTCCCCTTCGGAAAGGCAACCCAAGGAGGGGAAAAAACCCGGGCTTGACGAAACCATAGAGCGTGCTCCTGCCCCGGACGCACCCTTTTCGGCCCTGGTATTCAAGACGGTTGCCGACCCCTTTGCCGGAAGATTAACCATCCTGCGCGTCTTTTCAGGCACCCTCAAGTCGGATTCCACCATTTACAACGCCAACAAGGAGGTCAAAGAAAAGTTCGGGCAGCTCCTCCTTCCCGAGGGCAAGCAACAGCAATCCATAGAAGCTGCGGGTCCTGGCGACATCGTGGCCATCGCCAAGTTAAAGGAGACCACCACGGGAGACACCCTTTGCGTGGAAAATGATCCCATCATCTACCAGGCAGCGCAACCCCTGCCTCCCGTCATTTCCTATGCTGTCGGGGCCAAGGTCAAGGGAACTGAAGACAAGGTTTATATTTCACTGGCCAAGCTCCTGGAGGAAGACCCGACTCTCAGTCTCGGGAGGGACCAGGTGACAGCGGAGATCGTCCTGTCGGGCACGGGCCAGATTCACCTGGAAACCACCTGTGAAAAGCTCAATCGGAAGTTTGGCGTGGAGGTTACGCTGAGTCCCGTAAAGGTGCCATACAGGGAAACCATCAAGAAGTCCGTCAACAAGGTGATTTACAGGCACAAGAAACAGACGGGCGGACGTGGCCAGTTTGCTGAAGTCCACTTCGATCTCGCTCCTCTCGAAAGGGGCTCCGGTTTCGAATTTGAAGAGGCCCTCGTGGGGATGAATGTCCCCAGAAACTTTGTGCCCGCCGTGGAAAAGGGCCTCAATGAAGCGATTCAGTCCGGCACTCTGGCGGGATACCCCGTTGTGGACATGAAGGTTCGTTTCTTTGACGGCAAGTCCCATGACGTTGATTCTTCGGAAATGGCCTTCAAAATCGCCGCCAGTATGTGCCTCAAGAAGGCTATCCAGGAGGCAAACCCCATCCTTCTCGAACCCATAATGAAGCTGGAAATCATCGTTCCCGAGGAGGTCATGGGCGATGTGATGGGAGACCTGAACGGGCGTCGTGGAAGGGTCCTCGGAATGGACAGCCAGGGCAGGTACCAGGTCATCATAGCCCAGGCCCCCATGGCCGAGGTCCTCAAGTATGCCCTGGATCTCAATGCCATGACCGGTGGCCGGGGGACCTTCAGCATGGAGCAGTCTCACTACGAAGAAGTTCCGGCCCAGCTGGCTGAGAAGGTCATCGCCGCCCTTAAAGAAGCGGAATAGGCCGGCCCGGAGAGGCGGGGATGAGCCGATGGAACAAGCAGAACAGACTATCCGCGCAGGGGTCCTGACCGTCAGCGACAAGGGTTCTCAGGGCCTCCGCGTGGACGAAAGCGGCCGGTTGGTTGCACAACTTCTGGAAAAGAAGGGATATACCGTCTTGAGGCAGGACATCGTCCCGGATGAGGGTGAAGAGATAGCCCAAACCCTGAAGAACTGGGTGGACGATGAACATCTTGCGCTCATCGTCACTTCCGGCGGTACGGGACTCACGCCCCGGGATGTGACGCCCCAGGCTACCCGGAAGGTGATCGATTATGAAGTTCCCGGTATGGCCGAGGCCATGCGGGCAGCCAGCCTGAAAAAAACGCCCCACGCCATGCTGTCCAGGGCCGTCGTAGGTGTCCGAAAGCGTTCTCTCATCATTAATCTCCCCGGCAGTCCTCGCGGCGCAGGAGAGAATCTCGAAACAATCCTGCCCGCCCTCGATCACGCCCTCGCGAAACTGGCGGGCGACCCCTCCGATTGCGCCTAGGAGGCTATTCTCGGACAGTCTCCTGGTAAAAGGCCTTCTATTCCACGACCTCCCGGGTGAAAAGATCCTTCATCTCCTTCTCATCAAACCCGAGTTCCCCCAGTATTTCCCGGGTGTGCGTGCCCCTCGGAGCTCCCGGTTGGACGGCCCTGCCCGGGGTTCGTGAGAGCCTGGGAGCAGGGGCCGGCTGGGACAGACCTTCAAGCGTGATCAAAAGCCCCCTTTCCCGGTTGTGGGGATGCCCCTGGACCTCATCCAATTCCAGGATGGGGGCCACACAGGCATCCATGCCCTCAAAGACGGCCATCCACTCATCACGCGTCCTGGTTTTGAAAACCTCTGTCAATCGCTCCTTCATTTCCGTCCATTTTGCCATGTCATATTGATGGGGCAGTGAATCAGGATCCACGTCAAGGCCCTTCAACAGCTCGGCGTAAAAACGACCCTCGATGGCCCCCACTGCCAGGAATTTGCCGTCGGCCGTCTCGTAGGTCTCGTAAAAGGGGGCCCCGTTATCCAGGAGGTTCGTTCCGATATCGCGTGTCATGAGCCCATTTCCCAGCAGACCGTAAAACATGGTGATAAGGCTGGATGCACCGTCCACCATGGCCGCGTCCACCACCTGCCCCTTTCCCGATCGTTCCCTTTCAAAAAGGGCCAGGAGGATACCCATGGCGCAGAGCATGCCCCCGCCCGCAAAATCCCCTAAAGTGTTGCAGGGGGGAAAAGGTTTTTGCCCCTTTCTCCGAAAGAGCGACAGGGCACCGGAAAGGGCGATGTAGTCGATATCATGTCCAGCCATCCCTGAATAGGGCCCCTCCTGGCCCCACCCGGTGAGCCGGGCGTATATGAGTGACCCGTTCAACGCCAGGGCATCAACAGGGCCCAGACCCAGTGCCTCCATGACACCTGGACGGTACGGTTCGATCAGGACATCCGAAACCCGGATCATCCGCCGAAGAAGAGCCGTCCCTTCCGGTGTCTTGACATTGACCCTGATGGATCGCTTTCCCCGGTCAAAGGGGTTATTGCCCATAACGTTCGGGATCTCCGGACCGCCCTTGGACAGCCGATCCACCACCACCACATCGGCCCCGAAGTCACACAGGAGCATCCCGCAATAGGGTGAAGGTGCAAGCCCGGCCATCTCGATCACCCGGATACCGTCAAGGGGTCGTCGGCCTTTTTTTCCCTTCATCTCGGAAGAGGATTCCATTTTGTCACGCCTCCCTTTTAGGTTGCGTCGATCATAGGGTAAGGGGCTCGAGCTGTCAAGAAAGCGAGAATTGTCTTTACAATTCGTGAGATGATCTCAGGAAAAATCCGAGAATACACCAAAAAATGGCGCTTCTCTTGCCGGCGATAATCAAGAGGATCCCAATAGGGGCCTGTTCCACGCCCCATGGGACCTAAATTTGCCGTCTCATCCAACTCGATTTTGCGTCCAAGATGATGCCCTGAGGGTGGATCAGGGCCGTTTCTCTACGGTTGACAGAAACTTCTCTTTAAAATAAGAATGCCATGACTGTTAACTTCAACTTTCCGGGGGGCATCATGACCTACTGGCCCGTTATCGGGGCGCTCATTGTCGGCTTTGTTTTGGGGCTGGCCGTGGCCCTTGTTCTCAGAATCATTCACGGAAAATCGGCCCGGGAGCTGGCTGCCGAGCTTCTAGAAGCAGGCGAAAAGCAGAGACAGACAAACATGGATGTCGTTCTGGGCAATCTCAAGGCCAGCTTTGGCAGCCTCTCCCTGGACGCCCTCCGGAAAAGCACGGAGGAGTTCTTGAAGCTTGCCAAATCGCGCCTGGACGCTGAACGGGAATCCTCCGCCCGGGAATTGGAGAGCAAAAAGGGCCTCATCGATCAGCAGCTTTCACGCATGGGACAAGAACTCCAAAAGGTCTCCCTGCTGGTCCAGGACCTCGAAAAAGACCGCGTACAAAAATTCGGTGAACTCACGAACCAGATCAAGACGGCAGGGCAACAAACAACCGCCCTGATGGAAACCACCAACACCCTGCGGGAGGCCCTTTCAAGCACCCAGATGAGGGGACAGTGGGGCGAACGCATGGCCGAAGACGTCCTGCGCCTCGCGGGTTTTATTGAGGGCATAAACTATGTGAAGCAGAAGGCCGTGGAAGGGGTGGGAACCCGGCCGGATTTCACCTTCCTCCTGCCCAGGGATCTGAAGCTGAACATGGACGTCAAGTTTCCCTTGGACAACTACATCCGTTTCCTGGAAACAGGCTCGGAGGTGGAAAAGAACAAGTACAGAAACGATTTCCTTCGTGATGTAAAGGCACGAATCAAGGAGATCACCACCCGGGACTACATCAATCCCCAGCAGAATACGCTGGATTATGTCCTGCTCTTCATTCCAAACGAGCAGGTCTACGGTTTCATCCATGAACAGGACAGCAGCCTCCTGGACAACAGTATCAGGCAGAAGGTCGTCCCCTGTTCACCCCTGACCCTTTTTGCGGTCCTGGCGGTCATTCGGCAGGCCATTGACAACTTCGCCCTGGAACAGACCTCGACCGAAATTCTTTCCCTCCTGGGGGCTTTCAAGAAACAGTGGGGAAATTTTGCGAATAAGATGGAACTGCTCGGGAAAAGGATCGGCGAGAGCCAGAAGGAGTACGAGAGCCTCATGACCACCAGACGACGGCAGCTCGAAAGACCCCTCAATCGCATCGAGGAGCTCAGGGAGTTGCGCCAGGTGTTGCCTGCCGGCCAGGAAGATGAAGAGGACCCGGGCGACGAAAATCAGGTATGAAACCGGGGATCTCCTTGGTTTTATGCCTTAAACCTTGTGCCTTTGGCATATTCCCGCCGGAAAGGAATGCACTGGCCCTCCCGTATTCGATCAATGCTCCTAAGGGAGTGGAGGACATAAGGACACTGGTCAGGGCCACAGCAATCTTTTTTCAGACACGAAGGCTGTGTCACTCTGGCGTTGACCTGAGTTGCTCAGCAAGGCGTCCGGGGGACCTTTTGTATTTCCTGAGAAGCCCTTTCCTGTTCAGTGGAATTCCCGCAGACGCGCCGGCCGCCTACTTCATTGGTACGCGACCTCCAAGCAAAGATGCGTTTTCGTGTCCTGAAAAAAGATCCCCGTGCCCCAATTCTGATGGAATCGTAAAAAGTCCCTCCCTGGACTTATTACTGACGGAAACTGAAAAGTGCGATTTTCGATTTCCACTTATCTTTTGCAACCCGTCGCATCCCTCAAGGGAGGGGCAGTGGAATCGTTTCCGAAAGGGAATATCCGGAATGCCGGAGTTTCTTAGGAGCAGAGATCAGGTTGTTAGTGCACCGGACAGGCGCATCGGACCATTTCCGATTGGACTGTAATGGAAAGTAGCTTGGCTGGGGACCCCACGCAGAATATTTGCGCCGTGATAGAAGCGCAGGAGAAATATATTCCCGCCGGAAAGGAATGCACTGGCCCTCCCGTATTCGATCAATACTCCTAATTCCAATTCGCATTCAAGCGCTACCGGCGTTGGCTGCGTCGTAGGCTCCTCGACGTACTGTTGCCGTACGCCTCCGTCACCCAGTCCTTGCCGCCTTGGTATCATCTTGAATGCAAAATGGAATAAGTTCAAGGACAGAGGATTCGTTTCGGAAAAGAAAAAATGTCGCTAAGTTTTGGAAAAAAAGGCCACAATTTCTTCCGTCAACGCATCAATGGTGTACTCTGACGGCATGAGATCCACTGAAAATCCATAGCCTTCAGCCGTTTTTGCCGTAATGGGACCTATGCAGGCGGAAGCCACGGAGGCCATCTTCTCTCTCAAGGTCTCCTTCCATGACCCGAACATCTCCACAAAATTGGTCACGGTCGATGAACTGGTGAAAGTGACCATATGGACCTCTTTCCTATCCAGCATCCCCTTCACAAACTCGACGTCATCATCCGGTCGCACGGTCTGATAGGCGGGCACCACCTCCACCTCCGCACCCATTTTTCGAAGCTCCAACGGCAGGATCTCCCTGGCCTTTACCGCCCTGGGGATGAGAATTTTTTTGCCCTTGATGCCGATCCCGCCGAGCCCTTCCACAATGGCCTCGGCCCGGTATTCCTCGGGCACCAGGTCAGGCCTGATCCCCATTTCCATCCAGGCCCCGGCCGTCCCGGGACCGATGGCGCCGATCTTCACCCCCTTCAGATCTCTCACATCCCCGCCCAGGGTATGGAGACGCTGAAGAAAATACTTCACCCCGTTGACTGAGGTAAAAAGCAACCAATCATATTGTGAAAGCTGCTCAATGGCCGAATCCATGGGTTCAAAGCTCTCGGGCGGCCTCACCTCGATCGTGGGGAATTGAATACACTCTGCGCCCAGTTGAGA
>Ga0307417_10001027_pt1 | contig 11504 bp, 11 predicted proteins | sample SalMarWE160210MG_2_FD_202514 | JGI IMG/M metagenome (GOLD analysis project Ga0307417, IMG submission 202514) | Salt marsh sediment microbial communities from the Plum Island Ecosystem LTER, Massachusetts, United States - WE1602-10 | ecosystem: Environmental > Aquatic > Marine > Intertidal zone...
ACTCGCCGACCTCTGAAGTGGGCAAGACGACTAAGTCCTCACCGTTCGGATCTCTCGACTACCCGTTCAACCCGGTGTCGCTGGCCCTCGGCGCCGAGGCCACCTTCGTTGCCCGTACGCTCGACATGGACCGCAACCACACCCAGGAGATACTGGAGAAGGCCTATGAGCACGAGGGCTCGGCCTTCATCGAGGTGTACCAGAACTGCAACGTCTTCAACGACAAGGCATTCATCGAGCTGACCGGCAAGGAAGAGCGTCTGCACAACCGCATCGACCTGGTGCACGGCAAGCCGATCGTGTTCGACGGCGGGGCAAAGGCAGTGGTCCTCCACGGTGGCGTCGCCGAGGTGGTCGACTCGTCCTCGGTCGATCCCAAGGCAATCCTCGTCCACGACGAGACGAGGCCAGATCCCTCGATTGCGTTCGCACTGAGCCGACTCTCCCACGGCCCTCATGGCCCGACTCCCATCGGCATCTTCCGCGACGTGAAGCGCGACGCCTACGACACCGCTCTCAACGCCCAGGTCGAGGCGGCGCGAGAGAAGTTGGGTGAGGGAGACATCAACGCCCTGATCCGCTCACACGGGACCTGGACGGTCGGCGCCGGCTCACCGAATGGGAGCTCGGCCGGCTAACCAGGAGAACGGCCGCAGAGCCCTACAACCCGAGTGCCTCGCGCAGGGCTGCAGCCTGGTCGCGCACCGACTGGGGGCCGCCCGAGCCCGGCGTGACACGCATCCCCAACGACTTGACGGGGTCCAAGCGGTCGAGGTCATCCGGTTCGAACCGCTCGTCGACGGCTGCCAGGTCGTCGGCGGTGGCTCCGCCCAAAGACCGACCGTCGACCTCGAGAACCTTGACGAGACGCCCCACCACCTCGTGTGCCTCCCGGAAGGGCACTCCCCGGCCAACCAGAGCCTCCGCCAGGTCGAGCGCCGTGGTCTCGGAGCCGGGGACGGGAGGATGAAAGCCGACTCCGGAGAGAAGAGCCACCATCGCCTCGGTGGCGCCGGCCAAAGTGTCGTCAGCATGGAAGACAATGCGTTTGTCCTCCTGGAGATCCCGGTTGTAGGCGAGAGGCAGGGCCTTCTGCAGAGTCAGGATCGCCGTTGCGTCCCCGATCACCGTCGCCGCCCGACCCCTGACCAGCTCGGCGATGTCGGGGTTCCGCTTCTGGGGCAGGGCCGACGAGCCGGTGCTGACCCCGTCGCCGAGGGTCAGCCAGCCGAACTCACTGCTGGCCCACAGCACCAGATCCTCGGCCAGACGTGAGAGGTCGGTCATCGCCTGGGCACAACAGAAGACGTACTCGGACACGAAGTCACGGGATCCGACGGCATCGAGAGAATTCGGCATAACCCCCCGGAAGCCGAGTCTCTCTGCGACGAGAGACGGGTCGAGGGGAAGACTCGAGCCGGCCGAGGCCCCCGCTCCCAGGGGCGAGAGGTCGAGACGGGTGGCACAGTCCCAGAAACGGAGGACGTCGCGGTGGAGGGCCCAGGCATGGGCCAGGAGATGGTGGCCCAGCGTGGTGATCTGCGCTCGTTGGAGATGGGTGTAAGTGGGAATGGGCGTCTCTGCGTTGCCCTCGGCGAGTTCGACGAGGAGCGCTATCAGGTCACCGAGCTGGACAGCCCTGGCGTCCCCCGTCTCCCGGAGGAAGAGCCTCATGTCCAGTGCCACCTGGTCGTTGCGCGACCGGCCGGTGTGCAGCTTTCCGGCGACGTCCCCCACCAGCTCTCCGAGCCTGCGCTCCACGGCGGTGTGGACGTCCTCGTCGGTCTCGGCGAACTCGAACTCGCTCACCGCGGCCAGTATCGAGCCCAGACCGTCAGAGAGAGCCATCGCCTCGTCCTCGGAGATGATCCCGGTCGCGCCGAGCATGGCAACGTGTGCGAGCGACCCCTTGATGTCCACTTCGAGGAGGCGCCGATCCGATGTGTCGCCGGTGAACCGGCTGGTCACGTCGGACATGCCCTCGCCGAATCGGCCTCCCCAGAGGGTCACGATCCGTCGCCGTATCCCCGTATGCGGAGGGCGTTCAGATTGATGAAGCCCTCGGCATCGGCCTGGTCGTACACCTCGTCGGCCTCGAAGGTGGCCACTTCCTCGTCGTAGATGCTGTTCGGGGAGCGTCTCCCGGTGAGACGCATCGAGCCTTTGTAGAGCACCAGCCGCGCCTCACCGGTGACGTCGGCCTGGATGCGATCCATCGTCCGCTGCAACATCACCCGCTCCGGGGAGAACCAGAACCCGTTGTACACCATCCGGGCGTAGTCCTGGGCGAGGCGGTCCCTGAGATGGAGCACCTCGCGATCGAGCACGATCGACTCGATTCCTCGTCTGGCGGCGTGGAGCACCGTGCCACCGGGTGTCTCGTAGACCCCACGGCTCTTGATGCCGACAAAGCGATTCTCCACGATGTCGATGCGCCCGACCGCGTGCTCACCGGCGATCTGGTTGAGCCTGGTCAGTAGGGCCACGGGCTCGAGCGGCTCTCCGTTCACTGATACCGGGTTGCCCGCCTCCAGACCGACCACGAGCTCGACGCCGGTGTCGGGGGCGTGTTCGGGGTCGTTGGTCATGCGGAAGATCCCCTTCGGCGGAGGGCTCCACGGATCCTCCAGGACACCCCCCTCGTACGACGTGTGCATGAGGTTCGCATCGACCGAGTACGGCTCCTCCTTGGTGGCCGGGACCGGGATCCCCCTCTCACGTGCATACTCGACCAGGTCGGCGCGGCCCTTCAGATCCCATTCCCGCCAGGGCGCGATCGTTCGCAGTTCCGGCGCCAACGCCGCAGTGGAGAGCTCGAAGCGAACCTGATCGTTCCCCTTGCCGGTTGCGCCGTGGGCGATGGCGTCGGCACCATGCGCACGCGCCGTCTTCACCAGGCCCCTCGTGATGATGGGCCGGGCCAATGACGTGCCGAGCAGGTATTCGGTCTCGTACACCGCAGCCGCTCTGATCGCCGGGAACACCGCTTCGGTGACGAACTCGTGGCGAAGATCCTCCACGACGGCGTCCACCGCACCCGTTTCCAGGGCTTTGACCCTGGCCTCCTCGACCTCCTCACCCTGCCCGACGTCGGCGGTGTAGGTGACCACTTCGGCGTCGTGCTCCTCTCGCAGCCAGGCGAGGATCACCGATGTGTCCAGACCGCCCGAATATGCCAGCACCACTCTCATCGGCACGACGATGGCCGATAGCCGACGGGTTGTAAAGACGATCGGGCTTCAGGGACAGGCGGTGACGGGCATGGTGATGCTCGCGCCACCCGCGTTGCCCCACTCGTCGAAGGCCACCACCCGCACCGTCGCCGACTGGGCGGCTGTGAACGGGCCGATCACCCCTTCGAACATGTCGTTGCCCACCGAGATCATCGGGGTCTCCTGAGAGGTCGCCCCGTCCGGGCTCCAGCGGACGACGACGGATTCGATGTCAGACGTGTCCCGAATGCGGGCAGACACCGTCGACTGGGTCGGTGAACAGCTACCACCACTCACCTTCAGCTCTGCAGGGCTGGCGCTCGGGTTGTGAATGATCGGGTTGTCGTCGTAGGAGCCGGTGACCGCCACCTCGGCCCGAGAGTCTCCCCACTGGATGGTGATGGTCTCCGACAACTCACCCTCGGCTATCAGGGTCCGGTCGAGGCTCGCCCGCAAGGTCACGGTCTCCCCGGGTGGCAAGGACCCGGTGGAGGCCGAGAACGCGATTGCCTCCGAGCTGGAGACGGCCGTCCAGTCGGCGGCCTCCCCGCCGGTGTTGGTCATGTCGAACTCGGCCGCTATCGCCTCGGCCCCGAAGTCAACGGTATCGGTGGAGAGCTCGACGTTCGCCGGGGCCAGGGCTTCCACGGTGGTGCCCGGGGCGTCACCGGCCGGAGTCGTAGTGGGCGTGACGGCGAGCGAATCGGGGGCGGTGCTCGGCGGGGCCGAGAGGGCAGGAGCGGTCGTCGGTGTGGCCGCATGCGTTGTCGGCTCGACCTGGCCGGCTATCAGGATCCCGAGCAGGCCGACGACCAGGCTCACCGCGGCGAAGATGGCCGGCATGCGCCATTCCGTCAGATCCTGGCCGAAGACGACCAAGCTCGGGCCTGGGGCGGCTTGGTCGGTCTCGCCTGTCTCGGGTTCCTGGTATCGAGTGTGGGCCATCACCTGTATGTCGGATAGGTGCGGGTGCGGGTTGAATGCTTACATCCCGCCACCCGAATTACCCACATTTCGGCCGAGAAAACCGCTTTGGGCCGGGACTGCGTCATCACGGCCCCAAAACGGGTGGCATGCGCGAGTATGGGATCGCCATGACCATCCGCTGGCGTGACGAGGATCCTGGGCTTCCCATCACTTTCGATCAGTGCTCGAACGGCGAGTACGAGCCCGAGCCACTGACCCCGCAACGTGTGGCGGCGGAGCGGGTGGCCCGTCAGCAAATCGACGACGCGATCCGACGCACCGGTTTGAGCCGCCGGGACTTTCTCCGCTCGGCGAGCGCACTCGCCATCTGCCTCGCCTCGATCGATGGCGCCGTGTCGGCGGCGAGGGGCCTCTACCCCGGTCTGTTCTATCCCTTCGACCCGGTATCGCGGCTCGACAACGACGCGGCGAAGGCGGTCATCGGGCCGACCCAGTTCGTGTTCGACGTGCAGGGACATCTACTCGAGTACGACCTCGATCCCTCGACTCGCGGCGACTGGTTCTGGGGAAGCCAATTCCCCCAGGCCCGGTGTCGGGAGGAGGACGATCCCCGGGCCTGTTTCTCCACCAACCACTTCCTGGAGGAGCTGTTCATCCGGTCCGACACGACGATGACGGCGCTGTCGGGCCTTCCCATCAACCCCGAGGGCAGCCCCCTCTCCAATGAGGTCATGGAGGAAACGCGTACGTTGGTCGAGGCCCTCTCCGGAGACGAGCGGCTCGTGGTCAACGCCCTGGCGCTCCCCCAGACCGCCCCAATCGGCTCCGTGCTCGAGGAGATGACCAAGACGGTCGAGGAGAACAATGTCTCCGGCTGGAAGACCTTCACCCACTTCCCGTCCGACATCCACTGGTGGCTCGACGATCACGACCCCGAGTTCGCCCCGGTGGGAAATGCCTTCCTGGAGCACCTGGTGACGATCGGGACACCGATCCTCTTCGTCCACAAAGGACTTTCCGACGAGAGCCGCTACGGATCGCCGGTGGACATAGGGCCTGCGGCGGCGGCGCACCGCGACGTCTCGTTCGTCGTCTATCACTCGGGTTTTGAAGTCGCCCGCCGGGAGGGCCCGTACAGGGCGGCGACGGCCAACACGGGCGTCAATCGGCTGATCACTTCGCTTCGTGACGCACGGATAGGCCCGGGTGAGAACGTCTACGCCGAATTGGGGTCGACCTGGTGGCATCTCCTGCGGCGTCCCGACGAAGCGGCCCACGTGATCGGCAAGCTCCTCCTGGCCTTTGGCGAAGACAACATCCTCTGGGGAACGGACTCCATCTTCTACGGGTCACCTCAGGGCCAGATCGAGGCGTTCCGCTCGTTCCAGATCCCCGAGCAGATGCAGCTCCAGTACGGGTATCCCGCCCTCACCAGGGGTGCCAAGGCCAAGATCCTGGGTTGGAATGCCGCCAACCTCTATGGCATAGAGCCGATAACCGAGCCGGTGGGCTTCACCAGAGACGACCTGGAAGTGGCCAGGACCGAACATCCGGTGCCCACCACGACCTGGGGACCGCGCACGGTCGCCGAGGTTCGCGAGTTGCGCGCCCATCATCAGGGCTGGCCCTGAGCCGACAAGTCGAGCGGAAGGGGCTTCTCCGTGCCAATGCGACCTCTGAGCTCGAGACAAGTCTGATATCCCGCCTCGGTGGCCAGGGCGACGGCCCGGTCCAGCCCACGGCCGACGTCGGCCGGCCGGTGGGCGTCGGAGGCCAGCGTTATCGCGACCCCGGCTTCGAAGAAGCCACGTAGGAGAGCAGGGCTCGGGTAGGCCTCCCCTGCCAGGCCATACATGCCGGATGTGTTGATCTCCACCGCGGTGCCCGACCGAGCGGCGGCGCCCACCAAAGGCTCGTAGAGATAGGACGGCGATGTCTCGAGACGATGGCCGAACACCTTGATCGAGTCTGCGTGCGCCAGGACGTCGACGGTCCCCGAGCCGGCCAGCTCGGTCTCGATGGCGAAGTAGTCCTCATATGCCTGGCGAACCCCGCGCCGCATGTACTCGTGAACACTCTCGGGATGATCGAGCGACCATCCTCCGATCCAGTGCACCGCCCCGATCAGCAGATCCCACGGATACGGCTCCAGAAGGTCGAGGATTGCATCGATGGTCTCCGGGAAGAAGTCGACCTCGAGTCCGAGCAGCACCGGGAGCCCTTGTTCCTTTGCGGCCACGACAGCCTGCACATAGCTCTCCAGCGAAAGCGTTCGGTCTTCGGTCACGAATCGCTCCGTCAGTGAGGCGAGATCGGCTTTCGGCTCGCCGGCCCAGAACCGGCCCAGCACATTCTCCGACTCCACACATCGGTAGAGATGCTCGGTGAAGCACAACTCGGTGATCCCTCGTTGCGCCCCCGCCTCCACGTACGACTCGATCAAACCGGGCGGGTACACCCCCGGCTCCGGCCCATCCCCCGTGTACGGGCCATGGGGATGGAGATGCAGGTGATAGTCGCCCAACTCGCTACTCGAGCGCCGAAATGGCGAAGTCGGAGACCTCCGAGACGAGAGAGTCGCGGTCCAGCGCTCCCCTCGGGTCGTACCAGCGCTCGATGGCGTTCAGCACGGAGAGGATGAATATCGAAGCCGTCTTGGGGTCGACGTCCTCACCGAACGAGCCGTCGTCGATTCCCTCGCTCAGGACACGGCGGAACGCATCCTCGTAGTGGTCCCGCGCCCCGATGATCCGGGAGCGATAGCCGGCATCGAGCACACGGGCCTCGTTGAGGAAGGTCCGCGCCACGTCGATGTTGTCGAGTAGCACGTCCACATGCCCCGCTATCAGGGCTCGAAGACGGTCCCGGGCGGAGCCCTCGACGGTCAGCGCCACCTCAGCCGACTTCTCGAAGAGGTGGGCCCCCTCTTCCACCACCTCGACCAGGAGATCCTGCTTGGACGACACATGAGAGTAGAGAGAGGAACCGAGCAACCCCAGCTCGCTGCCCAGATCGCGCATGGAGGTGCCGTGATAGCCACGTTCGGCGAAGAGCCGCCCCGCCGCCCTGACGACGTCTTCCTTCGTGTTGCGCGCCGTCACGTCAACGATGGTCGTAGCGGACTACGACCCTGTCCGTGGTTGGATGCGCCTGGCAGGTGAGGACGTAGCCGGCCTCGACCTCCGAGTCGATCAAGGCGTAGTTCTTGTCCATGTGAACCTCTCCCTCCTCGATCCGCCCCTTGCATGTCGCGCACATGCCTCCTTTGCACGAGAACGGCAGCTCCGAGCGGACTCTGAGCGCGGCGTCGAGGATGGACGTCTCCGGTGTCATCCTGGTGTCGACCGCCCGGCCGTCGAGGATGACGGTCAGATCGACCGTGCCCTCGCCGGGCGGAGGCTCGGGTGGGAGCGCCGAGGGGTCGAGGGGGCCGGCGAAGAACAGCTCGTCGTGTATGCGATGGTCACCCACTCCGAGCTCGCCCAAGGTCAGGCGCGCCATCTCCACCATGTCGTAGGGACCGCACAGGTACCAGCCGTCGACCTCTCTGGCCCCGAGGAGGCGGTCGTGAACAGTCCGTATCTTCTCTGCGTCGATCCGGCCCGAGAGCAGCGGGACATCGGAGCCCTCCCTGCTCAGGATGTGGAACATCTGGAACCGGGGGTGGTATCGGTCTTTGAGGCCCTCCAGCTCGTCGAGGAACATCACCGAGTTGGCCGTCCGGTTCCCGTAGAGGAGTGTCCAGGCCGCCGATGGCTCCTGCTCCAGAGATGTCGAGATCAACGAGAGGACCGGGGTGATTCCGGAGCCGGCGACGATGGCTACCGCCCGGCGTGCCCGAGATGGATCGATGTCGATCGTGAACTCCCCGACCGGCGCCATCACCTCCAGCGTCTCCCCAGCCTCCAGCTCGGTGGTGGCAAACGTGCTGAAGACGCCGCCCGGGAGCCGCTTGACCCCGACCCTCAGCTTTCCATCCCCCGCCGGGGCACAGATGGAATAGGACCGTCTCACGTCCTCACCTTCTATGACACGGCGGACGGTCACGTGCTGACCCGGCAGGAAGGAGAAAGCCGATGCAAGCTCCGGTGGCACATCGAAGGTGACCGCGACCGAGTCGGCGGTGAGCGGCGCCACCTCGGTGACCCGCAACTCGTGAAACTCGACCTCGCTCAACGGAGCTCCTTGAAGTAATCGAACGGCTCGCCACAAGAAGAGCAGACCATCAACGCCTTGCATGCCGTCGAGCCGAACCGGGCGATCATCCTGGGGCCGGGCTCCTGACAGCGCGGGCACAGGACTTCCTCGACGGCGGTCGGCGGGGCGATGCCGAACTCCTCGAGCTTCTGCCGGGCGCGGTCGTTCATCCATTCGGTCGACCAGGCCGGGTTGTGCACCACCACGATCTCGTGATCGGTGAATCCCTCCTTGACCAGGGCTGCGGAGATGTCGTCCTCGATCTGGCGCATGGCAGGGCAGCCCGAGTAGGTGGGCGTGATCCTCACGATCACCCGATCGCCCTCCGTCTCGACGCCCCTGAGGACACCGAGGTCTTCGATGGTGAGCACGGGTATCTCGGGGTCGACCACGGAGGCGACGACGGCGCGGGCGTCGACCGTGACGCTCACCATTCCATCCCCGGGTAGCTGCGCTGCATCCATTGCATCTCGGCGAGAAGCGAGCCGAGGTGCTCGGTGTGGAAGCCACTGCGACCTCCACTGCGCTGGTAGGGATCGGTCGGCATCGTCAGCGTTGCCTCCTCCAGGACGCCGGTGACCGTTTGGGCCCAAGATTCGCGGTATCCGGCGGTGGCACCCTCGAACATCTCAGAGGTGAAACGCCACAGATGCTCGACGCCGGTCTGTGCCCTCCGATGTGACTCTTCGGTGCCGTCACCGAGCCGGATCATCCACCCCGAGGAGAACCTGAAGTGGTACCGAGCCTCCTTCAGCGCCTTGGCCGCGATCCCGGCCAGCCTGACGTCGTCCGAATGGCTCAAATCGTCCCACAGCAGCAGCTGATAGGCATCGAGGAAGAGCTGGCGGGCCATCGTGTGGGCGAAGTCGCCGTTGGGCTGCTCGACGAGGAGGAGGTTGGTGAACTCGCGCTCGTTGCGGAACATCGCCAGGTCGTCCTCGTCGCGGCCCCTGGCCTCGACCTCGCCTGCATAGGTGTAGAGGGCACGCGCCACACCGAGATGGTCGAGCGCCGTGTTCCCCAAGGCGATGTCCAGCTCCAGCTCGGGCGCATTGGACACCCACTCGCCGAGGCGTTGAGACAGGACCATGTTGTCGTCCGCATGAGCGAGCAAGAACGTGAGCCGGTCACCCGGGTCCGGTGCCGGCGTCCCTTGCGGCGCCCCACTGACAACCCCCTCGGTCATTTCGAGGTACCAGGTACCTCGTACTGAGTACCAGGTACCGGCCGACGAAGTCGGCCGCTCACATCTGCCCCACTTCCTCGGGTATGTCGTACGTCGTGGCCAGGCGATATACCTTCTCGTTGGCCTCCACGTACTCGCTGGCCGCCTCCGGCTCGAAAGCCGAGATCTGGTCACTGGGCACGACCCAGACACTGACTCCCTCACCCCGCCGGGTGTAGACATCCCTGGCGTTCTCCAGAGCGGTCTCGGCGTCCGGGGCGTGGAGACTCCCGATATGGACGTGCGAGATTCCCCGCCGGGCCCTGACGAACACCTCCCACATCGGCCAGCCTTCGAGATCGGTCCCCGTCGTTTCCTCTATCTCTGCGCTCTCGCCGGGTGCGACCGGCACGTCATAGGTCATCGTCCCTCCTAGGCAGCCCTGAGGCCGGCTTTCTTCTCGGCGTGCGCCGTGGCCGCCTCGCGCACCCAGGCACCGTCCTCCCAGGCCCTCACCTTGTGCTCGACCCTGTCCCGGTTCATGGGGCCGTTCCCCTTCACCACCCGCCAGAACTCCTCCCAGTCGATCTCCCCGAAGTCGTAGTGGCCGCGGTCGGGGTTCCAGCGGAGGTCCGGGTCCGGCGGGACCAGGCCCAGATACTCGGCCTGGGGAACCGTCATGTCGACGAACTGCTGGCGCAAGTCGTCGTTGGACACCCGCTTGATCTTCCAGTTCATCGATTGCTCGGTGTGGAGAGAGTCGGAGTCGTGGGGACCGAACATCATCAGAGAGGGCCACCACCAGCGGGCGATCGCATCCTGAGCCATGGCCTTCTGCTCGGGCGACCCCTGGCACAACCTGATCAGCAACTCATATCCCTGCCGCTGATGGAACGACTCCTCCTTGCAGATGCGGACCATCCCCCTCGAATACGGCCCGTAGGAGCAGCGGGTGAGCATGACCTGGTTGGTGATGGCGGCTCCGTCGACCAGCCAGCCGATGGTGCCGATGTCGGCCCAGCTGAGCGTGGGGTAGTTGAAGATGGACGAATACTTGTGCTTGCCCATGTGGAGTAGCTCTTGCAGTTCGTCCCGCTTGACACCAAGTGTCTCGGCGGCCGAGTAGAGATAGAGACCGTGACCCGCCTCGTCCTGGACCTTGGCCATGAGGATCGCCTTGCGGTGCAGTGTCGGGGCCCTGCCGATCCAATTGCCCTCGGGTTGCATCCCGATGACCTCGGAGTGGGCGTGCTGGGCGATCTGGCGTACCAGCGTCTTGCGGTAGCCCTCTGGCATCCAGTCGGTGGGCTCGATCTTCTCCTCGGCGTCGATCAACGCCTGAAACCTCTCCTCCGGTGTCATCTAGAGCCCTTCTGTGTCGATTGCAGCGTCATAGGTGGAAGTAATCGATATAGAACGTAACAAACGAACGTTCGTTTGTCTACAAGGGTCGCTGAGGTCGACGGGATCTCCCTGATTGGCGTGACGCCCCCGGAATCCAAGATCGAGGACGAGGTGCGCAACGCCGCGTACCGGATCATCGAGCGCAAGGGCTCCACCGGGGGTAGTGGGTGTGACTGAGGAAGACCTCATCCCGGGCACCGACATCGCCGGGGCGGCGGCGTTCCTCGACTACGCAGCCGACGCCGACGTCAGCCTGTTCGTCTGACCCTCAGGACCCCGAAATCACGATCAGCCCGCCCGATAGGACGCCAGCTTCCTCATCAGCTCGTCGAAGTCGCCCAGCGTCAGCGACTGCGGTCCGTCGCTGAGGGCCTCCTCGGGGTTGGGGTGGACTTCCACCATCAGCCCATGTGCGCCTATCGCCGCCCCGGCGATTGACAGCGGGGCCACCAGCCCACGGTCCCCCGCGGCGTGTGACGGGTCGATGATGACCGGCAGATGGGTGCGCCGGCGCAGCACGGGAACTGCGGTGACGTCCAGCGTGTTCCGCGAGGACGTCTCGAAGGTCCGGATGCCCCGCTCACACAGGATGACCCTTT
>Ga0307417_10001028_pt1 | contig 11498 bp, 9 predicted proteins | sample SalMarWE160210MG_2_FD_202514 | JGI IMG/M metagenome (GOLD analysis project Ga0307417, IMG submission 202514) | Salt marsh sediment microbial communities from the Plum Island Ecosystem LTER, Massachusetts, United States - WE1602-10 | ecosystem: Environmental > Aquatic > Marine > Intertidal zone >...
GCCGGCGGCACCCAGCGCGTCGCGCGCATGCTGGCGCCGGCCGACGCGCTGCAATTCCTGCTCAAGGGCCAGGACCTGCGCGTCGACCGCGCCAAGGCCATGAAGCTCGTCGACACCGTCGTGCCACAGGCCGATCTCATCAAGACCGCGAAAGACTGGGTCAAGGCCGGCGGCAAGGCGGTGGCGCCGTGGGACGAGAAGGGTTTCCGACTGCCGGGCGGCCCGGTCTATTCGAAAGCCGGCATGATGACCTTCCCGGCCGCCAACGCCATCTACCGGCGCGAAACTTATGACAACTACCCGGGCGCGCGCGCCATCCTGCAGGTGGTCTATGAAGGCCTGCAAGTGCCGATGGACGTGGCTTTGCGCATCGAGTCGCGCTGGTTCGCCAAGATCGTGCGCACGCCGGAAGCGGCCGCCATGATCCGCACCCTGTTTGTCTCCATGCAGGAACTCAACAAGGGCGCGCGCCGGCCGGCCGGTGTGCCGCCGACCAGCTTGAAGAAAATTGGCGTGGTCGGCGCCGGCTTTATGGGCGCCGGCATCGCGCAGGTGAGCGCAGCTGCCGGACTGCAAGTGATGCTGATCGATCGCGATCAGGAAACAGCCGACAAGGGCAAGGCGGCGCTGCACAAGGCGCTATCCGACCGCGTCATGAAAGGCCGCATGAAGGGCGCCGAGCGCGACTCATTACTGGAGAAGATCACGGCGAGCGCCGACTACGGTGCCTTGAAGGATTGCGATCTGGTGATCGAAGCGGTGTTCGAGGACCGCAAGGTCAAGGCCGAGGTCATCGCGAAAATTCAGACCGCGATTGGCGCCAACGCAATCTTGGCCTCCAACACTTCGACCCTGCCGATCACTTCGCTCGCCGCCGAGTTCAAGGATTCGGCGCGCTTCATCGGCATTCATTTCTTCTCGCCGGTCGCGCTCATGATGCTCACCGAGATCATCCTCGGCAAAGAGACCGGCGACAAGGCGCTCGCCACCGCGCTCGATTTTGTGCGCGCCATCCGCAAGACGCCGATCGTGGTCAATGACAGCCGCGGCTTCTACGCCAACCGCTGCGTGCTGAACTATGTCCAGGAAGGGCATCTGATGTTGGCCGAAGGCATTCCGCTGGCGATGATCGAGAACGTCGCGCGCATGGCCGGCATGCCGCTTGGCCCGCTCGCGCTCAATGACGAGGTCGCCATCGATCTCGGCCTGCGCATCCTCAAGGCGACCGAGGCCGATCTCGGCGAAAAGGCGATCAACCAGGCGCAGAAGATGCTGCTGGTCGCCATGGTAGAAAAGCACGGCCGCTTCGGCCGCAAGAACGGCAAGGGCTTCTACGATTACCCGCAGGGTCAGCCCAAGCGCCTGTGGCCCGGGCTCGCCGACCTGCAGGACATGAAACTAACGCCGGCCGAGATCGACGCCCTCGACATTGACGAGCTTAAGCAGCGCATCCTGGTGACCCAGGCGCTGGAAGCTGCGCGCACCTTCGAGGAGAAGGTCATCACCGACGTGCGCGAGGCCGACGTCGGCTCCGTGCTCGGCTTCGGCTTCGCGCCGTTCTCCGGTGGTACATTGTCCTATATCGACATGATGGGCAGCAAAGCCTTCGTCGATCTGTGCCGCCGGCTGGAAAATAAATACGGCGCGCGCTTTGCGCCCAACAAGCTGCTCGTCGATATGGCGTCGAGCAACGACACCTTCTATCACCGCTTCGCCCCGCCGAAGCGAAAAGAAGCGGCGTAAACACTAGCGATCGCTATGCTATGTTCCGGTCACCCCCGCGAAAGCGGGGGTCCAGGGCAACAAAGCATGGCCTTCTTTGTCTACATTCTCGCCAACAAGCGGAATGGCACAATCTACATCGGAATGACCGATGATCTGGTAAAGCGTGTCTGGCAACACCGCAATGAAGTTATTCCTGGTTTCTCGAAACGATATGGCGTCAAGACTCTCGTTTGGCACGAGACGCATGAGTCGAGAGAGTCAGCTTTTGCCCGGGGGCGCCAGCTCAAGAAATGGAACCGAAAATGGAAGCTGGAATTGATTGAAGGGGCAAATCCTAGCTGGCGCGATCTGGCGGACGAATTGACTCCATGAAATAAGAACTGGATTCCCGCTTGCGCGGGAATGAGCGGAGTGTGCCGAATGGCTGACCGAAGGCGCTCTTTGTTCCGCTGGCGCGAGATCCCCGGCAGCGTTTGGGCGCTCGGGCTGGTCTCGCTGTTCATGGATTCCTCGTCCGAGCTGATCCATGCGCTGCTGCCGCTTTATCTGGTCGGCGCGCTCGGCGCCTCTACCCTCGACGTCGGCATCATCGAAGGCGTCGCCGAAGCCACCGCCGCCTTCACCAAGGTGTTCTCAGGCGCGTTGAGCGACTATCTGGGCGAGCGCAAATGGCTCGCCGCGGTCGGCTACGGCCTGGCCGCGCTCTCCAAGCCGATCTTTCCGCTCGCCCCCAACATCGCTTGGGTGGCGGGCGCGCGCTTCATCGACCGCGTCGGCAAGGGCATCCGCGGCGCGCCGCGCGATGCGCTGATCGCCGATCTGACGCCGGACGATCTGCGCGGCACCGCCTACGGCCTGCGCCAGTCCCTCGACACCGTCGGCGCCGTGCTCGGGCCCGCGCTGGCGATCGTGTTCATGGCCCTTCTCGCCGATAATTTCACCCACGTGTTCTGGATCGCCGTGATTCCGGCCGTCATTTCGGTCGCTATCATTGTGTTCTTCGTGCGCGAGCCCAAGCGCCCGCCGCGCGCACGTGCGCTGCGCTCGCCGCTGTCGCGCGCCGAGCTCGCGCGGCTCGACATGGGCTACTGGATCGTGGTCGGCGTCGCCGCCATCTTCACGCTCGCCCGCTTCAGCGAAGCCTTCCTATTGCTGCGTGCCAAGTCGGTCGGCGTGCCGCTGGTGCTGGTGCCGATGGTGATGGTGGTGATGAACGTGGTCTACGCGCTGTCGGCCTGGCCGGCCGGCTCGCTATCGGATCGAATTGGCCGCTATCGCCTGCTGGTCGCCGGCTTCGCGCTCTTGATCGTGGCCGACCTCATCCTAGCCTTCGGCGGCGGCGTCGCCGCGGTGATGATCGGCGTGGCGGTCTGGGGTCTGCACATGGGCCTGACGCAGGGTTTGTTGTCGGCGCTGGTCGCCGACACCGCGCCGGCGACTTTACGCGGCACCGCCTTCGGCGTGTTCAATCTGGTGAGCGGGCTCGCCATGTTGCTGGCCAGCGTCATCGCCGGCGGCTTGTGGGACGTCATCGGCCCGGAAGGCACCTTCCTCGCCGGCGCCGTGTTCACCGCCGTCGCGCTCGCGGTGCTGCCGTTTGCGCATCGGCGCAGGCTCGCGGCGAAAACAGGATGAGTGAGAGCGGGGTAAACCCATCCTCCGTTCGTCCCCGCGGAAGCGGGGACCCAGGCTTTGCTACGGTGCAAGGCCTTCGCTCAAATCGCGCCAATGAGGGTTACCTTGCTCGATAAGCTCGAGCTTCCAAGCGCGATTCCATTTTTTCATTCGGCGCTCTCGGATAAGGGCGGACTCTCTCGTTTCGTGCATCTCATACCAGACGAGATGCTTGACGCCGTAGTCGCGCGTGAAGCCTGCGCCAATGCCATGGCGATGCTGCCAGGCGCGCTTCGGCAAATCGTCTGTCATGCCGATGTACAGCGTGCCGTTGCGTTTGCTTGCGACGATGTAAACAAAGAATGCCATCGTCGTTTACCCTGGGTCCCCGCTTTCGCGGGGACGAACGGAAACAGTTGCGGCACCACCCTATTAAACCACCACCGTCAGTCGCTTCGCCGCGCGCGTCACGCCCGTGTAGAGCCAGCGCTCGCGGCTGTCGGGAAACGCAAAGCTCTCGTCGAACAGCACCACGTCGTCCCATTGCGAGCCTTGCGCCTTGTGCACGGTGAGTACGTAGCCGTAATCGAACTCGTCGTACGGCTTGCGCCGCGCCCAATCGATCTTCTCGATGCCGCCGGTGAAGCATTCCGGCCGCACCGAGACTTTCACGCCGCGCGCGCCGGTTTCGTCGTCGGGCAACAGCCGCATGGTCATGATGCCGGCCTTGGTGCCGCCTTTGCGCGCGCCGCGCTCCTTCACGCTCCAAAGCCCGCCGTTGAACAGGCCCTTCTTGCGGTTGTTGCGCAGGCACACAAGTTTGTCGCCGGCCGCCGGCATCACGTCGTCGAAGCCGCGCCGCTCGCGCATCCTGATGTTGTAGGCGCGCCGCGTGGCATTGCGGCCGACCAGCACCTGGTCGGCCTCGAGCACGCGTTCCGGATCGAGATCGTCGCGCCGCACCACTTCCGTCTCGCCGTAGCGGCCGGGCTCGAGATAATCGCCGGCGCGGATATCCATCGACAGGCGGATGATCGGATCGCCCTCGGCCTGCCGGTGCACTTCGGTCAACATGATGTCGGGCTCGGCCTCGGTGAAGAAGCCGCCGCCCTGGATCGGCGGCAGTTGCGCCGGGTCCCCCAGCACCAGCACCGGCACGCCGAACGACAACAGGTCGCGGCCGAGCTCGGCGTCCACCATCGAGCATTCGTCGATGATGATGAGCTCGGCCTTGGAGGCCGGTGCGTCGTCCCACAAATCGAAACTCGGAATCTCCTCGCCGCTTTCGCGCGCGCGGTAGATCAGGCCGTGGATGGTCGAGGCCCCGTGGCAGCCCTTGCCGCGCATCACGCTCGCCGCCTTGCCGGTGAAGGCGGCGAAATTCACCTCGCCGTCGACGTGCTCGGCCAGGTGCTTGGCGAGCGTGGTCTTGCCGGTGCCGGCATAGCCGAACAGCCGGAACACTTGCGGCGTGCCGTTTAAGCCGGGCTTTTCCTTCAGCCAGTGGGCGACGGCTTTGAGCGCCTGATCTTGGTGGGGCGAGAACTGCGGCATGGCCGAAAACCAATAAAGCATGCGGCCGGGCCGCAAAAGAACAAAATATGAACTATGGCGGGCCGCCCTGTATGGAATGTGTTCCTAGTTTTCGCGCGCAGCAGCCTTTTGAAGATTCGTTGGTGCTCGGCTGCGAGGCGGTCCCACTTTTTCCCTCTCCCCTTGTGGGAGAGGGTGGCGAGCGCGGAGCGCGAGCTGGGTGAGGGGTTGCGACCCTCGTGAGGCACCGCCCTCTCACCCGCCCTCGCTCGGCTTCGCCTCCGCATAGGCCAGCGCTTCGCGCTGGCCGTTCTTCTTTAAAAAAGCGCGAAAGCTACGCTTTCGCTATGCCCCCTCTCCCACAAGGGGAGAGGGAAAGAGCGCGCGCGGCCTGCCCATGCAACGATGGCAAATCCCCTCACATTGCCCTTTGATGCGCCCCATGTTTAAGGTCGCGGCCTTTTGCGCATGATCCCGAAAAGTGGAGACCGGTTTTCGGAAAAGATCATGCACCAACTAAAGATCGCCGGACGTCTGCATGGCCCGTGACCAGATCGACATGACCCCGATCGAGACGCGCGACGAACTCGTCGCCTGGCTCGAAGCGGGATGCACGCCGGCGGAGCAGTTCCGGGTCGGCACCGAGCACGAGAAATTCGCCTTCACGGTCGAGGATCACCGGCCGGTGCCCTATGCCGGCCGGCGCTCGATCCGCGCGCTGCTCGACGGCATGGCGCACCTGCTCGGCTGGGAGCCGATCATGGAGGGCGACAAGATCATCGGCCTGTTCGACGTCACCCACGGCGGCGCCATCTCGCTGGAGCCGGGCGGCCAGTTCGAGCTGTCCGGCGCGCCGGTCGAGACCGTGCACCAGACCGCGTCCGAATTGATGGCGCATCTGGCGCAATTGCGCGAGGTGGCGCGACCCTTGGGCATAGGCTTCCTCGGTCTCGGCATGACGCCGAACTGGCGCCGCCGCGACATGCCGATGATGCCGAAAGGCCGCTACAAGATCATGACCGCCTACATGCCGACGGTGGGCAAACTCGGCCTCGACATGATGTACCGCACCTGCACGGTGCAGGCGAACCTCGATTTCTCGTCGGAAGCCGACATGGTCAAGAAGCTGCGCGTGTCGCTGGCGCTGCAGCCGGTGGCGACCGCGCTGTTCGCCAATTCGCCGTTCACCGACGGCAAGCCCAACGGCTTTCTCTCGTTCCGCTCGCAGATCTGGCGCGACACCGATCCCGATCGTTCCGGTATGCTGCCCTGGGCGTTCGAGGATGGCATGGGCTTCGAGGCTTACGTCGATTACGTGCTCGACGTGCCGATGTATTTCATCAAGCGCGGCGACAGCTACATCGACGTGTCGGGCAAATCGTTCCGCGATTTCTTCGCCGGCAAGCTTAAGGAAATGCCGGGCGAGCGGCCGACCATTTCCGACTGGGCCAATCATTTAAGTACGATCTTTCCCGAGGTGCGGCTCAAGCGTTATCTCGAAATGCGCGGCGCCGACGGCGGCCCGTGGCGACGGCTGCCGTCGCTCACAGCCTACTGGGTCGGCCTGCTCTATGATGACGATGCGCTCGATGCCTGCTGGGATATGGTGAAGGGCTGGAGCGCCGAACAGCGCCAGCAACTGCGCGACGACGTGCCCAAGCTCGGCTTCCAGGCCCAGATCGGCAATCGCAACGTGCTGACGCTGGCGCAGGAGACGCTGCGTGTCGCGACGCGCGGGCTGCAGCGCCGCAAGCGGCTCGACCGCAACGGCCGCGACGAGACGCGCTACCTGCGCCCTTTGGAAGAGAGCATCGCGCGCGGCCTGACACCGGCGGAGGAACTGCTGGAGAAATACAACAGCGTGTGGAACGGCACCGTCGAGCCGCTCTACGAGGAATATGCGTATTGATTTTTGCTGTCGTCCCGGCCGAGCGAAACGAGGGCCGGGACCCATACTCCGCAGTTAATCGATAGGGCACAGCGTATGGTTCCCCGCCTTCGCGGGGGCGACAAAAACTAATTACTCCGCCGCCTGTGCTTCCGACAAGTTATCGAGCGAGGAGATGATATGTTCGGCCAGCGCATCCGCTAAGGCCGATGAGTCGTGCGCGTTGCGCACCAGCCCGACGCGGCAGGTCGTCAGTTCGGGAAATCCTTCCGCCGCTGTGAGCACGCGCATGCCGGGGCGAAGCCCTGATTCCGCCAACACCGACACCGCCAGTCCCGCCAGCACGGCGGCGGCCACGGCACCGGCATTCGAGCTCGAGTAGAGCACGCGGTAGGGCCGCTCGATCGATTCCAGCCGCTCGATCGCCGTGCGCCGCCAGGTGCAGCTCGGCCGCCCCAGCGCCAGCGGCAACGGCTCCTCGAGATGAATGGCGTGGCGGTTCGACGTCACCCACAACAGCCGCTCGCGCCGGAAGGTCTCCGAGGCGCGCTTGTTCTCGCAATTGGTGACGATGGCGAGATCGATCTCGTTGCCGTCGATGCGTTCGAGCAGGTCGACCGACGGCTCGCAGATTACGGTCAGCTCGACGCTCGGATAGGCGCGCGAGAACCGCGCCATGATCTCCGGCAGATAGCGGTCGGCATAATCGTCCGGCACGCCCAGGCGCACGCGACCCGACAGCGCAGCATCGGAAAACGCCGCCACCGTTTCCACGTTGAGCTTGACCAGCCGCCGCGCGTAATCGAGCAGGCGCGAGCCGTCCTCGGTCAGCTTGGAGGCGCGGCCGTCGCGCGCGAAGATCGGCCGCTCGATGCGCTCCTCCAGCCGCTTCATCTGCATCGACACCGCCGACTGGGTCTTGTTCACCACCTCGGCCGCCTTGGTAAAGCTGCCGGTCTCGGCGATGGCGATGAAGGTGCGCAACTGATCGATGTCGAGCAGGGTGGTCATGGGCCTAAGTCCTTGAAAAGCCGGTTGGGGGCCGGCGGGCCATATCACTGATCCTGATGGATCAGATTAAAAACATTCGTTTCACTAATCAATAGGGGTGGCGCTATATGCGCCTCCGAAACACGCCGGAGGATTCGGGTGGGGATTCCGGGTGGTTCCGGTGCTGGGGTTACGGCCATTTGGCGGCCATAACCCGCGAACTGCATGGAGACTGACATGAGCGAAAACATCCCCGTTCTGCCCATCGCCGGCGGCACTTTGGTGCGCGCCTTTCTGGCTGTGCTGGCCTTCGTGACCCGCTGGCTGAAGGCTTTCGCCCGCATCCGCCGCCACCGCCGGGAGGCGGCGGCCCTGGCCGGCCTCGACCACCGCATGCTGGCCGACATCGGCCTCAACCGCGCCGACCTGCGCGATGCCTTCTCGGAGCCGTTCTGGGAAGACCCGACCGTGCTGTTGTGCGAGCGGGCGGGCGGGCGCCGCCGCAACCGGCCGCCATCGCCTATCCGCGAGACGCCGACGGTACTGATGTCGGGGCCCGCCGCCTTGCAGCCCGCGCACCGCCGCGCACTGCCGATGCTCTGACCCATTCAACGCATAGCGGCCGATCCCTCTCGTCGGTCGCGCGATCCGACACCCGCGACCATCCCCTCTCGCGGCCGGATCCAGCGCCCGCCGGTCCCTCCCGGCGGGCGCATTCTTTTTTAGGAGGTGCCGGCGCTCAGCGCCGATGTGCAATTGCCGGATGCACCAGCGCGCGGCGATCCTTGACCACGCCGATACGCGCGCCCAGCCGCGAGATGGTCGCGATCATCTTGCCGTTGAGCTCGCGGTCGCAATTCATGTGCGTCGGCGCGATGAAGAAGTCGGCCTTGTCCCAATCGTCGGTCCATTTCAGGTGCGGGCCGGCTTCCTCTTCGAACGGCAAACGCCCGCCGCAGACGGCGACCAGGTAATTGCGGCCCGGATCGGTGGCATCGAGAGTAGCGATATAGGTTTCGAGATCGTCCACCGCCTCCGGCATGATGTTCACCCAGTAGTCGGTGACGTAGAGCCGGGCGGCGCCTTCAAGCCCCCCCACCAGCGGATTGTAATAGAGATACTGATAGGGGTGCAGCTGCACCAGGATCACGGCATTCCAGATCAGCACGCCTGCGATCGCCGTCAGCGCACCCGCCGCCAGCGCGCGGGTGCGCGCGGCGAATTCATTCACCAGCCAGTCGAAGCCGATGCCGGCGAGCACGGCGAAGGCCGGCACCACGAACAGGAAATGCCGCAAGCCGGTAAAGGCGGGGCCGCGGTCGATCACCTCGCAGATCACCGGGAAGACCGCGATAAAGACGAGCAGGGCGGTTTCGATGCGTCGGTCGCTCGCGCCGCGCGCCGTGCGCCCAGGCCAGAACACCAGCAGTAGCGCGATAGCGGCCCCCGCCAGCATCAGCAGCGGCAGCTTGATCAGCAGGTAGATCGGCACGTACAGCCGCGGCACCTTGTCCATCTCGTAGACATGGCCGTTGAGCAGCGTGTGGATCTGATAGTGGAAGTCGCCGAAATCGATCAAGCCGCGTAGTGGATTGAGCGGCGCCAGCGCCGACCACGGCCAGGCCGCGATCATGATCACGTAACCGATGAAAAATGCCGGTGCGAGCGCGATCACTGAATGCGCGAAGACGCTCAGCCGGTCGCGCATCGGTCCGGCGCGCAGCTGCGGTATGCGCATGACCATGGCGAGGCCGGCATAACTAACCATCGACAGGCCGAGCACGCGCATGCCGAGCGCGGCGCCGAGTAGGATACCGAACCACACCACGTCGCGTAGACGTGGCCGCGGCAGATCGCGGGCGGCACGCAGCAGGAAATAGGTCGCGCCCATCATGGCGGCGGCGAACGGGATGTCCTTGGTGTGGTTGAACATCGAGCCGTACCACGGCCCGCAGGCGGCGAGCGCGAAGGCGGCGATGGCCCCGGCGCGTTGGCCCGCCACCAGCCGCGCGGTCGCCCATGCGGCGCCGATGCCGGCAGTGCCGATCAGGGCGCACAGCACGTGGCGCAGGTGGTAAGGGTCGACGAACGGGATGAGGTGCTGGACCAGCACCGCCAGTACGTCGAACAGCCCGCCATAGAGATAGAGATTATCGTAGTGGAACAGCGCCTGGTCGGTGAAGCCGCTGGCGTAATAGGCGACGATCAACTCGCCGTAATGCTGCTGCACCTGCTCGTCGTTGGAGATGGCGTAAGAATCGTAGGTGGCGAAAACCAGCAAGACCAGGACCGCGAGCAACACGGCGGCTGCCAAATCGTAAGCGTCGCAAGCCGCGATGCGCGAACGCAGACGCGCCAACGCGCCCGGCATCGCAGCGGGCATGTGCGTGGTCAAACGCGGCATGAGAATCGGCCGCCACGCGCGCCGAAGAGCGGCGCGTTACGCGACTTCAGATGAGGCCCCGGCAGCAGGTGATCCTCCTACAAAGTGCCGGATTTTGGCGTGGGCCGCGACCGCTGTCACGCGGCATCCGTCCGCTGGGTTAACCTGCCGCCGGCGCGCGAAAACGCGTTTCAGGCCGAGCGAGCGTCCATGCGGTACAGGGGTCAATTTCGGGCGTGCCCGGCCTGATACTCGCTATGGCGGGCCCGGTGCCGGCTCCTCCGGCGGGCGCATCGATTTTGCGCTCAATGCACCGCGGTGAAGAACCGCGACAGCCGCAAGCCCGATGGCCAAGTCCACAGCGGCCGGCGCGTCATGCCGAGATCCCAGGAACCGACGATCGCGTCCACGCGCCCGACCAGGTTCGTCACCGGCAGCATGCCGACGCCGCCGGCGCCGACCGGCACGCGGCTGTCGGCTGAATTGTCGCGGTTGTCGCCCATGACGAACAGGTGGCCGGGCGGCACCAGCGTCTCCGGCATGTTGTCGAGCGGCTCGCTGGCGGCCAGCTTGAAGATCAGGTGCCGGCGGCCCTCGGGCAGCGTTTCGATGAGGCGGCGCGCACCAATCTGCGAGCCGTCCTCGTTTTCCAGCCGGCCGGTGCCGTCCGGCGCAAGCGCTGCCGGCTCGCCGTTGATCCAGACTTGTCCGCGGCGCATGACGATGCGGTCGCCGGGCAGGCCGATCACGCGTTTGACCCAGACTTGGCTCGGGTCGCCCGGCCAGCGGAATACCACCACGTCGCCGCGTTTCGGCAGCGCGCCGAGTACGCGCCGGCTGCTCGGCAGGTCGATGAAGGCTGGCAGCGAGGCGGTGCCGTAGCCGTAAGGGTATTTCATCGCCAACAGCTCGTCGCCGATCAGCAGCGTCGGCTCCATCGAGCCCGATGGAACGTAGAACGGCTCGGCGATCGCGGTTTTCGCCGCCAGTACCATCAGCACGATGACGGCGAGGTCGATGATGGACTTGGTCCAGCGGCGCGCGCGCGAGGCGGCGGGCGGCATATCATTGCGCTCCGACGTCGCCATCAGGCAGTGCCCCCGACGGTAATGCGGTCCATGCGCAAGCTCGGCTGGCCGACGCCGACCGGCACGCCCTGGCCGTTCTTGCCGCAGGTGCCGATGCCGGGATCAAGCGCGAAGTCGTTGCCGATCATCGAAATGCGATGCAGGTCGGTCGGCCCGTTGCCGATCAGCATGGCGCCCTTGACCGGCGCGGTGACCTTGCCGTTCTCGATCTTGTAGGCCTCGGTGCATTGGAACACGTATTTGCCCGAGGTGATGTCGACCTGGCCGCCGCCGAAAG
>Ga0307417_10001029_pt1 | contig 11494 bp, 14 predicted proteins | sample SalMarWE160210MG_2_FD_202514 | JGI IMG/M metagenome (GOLD analysis project Ga0307417, IMG submission 202514) | Salt marsh sediment microbial communities from the Plum Island Ecosystem LTER, Massachusetts, United States - WE1602-10 | ecosystem: Environmental > Aquatic > Marine > Intertidal zone...
ATGCACCGCTTCAAGTCGCTGTCCGGCGGCTGAGTAGGCGCCGAGGTACGTTGCCTCGAGTGACGGATGCGCGTCGACGAGACGGACGAGTTCACCACCTGCGTAGCCCGATGCACCCAAGATCGCTACAGATACCGCCATGAGCAGGTGACTATACGTATAGCTGCATGACTATGCAAAGGCTTGCTGTGTTGGCGGTTCGCGGTTTCCGACGATCGGCTGTCGACGAGGCGCGCCCTACGGCCTCGTGGTCCCCGCGCTGTTCCTACCGATGACTGAGAACCGATGACCGACTACTGCGAAGTTCTCCACTGTCGGAGCAGTTCATACGCCTCTTCCTCGGTGTAGGGGCCATGGTCGATCCTGTGCTCGGTCAACATCCTCATTGCTTCACCAACGATTGGTCCCGGTTCGACTCCCAGGAAAGACATGACGTCGTTTCCGTCGATGGGCGGCCTGAGCGCGTCAATTGCCTCCTTCTGTCGCAAGTCGGTGATCCGTTCCTCGAGTTCGTCGATCCGTTCCTGGATGGCCTTCGCCCGTGCCTCATTCTTCGTTGTGACGTCGCACCGGACCAGTTGATTCAGATCCTCGAGCAGCGGTCCGGCGTCGCGGACATATCGTCGAACAGCGGAGTCGGTCCACCCCATCTTGAAGGTGTGGGGCCGCAGGTGAAGGAACACCAACCGGGATACGTCCTCGACCTCGTTCTTCGGGAATCGGAGCGCGCGCAGGCGAGCGCGAGCCATCCGAGCGCCCACAACCTCGTGGTGGTGAAACGACACGCCTCCCTCAGTGAACTGTCTCGTCTCCGGCTTGCCGATGTCGTGAAGGAGTGCGGCGAGACGCAGCCGGAGCCTCGGCTGACACTTGTCGACAACCGCCAGCGTGTGGGCGAGTACGTCTTTGTGTCGGTGAAAGGGGTCTCTTGCTTCCTCGATCGCCTCCAGTTCAGGGAGAAACTCACCCGCCAGGCCGCTGTCAACCATTGCTGCAAGGGACTCGCTCGGAGCGGGCGCGATGAGCAACCGGGACAACTCGTCGCGGATTCGCTCAGCGGAAACCACACTCATGCGGTCGTGCATGACCCTCACGGCGGCCAGCGCGTCAGTGGACGCGTCGAATTGAAGGGTCGCCATGAAACGGAACAGCCGCAACATCCTGAGCGGGTCGTCGGAAAAGGAGATCTCCGGACCGATCGGTGTCCTCAGGATGTGCGCGTGTAGATCCGCGAGGGCACCGTGTGGATCGATCATCCGTGGCTCGGGCAGCAACTCGAGTGCGGCAGCGTTCACAGTGAAATCTCGCCGGGAGAGATCGGTCTCCAGATCGTCGGAGAACCGGACGGTCGGTTTCCGACTCTCATCCCGATAGACCTCCTGACGGAACGTGGTGATCTCGTGCACAACCCCTCGTTTCACCACTCCGATCGTGCCGAACTGGGCTCCGACGGTGAATGTCGTGTCTGCCCATCCGTCCACCACCTCGAGGATCTGCTCGGGTCGGGCTTCTGTCGTGAAGTCCAGATCGGAGTGTTCGCGCCCGAGCAGCAGATCACGAACCGACCCTCCGACGAGGTACAGGTGGAATCCGGCTTCGACGAACAGCCGCGATGCCTGGTATGGAGTGCGGTCAGGGTCGAGGAGCCACCCGAGCCGTTCAGGAATCATCGGCGTCAGGATAGGCCGGGGACGGCTGGCGCCTGTCCCCGGCCTCGCTCCCTACTCCACCGTCACGTCCTCACAAGACCGAGCTGTTCGATCTTGACCTTGAAGTCATGGGTGTTGCTCGCAGCGCCGAGCGCAGCTTCATAGCTGACTGTCCCGTCTTTGAAGAGTCCGAGAATCGCCTGGTCGAACGACTGCATCCCGTAGAACTCACCCTCACGGATCACGTCGGCAAGGGTGTGCGTCTTCGTCTCGTCAATGATCCGATCGAAGACTCGAGCGTTCATGGTGAGCACTTCCACTGCGGGGATCCGACCGTGCCCATCGATCCTGTCGATCAGACGCATGCTGACAATACCCCTCAGCATGCCGGCGAGAAGGAGGCGTATCTGCTTCTGCTGATACGGGGGAAAGAAGTCGACGATTCGACTGACTGTCTCGGTCGCATCGATCGTGTGCAAAGACGAGAGGACGAGGTGCCCGGTCTCGGCCGCTTTCAGAGCGGCTCTGACGGTCTCCGCATCCCGCATCTCGCCGATCATGATGATGTCCGGGTCCTGACGAAGAACACGTTTCAGCGCTTCCGCGAAGTCCTCGGTGTCGACGCCGATCTCCCGTTGGGAGACGATGCCGAGTTTGTCGGAGTGCAACACTTCGATGGGGTCTTCGATGGTCAGGATGTTGACTTTCCTTGTGGAGTTGATGTGGTCGACCATCGCAGCGAGGGTGGTCGTCTTGCCGGATCCTGTGGGACCCGTGACGAGTACGAGTCCTCGTGGTTCCTGCGAGAGCTTCTCGAGGATGGGAGGAAGCCCGAGCTCGCTGAAGCCGGGGCTTTCGGAGAGGACGCGCCGAATGACGATCGACACCGACCCGCGTTGGCGGTACACGTTGACGCGGAATCTCCCCAGCTGTGATCGACCGTAGGCGAAGTCCGCTTCACCCTTCGAACGGAACTCGTCTGCGGCTTTCTCACTGAAGATGGAGTTCGCGAAAGAGTCCGTGTCGGCGGGGGTCAGATTGGAAAGGCTGGTGGGGTGTAGCTCGCCGTCGATGCGCATCACCGGGGGCGATCCGACCTTCAGGTGGAGGTCGGATGCATCCACTTCCCGCATCTTGGCGAGGAGTTCGTCAATGGGTACGGCCATGCTCTCTTCCTATTGATACAAGAGGTATCGGCCACACGAACGACTTCTTGATGTCAGAGTTTCCAGAACCGTCCCTGGGTCTCGAGCAGCAGATCGAGGATCCGCCAGGCTCCCTTCGGGGAGGTCGAGGACGTCGGAATTGTTCTCTCTCCGCTGATGCCGGCCAGTGTCGCGACGATCGACCGTTCCATCGCACCGAGGTTGTAGCCGCCCTCCAAGAAGAGAATGAGACGCCTGTCGGGAGCCGCTGTCCGAACGGCAGCGCCCATCATCTGATAGTCGGCCTCGACCAACGAGGCGTCCGCAAGGGGATCCTGCGCATGCCCGTCGTAGCCCGCACTCACCAGTACCCAATCGGGGTCGAACTGCGAGAGGATCGGGTTCACGGCCCGCTCAAACGCTTCCGCATATAGGTCGCCGGCCGTGTGTACCGGCACCGATAGGTTGACGGTCATGCCGGAACCCGGTCCGACACCGACTTCTTCCACCCACCCCGTCCCGGGATAGAACGGGAACTGATGGAGGGAGACGTACAGAACGTCGGGGTCCATGAGGAACGTGTCCTGTGTCGCGTTCCCGTGATGGACGTCCCAGTCGACGATCGCAACCCGTGCGCCCTCATCAGCGAGCACTCGGGCTGTGATCGCGATGTTGTTGAACAGACAGAACCCCATCGCTCGATCAGCCAGCGCGTGATGACCGGGTGGTCGAATCGCGAGGAACGCCAGCTCGGCACTGCCGGCCCTCAGGTGCTCGACTGCGGCGATTCCCGCACCCGCTGCGCGCAGCGCCGCCTCCCAGCTTCCCGGACCGGCCGGTGTGTCTGGGTCGAGATCGACGCGGTGATCCCTCGTTCGCTGCCTCACCCTCTCGATGTATTCGGGTTGATGAACCGTCTGGAGGAGTACCGTGTCGATCATCGGAGCCTCGACGTCGATCACGTCGACATCCGCCCTGCGAACACCTCGAATCGCCGCTGCCAGCCGCTCGGAGCGCTCTGGATGCCAGGGGCCGGTCTCATGGCGAAGCATCGCCTCGTGAGTAACCAGCAGCGCACGCATGCCCCTACTTTGGCATACCGGACACGGCCCAAGGTACGATTGCAGGGTGGCGAGGGGGACCATCGTGCGACACACAGGCAACTGGCCGGGCGTCGTCGTTCTCCGGCACGGGCTCTCGAAAGCAGTGGCCCGACCGTGGAACGCAGACGTCCCTGACGCGCACCTCACGATTGTCCGGGGTTCCTCGGCCTTCTTGGAGTTGAGCGTTGCCCATCTGAACACACTTGGAGTCTCGTCGGTGCTCTCTCCGCCGCTCCCGACTTCATCGATGCGGATGTGGAGCGACGCGGGATTCGAGATGTTCGAGTGGCTCGATGTGTATGGGAGAGATCTGGCAACCGCGGTTCCCGATCCTGAGATGTCCATCGTCGAGGAACACCAAGTGGATTGGAACGAGGTGCAGGAGGTCGACCGCCAGGCGTTCGCACCGTTCTGGCGTCTCGATGCCCAAGGGCTCAAGGAGGCGGCCACTGCCACTCCCTCCGCGGTTGTGCTCACCGCACGCGACAGCGACCTGCTCGGCTTCTCGATCGTCGGTGCAGGTGCAGGTGCGGGGTACCTCCAGCGGATCGCCGTCGCACCCTCCGTTCAACATCGAGGTATCGGACGGGCGCTGGTGCGCGCATCCCTCCGCTGGGCCCGGCAACACGGAGCGCGCCAGATGCTGCTCAACACCCTCGGCAACAATGACGCTGCCTCCAACCTCTATCTCACCGAGGGGTTCACCCACCTCGACGACCGGCTCGCCATACTGCGCGGCGGCAGTACATGACGCTTGTAGTGTTCTGAGATCCGCCGAGAGGACGCGCCTTGCCGCCGCCGCTTCCAACCCGCTACCGCCTCGAACAGCGGCTCGGTCGCGATGGCGACATCGAGCAGTGGCTCGCCACCGATACCTCGCTCGATCGCCCTGTACTCATCCGGGTACTCGGACCGGAGACCGGCACCGAGCGGCGTGGTCAGTTTCTCGACGCAATGCGTGCGGTCGCTGCGGTGTCGCACATCCACCTGGCGAGCGTCTATGCAGCTGCCGAGGTACCCGACGGCGCCTACTCGGTAACCGAATGGACGGGCGGGGTCACCATGCGGGACCGGCTCGACGCCGGCGAACCGATGACAGCCAACGAGTTCATTACGAACGCCGCCGGACTCGCCGGGGCGCTCGAGGCCCTCCACGCGTCATCGGTGATCCACGGTGCGATCGACCCCTCAGCCATCTACTTCTCATCTGCACACCCGGCGAAGCTGGGAAGCTTCGGACGCCTGCCTGTCGTTGCGGGTTCCTCCGAGGATGTCGCGGCTTTGGCAGAGACGCTGGACGCGTGCCTCACCGGGAGCACGACACTGTCAGCCCCGCCCTCGCAAATCGTCGATGGCGTCTCTCCGACGGTCGATCGGGCTTTGCTCGACGCGCGAGCAGGGGTGCTCGACGCGCGCAGGCTCGCCTCGGCCCTTCAGGGCGCGCCGAGCGTCACGGAGTCAGAGCATGAACCCGGCTGGACCTGGCGGTGGTTGACGCCGGCAGTCATCCTTCTCGTGCTCGCCGGTGGCATCATCGGCCTCGGCGCGTTGTTCACCGCGGGATCCGAGTCACCGGCGCTGTTCCCGGCTCGGCCTCCGACGTCCACGACAGTCCCGGCGATTGAAACGACCACAACGACCACGACCACGGCGCCGCCCTCGTCCGACTTCTCTCTGCTGGAGGTTCGAGTCTTCGACCCCTATGGGGACGGCGTCGAGCACGACGAGGACCTGCAGAAGCTCACCGATGGTGACCCGACCACCATGTGGGGAACGGAGCACTACTCGGCGCGGCTCCCACTCATCAAGAAGGGTGTCGGTGTGGTGTTTTCCGTCGCGGGCACACCAAGAGCGTTCGAAGCCCGATCCACCTCGGATGGCACGACATACAGCTTGATGTGGGCGGCGTCCTTCGAGCCCGACATCGAAGGATGGTCAAGAATCTCGGGTGGCACCGTCTCCGGCGGGAGTATCACGCTGCAACTCCCATCACGCGATGGCGGCTACTGGCTCTTGTGGCTCACGGAACTTCCCCAGCAAGACGACAGCTACTACACGTCCATCGGTGAGGTGCGCTTTGCTCCGTGACGAAGAGCTCCTCTCAGACTTCCTTGGTGGAGATGGCGCCGCGTTCGATGAGCTGATGGCACGCCACGAGGACCATATCTTCGGGCTCTGCCTCCGGATGATGGGCAGCCGCGAAGACGCGCTCGATGCCACACAGGACACCTTCTTGACGGTCTACCGAAAGGGTGGCCAGTACTCGGGTCGCTCGAAGTTCTCCACTTGGCTCTATCGGGTTGCGGTCAACACCTGCCATGACCATCTCCGGAAGCGCAAGCGACACCAGGTCGTTCCAATACCGGAGGGATCGGATCTCCCCGACTCCTCCGTCGACGACCAACTCGACTCCGTTGAACTCCGCCCCGACATCCTCCATGCGCTCGCCTCGATACCGGAGGAGTTCCGGGGCGTCGTCATGCTCGTCGACATCGACGGTCTTGCCCTCGAGGAAGTTGCAGAGATCCTCACCCTCCCCCTCGGGACCGTGAAATCGCGCACCTATCGAGGTAGGCGACTCCTTGCCGAATACCTCGGGAACTTCCGAGGCTCCTCGGAGCATCAAAAGGACGAAGACCATGCATGAACACGACATCGATCGCATCGCCGCTGTGGCAGAGCACCGCCTGTCCGGGCAGGAACTCGCGGCCGCAAAGGCAGAGATCGACGCGTGTGGGGAGTGCAGCCGCCGCCTGGAAGAACAGCACACCGCGATCTCGCTCCTCAAGCAGGCTCCGCCCGTCGCAATGACTTCGATCGAGCGTGCCAGACTGCATCGGGCGATCCGTCAAGCTCCGTCCCGGTCCCGGTGGATGCGGCTGGCACCGGCCTTCGCCGCGGCAGCCGCCCTCGTCGTCGTCGTGGCGAGCGCGATTCTCCCGAGAGGCGCCGGCACCGCGACACTCCGGCTGGGACAGAACACCGAGAGTCTCCAAGGCGCCGCCGACTCGGCGGACGACGCAGGAAGTCGGGCACCGGAAGCGTTCGAGAGCACTGCTGCTCCGGCAACCACCACACTCCCCGATCAGACCCTGAACCAAGACAAACGACTTCTCGCAGCTCAGGCCGAAGATCTCAGGTCCTCCGTTCCAGGCGAGGCAACCACCACCCGGTGCGCCGTCGAGGCTCGCGATCGCCTGAACGAAGACTCGATCACAACAAGCGAGGTCGACTACAACGGCATCACAGCGGTCATGTACGTCTACCCGGAAACCGCACTCGTCTTCGATCGCGACACGTGCGACCTCCTGGTGGAGATCCCCGCGGACACTCCCTGAGCCAGCTTCGCTATCCTCGGAACCTCAATGGATGACTTGGCCACACGATTCGCTGATTTCCTCGAAGGCATCGCGACGAAAGTCCGCTCGCTCACCGTCGACCGCTTCGCTCGTGGGATCCGTCTCGCGCTTGCGTGGACGGTCGCGGGTGCGCTTGCGATGATCGCCCTCGTGTTCTTGATTGTCTCGGTGTTCAGGGCTGTTGCGGTTCCACTGACCGTGGAAGGCGCCTACGCGGCATTCGGGGGATTATTCATCCTCGCCGGGGTGTTGGTCTGGTTGAAGCGGAAGCCCAAGGACGGCAATGACTGAAGACATCATCATCATCGGGTCAGGCCCTGCCGGCCTGACCGCGGCGCTCTACGCCGCCCGTGGTGGCAACAACCCTCTGGTCCTGGAAGGAAGCCAGGCCGGTGGTCAACTGATGCTCACCACGGAAGTCGAGAACTTCCCTGGGTTTCCGGATGGGCTTCTCGGTCCCGAACTCATGGAGCGGATGCGCAAACAGGCCGAGCGCTTCGGAGCACGCCTCTTCACCGTCGATGTCTCCCAGGTCGATCTGACGTCGTACCCATACACGGTGTGGACGGGAGCCGACTCGTACACTGCCAAGTCGATCATCATCTCCACCGGTGCCTCCGCTATGTGGCTCGGCATCCCCGGGGAAGAGCGTCTGCTGGGTCGAGGGGTCTCATCGTGTGCTACGTGCGACGGGTTCTTCTTCCGTAATCAGGAGCTCATCGTCGTCGGTGGGGGCGATACGGCAATGGAAGAGGCGCTGTTTCTCACCACGTTCGCGTCGAAGGTCCATCTCGTTCATCGCAGGGATGCGTTTCGAGCCTCGGCAATCATGGCCAAGCGGGCTGTCGAGCATCCGAAGATCAATGTCATATGGGACACCGTCCTCGAGGAGGTGCTCGGCGACGAAGAGGTCACGGCCGTTCGTATGCGCAACGTCAAGACCAACGAGGTGTCGGAGATGCCGATCAGTGGTGTGTTTGTCGCAATCGGGCACAAGCCCAACACCGAACTCTTCGCTGGAGCGCTCGAGATGAACGATGTCGGTTACCTTATACTGGAATCTAGCTCGACCGCTACGTCACTTGACGGCGTGTTCGCCGCCGGGGACGTCGCCGACCCCGTGTACCGTCAGGCAATCACGGCCGCCGGGACAGGTGCACGCGCGGCAATCGACGCCCGTCGCTGGCTGGAAGCAAACGAGTAGGAGGTCCCCAGTTGGACAACATCACCGTCACCACCGACAACTTTGCAGACGTCACCAACGGTGACCTCCCCATTCTCGTGGACTTCTGGGCTGAGTGGTGCGGCCCTTGCCGGATGGTCGCTCCCGTCCTCGACGAGATCGCCGGCGAGCATCCCGACAAGATCCGTATCGGGAAACTCAACGTCGACGAGCAGCCCACCCTCGCTGCGGAACACGACGTCATGAGCATTCCGACGATGATCCTGTTCCACGAAGGTAGGGAGCAGCGAAGGATCGTCGGTGCCCGCCCCAAGCACGCGATGGAAGCCGAGCTGGCCCAGTTCCTGTAAGGGGTTGCCTGGACCTGCACCTCAATACCTGGTACCTGGTACCTCGTATCGGTATTCACAGCCACGAACCCCGCTTCGGGACTCCGTTGCCGTTCCCTCCTCCCCCACCCCGGGGCCGAGCCTTCCACCGATGACTGATACCTCAGAACTCGGGTGCGACGTTCCCGATAACGTCACGTGACGATAGTAGGTGTGGCCCCGGGCGGCCCTACATCAGCTCATTGAAGATGCGTTCCAGATCGTCGAGCGATGCAAACGCGATCGAAATCTTTCCAGAGTGCTTGGGTCCGTACCTTATGTGAACTTGTGTCCCCAGCGAGTCCTGCAGCCGTTCCTCCAGAGCGATGATCGCCGCCGGCCTCGCTCCCGATCTCGAACGAATGGTCGACGGTGGAACACCGACCCGAGCACGCACTGCCTTCTCCACCTGTCGAACCGACCAACCCTCTTCGGCGGCTCGCTTGGCCAGGTGTTCTGCGTACGCTCTGTCTTCAAGACCGAGCAGTGCTCGCGCGTGGCCTTCCCGGAGCGTGCCTCTCTCGACGAGGCCCTGGATAGACGCCGGAAGCTGCAGGAGCCGCAGCACGTTCGTTACGGCGGATCTGGACTTGCCGACGCGAGCTCCGATCTCCTCATGTGTGAGGTTGAAGTCGTCCAGTAGCTGTTGATATGCAGCGGCCTCCTCGAGGACGCCCAGGTCCTCACGCTGGAGGTTCTCGATGAGTGCCTCCGTGAGAAGACGGTCGTCCTGTCCCTCTCTGACGATCACGGGTATCTCGGAGAGCCCCACCATTCGGGCGGCCCGCAAGCGACGCTCCCCTGCCACCAGCACGTAGTCCCCGCCCTCGGCTTCATTCACAATGACCGGCTGGAGAAGCCCCACCTCTCGTATCGACGCGGCCAGCGACTCGAGGGCATCCTCGTCGAATCGCTCTCTCGGTTGCCGGGGATTCGGATGAATGTGGTCGGTTGCGACGACCTGGAATGTCCGATCCGACTTGGGAATCAGCGCATCAAGACCCCGGCCGAGACCCGACTTCCTAGTTGACATTCGCACCTCCATGCCGCTGAATGAACTCCCGCCCGAGTTGCCGGTATGCGATTGCTCCCCGGCTCATCGGGTCGAAGGCTTCGATCGGTTGACCGAACGATGGAGCCTCCGACAGCCGAACCGATCGAGGAATCACCGTACGATAGGCAACCTCGCCAAAGAACTCGCGTACCTGCGACACCACATCGGATGCCAGATTCGTTCTGCCGTCGAACATCGTGAGGACAACGCCGCCAATCCGAAGGCTTGGGTTCAGACTGCCACTGACGAGCTCGATGTTCTGCATCAGTTGGCTCAAGCCCTCCAACGCGTAGTACTCGCACTGAATGGGAATGAGTACTTCGTCCGCCGCCGCCAGCGCGTTCACCGTAAGCAGCCCAAGCGAAGGGGGACAATCGATGAGGACCACGTCGTACTCTCCGCTGAGTTCCCTCAACGCCTTTCTGAGGCGCATCTCGCGGGAGAACATCGACACGAGTTCGATCTCCGCACCCGCGAGGTCGATCGTCGCCGGAACAAGGAACAGGTCCCGGAAGCTCGTTGCTTCCACGGCGTCCTCGATGGGGGTATCGCCAAGAAGGACGTCGTAGATCGAGGCCGACACCCCGCCGCGGTCGATACCGAACCCCGAAGTTGCATTCCCCTGTGGATCAAGGTCCACCACGAGGGTACGTTTCCCCTGGTAGGAGAGCGTCGCTGCCAAGTTGATCGCGGTGGTCGACTTGCCGACCCCGCCTTTCTGATTGGTCACCGCGACGATGACGGTGTGTCGATCAGTGTCCACGTTCTCGTATGATAAGCAGCCAGCCCGGCGGGTCAAGGACCGACACTTCCGCGACGGTCCCTTCGAGTTCCGACCACGCTGGATCCGGGGCCTTGCGGCGTGAGAGAGCGATCACGCCCGTCCCTCCCGGCATCAGTGTCTGCCTCATCCAAGGTACTCCAAGCGAAGGAGGTAGCACACCCCGCATCACGATTGCTTCACGCTGGTTCAGCTCCTCTAGATCCCCTTCAACCACCTCGACGTTCCCGAGGTTCAGCACCCGGACGGCCCTCCTCAGCAAGCCACTCCGTTTCTTCGATCGCTCGAGCAACGTCACCTGTGTGTGTGCAAGTACGATCGCCAGGGGAATCCCGGGCAGCCCGCCTCCCGATCCGACGTCGAGCAGCGTCTCGGGGGGAGCTGCCGGCCAGCCGACGAGGAAGCTCAGGCTGTCTTCGATGTGCCTGTTGTTGATCCTGTATCCCTCGCTGGGGGAGAGGAGTCCCGCCGGAATGCCCTCTTCCACGAGCCACTCTGCAAACGTGGCAAGAAGCATTCCCCGAGGGCCCCCAAGTACCTGCCCGACCTGCGCCCCCGTGCCGCCGGCATCACCGAGGGCGGACACCCAACCCCGCACCTCAGGTTTCACGTGAAACTTCAATCCTCGGGTGAGATCACCACTGATCGGCGCGGTTCCTCGCCTTCCGAGTACGTCCGAACATCTTCGACCTCGGCAATCGCGTCGTGAATGACCTTCCTGTCCGCGGCATTCATCGGCTCGAGCATGATCTCCGTCTGCTCCTCCAGGACCTGTTGGGCCAGACGATTCGCATAGATCCTGAGCGCTTCGCGGCGGCGCTCCCGATAGCCTCCAATATCCAGGCGGAGGCG
>Ga0307417_10001030_pt1 | contig 11489 bp, 8 predicted proteins | sample SalMarWE160210MG_2_FD_202514 | JGI IMG/M metagenome (GOLD analysis project Ga0307417, IMG submission 202514) | Salt marsh sediment microbial communities from the Plum Island Ecosystem LTER, Massachusetts, United States - WE1602-10 | ecosystem: Environmental > Aquatic > Marine > Intertidal zone >...
CAAAGTCACATGGGTGTCCGGGAAGTTGGCCGACAAATAGAGGCTGGAGACGAACCTGGTCACCGGATTCGGCCACAGGTACGGCCAGGTGGCGATGGTCACGGCATACGCCAGCAGCCAATAGATGACCAGCGGGAGCACAGCCCGGGCGCGCCCACGGTAAAGCGCGTACAGGCTGACCAATACGCCGAAGAACAACCCGAGCTGCCTCACGCAAATCGTCAAGCCCAGAAGGACCGCCGCAACGAGCAGGAGCCCGGCACTGCGCGGCAGCTGCATTTGGCGCCAGGACCACCCCCAAGCCGCTGCTGATCGGGGGAGGGCGACGTTCAGCAAGGCCAGGCTGAAGACGCCCAGGCCCACCGGAGCCGCCATGCGCACGACAAACCAGGCCACCCCCAGCTTGTCAATGTACAGACTCAGGGGTGTCTTGTATGCGTCTGTGGCCACCCTATCGAATGCGGCCTGCACCAAGGACGGCGCATGCCCCGCATACGCTGAAACAACCAGCCCTTCGACAATCCCTCGAAAGAAGCCGCCGACGGCCAGGTCCACGGCGACAAGTACTGCGGCCGCGAAACCCGCCGCGAGGAAGAGTCTTTGGCCGGCAGGTATCCGACGTAACTCTCCCCAGGGGTCCTGCGAGCGTGGAGCTGATTCGTCGCTGGCTGGGCTAGGACCCCCTTCGGCCGCGGACCAACCCAGGCGATCGGCGGCCGCCAGACCGACGGCCAGGCTGGATAGGACAAGCGCGAGGAAGGGGATGTCTTTCTGGTTGATGAACGCTTGGCCAAACAGGAGAGGTTGTGTGGCGAATAGGGCGGCGGCTCCCCAGGCCCCCCTCCTGGAGACGTATCTCAGACTCAAGAAGTAGAACGCGGTAATGGCCACCAAGAACATCAGGTAATTGGTCAGGTGGCGCCCGTCGGGCAGGGTCCAATGGGGCGAAAGGCGGTCGATAAGTTGAGACGCCTCGGCGAAAAACATGAAGTAGGCCGGGCCGTGTTCATCCAGGCTGGATTGGTCGAAATAGATTGGCGAGCCGCTGAAGGTTTGGATCGCCATTCTTCCCAGCCCGGCGTTCCGCTCCTCATCTACGGACATCCCGTAGTCTCGGCCGCACCACACGCCAATCAAAAGACCCAGCCCAAGCAGGGCGAGAAGCGGCCGGTGGCCAGTTGAAAGCGCTTTCCAGGTTGTACGAAGCCTGTTGGACATCACCTTGTCAATCTGGGACCGGTCGGCTGTCAACCACGCCGAGCTTGCACCCCGGCGCTTCGTCCACGGCGGTGGACTTGAACCGTCTTTGGGAGGACGCCGGTCCTTTGAGCGGAATCGGACCCCATTCTAGCATGCGGTCATCAAGTCATCAGGCAACCGTACTCCCCCGGAATCCCACCCCGAGGGGCGTCCACCCTGTCGCCGCGTGTCCTTTGGTGAGCAGTGGCCGGTGTCTTGGTCCAAGCAAGATATGGGGGGGTCACCGCCGGTGGTCGAGCGTCGAAAACAGCGTGCAAGGAGCCACCCCCGGATTCTTTTGACGCCCCTCGGGGTTCGTGATAGACTTCACGAGCTTCGGCCGGAGCACACGCGGCCAAAATTGCTGCTTTCATCCCGCCGCCCGGAGGAATCGTTATGCTCCAACCATGGGCGTTCATTGGTCTCTTTCTTCCCCTGGCCCTCGTGTTGGCGGCCTCGCCTCTGGTCATCGCCCGCTTGTTGGCTCCTCACCAACCCAACCCCGAGAAGCTCTCAACCTACGAGTGCGGTATTGAGACAGTCGGCGAGACGTGGATTCAGGTCAAGATCCAGTACTACATCTTCGCCCTCATTTTCGTCGTATTCGACGTCGAGGCGGTGTTTCTTTTTCCATGGGCTGTGGCCTATCGGCAGCTGCAGTTGTACATGGTCCTGGAAGGTGTCCTCTTCATCCTCATCTTGGCCGCCGGGCTCCTTTACGCCTGGCGGCGGGGTGCCCTTGAATGGATATGACGGACCCGGGTCAAGGAAACCTGGCTGATGTAGCAAGAACATCAGCCATTTGTTTGTGCGTTACTCTGCGGAGCCAGCCGTGTCCGGTTTGACCTTCAACGACCCCTTCGGCAGCCTCGGCGATTTCATTCGTGGCTTCCTCCTCGGCCTCGGCCTCCCCGCTCCCTGGGTCACATTCATCCAATTCCTGCTGGGGGCCGTGGTCTTAATCGGAGCCACTATGGGTGGGGGGGCGATCGTGTTGATCTGGATCGAGCGCAAGGTGGGAGCGCGCTTTCAGGACCGCCTTGGTCCGAATCGAGTGGGTCCGTTCGGAATCTTCCAGAACTTCGCCGATGCTGTGAAATTAATCACAAAGGAAGACATCACGCCTTCCGGCGCCGACAAGACGGTCTTCAACCTGGCGCCGCTGCTGGTCGTCATGTCCGTCGTTGGGCTGTGGGCGGTGATGCCTTTCGCCCCCAGTTTGATCGGCGCCGATCTCAACGTGGGTGTCCTTTATTTGCTGTCGATTGGGGGCGTCGGAACGTTGGGCATCATGCTGGCGGGGATGTCGTCGAACAACAAGTATGCACTCCTGGGAGCCCTGCGAGCGGTGGCGATGCTGGTCTCCTTCGAGATCCCTATGGCCCTGGTGCTCTTGGTGCCGACCATGCTGGCCGGGTCGATGGGCACGGTGCAGATCGTGGAGAGCCAATCCACCTGGTTTGTAGCCCTGGCACCGGTGGCGGCTCTGATCTTCTTCATCTCTTCAGTGGCCGAAATCGGACGGGCGCCTTTCGACCTATTGGAGGCCGAATCCGAAATCGTCGCCGGCTACAACATTGAGTACTCGGGCATGAAGTTCGGGCTGTTCATGGTGTCCGAATTTCTGCATGCTTTCACGGTGTCGGCGTTGACGGCGGTGCTCTTCTTGGGCGGCTGGCGAGGACCGGGGGCGGAAACCTACCCTCTGCTCGGCTTGCTGTATTTCCTGATCAAGAGCGGCGCGGTGTACTTCATCATTATCTGGTTCCGCTTCAGTTCACCCCGCGTTCGCATCGATCAAATGATGGCGCTCAACTGGAAGTTCCTCACCCCGCTGGCATTGGCGGTGGTGGTCGTCACGGCGGTTGTCCAAAAACTGGCTGAGAGCCTTGGCTGGCCGATGACGCCCTCGCTCCTCGGCGCCAATGTCCTGCTCGCGTTGCTGACCCTGGCGGTTCTGCGGTCCCATGCCCGGGCTATGCGCCAGCGGGCCGAGTCGCAGGGAGAACCGCAGCCGGGACCGATCGCCGGCGCAGTGCGCGGCGCCTGATGGATCCGGGACCAGACACGCCATGACCTTGCTGCAGGTTTTCTTCCTTGTCACGGCTGCCGTGATGCTGGTGGGTTCATGGTTGGTCGTCACCAGCCGCCGGCTGGTCCATGCCGGCCTCTGGCTGATCCTGGTGATGGCGGGTGTGGCGGCCATGCTGGTGATCCTGGAAGCCAGCTTCCTGGCCGTGGTCGAGGTGCTGGTTTACATCGGCGCCATTTCCATCCTGATTATCTTTGCCGTGATGCTCACCCGGCGGGTCATGGACGACTCCGGACCGCAGTCAACGCCCATGTGGTGGGTGGCTGGCTTGGTGAGTTTGCTCCTGCTGGGTGGGTTGCTGGCCGTCTTCGCCAGGATGCCTTCGCTCCTGGTCTCGTCCGCCGAGCTCCCGGCTGACCAAGCGACATTGCTTTCGGATTTGGGTCGGTCGCTGGTGGACGCCAACCGTTTCGTACTCCCATTCGAACTCGCCTCGATCCTGCTCCTGGCTGCGATGGTGGGGGCGATCTTCATCGCCCGTCCTGAGGCCGGTGTGGAGGGAGGCGAAGACAAATGATCCCGCTCTGGTGGTTTCTGGCGCTGGCGGCCGCCATGTTCTGCTTGGGAATTTACGGCGTCCTTTCACGCCGCAACGCCATCGGCATTCTGATGGGCATCGAGCTGATGCTCAACGCTGTGATCCTGAACCTGGTGGCATTTTGGCGTTATCTGAACCCGTCGGTCGTGTCAGGCCAGGTCTTCGCCATCATTGTGCTGGCCGTGGCCGCCTCTGAAGCGGCGGTGGGCCTGGCGTTGATCATCTCCGTTTATCGCCGTCGAGGCACGGTTGTCGCCGAAGAAATCGATTTGTTGAAATGGTAAGCACCGATGCAGACTGAACTCCTCGCCTGGCTCATCCCCCTGCCACCCATCCTGGCCTTCTTCGCCATCATTCTCTTCGCCTACCGCAGCAACAGCCTGAGCCATTCCCTGGCGGTGGGGGGCGTGGCGATCTCCTGGGCGCTGGCGATGGTGATCTTCCTGCGGGCCGTGCTGACGCCCGGTTTCGCTGCCCAGCCGATCGTGTCCTCTATCGGTTGGCTGACGGGAGGAAACGAGACTCTGGCCTTTGGCATCCAGATCGATCGCCTGTCGATCCTCGGCCTGTTCTTCGTGTCCTGGACGCTGCTGGCGATCTTTGTCTACAGCATCGGCTACCACAACTTCGGCCAAGCGGCTGATCCCGCGGACGTCAAGGGTCTCCCTCCCGCGTCGGGCGGAATCGAGCCGATGTACGCCCGATTCTTCGCTTTTATTTCGCTCTTTGCCTTCGCCATGCTGATCCTGGTCCTGGCCGACAACTTGCTGCTTCTGTTTGTCGGCTGGGAGATCATGGGCCTGTGCTCATACCTGTTGATCGGTTTCTGGTACGCGAAACCCTCGGCCCGAGACGCCATGGTCAAGGCCTTCATGACCACCCGGGTCGGCGACGTGTTGATGCTGCTGGGGATTGCGTACTTATACTCGGCCACCGGCAGCCTGAGCTTCCACGCTATCTTGGGCAATTCGGCCGTCTTGGAGAAGTTGGCGGCCACGCCCTCGGTGTTGGGCGGTGGCCTGTCGGCCGCCGGCTTGATCGGCCTGCTGCTCTTCTTCGGCACGGTGGGGAAGTCGGCCCAGTTCCCGCTCCACGTCTGGCTGCCGGACGCCATGGAAGGCCCGACCCCGGTCTCGGCCCTGATCCACGCCGCCACCATGGTTTCGGCCGGCGTGTACCTCATTCTGCGCACGTTCCCATTGATCACGGCCGGTTGGAGCGAGGGCATGCCCCTCAACCCGACGATGACCGTGATCGCAGCCATCGGAGCTTTCACCGCGCTTTTCGCCGCCACCATCGCCGTGGCCCAGAATGACATCAAGCGCGTCCTGGCCTATTCCACGATTTCTCAGCTCGGCTATATGGTTGCCGGGGTGGGCATAGGGGCTTTCGTTGCCGCCGCGTTCCACCTGCTGACCCACGCCTTTTTCAAGGCGCTGCTGTTCCTCGGCTCCGGTTCGGTGATCCATGGCGTGGAGCATGGCGCGCACGCTTCTGGCGAACAGCTTGACGCCAATGACATGTTCAACATGGGCGGCCTGCGGCGAAAGATGCCGATCACATTCTGGACGTTTCTGGTCGGCGGGCTGGCGCTTTCCGGCTTTCCGCTGGTGACGGCCGGCTTCTGGTCCAAGGACGAACTGCTTGGCGAAGCCTTCGGCACCGGCCATCCCTGGGTCTTCGGAATGTTGGTGGCGGCGGCCGTGCTGACGGCCTTTTACACCATGCGACAGATTTCGCTCACATTCTTGGGCGACCCACGCACACAATCAGCCAGACACGGACACGAGTCCCCGGCGACGATGACCCTGCCCCTTGTGGTGCTGGCGGTCTTCGCCGTGGGGGCCGGCTGGATCGGCATCTCAAGCACCTTCCCGGTGCTAGGTGGAAGGGTGCCCAATTTTCTGCACGCCTTCCTGGCGGCGGGTCTGGCGGAACCCACGCCCGAGGGGGTTTTCCACCTGACGCCTTTCGTTGCTTCCGTCAGCGCTTCGCTCGGGGGGCTGTTGCTCGGCTGGTGGGTTTATCGGCGGATCCCGGCCGGTGCGTCCGATCCGCTGGCACGATGGCTGGGCCCGGTGCATACGCTGCTCAAGCGCAAGTACTACTTCGACGAGCTGTACCAGGTGGCCTTCGTCCGGCCGGTGTACTGGATCGGAGAGACCTTGAGCTCCCGTTGGATCGATCGAACCGTCATCGACGGTGCGTTGTATGCCCTGGCCCGTGCCGCCCGTTGGGCCGGCGCCGGGCTGCGGAACTGGATCGACCTGCCGGTGGTCAACGGCTTTGGCGACCTGGTCGGCAAGGAGACGAAATCCGCCGGGGGCGGTCTGAGATTCGTACAGACCGGGCAGGTGCAACAGTATTTGATCATGGGGCTGATCTTCACGGGACTGTTGATTTCGTACGTGTTACTCACCAGTCCCTAGGCTAAGAGAGCGAACTTAATGTCTTTCATTCAAGCCCATCTTCTCAGCCTGATCTTGTTCATCCCGGCGGTGTCGGCGCTGGTGGTGCTCATGATCCCCCGCGACAATGAGACCGGACAGCGTTGGGTCAGCCTGGCGGCCAGCCTGATCCCGCTGGCTCTGGCCATCGGGTTGTGGTTCGGCTACGATCCGACCCAGCCGGGCTACCAATTTGTCGAAGAAGCTCCGTGGTACACGACAATTCACGCCAACTTTCACCTTGGCGCCGACGGAATCACAGCCGTGTTGGTGCTTCTGACGACGCTTCTGGTGCCGCTGGCCATTGTTGTCTCTTGGAACGAAGAACGAAACCTTCGTACGCACCTGGCGCTCTTGCTCCTGCTGGAGACGGGGATGCTGGGTGTATTCCTGTCGCTCGATCTGCTGCTGTTCTTTATCTTCTGGGAAGTCGGCCTGGTGCCGATCTACTTCCTGATCGATCACTGGGGAGGCGAGCACCGGCAGCGGGCCGCCTTCAAATTCCTGATCTACACCATGGGTGGGTCGTTAGGCTTGTTATTGGCCATCCAACTGATTGGCGTCGTGTCAGGGACCTTTGACCTGGTGAACATCAGCCAGAATTGGTCCACCCTGACCCGCCCGCTTGCCCTGTTTGGCCTGCCCATCGCCGTCCCGATCGCCACGGTAAAGTCGATCGCCTTCTGGGCCTTCGTGATCGCATTCGCCATCAAGATTCCCATCTGGCCCTTTCACACTTGGCTGCCCGATGCCTACACTGAGGCCCCCACGGCCGGGTCAATGCTGCTGGCAGGGGTGATGGCGAAGTTGGGGGCATACGGCTTCTTGCGGCTGGTTCTGCCGCTCTATCCTCAAGAGGCCCACAGGTATGCCTGGATACTGGCGCTCTTGGCCACCCTGTCGATCATTTTTGGGGCGTTGTCGGCCTGGGGGCAGGGGGATCTCAAGCGGCTGGTGGCTTACTCGTCCGTCAATCACATGGGGTGGGTCGTGCTCGGGATCGCGGCTGCCGCCTACGCGCGCGGCACGCTATCGGCGCCTGACGCCGTATGGGCCATGAACGGGGCCGTCCTGCAAATGTTCAACCACGGCGTTTCCACGGCCGGAATGTTCCTGCTGGTCGGCGTCATCTATCAGCGGACCAAGACGCGCAAGCTGGAAGATCTTGGAGGGCTGTTTCCGCTGATGCCCATCTACGGCGGGCTGTTTATTTTCACCGCCATGGCCTGGGTTGGGCTGCCGGGGCTCAATGGATTCGTTTCCGAATTCCTGGTGGTTCGCGGCGTGTGGCCGATCTTCACCCTGTTCACCGCCGTCTCCATGGTGGGCCTGCTCATTACGGGTGCGTACGTGCTCAAGGGTATCCGTGGCGTGCTGCATGGCCCGCTCAATCCTGAGTGGTCCGGCAAGGCGCTCGAAATAGGGCGCCGAGAGGTGCTGGCTATGTCGCCGCTGCTGGGCCTTATGCTGGCCGTCGGTGTTTGGCCGAGCTGGATCCTGAATGTGATCAACCAGACCGTGCTGCGGTTGCTGGGCTAGGGAGACCGAACCATCGTGAATCCGATCTCAGGCATCTTGGCGGACCCGGCCAGCGTTGCGCTGGAGTGTAGATAGTCGCCATGGCTTTTCCGGTGTTGTCCGTCATCGTCTTCACCCCGATCGTCGTCGGCGTCGTGCTGTTCTTTGTACCCGCCGACCGGCAGCGGGTAATCCGCCTGCTGGCATTGATGGCGGCCACTGTCACGCTGCTGCTCTCGGTATGGGCGTATCTCAACTACAACGTGGCTCAGGCAGGGTATCAATTTGTCACCCAAATCCCCTGGGTTCCGGCGTTGGGCATTTCCTATCATGTGGGGGTTGATGGGTTATCCATGCCGCTGGTGCTCCTCACCGGCGTAGTCATGTTCACCGGCGTGTTGATCTCCTGGAGGGTCGACGACCGGCCGCGAGAGTTTTTCGCCTTCATGTTCATCCTCGCCACAGGGGTGTTTGGGGTCTTCGTCTCGCTGGACCTGTTCCAGTTGTTCTTCTTCTACGAGATCGCCGTGTTCCCAATGTTCCTGTTGATTGCCGTGTGGGGTTGGAAGCAGACTCGCGAATACGCAGCCATGAAGCTCACCTTGTACCTGTTCATTGGCTCGGTCATTGCCCTCGTCGGCGGCCTGGTGATGGTCTATTCGTCTGGCCTGAACACCTTCGATTTATTGGAGCTGCAAAAGGCCGGTTTCTCATCAGCCTTCCAACACTTCTGGTTCCCATTCGTGTTCTTCGGCTTCGCCATCCTGGGCGGCATCTTCCCGCTCCATAACTGGTCCCCCGACGGCCACGTTGCGGCTCCGACAGCAGTCTCGATGTTCCACGCCGGGGTTCTCATGAAACTGGGGGCCTTCGCCGCTTTGCGTGTGGGAATCATGCTGCTGCCCGAAGGCGCGCATTTCTGGTCGTGGCTGATCTTGGTCCTGGGGACGATCAACGTGGTTTACGGCGCGTTTATCGCCATGGTGCAGACGGATTTCAAGTACATTATCGGTTTCTCGTCCGTCTCTCATATGGGCCTGGTGATGTTGGGGTTCGCTACCTTGAACGAGCAGGGGCTCACCGGCGCCGGGCTCCAGATGTTCTCGCACGGGATCATGACAGCCCTCTTCTTCGCCGTCGTCGGTACGGTCTACGATCGTGCGCACACCCGCCAGCTTGGCGAGCTGGGCGGCATGGCCAGGGTCCTGCCGCTGTCGATGGTCGGATTTGTGATCGGCAGCCTGGTCTCGATGGGGATGCCTGGATTCTCGGGGTTCATCGCCGAGTTCCCGATCTTCATGGGACTCTGGCAGCGGGCCCCTTGGGCGGCGATTGTGGCGGCGGTGGGGATCGTGATCACGGCGGCTTACCTGATGATCGCCGTCAGGAAAGTGTTTTTCGGCGCCATGCCGGAGAGATTCAAAGGGCATATTTCGCCGCTCATTCTTCAGGACAAAATTGCGCTGGTCCTGCTGTCCGGGCTGATGGTGTTGATCGGGGTCTTCCCCTCGGTGATGGCGCCGATGGTGCAGTCCGGCGCCGATGCCGTGCTGCGCCTGGTCGGAGGTGCTTGAGTGACCGTGCCCAGCTATCAGCCCGGGATGCTCCTGGCCATCCTGCCCGAAATCTTGCTGCTCGTCCTGGCCGGGTTGATCCTCGGGTTGGATCTGTTCTTCCGTCCTTCCCAGCGCAGATCGCTGGGCTGGGTGACCGCCGGCGGCCTGGGGCTGATCCTGCTGCTGGCGCTGGGGTTCAGCCGTCCCGGCCCGGAACCGACGCTGCTCTTCGGCGGCATGCTGCGCCAAGATTGGACGGCGTTCGTCTTCATTCTGGTCTTTCTCTTCGCTGGGGCCATGGCGTCCCTTCTGTCGATTGGCCTATCAGATGTCGGACGCCGGGGTGAATATTACGCCCTGATGGTGGTGGCGCTGCTGGGCATGAGCCTGATGGCGTCAGCGTCGGATCTCATCATGCTCTACCTGGCGATCGAGTCGACCTCCATCCCGCTGTATGTGTTGGCCGGGTTCATTCGCCGCGACGACCGGTCCGCCGAATCCGGCATGAAGTACTTCCTGTTTGGGGCGCTAACCTCGACCATCATGCTCTACGGATTCAGTTTGCTGTACGGATTCACCGGCCAGACGAATTTGTACGTTTTGGCTGCCAGCCTGTCTTCCGGGCAGGTGCCGACGGCGGTGGTATTGGTGGTCCTGGCCCTGGTGCTGGTCGGTTTCAGCTTCAAGGTCGCTGCGGTGCCCTTCCATTTTTGGACCCCTGATGTGTACGAAGGCGCGCCGACCCCGATCACCGGCTTCATCTCCACCGCCTCCAAGGCAGCCGGCTTTGCCGTCCTTCTCAGGGTGCTGCTGGCCGTGTTTCCCGAGGTGGCCTCGTCCTGGACGGCGGTGTTGGCCGGGGTGTCGGTGGCCACCATGACCGTGGGTAACATTCTCGCCCTCAGCCAGAAGAACATTAAGCGCATGCTGGCCTATTCCTCAATCGCCCACGCCGGATACGTCATGATCGGTCTGGTGGCTTTGAGCGTGTTGGGGGCCGCCGGCTTGGTCTACTATTTGGCGGCGTACATCTTCACCAACCTGGCAGCGTTTGGAGTCGTCACCTTATTCGCCAGGACCGCTGGTTCAGACGAGATTGCCGACTACGCAGGCCTGAGTCGCCGATCACCCTTCCTTGCCCTGGCTCTGCTTGTGGCTATCCTGTCCCTGGCGGGCATGCCGCCGTTGGCGGGTTTCATGGCGAAATTTCTGGTGTTCTACGCCGCCGTCCAAAGCGGCTTGGCCTGGCTGGCGATCATCGGGGTCCTCAATGCCATTGTGGGGCTGTACTACTACATGATTGTCCTCAAGGTCGTTTATCTATACCGCTCGGACGACGAGGGAACCCCCATCCGTGTCCCACGCGGCTCGGCCCTCGCGCTGGGATTGTGCTCGGTCGGCATCGTCTTGATGGGCACTTTCTCGGCCCCGTGGGTCAACTGGGCCCTCAACGCCGCCAACAGCCTCTTTTAGTCAGGGAAAACCAATTCAAGTTGACCGAAAGACTTGTGATATTCTTCACAAAGTCACGATGGCCTTGGATGGCCGTGGTCACAAAGGTGTGCCTTTGTGTTGGTTCGGGAGATGAGTTGATAGGAGCTTGACAGCGACCGGCGCCGACGCTGCGCCGATCCGACCAACGATGAGAATGCGCCTGCGCGAACTGCTTGCCGCATTGCCCCAAGGGCAGGCGGCGCATCCCCCTGATGTGGAAATCCAGGGGATCACATCCGACTCGAGACAAGTCGAGCCGGGCTGGCTGTTTGTGGCCGTGCGCGGCACAAAGACCGACGGACACCAATTTCTCGACGAGGCGGTCCGGCGTGGGGCGGCGGCCCTGATCGTAGAGACGGATCGGCCCAAGGGCAGCCCGCTGGCCATCCAGGTGCCGGATTCGCGCGCGGCGCTGGCACGTTTGGCGGGCACCTGGCACGGACATCCAGGCCGATCGCTGGTGGTCATTGGGGTCACCGGGACGGATGGCAAGACGACCACCGCTAATCTGATCTACCAGGTGCTTGTCGCCGCCGGCCTGAGTGCCGGATTGATAACCACCGTCAGTGCACAAATTGGGGATCAGTTGGTCGACACCGGTTTTC
>Ga0307417_10001031_pt1 | contig 11489 bp, 7 predicted proteins | sample SalMarWE160210MG_2_FD_202514 | JGI IMG/M metagenome (GOLD analysis project Ga0307417, IMG submission 202514) | Salt marsh sediment microbial communities from the Plum Island Ecosystem LTER, Massachusetts, United States - WE1602-10 | ecosystem: Environmental > Aquatic > Marine > Intertidal zone >...
CCTCGTCACGCCGATCCTCGACCCACTTGAGCCCCCATGGGCTGGCGCCCTTGACGAACAACCGGAACCGGTCGTCGACCGACCTCAGATCCCGCAGCACGTCGAGCGCCAGATCGAGCCTCTTGCGTGCCGAGGCGGCTCCGATCATCCCGAGGTTGTGAATCGCGTCGGGCGTCTTGGCAACGTCGAAGACGGCGGTGTCCACCCCGTTGGGGACGACTATCACCTTCTCGGCCGGCCAGCCGGTGGTTTCGATCGTCCGACGCCGGTAATAGGGACCAACGGTGACCACCAGGTCGACGGATTCGAAGTCGACTTCCTTCCAGTAGTCATGCGACAGCTCCATACGATGGAGTCGAACCACGAGCCGCTGCCGTGGGCGTTTCATTCGACTTGCCAACACAGCGTTCGGCCCCGCCCACTCACAGACGATCGTGTCGGCCCAATCGATCACATCCCGGGTCTGTTCCTCGTCATGAACCCGGAACTTGGGCCATTCGTCGACGCGTATGTGAAAGCGGCCCGACATCTCGAACCTCTCGATCAGTGGTTCGATGAACTTGAGGTCCGTCCCGACGATGGCGACCTTGATTGGGCTCGCCTCAGTGTGCTTCGACATCGGGCACCTCAACCCGCCCCGTATCGAAGCCATCCCATGCTGGCTCTGAGCCGGCGAGAAAGACCTCGTCTTCGGCATCCCAGGTATGTCCCTCGCCGCCTCTCACGTAGCAGAACTCCCACCGGCTGCCGGAGTAGACGAGCGCGCCGAGGCTTCGCGCCGCCCTGAGAAACCCTGTGTCTACATGCCTGGGACGGTGGGGGAAGCCGACCTCGTCCCAGACACTTCTGCGAAAGACGAGTGTCGCTCCGTTGGGAGAGCCGTCGATGAACATCTCCTCCTGGCCGGGCCGCCTCAGCACGGTGGTGTCCTTGCCGGCCACGTACGTGTAGTGGGAGCCTTTGCCGACGATGTCCGCGCCCGAGTAGCAGAGGGCATGGAAGCTGTCCTCGAGGTGTGCCGGCCCGTAGTGATCGTCGTCGTCGATCTTCGCCAACAGAGGCGAGGTGGTGTGACTCGCCGCGACGTTTAGACATTCGCCGAACGTGAGATCTCCACTCAGGGAGAGAAGCGTCACCGGAACGTCCGCCTCGGCGGAGATACGTTCCATCTCGGGCGTCACGCCCGCTCCGTGCACTCCCACGACGAGCTCCGTCGGCCGGTGAGTCTGCCCGAGGATCGCCCTCATCGATGCGGGAACGGCGGCGGGGCGGCGGGATACGAGGATGGCCCCAACGGCGGGGACCGGATTCCGGGAGGAGATGCCGGCCGAGCCCATCAGCTGCATTGCACGCACCCACGGCGCGTGGTTTCGATAGGCCCAACGACGGGCGGCAGCACCCGAGCCGGGGTCGGCGGTGAAGCCAAGCCCCGAAGCGGCATTCTCGATCGCTTCGAGGTCCGGCTCGACGAAGCGGGCGAGGTCCAGCGTCGCATCGGCCGTTGGCCCGACGAGGGGACTGTGCCGTGCCGGGTCGAAGCTTCCCGGAGAGAAGGCGGCTCCGAGACGGCGGGCGACCCTCGACTCGGAAGCCAACATGGTCACTGGCCCGGACGGCAACCATTCGCTCGCCTCGGGGTAGTCGCTGGCCCAGAACACGATCGGCTGTCGTCCAGGTTGGCCCGCCCATCGAGTGACCTTCGACCGTGTGGACTCTGAGAGCCCGGCCCACGCCACGGGGTCGACGACGATGAAGTCCGCCCGGTCCAGATCTCCGTCATCCGAAGTATCGACCGGCCGGTGGTCGAATGCCTCGAGCGCAAGGAGCTGTCCACGGTCGGTGACTGCCGAGACGACCATGACACTCTTCACGCGTGGCCAGGGGTTCCGGTCCAAGGCGGTTATGGATTCAGCCCGGGCCTGACTCTCCCTCTCCGTCTCGGCCGGGACGTTCCCCCTGATCGCCCGTACCCAACGCCGCAGCACCGCACTCTTGCTCGCCTCTTGCTCCAGCATCCGATTGATGCGGTCGGTCCGCTCCTCGGCGCGCCGACGCCACTCAGCAGCCTTCTCGGTGAGGTCTTCGAGACGTCGCTCGGCATCACGCCTGCGGGCTCTCTCGTCCCGCAGCTCTTGCTCCAGGGACTGTCGCTCCTGATCGTCCACGTGCGAAGGCTAAACAGTCACCGTGCGGTCTCCCGGTCCCGTCAGGGCTCTGTGTCTTCAGGGACCTCGACGATGGTCGCGTCCCCGATGCTCTCGTTGCTCGAATCGATCTCGGACACAGGTCCCAGGTCGAGAAAGTCCTGAACTCGATCAGGTGCGGGCTGGCGTTTGCCGTTCTCGAATAGCAGCACGTAGTGCTTGTCACCTTCGAGCCGGTCGACACTGACCTCGGCCGAGTCGTTGGAGAAGCCGTCTGTGAAGCACTCCGAATACCAGGTCACCTGCGGCAGATACGAGGTGAGAACACCACAGGAGCCGGAGGCGTCGGCTTCGATGAAGTCGGAGGCGTCGACAACGGTCTGGAACCCGGCTGCGCGTGCCTCGGCCTGGCGGTCCGTCCGGTTGGCGGTCTCCGTGAACAGGAATATCCAACCGATTGCGGCGACGGTTATGAGGGCGACCAGTTGCCTCGAGGTCAATCGTCTCGCCACGCCCACCAGGGCGTGCGCCCCCAACGCGATGAGAAGCCAAACCGGGAAGAAGACGAATCGCGGTTCACCATGGGCGACGAGCCCGAGGGGAACTACGGCGACGACCACGACGATGGTGACGAATAGGGCCAGACGGCCATCCTCACTCCTCCGACGAGCGCCGGTGACCAACGACCACACCATCCACACCAGGGCGACCGCCATCAACAGGGCCCCGACCGGCCCGGCCAGGTCTTTGGGGAACATCCCGGCGTAATCGGCCAGTCCCTCCCCGAGATTCTCGCCCCCACTTGCGTTGAAGCCGAGGACGGCTCCCCAAGGGCTCCCCGATGCCGCAGTCGCCCAAAGGAGATGGGGAATGATGGCGACCACGGCGACGATCCCTGCCATGAGCAGTGGTCGCCACAAGCGCCTCACGACGCGTGGCCAAACGATGACGGTGGCCAGGGCGATGCCGATCACGGACAGCGCCGACTGGTACCTCACATAGAAGCCGAGGGCGACCAGGGGCCCGAGCCAGATCACCAGACGCCCACTCTTGTCCGGGTTGCGGACGACAGTCAGGACGATTGCCACGACGAAGAGCAGAACGCCGGCCGCGGGCACGTCCGTCAGATACTCGGCACCTCTACGCAAATAGGGCAGTGACGCACCCACGGTGGCGCCGGCGATGAGCGCGGGCCAGAGCCCACCGATTTTCCTCGCCACGAGCATGACCCCTACCAATGCGGCAACCGACAGGAGCGATCCGACCAGTCGGACGGCCACCTCACTCTCGGTGAAAGCCACGACGGGTACGGCCAGCCACGACACGAATGGGCCGCGATGGAGGTTCCAGCCGGTGTCGGGGGTGCCCTCGACCCACGATCTCGCCTTGAGCACATATGCGGACTCGTCGTGGCCGAAGGCCCCGCCACCAAGGATGGTCCGCACCATCGCGATCCCCACGACCACCAGGAGGACGACTAGGGCGAAACGAACGAATCTCGGCGCGAGCCCACCCGACCCGGAGAGACTCAGCAGAGGGAATGTGACCAGGGCGCCGAGCAACGCACCAACCTGACCTGGCCCGATGGCGGGGCCATCGGAGAGCAGGCCATACCCGATCACGCCGGCGATGCCGGCGACGATGCCGATTGCGGCCCCACGACGCCACGAGGCGTCGCTTGGCCATGGGAGCAGGACCGCCGCCAGGGCCACGACCAGAACGAGGCCGGTCTTGTAGATATCGGGTCGCGGCGCGAGTCCCACCAGGGCCACCGCGCTGACGGCGATGAAGGAGGTGCCCAAGACGACGGCGAAGGCTCTGGAAAATCCCGCTGCCAACGACTTCATTCAATCAGGACGCTAACCGGTCGGTCGGTGGCGAAGACCCGGGCATGGACACGGAGTCGTCTCCGCGTGTCCGGTCGCTAGGGCCTCTCGAGGCTGAGGGCGCGATGCAGAAACGCGGCCAACTGGCCCCGGGTGACGAGGCCATCAGGGCAGAACCTGTCGTTGTGCGGTGGGTTGCAGCCCTGTGTGATGCCGGCCGTGGCGAGCCGACCTATGTCTTCGGCGAAGACGCTGCCCGCAGGAACATCGACAAACCCCACATGGGTGTTCTCATCGAGGTCGAGCGCCCGTACCAGGAGTGCGGCGAGAGCTGCCCTCGTCACCGGGCCAGACGGACAGAACTCGTCGTTGTCTGGGGGATTGCAGCCCCGTGTGATGCCGGCGGTGGCAAGCCGTCCGATGTCTTCGGCGAACACGCCGCCCGCTGCAACGTCGATGAAGGGCGGGTGGCTGTTGACTGTCAGACCGAGCGCCCTGACCAGGAACGCCGACATCGTCTGCCTGTTGAGCACTCTGCCGGGGCAGAACTCGTCGTTTACCGGCGGGTTACATCCCCGCGTGATGTCTTCACCTGATAGCCACAGGATGTCCTGGCGGAAGGCTTGACCGGCGATGTCAGTGAAGTGGCGGGCAGTGTGCACCACCGCGGCCAGAGGCTGAGACCAATTGCCCGATTCGTCCCGGGCCTGAACCTCGAACCGATAGGCGGTTCCGGGTGAGAGACCGGTTACCGGCGCGCTGGTCCCCGCGACGTCGAACCCGGACGTCCCCATCAGTCGGAGGCGGTAGCCGGTCACGCCGACGTCATCGCTGGCTCCATTCCACGAGAGCACGAGGTCGTTCTCGCCATACCTGCTCACCTTCAGCCGGGCTCCCGTGGCCCATGTAGGCGCCGCCGTGTCCCGGATGGCCAACTCATCCAGGGCGTCGCGCATCTGAAGAAGCCCGTGCCCGTACGACGTGTCGAAGCCCGGGGCACCCAAGTCTTGAGTAGTTGAATCGAGGACGCTTCTGATGGTTTGGGGACTGGCTTCGGGCCGCAGGGAGAGCATCAGTGCTACCGCACCGGTGACGTGGGCGGTGGCCATCGAGGTTCCCTGTAGGTAGTAGTACCCGAAAGTCTTGGTCATCCCTGTGACCTCAAAAGTCTCCTGGAGGACACCGTCGGGGTGACCGTCGCCGTTGGCGTCCTGGGTGTTGTCCCCGCCGGGCGCCACCAGGTCCAGACCGCTGCCACCGTTGGAATAGAAGGTCCGATCCCGGTTGTAGTCGACAGCGCCGACTGCGATGACGTCGGGATGGCTGGCCGGGAAGGCAATGGACCCCGAGCCGCTATTGCCCGCAGCGGCCACGATCACGATCCCGGCAGCATGAGCCGCATCTATCGCATCCGTCAGTACCGACGATGCACAACAACCCCCCAGGGAGAGATTGATCACGTCGGCGCCATGCCCCCTGGCCCAGTCGATGCCTTGGGCGATGACCGAGATGAGACCGCTACCACCGGCGTCCAGCACCTTCACTGGCATCAATTGGGCGTCGTATGCGATACCGGCCACACCGACGCCGTTGTTCGTGCACTGTGCCACCGTCCCGGCCACGTGAGTCCCGTGACCGTTGTCATCGTCTGCGGCTGAGGTTCCGACCGTCTCCGTGATGGCGTTGTAGGGATCAATGAAGGTGTGGCAAGCCAGATCCTCGCCACCCTGTGAGATCCCGGTGTCGACGATGGCGACCACTACACCCTGACCGGTGCTCTCTGTCCACGCGGCATCCACCTGTGCCGCGGGAAAGTGCCATTGGAAGCCTGCCAAGGGGTCGTTGACAGCAAGCGTCCCCGCCTCGCCCAGAGCCACGGGAGACAGCCCCGGGTCGAGCTGGACCTCGTAGTCGAGCTCGGCCAGCTCCACATCCAGTCTTCCCGCCATCTCATGGACCACCTCTTGGGGAGTCTTCCCCGGAGGAACGGGAACTTCTCGCCATCTGTCGAAGACGCCTTCGGTGTTGGGGCCGAGAGCCTGGATCTGTGCCCCGGGCTTCAGCTTGACCAGTACGTGGTCTTCTGCGTACGGAACCCCGGCCTCGGTCGCGGCTCCCAGCGACACCTGCGCTTGGTCGATGTCGAACGTCGGGAGGGTGGTTGTCAGCATCAAGCCGGAGATGAGAGCGAGAGTGAAGGCAGATCTCACCGTTCTTCGCAGTCCCCCTTCCAGATTCTCACTTGGTCACCCCCCGACAAACTAGCCGGGCGCTCGGTGAGTGACGCCGGTGGCCAGAGGGCAACAACCGATCTAGGCCGGATTTTCGCGAACTCATGGAGCTCCCTCCACCCATCAGTAGTCTCAACCCGGTTGCCCGGGTAGCCCGGGGCGTCGACAAGAGAGGGGAAGTACCCACCATGGATGACAAATCCTTCAATATCCGCGTACCCAAGAAGTGGGCACGCACTGGACTGATTGCCTTGGTCCTGGCGGTGATCGCGGCTCCACTGACCGCACTGGCCGCCCACCAGTTCACGGACGTGCCCGACTCGAACATCTTCCACGCTGACATCAGCTGGATGGCCGACGCCGGCGTCACGCTGGGCTGCAACGCGGCACACACCCAATACTGTCCCGGCGACTCGGTGTCCAGGGGGCAAATGGCCGCGTTCATGCATAGGCTCGCCGTCAACCAGGTGGTGGACGCCGGAGAGCTCGACGGAGCGGACAGCACGGCCTACCGCGCTGTGAGCTCTGGCGCGAACTGCGACCAGACAGCACCCAACGATTGTCCTGTTGGAGGGACTCTCGCCACGCTGACGATCGATGCACCGGCTGCGGGAATCGTCACGCTCAACTACCAGATCTCGATGCTCGAGTTGAATTCGGGTCAGGTGACCGTTCAGGCGTGGGCAAACGCCGACGACACATGCGACTGGTTCCTGATCCCGCTGGATAGCCTTCTCGGTTCACTCAGCGTGGCCGGATACGCCGATCTGACCGGGACCCTGTTCCACTCGATCTCGGGCACGACGAACATCTCGGTAGCTGCTGGTACGTCCACACACAGCGTCTGCGCTGCGATTATCGGGGCGGAGGCGAACTACGCATCGATCGATGCAGTCTGGACTCCCGAGGGAACCGGGATCTCCGCTGCATCAGCCGATGAGGTCATGACCTTCCCTGATGGCTTCGGGTCCGAGTTCGAAGGGAAGTCCGTAGCGGGCTTCGACAACTGATAGGGCTGAAACACGTTCTACAAACGGACGAAAACAGGAGAATGCCCCCGGGTCTCCGTTCGTTGCAGAGGAGTTCCGGAAGAAACGATCGAAGGCGATCAGCGGGTATGCCGAACGTCAGAGCGTAGGGACGGACGCACCGACTCATTGGAAAACCGATGTGACGGGCGGGCACATACCCCGGAGCCTTCGCCCTCAACCGCCCAGCTGCACTTCCCCGCCGTCCGGGACAATCGCCAGATACATACGGTTTTCGGGGATCGGCATCAGGTTGCCGCGGGCATCACTGAATTGGTATCCATCGGCCTGACCCGCCCGGAACCAGGTTCCTCGGATCATCTCGCCTCCGTGCAACACGTATAGATCGCCGCCACCTACCACGTCGAAGGTCGGAACGTCAGCTCCCGCAGAGTCGGTGTATCCCGCAGACTTCATGTTGGCGATGAGCACGATGAGCGTGTCGCGTGTCAAGGGCTCGGGCACCCCGTCGTACTCGGACAAGACCTGAAGTGGCTGGCCATCGCGATACCTGACGTAGACCCCGTCTTCGTATCGCCAGACTGCCCCTTCGTCGACGGGCAGGATCACCTCTGAAATGGGCTCCCCGCCCAGCCACTCACCGGTCGACCACGGATAGGGGATCGCCGCGGTCTCTGAGACCTCAGTGGCCGGTGACACGAACACATTGTGTGGCTGGGGTCGCTCCAACGTTTGAAATGCGATGCTCGACTCGGGCGTCACGACCGTGGCGCCGGCAGCGATAACTGCTCCCACCACGAACCGCTGGCCACCGGTCGCAAAGACGACGGGACGGAACGGTGCGAGCAGATCGGCACTGACCGGGCGCAGTGATCGAACCGGGCCAACCAGGCCGGGGAGATCCTTCCCGAAGAGGGCGGTGAATCTGCTCAACCCCCCTTCCACGGGTGTCTCGATGAGGAGATCCGCCAATCCGATCCCGATCTGGAAGTCCATGCCGGGAACATTGTCGACCACCACCGCCGTGACTCCGGACCGAAGCTCCGCTCCCGGGGACGTGGTGGCTGACGCTTCCGATCGCGTGGTCGTGGCAGATCCGGCCGTCGTCCCGGTTGCAGAAGTCGTCGTCGTGGTCGCCGTCACAACCTCTTCGGGAGAGTCGGCGGTGGTGAGGAACAAGATCACCAAAGAGGCGGTCAAGAGAGCCCCGAGGACACCCGAGATCGTCTCCCATCGATGGGCCTTGATCCAGCCGGCGATGTCGTTCATGGCACGGGCAGCTCCCAACGGGCTGATGTGGCCGACACCGTAACCGGGAGCGAGATGTTGCGACAGAGACGAATCGCAGGTGGAGCGTTGTCGTGTCGGCTAGAGACCCAGTGCTCGAACGAAGAACGACGCCATCTGCGCCCGGGTCAGGGTCTCGGTGGGGCAGAACATGTCGTTGTCAGGTGGATTGCACCCGAGAGTGATCTCGTGGTTGGCCAGCTTGTTGATCGATTCCTGGAAAGCACTGTTCGAGTCATCGGTGAAGAAGTCGATGGCATCCGGGTTGTCGTACCCGAATGCGGGGACGAGCATCTCCGCCATCTCCTCACGCAGGATCGGTTGGCCCGGGCAGTAGAGATCGGTGGTGCAACCAAAGCCGATCCCGGCCTCCGTGATCCGGTTGATGTCCCCTTCGAACAGATTGCCGCCTATATCGCTGTAGTAACCACCGGCCGCATCACCGGTCAGGCCCAGGGCCCGGGAGATGAATGCGGCCATCTCCCCACGTGTGATCGTCCTCGTCGGGCAGAACTCGTTGCTGGCGGGTGGATTGCACCCCACGGTGATACCGGCTTGGTAGAACTTGTCGATGTTGGCCTGGTGAACGGAGTCCTCGTCGTCGTAGAACTGGCCGACGTAGTTGTGCTCGGCAATCAACAGGTAGGGATAGGGATCGATCGGCGTCGAGTTCCAAATGCTCCCGCTGTATTGGCGAAGCTCGAAGTGGAGATGGGTCACCGTCTCCGAGGCGTTGCCGGAGTCACCCACCCATCCGATCAGCTGTCCCTTGGTGATGGGCGTCCCTTCCACGATCCCTGGCGCGATACCCCAGCCCTGGTTGTCGTAGTCGATGTAGTTGCCGTTCTCGTCCTGACGGTCGTCGTTCAGGTGGATGTAACGGGTGACCCAACCGTTTCCATGGTCGATCTGGAGCCGGCAGCATTCACTCTGGTTCTGGCTCACCCAGTTGGCGACGCCGTCGGCCACGGCGTAGACGGGTGTCCCTTTGGGAGCCATGATGTCCTCGCCCTCGTGAAAGCGGGAACAGCCATCACGGCAGTCACCGAAGCTGTTGGTCAACCGGTAGTCGCCGCCACCTACCGGGAAAGTCATTGCAGAAGGATCGAAATCGGCGGCTATGGCGGGTTGTGCGGGCAAGAGTGTCGCCACGATGGCCAGTGCCAGAAACAAACTGCGACGCAATATTCCTCCAATGCGCGGCGTCCGAAATCAAGTGATCGGCCACCTCGGCTGACTCCTTGAGCTACTACCGGTAGCTCACCTGGCTGTCCCGTGGGACGATCGCCATGTAGATGCGTCCCTGGGGCAACCCAAAGCTGTTACCCGAGGAATCGAAGAACTCAAACCCATCTTGGAGGGAATTCCGTCTCCACTCACCCGTGACCACACCACCCTCATGCAGGACGAGGAGGTCACCTCCCCCGATCACGTCGTACGTCATCACCGGCACACCGTTGACGTCGCTGTAGCCCGCGTATCTCTCGGCGGCGAACATCACCACGGCGGTGTCATGCGCCAGCGGCGTCGGATTGGAGCCGGTGGTGTCGAAAACCATGAAAGGCTCGCCGGCCCTCTCATGCACATAGCCCAGGTTCGAGTCGTAGCGCATGACGGACCCTTCGAAAGGCAGGACCAACTCGGAAGCCCGGGCCGAAGGATCGGGCAGGGTCCCCGCCGGGATGCCGACCGGGGGCGCCGGCGCAGCTGTCAGCGCAGCGTCGAGAATCTCGAGGTCGACGAACGTGTCATAGGGATCCACATTTCCCTCCGACGGGAACATGGACGAGAGCTCGGCCACGATGTTCTGGATGCCCGTCGCTTCGACGTCCTGTACGACGAACGGCCGCCCTCCGGTCGAGACAACTGCGCCTGCGAGGACAGGAAGCAGGTCGGCATCGACGGGCCGCAACGATCTGACCGGCCCCATCACGCCCGTCAACCCTGTCGGGATCACTGCGGTGAAACGCGAGATCGGGCCTTCAACGAAGTACTCGACCAGGAGTGATGCATCGGCGAGCCCCCACTGAGGGCGCGCCGGCCGGGAGTTGTCGATCTTGATGGCGACCACGCCGTCAAATGCCGAGACCGGTGAGCCCGGCTCTCCTCCCGGCACACTGGTAGTCGGCGCCGGCGCCGCGGTCGTGGTCACGGCAGGCGTGGTGGTGGTCGTCGCCTGCGCGGTCGCCGGCTGCGCATCGCCACCGGAGACGACGAACAGGCCGATGATGGCGCCGATCAGGGCCAGCCCCACGGCGACGGTTGCAGTTCGCCAAGGGTCGGCAGTGATGGCGGTGCGGAGACGCTCGAGCACGAAGAACGCAAGGTAGTACCTTCTTCAGGCGTGACCACCTCCGACGGCAATGGCCGCCCTGTCCTCTCACTCGTCGTCTTGGCCTGGAACAACCTCGAGCTGACGAAGCGGTGTGTGGAGAGCCTGAGACAGAACACCAGCGTTGACCACGAGTTGATCCTCGTCGACAACGGCTCTGAAGACGGCACGGCCGAATTCGCCCGATCAGAGGCAGACCTGGCCGTGGTCAACGAGTCGAACCTCGGCTTCGCCGCCGGGATGAACGCCGGGCTGGAAGCAGCGTCCGGCCGCTTCGTGGCCTTCATCAACAACGACACGACCTTCCCTTCCGGCTGGGCGGAGCTGATGCTGGAGACCTTCGAGCTCTACCCCGAGGCCGGGATCGTCCTCCCTGCCGTCACCGCAGCGGGCAACCCCGTCACCGTACGAGCCGAGCCCGGTCAGCGCCAACTCGTTCTCCAGCCCTTCGGAGAATTCCCCAGCGGCGTCGTCTATGTGATGAGAACCGCGCTGATGCGCCACCTGGGCGGCTGGAACGAGGCCTATCGCACCGCGTCCGCGGAAGACCTCGACCTTGCTTTCACCGTCTGGGCCCACGGACTGGACGTCGTCCTCGACGAGCGCGTGCTGGTGGAGCACGTCTCACAGGCGACGGTCCGGGCGCTGCCGGACCGAAGATCTCTCTATCGGGAGAACCT
>Ga0307417_10001032_pt1 | contig 11482 bp, 7 predicted proteins | sample SalMarWE160210MG_2_FD_202514 | JGI IMG/M metagenome (GOLD analysis project Ga0307417, IMG submission 202514) | Salt marsh sediment microbial communities from the Plum Island Ecosystem LTER, Massachusetts, United States - WE1602-10 | ecosystem: Environmental > Aquatic > Marine > Intertidal zone >...
CCGAACTGAATTAAGTGGCTTTGTAAAAGGTGGGGAGGGCGAAAACCTTACACTTGAAAGGCTTGATGTAAACCGGACCTCCCTGATCGATACAGTAGTGATTGGCAGGAATGGATCATTTGACTTGAGGTTTAGACTGGAAGAACCCGAGCTTTACATCCTGAAAAGCAAAAATGGGGAGATCATTAATCTCCTGGTTTCACCCGGTGATAAGATCTCGATCCAAAGCAGTTATGATACGTTTGGAACAGATTACAGTGTATCCGGGTCAGAAGAGTCCGAAGGGATCAGAATGCTGGTGGGACATTTAAATCAAACCAGGAAGGACCTGGACTCCCTGCAGCTTCTGGCAGTATCGATCGGTGATCCTGAAAACCCACAGATGGAGCTGGTAAGGAATGCATATGCACAATCCATCATCAAACAAAAACGCTTTACAATTAAATACCTGGTGGAGCATATGGGTTCGCTCTCAAGTGTTTATGCCCTCTATCAGAAATATAATGATGAAAATCCGGTTCTGAACCTGGAAGGTGACCTTCAGTATTACAAGGCAGTTGCCGATTCCCTGGAAAGCACCTATCCCAACTCTTCACTGACCAGATCGTTGCGGGCTGACATAGACCAGAAAGAGACCGCCTTCAATAACACAGCACATCTGAACTCCCTCCTTGAGATGGCGGATGATACAGTACAGGGATTGCTGGATCTGTCGATCGCGGACAGGGACGGAAAGGTTATTGATCTTTCCTCGTTAAAGGGGAAAGTAACCCTGTTGTTTTTCTGGGCATCCAGTAGCAATGAAAGCATAAAGGCCCTTCTCCAGTTGCAGCCGATCTATGAAAAGTATCATCAAAAAGGATTTGAGGTTTATGCCGTCTCCCTGGATAACAACAAAATAAACTGGATGAATGCCATAGATTTCAACGAGTTCAGCTGGATCAATGTTTTAGAGCTTTCCTCACCTGAATCAAGAGCTGCACTCCTGTATAACATTGTTTCACTACCCACCAACTTCCTGATTACCCGGGAGGGAGATATTGTGGCCAGGAACAAGTATGGCCGGACACTGGAAACATGGCTCGAGAACCTGATTTAATTGAAGTGCCCGGACGAACAAACATATACTTTGCTTCGGATCTCCACCTGGGGATGCAACCAGCCGGGGATAGTCTCAGGCGCGAGAAGTTGTTTGTACAGTGGCTTCTTGAGATCCAGCGGGATGCCAGTGAACTCTGGCTGCTGGGTGATGTATTTGATTACTGGTTCGAATACAAAAAGGTAGTCCCCAGGGGATTTACCCGGCTCCTCGGCACTCTGGCTAACCTCAGTGACGCCGGAGTTGAGATCCACCTGATCCCGGGCAATCATGATATCTGGATATTTGATTATCTTCCCAATGAGATCAACCTGATCGTACATCGAAAGCGTATCAGGAAATCCCTCTCCGGTCACCATTTTTTACTCGGGCACGGAGATGGCCTCTATCCGGGAGACCGGGGTTACAGAATGCTTCAGGGCATTTTTAAGAACAGGCTGATGCAGTGGATTTATGCCCGTATTCATCCAAACGGTTCCATGGCATTTGCCCACTGGTGGTCAAAAAAGAGCCGCATGAAACACGGTACGCTGGGATCCTTTATGGGTGAGGAGAATGAACACCAGATCCAGTTTGCCAAAAAAGAGCTGGTGAAGCACCCGGACATTGAATATTTTGTGTTCGGTCACCGGCACATCGCTTTTGACATACGTATCGCCGAAAACAGCCGGGTGATATGCCTGGGAGACTGGATCGGCAACTTTACCTACGGCGTCTTCGACGGTAATGAGTTTCGCCTGGAACAATACCTTCCAGGTAAGGGTGAGGTCATCAGGAAATAATGAAATAAGGGCTGCCCCGAATGAGACAGCCCCCTGTTTATTCTTTCCTGGTATCTTAGCTGAACAATCCGAGGGCCACGGTCAGACCTGCCATCACAACAGATACCATGGTCATCAGTTTGATCAGGATATTCAGTGAGGGTCCCGAGGTGTCCTTGAAGGGATCACCTACCGTATCGCCAACCACTGCCGCTTTGTGCGAATCGCTTCCTTTTCCACCGTAATTGCCTTTTTCAATGAATTTTTTGGCATTGTCCCAGGCACCTCCTGCATTATTCAGCATCACTGCCAGGGTGAAACCAGTAGTAAGGCCACCAACCAGCAGACCTACCACTCCGGCCACACCCAGAATCACACCAACGGTCACCGGTACAATGATGGCCAGCAGGGAGGGCAACAGCATCTCTTTCTGAGCACCCCTGGTGGAGATCTCCACACACTTGGCGTATTCTGGTGTGGCTTTACCCTCCATGATGCCGGGGATTTCCCTGAACTGGCGACGCACTTCATCAACCATGGCTCCGGCTGCACGACCCACAGCTTTCATGGTCATGGCACAGAACACAAACGCCATCATGGCTCCAATAAAGATACCACCCAGCAGCATCGGATTGAAGATGGAAAGATCGTATGCGGCAACAAAATCATGAATGTTAGCTGTGCTTAACTGTACAGCTTTCAGTCCATTAGCGGCTGCAGGGGCATGATCGGTGTAGAAAATGGTATCACCTATCTGCTTTATGCCGTCAATAGATTTATCGGCCAGTTTACCGAGCCATAATCTTACCTCCTCCATATAGGCAGCAAGAAGGGCCATGGCAGTCAGGGCTGCCGAACCAATGGCAAATCCTTTACCTGTGGCAGCGGTCGTATTACCAAGCATATCCAGTGCATCGGTCCGCTCACGAACTTCCGGGGGAAGCTCTGCCATTTCAGCATTTCCACCTGCATTGTCCGCAATGGGTCCGAATGCATCGGTGGCCAGGGTAATCCCAAGCGTGGAGAGCATACCCACCGCGGCAAACCCAATTCCGTAAACTCCCCTGGCGAATTCATTGAATCCACCGGAGAATCCAAAGGCGGCAATAATACCGATAACAATGGTTACCACCGGGATCCAGGTGGAGTACATCCCTACGGCAATACCGTCGATGATGGTGGTAGCCGGGCCCTGCTGTGTTTGTTTGGCAATACCCCTGGTAGCTCTGTACTCGTCCGATGTGAATAGTTCGGTCCCCTGCCCGATGATCACACCCGCCAGCAGGCCTGCAACAACAGCTCCAAAGATCCCCCAGGTTACCCAACCCAGAGCGGCCATGACAGCCATGGCGCCAAGTATCAGGACAGAGCTTCCTCCAGTCCCCAGGAGCAACGCATTAAGCAGGTTCTTTTGTGTGGCGGACTCTTTTGCCCGTACCATGAAAATACCCGCAATGGAGAGAACAATCCCGATACCGGCTACAATCATAGGCGCCACAACAGCCATGCCCTGATCGGCACCTGAAAGTCCGGGTAAGGCAGCACCCAGCGCGGCAGTAGCCAGAATAGAACCGGCATAGGACTCATACAGGTCCGCTCCCATCCCGGCTACATCCCCTACGTTATCACCAACATTGTCGGCAATGGTTGCGGGATTTCGCGGATCATCTTCCGGGATACCGGCTTCCACTTTCCCTACCAGGTCGGCACCTACATCAGCAGCCTTGGTGTAAATACCACCACCTACACGTGCAAAGAGAGCCTGGGTGGATGCACCCATACCGAAAGTAAGCATGACAGCGGTGATCTCAATTAACTTTTCATGATCCGTGGTGCCTGCATGTACGAAAGTGAGGCCCAGGCCATGAAGGCCATGCATCATGTGCTCCGGTGTAAAGATAAATTTGTTGAGAATATAGAACCACCCCGTGATATCCAGCAGTCCGAAGCCCACAACGACCAGGCCCATCACAGCCCCGCTACGGAAAGCGACCTGGAGTCCCTTGTTCAAAGATTGGGAGGCACCCTGGGCAGTTCGTCCGGACGCAAAAGTGGCAGTTTTCATTCCCAGGAATCCACACAGACCGGAAAAGAATCCTCCGGTTAGAAAGGCGATCGGTACAAAAGGGTTCTGAACACCCAGGTAGGCAAGAACGATCAGGATGATCACCAGCACGCCAAATACCTTTCCAACAACTCTGTACTGGCGCTTTATATAAGCCATGGCGCCTTCACGTACATACTTTGCAATCTCTTTCATCCGGTCGTTTCCCTCTGAATTCTTCATCATGCTTTTGAAGAAGAACCATGCAAAGACCAGCGCTACTACAGCAGCCAGCGGAAGCAACCAGTATAGGTCAAAAATATTACTCATAACTCTAATCTTAAAGTGTTTAGTTTGAAAGAAAAGGCAAAGATATAGAAAATGCTTTTAGAATCGTATTAAATTAAAAGTATCCCTGTTGAATTGACAATGGCCGGATTTGATCTTATCTTTATTTGATCCAAAAATGTAAACGAATGAAAAGAATTGCCACGTTGCTGACCACCATCATATCAGGGTTCATAATTTTAATACAACTTTCAGCCCAGTGTGACCCTGATACTACCTGCAAAGATACAGGGGACCCTGGACAATTCTGCCCCTTAAACCTGCCCGCCGCCGGATTAGATATTCCGTACGATGAGGTGGTGACCATTATTCCACCTGGATCGTATTCGATTTCACAAGCTGGTACCCTGACGATTCTTTACATTGAGATCGACTCTGTAAATAACCTTCCACCCGGGATCGATTATATCCCAGGTGCCGACAGGTTCTATCCGGATACGGCTTATTGCATTGAATTAACCGGGACACCCACCCAAACAGGGGCATTTGCCTTATCCATACATATCCTGGCCACCGTTGATCTCTTTGGAACTCCTACGGGCATACCTGTTGTGAATGACACTTCGGTGGTTATTACGGTCGTGGACAATCTGGGAACCCAACCGATCGGACCATCGCAGTTCCGGGTTTACCAGAATGTTCCTAATCCGTTCTCTGAAATGACCCGCCTGGGTTATTATACTCCTGAGGAACAAAGGATTGAACTGAGTGTTTACAATGTTGTTGGTGTGCTGGTTCACCATGAATATGATATGGCTGCTCCCGGTGAGCACTATTTCAGGTTCGATGGCAGCGAATTACAACCGGGGACCTATCTCTTTAAAGTCTCAACGGGTGAGACTTATTTCACAGGCAAGCTAATGAAATCCAGATAGCGGCAGAGGCAGTTCAGAATTCAAGCCTCAGCTGAAATGTGATATTGCGTGGAGGGCCGATATCACCGGGCCTTCCCAGGTACTCAACATTAAAGGCGTTCCTGAGAATGGCAGTAAACCTGATCATTTCCGAAATACTCCACCCTAGCCGGAAATCCAGTAAGGAATACCCTTTCGAATGATCCGCCCAGTAATCAGGAAAACCCGGCAGCAGCAGATTACCTATGGCCGGATCGAGGAAGACTTCATCCACATTGATCATTCTCGAATTATACTGGAGATTGATCCCCACAGAAAACCTCCAGAATTCTGCCTCCAGGTCAGCCTTGAGCAGATGCCTGCGCCGGTATTTCAGGACCTGCCCATCCACCGCCACTAATTCTGCAGAATCCAGGAGTGACGGATCAACAGGATTCATCAGGGTATACCCTCCTGAGAACCTCAGTCCGACCGGGCCTGCTTTCCCATTTAAAGTAAATGTTCCATCGATCCCGCTGATGCGGGCCCTGCCAACATTCAGAGCCTTGAAACCCACATCATCGATGGTGGGAATCTGGTCCGGGGGGGGGTATACCCCAAAGGTAAATTCGATCATATTGTTGTATTCTGTCCAGAAAAGGGCCAGGTCGGCGAAGCCTGTCCAGGTGTGGATCGCTATCGCCTGCTTTAAACCCAGTTCAGCCGACCAGCCCCGTTCAGGCTCCAGGTCAGGATTCGGAAAGATCCTCAGGCTTCCGAGCACTGTATTGGTGAACTTCTCTGCTACAGACGGGAATCGATACCCCTGGCCCATGGAAGCTCTTAAGAAAGTACCCTCTCCTGCCTGGTAGTTTATTCCGGCCCTCAGAACCGGAAGTGAATAGTAAAGCTCCCCGTTGAGGGTATTCAACTCCCACCTGACACCGGTGGAAAGCTGCAACCTTTTAAATAAACGGGCATCCAGCTGGGAGTATACAGCACTGTTCGAACCTGCATGATTGTCATAGAGGTTAGCTACCACAATATTCCTTGAGAACGAGATCCCGCTTGTCCACTTGGTTTGGGACCGGAAACGTTTCAGGTACCGGTATTCGGCATACCATAGTTTTGAAGCACTGTTCCTGGCAGCATTTTCAGTGGAATTCTTCACGCTGAACAACCTGGTTTTCAATGAGTGCCTGTTTCCTTCAGGGGTTATATACTCTATTGAAGGATCCATGTTATACCTGAATCCTGTGAATGGGGTCATTGATTCGGGATTTTGCAGATAGGCCCCGGAATCGGCATTTTGCCACAACAGAAAATCTGACTGGTCCACGTACATAGCACTGGCAGAGAGTCCTACGGCCAGTCCCTGGATCCCGGCAAACCTGTACCTGAGTCCCACATTCCCCCTGATCCTGTTTTCGTATTCCCCCTCGCGATACCCTTCATCTTTGAAATAGTTCCCTCCCAGTGAGAGATCAAGGTTTCCTGCCTTTCTTAGATGACTGAAGGATCCGCCCGCGAACACAGGCGGGTTATCTCTCCAGATGAGCTCCTTTCTTGCCGGGTTCATATATGCGCCTCCAAAAAGGGTCACCTCGGTAGCGGGTTCATTGCCCGGATATCTCGTCCGCAGGTTGATGACCCCGTTTAAAGCCGAAGAACCATACAGGACGGAGGAAGCCCCTTTGATTACCTCCACCTGGTTCAGGTTCTCCACCGGCAGGTAGTTCCATTTAATATCTCCGGCATCAGCCGAGATCATGGGCAGATCGTCCACCAGCATGAGTACCCGGCTACCCGCGCCGTAACTGAATCCACTGCCTCCTCGGATACTGGGCTGTCCGTCCAGGATACTGATCCCCGGTGTTCTCTCAAGGATCATATCCAGTGAGACGATGTTTTGACTGGACAGCTGGTAAGGTTTGATCAGTTCCATTGAAACAGTGACTTCCGAAAGCTTCTGCTCATATTTTCCGGCGCTGACAACCACTTCATCGATCATTTTACTGCTTCGCCTCAACTTGATCGCAAGCCTGCTTGTTTCACCCTCCCTGATGAAAGTCTCCACGCGTTGATCCGCATACCCGACATAGGAAAATTCAAGGATATGCCTGCCGGTATCAAGGGAAAGAGAGAAAGCCCCGTTGATATCTGAAATTGTACCGGAATGCCTGTCCGCCCTGATATTTACGGCCAACATCGGCTCCCCGGAATCTGAATCTACAACAGTACCGGAAACAGTTCCGCTTCCCTGGCCGGATAAAGGTGGTACCGGTATAAACAGGGAAACTGACCACAGGCAGATAATTCGTATGAAGCGCAAATGCAAGATTCGATCAAATTCTTATATTTACCCGTCTAAAGTACCCTTTTTTAACTAAACTGTTACCAACATGATGCTTCATCAAGAATTCGTCCGGAATGCAAAGAAATTCAGTAAGAAATTTGCCATTAAGGATAAAACAACCAAAAGTGATGTAACTTATGGAAGGGCCTTGATCGGGGCGTTGATCCTTGCTAAGAAATTTCAAAAATACGACAAGGGATACATTGGCATAATGATCCCAACCTCGGCAGGGTGTGCTTTAGCCACTGTTGGAGCATTGATGAGCGGCAGGGTACCGGTGATGATTAATTATTCTACCGGAGCGGAAAAAAATGCGAGGTACGCCCAGGAAAAATGTAATTTCAAAACCATCATAGCCTCCAAAGCACTGCTCGATAAGATCAACTGCCCCGTAATAGAAGGCATGGTTCTGATCGAGGATATCATGAAGGGCGTAACTACCGGAGAGAAGCTGAAGGCAGCTCTGACAACCAAACTCCCGGTGGGAGCCATTCTCAACAGGATCCATAAGGGAAATGAAGATGATAATTGCGCTATCCTGTTTACCAGTGGAAGTGAGAAGGACCCTAAAGTGGTTCAACTTACACACCGGAATATTTCATCGAATATCATCTCTTTCTGCGACTATATAGGGATCACTTCTGAAGATATTATACTGGCCAACCTGGTCTTTTTCCATATATTCGGTCTGACCGTAAATCTGTGGGTCACATTCGTGAAGGGGATGACCATGGTTTCATATGCCAATCCGACCGAATTCCAGACCATCTGCAACATTGCACGTGAAGAGGCCCCAACGGTGATGGTAGGAACACCCAGTTTCTTCTGGGGATATCTGCAAAAATCAGAACCGGGAGATTTCAAGAGTCTCCGGATCATGGTTGCAGGGGCCGATAAATGTCCCGATGCCCTGCGTGAAGGGTATAAGAAAAAGCACGGTGTAACCCTGCTTGAAGGGTATGGAGCAACGGAAACATCACCCGTGGTATCGGTAAACTCGTTCGAATATAACCGGCCGGGAAGTATCGGAAAGGTTATTCCCGGCGTGGAGGTGAAGATTGAGAACCTGGAAACCGGTAATGCCTGCAAAACAGGTGAAGTAGGCAAGATCCTGGTGAAAGGGGACCTGATCATGAAAGGATACCTGGGAGCTCCGGAATTAACGGCAGAAAGTATTGTGGACGGCTGGTACAATACAGGAGATATGGGCTATATGGATAAAGATAACTACCTGTGGCATTCAGGACGTTTCAAGCGGTTTGTAAAAATCGGTGGTGAAATGGTCTCCCTGGTGAAGGTGGAGAATGTCATGGAACAATACCTTCCTGAAGGTGTCTCATGCTGTATCGTCGAGATACCTGACGAAATAAAGGGATCGACGATAGTGGCAGCTGTCACCAGGGAGGTGAACAAAGTGGCCATCCTGAGGAATATGGCCAAAGAACTGCCCAATATAGCCCTCCCCCGCCAGTTCTTTATTTTGGAGGAATTGCCTATGATGAGTACCGGGAAAATAGACTTCCGTTCCGTAACAGAACTGGTAAATGATCTGGTAAGCAATCCTGATGCCAATTAAGCAGCGGAGATGACCTGAACCACACCATGACCAAGAATCTGATTACCCCGGACCATCTGCAGTTCAGCATAGCTGTGTTCTGGTGCATCGTGGGATTTTCCAGCTACTATTTCCTGTCCAGGAACAGAACCGTCAGGCGGTGGTTCGGTACTCCTTTCAGATGTCTGGACGAACAGGGAAACCAGGTGATCATGCAACGATTCCTGGGATTGATGTTCCTGGGAGTATTTTCAGCACTGATCATCAGCCTGCTCCCCGGGTTTAACCTGAGAGATTCCGGACTCGCACTTCATTTTCATTCAGCGCCGCCCTGGTGGTACTGGTTACTCTTCCCTTTGATCCTGCTGCTGGGATATTTCGCTGCCCGGAATAAGGGAACTATTGAGCAATATCCCCAGATAAGGGCTAAGACCTGGACCCCCCGCATGATCCTTATAAACAATCTCACCTGGGTGCCATTTCTGATCGGGTATGAATTCCTGTTCAGGGGATTTTTACTGCATGCATCTCTGGGATTACTGGAACCGGTCCCTGCCATTGCTTTGAACTGCACACTTTACTCATTGGCACATTTATATAAAGGTCCAACCGAAACCCTGGGTGCCATTCCCGTGGGGGTCTTTTTCTGTTACGTCACCCTGATCACGGGCAATATCTGGTGTGCCGTGGCCATTCATTCGCTGATGGCACTGAGTAATGAATGGTTTGCATTGCGCGCCCATCCTGAAATGAAATTTATGAAGGCAATTTAGCATGAAGGTATTTGTTTCAGGTGCTACCGGTTTTATCGGGATCCAGCTGGTAAAAAGGCTGGTGAACGAGGGCTGCAAAGTGCATGCACTCTATCGTTCCGATGCCAAGGCAGAACTGATCCGTTTTCCCGGTACAGAGCTGTTCAAAGGCGATATCCTGGACCTTTCCTCGCTTGAAAAAGCCATGACTGGATGCGAAGAAGCATACCATACAGCTGCGTATGCCGGTGTAAGTTTCGGTGACCCGGAAATGGTATTCCGGTACAATGTGGCCGGGACCATGCATGTTATTGAGGCTGCCGGCCGCCAGGGTGTCCGGCGGGTTGTGGTCACATCAACTGCGGGGGTTCTTGGGCCCTCTGACGGAGAGGCTGTTAACGAAAACACGCCTGACCCTTTATCATATTTTACCGAATATGAGGAATCCAAACACACGATGGAAATGAAACTCCTCGGGCGCTTAAAAAAAGATCCGGAGGTGGTTATAGTCAATCCCACCAGGGTGTTTGGCCCCGGGTACCTGAGTGTATCCAACGGCGTTACCAGGATGATCAAAAAATATGTGGAAGGAGGCTGGAGATTTATTCCCGGAGATGGCAACAGTTTTGGAAACTACGTTTTCGTAGAAGATGTGGTGACCGGTCATCTGCAGGCCATGAAGAAGGGGAAGCCCGGAGAACGGTATGTGCTGGGCGGTGAAAATATCACCTACAACCAGTTGTTTGGTCTGATCCGTGAGGAGAGCGGCATACATAGAAAGCTCTTTAAAATACCACTATGGCTTATGCTCATATCCGCAGGAATCATGAAATCTGGTTCAAAAATAACGGGCCGCAGCCCCCTGCTGGATACTGGCTTTGTTCGTAAATTTAACCACAACTGGATCGTCTCTTCCAATAAGGCATCCGAGGCTCTTGGCTACCGGCCGATGGATGCCCGTTCAGGAATTCAAAAAACTATTCAGTGGATCAAAAACCCAAACCTATGAAAAACAGAACCATCGCCCCAACTGCAGGATTTGTGATCCTGCTGTTTCTTGCATCCTGTAATGCACAGCATTATCCAACCACCGGTTCCGTTATCAGGCTCAGTCCTGAGCTGGACCGGATTATTGCACCCGGTACATTGCCGGAAATAGTGGCTGAAGGATTTGAATGGTCAGAAGGTCCCCTCTGGCTGCCTGAACAGGAGAAGGTCATTTTCTCTGATATTCCCAACAACTCGATTTTTGAGTGGTCGGAAGATGGTGGCCTGAAACTCTACCTGAAACCGTCCGGCTATACGGATACCATCCCGCGCGGAGGAGAGACAGGCTCCAACGGCCTGATACTGGATGGAAATGGACAACTCGTCCTGTGTCAGCACGGCGACCGGAGGATGGCCAGGATGATGGCGCCCCTTGATAATCCAGCTTCGAATTTTGAAACCATTGCCGGCTCCTGGAAGGGGAAACGTTTCAATTCTCCCAATGATGCCGTATACAGCAGCAATGGGAACCTCTATATAACCGACCCTGCTTTCGGGATGGAACTCAGGTATGAGGATCCACGGAGAGAAATGGATTTTACGGGAGTCTTCCTGATAATTCCGGATGGTGAGGTAAGCCTTATGCTCAAACATCTCAATGCACCCAATGGCATCGGTCTCTCACCCGATGAGAAAACAATGTACGTCAGTAATTCGGGGGGAGATCCCGGACCTCTCTGGATGAAG
>Ga0307417_10001033_pt1 | contig 11475 bp, 9 predicted proteins | sample SalMarWE160210MG_2_FD_202514 | JGI IMG/M metagenome (GOLD analysis project Ga0307417, IMG submission 202514) | Salt marsh sediment microbial communities from the Plum Island Ecosystem LTER, Massachusetts, United States - WE1602-10 | ecosystem: Environmental > Aquatic > Marine > Intertidal zone >...
TTCGGTGCGCAGCCACGACCAGCAGGGCACCCTCGGGAATCAGGTCGCCATGTGGCTGGTGAACCTCCCTGTGAACGAACCGGAGCCGCTCCGCCGGCTCGAAGCCGTGACGATAGCCACCCAGCGCCTCAAGGACACGAACCAGGCTCTCGGGGCGGCGACCCTGGTGCGTCTTTCGGCGGGCGCCCCGGCGACGCTCGTGTCGATGGCGAGCCGGCTGGTGACCGGAGCGAGGCCGTTCAACATGACCGTGACGAACGTACCCGGTCCTCAATTCCCGCTCTACCTCCTCGGCTCGCGCATGTTGGAGTCGTACGCCCTGGTCCCGCTCTGGTACGGGCACGGGGTCGGTGTTGCGCTCTTTTCCTATGCGGGGCAGCTGTATTGGGGATTCAACGCCGATTTCGACATCGTTCCGAACGTCGATGCCTTCGCCGCATCGATCGACGCCGCGTTCCATGAGCTCCACGCCGCGGCACTCACCGCAGCGGCGCCACCACCGAAGGGGAAACCGAGAAAGCGGCCGCCGCTGGGGTCAAGCAACAAGAGCGGCGAGGCGTAGAACTACTCGAAAGTACCGTTACTCGAAGGTAGCGTTACTCGAAGGTAGCGTTACTCGAAGAAGGTCGCCGCGGTGTCGAACAGGTCGTCGGGGACCCCCCGGATCTTTGCGCAGGCCTCCTCGATCGGCACGGCCACGATCTCCAAGCCCCTCGCAGCCACCATCACACCGGTGTTGCCTGCGACCGCGAGATCGGCGGCCGCGACACCGAACCGGGTTGCCAGGACCCGGTCGAAGGCAGAGGGCGTGCCACCTCGCTGGATGTAGCCGAGAACCGACACCCGGGTCTCGAAGCCGGTCAGCTCCTCGAGCTCGCGTGCCACCTGGTAGCTCACCCCTCCGAGCCGTTCGAACCCGAAGGCGTCCTTGCGGACCTCCTCCGCGGCTGATCCGGGCGGTGTTGGAATACCCTCGGCGACAACGACGATCGTGTACCGCTGCCCGTGTCGGTGGCGGCGGCGAATGATCTCGGCTACCTCCGCGAGTTCGTACGGGAGCTCAGGAATGAGGATGGCGTCGGCGCCACCGGCAATCCCGGCGTAGGTGGCGATCCATCCCTTGGTGCGTCCCATCACTTCGACCACGATGACTCGGTTATGCGACTCGGCGGTGCTCACCAGCCGATCAATCGCATCCGTAGCCACTTGCACCGCCGTGTCGAAACCGAACGTGACGTCGGTCCCGTTGATGTCGTTGTCGATGGTCTTGGGAACCCCGATCACCGCCAACCCCTCCTTGGAGAGCCGCAGCGCCGAGCGCAACGTTCCGTCACCACCGATGACGACCAGGCTGTCTATGCCATTCTGCTCGATGGTGTCGACGCAGCTGGCGTAGCCGTCGCCGTGGACGAACGGGTCCATGCGCGACGAGCCGAGGATGGTGCCGCCCCGAACGAGGATGCCGCGCACCGCATCCCGGTCGAGGGCGATCGTGTCGCCCTCCATGAGACCTTCCCAGCCATTCCGAATCCCGACGACCTCGGCGTCGTGACTCTTGATGGCACGGACGGTGACGCCGCGGATGACGGCGTTGAGACCGGGGCAGTCGCCTCCGGCGGTGAGGACTCCGATTACCGGCATGAGCATCTCCTGGTCGAACGATGCCAAGTTAGTGCTTCCGTCCGCAGCCGGTTTTGAGGAGCAATGACCCTATCCGCATCGACGCACCGGCGGTAGGTTGTGAGTGTCCGCAAAGGGAGACGTCATGGATGTGCCTGATTGGGATGTGCAGAACGTTGTCGTGGGCATCGACGGCTCTGATCAGTCGCGCCACGCCGCGAGGGTGAGCGCCGATCTTGCAAGAAAGAACGGCGCGGTGTTGCACTTCGTCACCATCGTCCGCCCGCCCGAAGGATGGTGGGGGATCGTCGGGTCGCCGCCTACCCCGTCGGCGCTGAGTAAATCACTCAGCGAGGCGCAGCGTGAGATACTCGACTCGGTGGTCGGCAGTCTGGACCTGGAAGGGATGGAAGTTGTTCAGGTCGAGGACGTGGGCGACCCGGCGCGCATGCTGCTCGACTACGCCGAGCAGGTCGACGCCGACGTCATGGTGATCGGAAGGCGGGGAGCCGGGCTGATCGAGAGAATCATGCTCGGGTCGGTGGCCAACCGCATCGTGCACGACGCACAATGCCCGGTGTTGTTGGTGCCCTGAGAACGAACGGCGCCGCACCCTCGTACTAGAGGAACATCCCTAATAGAGGAACATCCCTAATAGAGGAACATCGGCTTGCCGGTGACGTGACGTACCTTCGGCCGGTAGCCCTCGATATCGTATAGCTCGGATACGTCGACCCGCTTGACCCCTTCACCGGTGACGCTGATCGGGACGCTGGTGTAGGTGCCGCCTCGCAGCGCCACCATGCGCCCGCTGGCGCCCTCCATGGCTAGGTCCGCCGCCATCACCGCATAGTTGAGGGCGACCATGAGGTCCAACGAGTCGGGGGCTCCCGAGCGCATCAGGTAGGCGACCTGCTGGAAGATGATGCCCTCACCGGTGCGTTCCTTGAGGAGCTCACCGGTGTGAGCTCCTATGCCGCCGAGCTTGCGGTGGCCGAATGCGTCCTCCTTGCCGGACAGCACCATGTCGCCACCTTCGATCGTGGCGCCTTCGGAGATGGTGACCATCGCGTAGTTGGAGGGATTGGAGGCCTTGTCGGCGATCAGGAGGTCGGCGAGATGGTCGATGTTGAAGGGAACCTCTGAGATGAGGGCTCGCTTGACACCAGCGAGGTATGCGGTCATCAGTGCGGTCTCACCGCTGTAGCGGCCGAACAGCTCGACTACGGCGATGCGCTCGTGCGAGCCGGTCGCGGTGCGCAGATTGTGGATGAACTGAACGCCCCGGCTCACCGCCGTCGAGAACCCGATGCAGTAGTCGGTCCCATGCACATCGTTGTCCATCGTCTTGGGGATGCCGATCACCGGCACCCCTTCCTGGTGGAGCCTGAGCCCGTAGGAGAGGGTATCGTCGCCGCCGATCGGGATGAGCACGTCGATGCCGAGCTTGTCGACGACCTTGAGAGCGTGGTCGGTGAAGTCGAACGGCCCGTCCCCCTCGGCGCGGTCGGAGAGAAAATCGGGCACGTCGGCCACCCTGACCCGGCCCGGGTTTGTCCGCGAGGTATGCAGGAAGGTGCCTCCGGAGCGGTCGACTGTGCGTACGGTCTGCGGTGTCAGCTCCAGCATGTGCTCGTTCCAGCTCTCCGGATCCTCCGGGTTGGCGTTGAGGAGACCGCCCCACCCGCGCCGGATACCGACGACGGAGTGACCTGCCTCGCTGACCCGGTTGACCACGGCCTTGATGCACGGGTTGAGACCCGGTACGTCGCCACCGCCGGTGAGAATGCCGATACGCATGTTGTTGCCTCCGATTATCGAGCAGGCCGCTGAGTATGGAGATAGTAGCGGGAGAGGATGGTGCAGAAACAAAGCGCGGCCGCTCGTTCGGGTGTTCGAATCGTGGTCTCGGGGAGGCTTTTCGCGGTGTAGCGAGACGCCTGCAACCGTGCTTACATGGGTGTAGTTCTGAAACGGGAGACCCCTTGCCCACCGATCAGTTTGCCCACCTGCACGTCCACACCGAGTTCTCCATGCTCGATGGCGCGGCACGGGTCGACGATCTGGTGGTCGCGGTTGCCGCCGACAACCAGCCGGCCGTGGCCATCACAGATCACGGTGTGCTGTATGGCGCGGTCGATTTCACCAAGGCGGCACGTGCCGCGGGGGTGAAGCCGATCATAGGGATCGAGGCGTATGTGACCCCCGGCTCCCGATTCGATCGTCCGCCCCGGCGTGACGACATTCGCTATCACATGACATTGCTGGCGAGCAACGACATCGGGTACGGCAACCTGATGAAACTGGCGTCGCGGGCGTACCTCGAAGGCTTCTACTACAAGCCGCGGATGGATCTGGAACTGCTCGTCGAGCACCATGAGGGCATCGTGGCCCTGTCCGGGTGTCTTGGTGGTCACGTGGCGCAGATGTTGGCACCCGATGTCTCCAGCGAGGAGGGCAACGTCGGGCAGGTCCGTGATTACGACGCCGCGGTTGCCGCCGCCGGCATGTACCAGGACATCTTCGGCAAGGACAACTGGTTCATCGAGATCCAGGACCACGGCATTCCTGCTCAGAAGAAGGTGCTCGGTGATCTCGTCCGGATCGCCGGAGACATCGGTGCCCCATTGGTCGCGTCCAACGACAGCCACTACACGTACGCTCACGAGGCCGACACGCACGACGTCCTGCTCTGTATCCAGACGGGGGCCAACCAGTCTGACGAGGACCGGTTCAGGTTCCACGGCAGCGAGTTCTACATCAAGAGCGCCGCCGAGATGCACGCGCTCTTCCCGGACGACGCCTTCCCCGACGCATGCTCGAACACGGTTCGGATTGCCGAGCGGGTCGACCATGAGCTCGAATTCGGCAGGATGCTGTTGCCGCAATTCCCGGTGCCGGAGCGTCACACCGAGCACAGCTATGTGACCGAGTTGGTGCTGGGCGGAGCAAAACGGCGCTACGGCGATCCGCTGCCTCGCGAAGCCCTGGAGCGCATTGAGTACGAGCTCCGGGTGATCGACGAGATGGGGTTCTCCGCGTACTTCCTGATCGTGTGGGACCTGATTCGCTACGCCACCGAGCACGGCATCCGCACCGGGCCGGGTCGGGGTAGCGCCGCCGGGTCGATCGTCGCGTTCTGCCTCGGCATAACCAAGCTCGACCCTCTCGAGTACGGGTTGATCTTCGAGCGGTTCCTCAACCCGGGCCGCCAGGAGATGCCCGACATCGACATGGACTTCGACGAGCGCTACCGCGGCGACATGATCAAGTATTGCTCGGAGCGGTACGGGTCGGATCACGTCGCCCAGATCATCACCTTCTCTACGATCAAGGGACGCCAGGCGATCCGTGACGCGGCCCGGGTGCTCGGGTACCCCTACGGTCTCGGTGACAAGGCCGCCAAGCTGATGCCACCTGCCATTCTCGGCAAGGAGGCGACGCTTGCGCAGTGTCTCGAGGAGCCGGATAGCGGAGCATCGTCGACGGTGAAAGACTGGTACACGGGTGCCCACGGCCTCCGTGAGCTCTATGCGCAGGACGGTGACGTCAAACGTGTCATCGACACGGCTCGGGGGCTCGAGGGTCTCCGCAGGCAAGACTCGATTCATGCGGCTGCTGTCGTGATCGCGCCAACCCCGCTCACCGACATCGTTCCGCTCCAGCAGAAGGGTGAGGGAGCGGAGATAGTCACCCAGTACGAGATGCACGGTGTCGAGCAGCTCGGTCTCCTCAAGATGGATTTCCTCGGGTTGCGCAACCTCGCGACCATCGAGCGGGCGCTCGAGCTCATTGAGAAGAACACGGGTACCCGCCCCGAAATAGACGATATACCGCTCGACGATCCCGCCGTCTACGAGATGCTGCGCGCCGGAGACTCCATGGGTGTGTTCCAGTTCGAGGGTGGGCCGATGCGGGCGTTGATGCGCAACCTGCAGCCGGACAAGTTCGAGCATCTCACCGCGCTCAATGCGCTGTACCGCCCGGGGCCGCTCGGGGCGGGCATGCACACCGAGTATGCCGACCGGAAGAACGGTCGCTCCGATGTGACGTACCCGCATCCGGATCTGGAAGAAATACTCGCCGACACCTATGGGATCATGGTCTTTCAGGAGCAGGTGATGCAGACGGCCCGAAAGGTGGCCGGGTTCACCATGTCGGAGGCGGACCGGCTGCGGAAGGCCATGGGCAAGAAGATCGCTTCGGTGATGGCTGCCGAGGAGCAGAAGTTCATCGAGGGCTCGGTCGCCAACGGAACCTCCGAGGAACAGGCTCGCTCGCTGTTCGGGTTCATCGAGCATTTCGCCGGCTATGGCTTCAACAAGTCGCATTCGGCGGCGTACGCTCTCGTCGCCTATCAGACGGCCTGGCTCAAGGTGCGCCATCCCGCCGAGTACATGGCGGCGCTGCTGACCGCGGTGAAACGGGACAAAGACCGCACGGCCCTGTATCTCCACGAGTGCCGCCAGATGGGGATCAAGGTCCTGGTTCCTGACATAAACCGCTCCGACGTCGACTTCTCGGCGGTGGATGGGGACATCACCTTCGGTATGTCCGCGGTGCGCAATGTAGGTGAGTCGGTCGTCGAGCTGATCATCGAGGAGAGAGAGCGCGGGGGCGCCTTCGAGTCGTTCGGGGATTTCGTGAACCGTGTCGATCTGACCGTGCTCAACAAGCGGACGATCGAGTCACTCATCAAGGCGGGCGGGTTCGACTCCCTCGGAAGCAGCAGGCGGGGTCTCTTCGAGATGTACCCCGACATACTCGATGCGACGATCTCGCGACGTCGGGCCGAGGAGATGGGCCAATACAGTCTCTTCGGCGGTGGAGACGACGTCATCGAGCATGTGGAGATCACCGTTCCGGAGCACGAGTGGCCAAAGAAGACCCAGCTGGGCTTCGAGAAGGAGATGCTCGGTCTGTACGTCTCGGACCATCCGCTGTTTGGTGTCGAGAAGACGCTGGCGGCGATGTGCACATGCACCGTGCCGGGTCTGTGGGATCGCGCCGACAAGGATAAGGTCACCGTCGGCGGCATCGTTGGCTCGATCACCCGCCGTTACACCAAAGGCGGCGATGCGATGCTCTTCTTCTCCCTGGAGGATCTCCAGGGGAGCACCGAGGTGGTTGCTTTCCCGCGGGTTGTCTCCGAATTCGGCCCTCTGGTGCGGGAGGACGCCATCCTGGTAGTCACCGGGCGGGTCGACCACAGGGGCGATGATGTCAAGTTCATCGCCCAGGAGCTGCGCGAGCCGGAGTTGAGCGAGGAAGCGATGGTGCGGCTGCGGGTTCCCGCGTCCCGACTGTCACGCAATATGGTCGATCGGTTGCGGGGCGCTCTCCAGAACCATCCCGGGGGCGCGGCGGTCTACCTCCACATGACGTCGGACGGCGGTGAGAAGGTCATCCGTCTCGGTGAGGAGCATCGGGTCGAACCGCGCTCGGCGCTCTTTGCCGAGCTCCGTGAGTTGTTGGGACCATCCGCGGTCATGTGACGTAGCCGGCCAGCTCCGGACAGGACATGAGCAGGTCGGCGAGGGCCGCCACTGAGGTCGGCGCATCCTTTGCCCAGGGCACGTCGGCGAGATGAAGCCCGTAGCGTGCCGCGAACTCCCGTTTCATGTCGCGCTGCAGCCTGACCTCGCTTGCCCATCGGCTTAGGTTCTCTCTCGCCGCGGCCCGCACCTCGGGGGCGATTCCCGGGCTGCGCAGGTTCTTCGACTCGGTCCACTCGTCGGGGAGCTGCTTGTTGAACACAACGGTGCCGGGGCGCGCCGCTGTGTCCTCGAGCTCCTCGAAGAAGCGGCGGGCTTCCCGCAGCGGCGTTGGTTGCGCAGTCGTTACCACGATCGATGTTGCTCGTCGCAAGTGATTGTCGATCGTGTGGGCTCGGTGCGACAGGCCGTCGTAGAGCGAACGCAGATCCATCAGGAACTCGGCGAGCTCCTCGAGCAGGGGCCCACCGAGAATCGTGTCGGCCAATCGCAGGGCAGGGCGGGCCGTCACGCGGTACAGAGCCCGCCGCCCGGGGATGCTGGCACCTGTGAGCCAGCGCAGGAGCCGGCCGCCGACGAGCTCCTGGATCCGGCGGGGTGCGGTGTAGAAGTCGAGCCCGCCTCCCGCAGGGGGCGTGTCGACCACGAGGCGGTCCCAGTGACCCGACTCGATGTGGTCGGCCATCTGTTCACCTGCAGCGTAAGCCTGGGCGGCGGGGAATCGGTCGGCGAGTGCCCGGAAGAAGGGATCGGCGAGGAGCCGCTCGGCCACATCCGGCTCGGCGTGCCTGTGCACGATTGCCTCCCAGGCCGCGGTCACGTCCAGCATGGCGGCGGATAGACGTGGCTGGCCGGCGACAGTCTCGGGGTGGTTGCTCAGCGCCTCGATTCCGAGGGCGTCGGCGAGTCGCTGCGCCGGGTCGACGGTGATGACACAGGTCCGTAAGCCGGCACGAGCTGCCGTCACGGCGAGGGACGCCGACAGCGTCGTCTTGCCGACCCCACCCGCCCCGGTGACGACGATGACCCGCGTGCTCATTGCTGACCGTCCCACAGGTCGGCAAGTGTCTCCCCGACCTCACCTGCTGTGTGGATTCCGAAGAGATAGGGGAACCGGGGGCCGGTGGGGAGCGCGCCCAGCCAATGCTCCTGCTGGCTCTGGGCGGCGTAGTGGTGACGGGCCGCCGCCCGGTGCGGTCCGTCGGGGAGCATTTCGATCTCCTCAGCGGAGAGCCCGAGGTCGGGCAGAACGCGGTTGGCGACCACAGCGGCGAGCCGAACCACAGGCTCGGCCTCGAGTCGGCGGAGCGCCTCCTGTGTCTCCAGCACCGGTAGCTCCTCCGGGGTCGTTACCAGCACGAGGGCCACAGAGTCCGCGTCCCGGAGTGCGGTCCGCATCCGCTCCGCCTGCGCACGCACCATCCCGGCAGGGACGAGATCGGAAATCGTCGTCGGAGCCCGAAGATAGGAGAACAGCTGGCCGAGAGGAGGCGCATCGACCAGGATGAGGTCGTAGCGGTCCCTCCACATCTCGTATATCGGCTTTCCCACAGTCACGATCTCGCGGACACCGGGCGCGGTCTCCGCCAGGACGCTGAGCGCCCTGGTCAGGATCCGCGTTGGGGCCGCCTTGGGGACCCGCAATTGAAGACGCAGATATTCGTCGAGGGCCTCGCTGCGATTAACGGCGAGGGCGTAGATCCCGGACCGCACCCGGCGCGGCTGGTAGGCGAGTGGCTCGGTGGCGAGATGAGCCGCCACCCCGATGCTCTCGACCATGCCGATGACCAGAACCCGGTGCCCCTGGCGCGCCGCTTGCAAGGCAAGCGACGCAGTTATTGCCGACTTGCCGACGCCCCCTTTGCCGGAGACGAACGTCATCTTGCAGTCGATCATCGGTCGTGAGCGTAGCTCCCCGCTCCGGGGGACGGGGCACTAGCCTGTCGCCAAGATCGCCAGGAGGATGAACGTGGCTCAACTCGACGTCGAAGAGTTCCTACAACGATTCCGCGACCGTGCCGCGGCCGTGAAGGAACGCGGAGTACCGCCGCTCGAAGGTGAGGCCAGACGTCGGTTCATCCTGCAGGCGGAGAAGGACTACCTCGACTATTCGCTGGTTGGCAACGCCTCCTGGTCCCTCGAGGAAGGAAACCTCGTACTTCGGATCCCGTTGGCCCAGTAGGAGGAAGGTAGTTTCGGCTTGCCGAAACTCGAACCTCAGCGAAGCTATGGCGGAAACCTTGTACTTCGGATCCCGTTGGCCCGGTAGGAGGAAGGTAGTTTCGGCTTGCCGAAACTCGAACCTGAGAGAGCTCAAACCTGACCGAACGTCAGGCGCTCGCCGGCCGCTACTGCGATGGGGAGGCGTGACTCGGGGCGGGGCAGCGGGCACAGCCAATCGCCCCAGACACATGATGGGTGGTAGGCGAAGTTGAAGTCGAGGACGAGGCATTCGTCTGAGAGACCGAGGAACGCCGACTTGGCCTGGTCGACCAGGTAGCGGCCCGACCCTGCGGTCGTGATGCCGTTGGTGGCGTCGCCGAAAGGGAGGAAGAGACCCCCGCTGTAACCGCGTGTCCAGTAAAGCGGGAGAGAATAGGTCGCGTTCTCCCGGCTGAACTGGACCGAGCCGATCGGGTCGAAGTGCTCTGTTGTGCCGTCGCGCTGGGCCACCGATATCGAAGCTGTCGGGCCCGCGGCGACGATGGCTCCGAGCAGGCGCCACGAGGCGTCGTACGCGAAGAAGGGCGAGCCCGGCCAATCGGGCCGGTCGGCAACGGGACTCTGCGGGTGGGTGCGGAGCAGATGGTCGCGATCATGTCGCCACGTTTGCCAGGCGGTCGGCGGGTCGTCCCCGGCTCGCGCCCTCTCGTAGAGGCCGGCAACGGCTGCCCGGTAGCCAGCGAGCGCGATGGCGGCGGAGATGTCGATGGTCATGTGGGTGCCCAAGTTAGCGACAGGCGCTCACCCGCCGAGCCGGGCGATCACCAGGTCGTGGAGGAGACCATTGCTGCTGATGGCGGTGGGATGCTCGTGCGTGGCGACGCCGTGTCGGTCGGTGAACCTGCCACCTGCTTCCTCGACGAGTAGACGCACCGCAGCCAGGTCGTACGGCGCCACCCCGACGGCGTCGATGGCGAGGTCGATTGCCCCCTCGGCGACGAGACAGTGCTGCCAGAAGTCCCCGAAACCGCGGGCGCGCCGAGCCCGGCTCTGGATGTCGACGAGAACGGCGGTGAGACCGAGCTCGTCCCATCCGGCGTTGAAGGTGACGCTCACCTGTGCCGCGGCCAGCTCGGCCACTTTGGACACATGGCACCTGGCGCCGTGGGCGTACGCGCCGCCCCCACGGATTGCCCACCAGCGAAGACCGAGCGCCGGTGCCGACACCACCGCGACCATGACACCGTGGCGGGAGTGGGTGAGGGCGATGAGCGTCGCCCACACCGGTATGCCGCGCACGAACCCGGAGGTTCCGTCGATAGGGTCGATCATCCACCGCCACACCGAGCCGGCGAAGCCTGCGAGCCCGTGCTCCTCACCGTAGAACGCGTGGCCGGGGCGGGCGGCGGCAACGAGATCGGCGAGGAGAGCCTCGGTGCCCCTGTCGGCTTCTGTTACCTCGGTGCGGTCGTCCTTCCAGCCGAGCGTGAAATCGGCCCGCTCGAAGCGGGGCAGGGTGTAACTGTCGGCGGCGTCGGCGAGATCGAGCGCAAGAGCGAGCTCGTCATCGAGGGTCGTCACTAGGCAGGCTCTTCGATGCCGAGTGCGGCCCTCTTGGCCGCAGCCCGCCTCTCGCTGTCGAGCCGGGCCAGGTCGTAGTCGTTGTGGTCGACAAAGCTCATTGCCGCCGCGAGGTTGCGGTGGCCGGCCTGGTCGGCGATGAGGCGGTGCATCTCCTGACACACCCGCCGGTACCCGGGATGCCCCCCGGCCCCGGTGCGCAACTCCAGGAGGTGCAGCGCTTCACGGGCGTTGAGCTGGAAGTAGAAGCGGATCCGGTAGGCGAAGGGGACGACGTATTGGGCGACGTCGCTGCCCAGGTCCGCGGCGATGTCGTCGTACAGCTCCCGAGTCCGTGACATCGCCTCGTCCCAGACCGACGTTGCCCCGACGTCCCCGATCGAGTCGGGAGTCACGTAGCCGTGGGTGGGCGACAAACGCTGCCAGTCGATCGAGAGCATCCGGTGGCGTTGGAGATCTCGGAAGACCCCGTAGTCGCAGAGGATGTCGAACCGGTAGGCCGATCTCTCCAGACCGCGCCCGGGCTTGTGGCGCCGGTTGCGACGGTCGCCGATGCAACCGTGGATCAGTTCGGCTTGCTGGTCCTCGTTCATCCGGGAGACGTGGGCGAGGATCT
>Ga0307417_10001034_pt1 | contig 11473 bp, 9 predicted proteins | sample SalMarWE160210MG_2_FD_202514 | JGI IMG/M metagenome (GOLD analysis project Ga0307417, IMG submission 202514) | Salt marsh sediment microbial communities from the Plum Island Ecosystem LTER, Massachusetts, United States - WE1602-10 | ecosystem: Environmental > Aquatic > Marine > Intertidal zone >...
TGCGGCCCCTTGGACCGATCAACCTGTTGCCATGCCCCGGTGGAGCGCATATAGTACGAATCGTACTATCAACATGCAAGCCGGGAGGAACGATGGCAGGGCGTGGACGCGGCGCGACACTGAGCGAGCTGGAGGGGTGCGTGCTGGGCCTGGTCTGGCGAGACGGTCCATGCACGCCCTACGCGGTCCGCCGCGAGCTGCGTGGATCGCCGAATCCGCACTGGGGACACAGCGCCGGCTCGATCTACCCGGTGTTCCGGCGCCTCGAGAAGGCGAGCCTGATCTCCGCGGAGCCGCATGCAACCGGGGCGCGCAAGGGCTTCCATTATCGTGTCACTGCGGCCGGGCGTCGCGCGTTGCGGCGATGGCTCGGACCGCCGGTCAGCGAACTCTCCGCCGCGCTGCCCCCCGACCCGCTGCGCACCCGGATGGCCTTCCTCGGCGTGCTCGAAAAAACCGAGCAGCTCGCGTTCCTGGACTCCGCCAGGTCGCGGATCGAGGAGCAGCTCGAGCGGGTCGATCCGTATCGCACCCGCTTCGCCCACGATCCCCATGCGCGGCTCGTTTCGGACGGTGCCGCCGCAACGATTCGCACCCGACTCGACTGGATTCACGCTGCAGGGCGCGCGCTGGGGCAACGCCCTCCCCGTTCGTCGCGGAAGGAACCCCCCGACGCCGGCTAGTCGTCGATTTCCGCGTCCGCCTCGATCTCGACCAGCATGCCCGGCTCGATCAGGCGCCGGACCTCGACCATCGTCGACGCGGGCCGGATCTCGCCGAAGAACGCGCCGTGCGCCTTCGCGACCTCCTCCCAGCGCGAGATGTCCGTGACGAAGATCCGCGTGCGTACGACGTGGTGCAGATCGGCACCCAGGGCGTGGAGCGCCGTGCGGATCTTTTCGATCGCGCAGGTGGTCTGGGCGCCGGCATCACCCGGCCACACCACCTTACCGTTCTCGTCAGTCGCGGTCGTTCCCGCGACGTGGATCCGCGAGCCCACCTGCACCGCCCGCGAATAGCCGGCGATCGGCTCCCACGGCGCGCCGGACGACAGCTTGCGACGGCTCATGACGTTCCCCTCCCTGGCTGGGACACTCCGGGATTGCGGCTCAACGTGCGCGTCCGCGCGCCGCGTGCAACGAACTGCTCACCGCGTAGAGCAGCACGGCGATCAGGATCACGAGCGGGCCCGTTGGAATCTGCAGGTCGAACCGCGTCGAGAGCCCGTACGCGAGGAACAGCCCCGAGGTGGTGCACAGCGCGCCGATGGCGATCGCCAGCAGCATCATGCGCTGGAGCCCGCTCGCCCACTGGCGGGCCATGGCTGCGGGAATCGTGAGCAGCGCGATCACCAGGATCACCCCTACGACCCGGATCAGTGTGACGACCGCTAGCGCCACGAGCGCCAGCAGCAGGTGCAGCACCGGTCCGACCGGCACGCCCATCACCTGGGCGAAGTCTTCGTCGAATGCCACCGCGCGAAACTCCTTGAACAGCAGCACCACCGACACGACGATCAACACGTCGAGCGCCGCGGCAATCGCCACGAAGAGCGGCGGCACGAACAGAATGCTTCCGAACAGATAACTCATGAGGTCCGGCGCGTACCCGGGCGTGAGCGACACGAACAGGATGCCGAGCGCCATGCCCACCGACCATGCGATCGCGATCAGCGTGTCCATGCTCGAGCGGAACCGCCGGTACGCGATCCCCATCGCCGCGCCCGACAGCAGCGCGAAACCAGCCGCGCCCAGCATCGGATCGAACCCCAGCAGGTACCCGAGCCCGACGCCTCCGAAGGCCGCGTGCGACAGCCCGCCCGAGATCGAGGCCATGCGCTTCACGACCACGAACGTGCCGACGATTCCGCACGCGACGCTCGCGAGCAGGCCGGCAACCAGGGCGCGCTGGAAGAACGGCAGAGCAAGGGCGTCGAGCATCAGCGCGGCGCGCCCTGCGTGTGGTCTTCGAGCACGACGTGGGAGTGGCGGTGGATCACGAAATCCACGGGGCAGCCGTAGGTTTCCTCGACCATCTCGCGGGTGATCTCGCGCGAGTGATGATAGTGTAGCCGCCGGTTCAGGCAGGCGACGCTGCGCACGTGCTTCGACATCACGCTCAAGTCATGCGAGACGAGCACGATCGTCATCTGCTTCGACAGCCGTTCGAGCAACTCGTAGAACGATCCGACGACAGCCGAGTCCAGGCTCGCGGTGGGCTCGTCGAGCAGCAGCACGCGCGCGTCAGTGGCCAGGCCGCGCGCGATCAGCACACGCTGCAGCTGCCCGCCCGACAACTTGCCGATTTCGCGCTCGGCGAGGTGTTCGACCTGGACCTCGCGCATCGCCTCGAGGGCGCGCGCCCGGTCCTCGTCCGATACGCGCTGGAACAGCCGCTGGCCCCCCAGCCGGCCGAGCATGACGACGTCCATGACTCGAATCGGGAAACGTGGATCGAACGGCGGATACTGAGGCACGTACGCGAGCGCGCCGCCCGAGTGATCCGGCGGGCGCCCGAAAATCAGGACACTGCCGCGATCCGGCTTGAGCAGTCCCAGGATCACTTTGAGCAGCACGCTCTTGCCGCCGCCGTTCGGGCCGATGATCCCCACGAACTCGCCCGGCTCGACGGAAAACGAAACGTCCTCGAGCACGGCCATGCCGCGGAACGAAAGCGACACGTTGCGGACGTCGATCGCCGGAACCGATTCCGCGCCGCGCCGCAGTCCCCCCGGATCCGCCCCTGCCTCACTCATGCTCGAACACCTCCCGCAGCGTCTGCGCCACGTGGCGCAGGTTGTCGGCCCAATCGTAGGCCAGCGGATCGAGCGGCACCACCCGGCCGCCGATCTCCTCGGCCACCACGACGGCGCTCTGTTCCGTCGTCTGCGGTTGAACGAAGATCACGCGCACGTGTTGCGCCTTCGCCCGGGCGACCACCCGGGCCAGCTCGTCGGCCGTCGGCGACTTGCCTTCGTGCTCGATCGCCACCTGCACGAGTCCGTATGCCTCCGCAAAGGACCCCCACGCTGGGTGAAACACGAAGAACGACCGGCCCGCGAAGGGGGCGAGCGTGGCGCGGATGTCACGATCCAGGCTGTCGATCTCGGACTCGACGCGCACCAAGTTGGCCGAAAAATCCGTGGCGTGCGACGGGTCGATCTTCGCGAGCGCGCTCGCCACGTGGATCGCCATCGTGTGCATGGCCGCGGGCGCGACCCAGAGATGCGGGTCGCCTGAGAGACGGGTCACGCCCTTCGTGCCGTCGACGACCTGAAGACTCGGGTTCTCGGCCGTGAACCGCTCGAACCACACGCGCTCGAAAGCGAAGTTCGGGTGACCGACCTTGACGTACAGCGCCGCGCGGGACGCAGCGCGCATCTGTTTGATCGTCGGCTCGTAGGTGTGCGGGTCGGCGCCCGGCGGCACCATGACCTCGACGTCCACGGCGTCACCCGCGATCCGACGCACCAGCCATGCCTGCGGAGGGACCGAGACCAGCACCACGGGCCGGACCGGCACCGAGGCGCGCGGCGTACATCCCGGCAGCGCGTGCAGGGCGCCAAGGACCGCGAGGACGACGCGGGCGCTCCGGCGCGATCGGAGCTTCATCGTGGCCCCGCCGCGGACGTGTCGAGATCGAGCGCCATGTGCACGTGATCCACGTAACGACCTTCCCAGAGCAGAGCGCGCGGCTCGCGCCCCCACTCCCTGAACCCGGCACTCGTGTAGAGCCCGTATGCTTCGGTGGCGGCTTCGGCGACGCTCAGGTGCACCGTCACGACGCCGGCCCAGCTTCGCGCGCGCTCCACGGCCGCGTCGAGCAGCCGCCGCCCGGCGCCGTGGCCACGGGTGCGCGGCGAGACGTACATGCCCCAGATCCCCGCCTTGTGCCGGAGCTTCATGCGCGACTCTCGCATGACGCCGACCATGCCCGCGAGTTCCACGCCGTCCAGACAGCCGAAGATCGCACGCTCGTGATGGTCGGCCAGCGCCGCGCGCACGGCGTCGACCACGCGAAAGCGGTCGTCGTCGGCCGCGGAGCCGAACGCGAGCGGGTCGGATTCGAGCGCCTCGCGCCGCAGCGCGAACAACGCGCCGGCGTCCGGCACGTCGAGGGCGCGGACGATCAGCGGTGCGGCCATGGTGCCCGGGACCCGCGCTATGCCCTGACCATGTAGTACACAGCGGCCGGGTGATGAACGATCAGAGCGCTCGTCGACGCCTCTGGCACGAGCTGGTAGGCCGACGTGAGCGAAACCCCGATGGCCGGCTCGGGCGAAAGGAGCTTGAACAGTTTCGCCTGATCGGCGAGTTCCGGGCATGCGCTGTACCCGAACGAGTAGCGCAGGCCGCGGTCGTCGTCGAGCCCCAGCTCCTGTCGAACCTTCCGGTGGTGCCATTCGGCGAGCCCTTCGGCAGCCGACACCGCAAGGCCGTGCACGAAGAGCGAACGGCTGTACTCGCCACGCGCGTCGAGCGTTTCCTTGAGCTGGTCCGCGCCCGAACCGACCGTCACGACCTGGAACGCGATCACGTCGAACTTGCTGCTCTCGGCGGGCATGAAGTAGTCGCTCAGGCACAGCCCCTCGCGTTCGCTCTGACGCGGGAACGTGAACCGTACGACTTCTTCGATCTTGCCGCGCGGCGTGAGCGACCCGCCCGCGAACGCGGCCGGATCGTAGACCACGAGGTCCTGGCCCTCGCTCTGACACGGGAAGAACCCGTAGGCCGCGTGCGGTCTGAGCCAGCCGCGCGCCTCGGCCTCCTTCTGCAACTCGAGCCGCATCGGCTCGAACTCGTCGCGTATCAGTTTCTCGTAGACCTCTCCGGTGCCGCGGGCGCCCCAGTGCAGGCGATAGAGGGTCTTCAGGTCCATTCCCTCGAATATCCCCGCAAAAGGAATCTGGGCGGACGCCGTGGTCCTCGCGCCCCAGAACGGCGGCGCCGGAATGGGAACGTCGCGGGCGACCGTGACCTTGAAATCTCGCTGCTGCGCCTTCGCTTCCTGCGTGCGCGATTCGAGGGCGGACGACTGCGTCTTGAACTCGAATGCCTCGCGGCGGACTCTTTCGACCAGTGCGCCGGCTTGCTCGGGATCGGCCAGCGCGTTCACGGTGTCGAGCCCCTCGAACGCATCCTTGCAGTAGAAGACACCGGCTGTGTAGAACACCTCGCTGTCGACCAGCGCGGCCCGTCGGCCGAAATTACGGTTGATCGCGGCGCCGCCGATCAGGACCGGGAACTGGAGCCCGGCGCGATGCAGCTCGCCCACGCAGATCGGCATCTGCTTGCTGGTCGAAACGAGCAACGCCGAAAGCCCGATTGCGGTGGCGTTCACTTCTTTCGCCTTGTCGATGATCTTCTGTACCGGTGTCTGCTTGCCGAGGTCGAACACTGTGTAGCCGTTGTTCGACAGAATGGTCTTCACCAGGTTCTTGCCGATGTCGTGCACGTCGCCGTACACCGTGGCCAGGACGATGCGCCCCTTCGACACGTCCGCGTTCTTCTCGAGGTAGGTCTCGAGCCGCGCGACCGCCTTCTTCATGACCTCGGCACTCTGCAGAACGAACGGCAGGATCAGCTCGCCCGCGCCGAACTTGTCGCCGACCTCCTTCATGGCCGGGAGCAGGACGCTGTTCAGCACCTTCACGGCGTCCTGGTTCCGGACCGCCAGATCGATGAGCGCCTCGATCCCCGCGGGCTTCCGATGGAGGATCTGGTAGTGGATCTTCTCCTCGGTCGTCATGGAGGCTTCTTCGGCCTCCTCTTCCTTCTCGCGGTCGGCCGCCGTGCGGCCCTCGAAGTGCTCGATGAACTGCGACAGCGCCTGCGGATCACGATTGAAGATCAAGTCCTCGGCGGCCTTGCGGTCGGCTTCGGGGATCTCGGCGTAGGGCCGTACATGCGCCGGGTTCACGATCGCCATGTCGAGCCCCGCCTGTACACAGTGATAGAGAAACACCGAGTTCAGCACCGCGCGGGCCTCGGGGCCGAGCCCGAACGACACGTTCGAAACGCCCAGACTCGTGAGCACGCCCGGCAGCTCGGACTTGATGCGCCGGATGCCCTCGATCGTCTCGATCGCAGAGTTCAGGAACTCGGCTTCGCCCGTGGCGAGGGTGAACGTCAGGTCGTCGAACACGAGCCGCTCGGGCGGCAGGCCGTACTCGCCGGTCACGATCTCGTGGATCGCGCGCGCGACCTCGAGCTTGCGATCGGCGGTCTTCGCCATTCCAACCGGGTCGATCGTCAGTGCGATCACGGCAGCACCGTACTTCACCACCAGGGGCATGACCGCGTCGATCCGCTCGCGTCCGTTTTCCATGTTGATCGAGTTGATGAGTGGCGAACCCGGGTAAGCCTTGAGCGCCTCCTCGATCACCGCCGCCTCGGTGGAGTCGATCACGAGCGGCGCCTCGACCGACAGCGAGAGCTTCTTCACCAGGCGTCGCATCTGCGACGCCTCGTCGGTGCGCTCGGTGAGGGCCATGCACACGTCGAGACTGTGCGCGCCGCCTTCGACCTGCGTGCGCGCCACCGGGATCATGGCCTCGAGGTCGTCTTCGAGCGCGAGTCGCTTGATGATCCGCGAGCCCTGCGTGTTGAGCCGCTCGCCGATCAGATGCGGCGCGGGCTCCTGCGTGAGCGACGTCGCGGTCATGCCGCTCGAAAGCCACCAGCCACCGCGGCCCGGGCGCGGCGTCGGACGGCGCCCGTGGCCCACGGTGGCCACCAGTGCACGCGTGTGCTCGGGGGTCGTGCCGCAGCAGCCACCCACGATGTTGACGCCCTGCTCGACCACGAACTCCAACAGCGTTTCGGCCATCGGCACGGGCTGCATCGGATAGAGCGTGCGGCCACCGTCGTTGATCGGGAGCCCCGCGTTCGGGATCACGTGAATCGGCGTGCTCGCGTTCTGTGACAGGTAACGGACGGCATCGCGCATGAGATCGGGTCCGGTCGAGCAGTTGAGCCCGATCACCTCGACCTGCATCGCCTCGAGTGTCGCAAGCGCGCCGCGGATGTCGGTGCCGAGCAGCATGCGGCCAGTCGGATCGAGCGTCACCGAGGCGATGATCGGCAGGCGCATGCCCGTCGCCGCGAACGCCTCGCGGCAAGCGAGGATCTGCGCCTTCATCTCGAGAATGTCCTGACAGGTTTCGAGGATCAGGACATCCGCGCCGCCTTCGACCAGGCCGCGTGCCTGCACTTCGAACGCGGGCACCAGCTCTTCGAGACCGTAACGGCCGAGATCCGGATCCTCGGACGACGGCAGCATGCCCGACGGCCCCATCGAACCTGCGACGAAGCGCGGCCGGCCGTCCTGCGCTTCGAAGCGGTCGGCCACGCGGCGCGCGATCGAAGCAGCGGCGTGATTGATGGCATGCGTCTGGTCGCCGAGTTCCCATTCCTCGAGTCGAAGCCGCGCCGCCTGGAACGAATTCGTTTCCACCACGTCGGCGCCGGACTCGAAGTAGGTCGCATGAATGGCTTCGACCACGTCGGGGCGCGTAAGGGAGAGATAGTCGTTGCATCCCTCCCAGCGGGCCCCGCCGAAGTCGTCCGGCCCGAGTTCACGGGCCTGCAGCTGGGTGCCCATCGCGCCGTCGAAGATCAGGACGTGGTCGCGCAGGACGTCGAGGAAGCGGCTGGTCAATGGATTGAAGGCCGAGCTCCGGTGGAAAGGGTCCGATGTGGTGCGGCCGGATCGAACAGAGTAGCCAAGGCGTCAAGCGGCCGGCAAACACGGGGTTCCCCGCTCCCGTCTGTGGATGCGTGCCCCGGCCGGAGCGGTTCGCGACCCCTCCAGGGGTAGGGCCCGGGGCGCCGCCCGGCATGCGCTCGGAAACTCGGGCCGGCCGCGGCGGCCCCGCCGGCATCCGGATTCCCTGCCCGTCGCGGTTCCGGCCGTTGACTTGCCGGGCGGGCGGCGGGACACTCCCCTTCGGACCGGGACTGAAACTCCTGCGCCGCCCGGTCAGGACCGGCGACGCAAGAACAGGCAGGTTATCCGATGCGACGCGTTCCGCTCTTCTGGCTCGCGGCGCTCGTGCTGCTGAGCGGCCCGCTCCCGGCGCCGCGCGCGGCCCACGCCCAGAGCACCCTCCCACCCTGTCCGATCCCGATGCCCGCCCCCGTGACGCTGGGGCTGCAGCCCCCGCAGCCCTGCGAGGGCAGGCCCCTGGACCTGGTCGTCCACTATTTCCCGTGTTGCACCGAGCTGGTCTCGGCGGATCCACCGGATTCGACGCATGGCGTGCGCATTCAGTTGATCCACGATTTCAGGCGCTGCGAGAGCGTCAGATGCCTGTCCGACTCGGTGGTCGTGCCGCTCGGCCTGTTCGCGGCGGGGCACTACTTTCTGAAGGTCGAGTTCAGCACCGAGTGGCGTTCCGACAGCGGAGCGTGTGTTTCGAACACCTCGCAAGACCTCTTCTTCGACGTCACGCGCGACTGCACCGGGTCCGGCACGGGGATTCCCTACATCGACGGCGTGCTGATCGGGCGTGCCGATCAGCAGGCCTGTCCGGGCGACAGCATCCCCGTGCGGCTCTTCGGCACGCTGCCGGACGACTGCACGAAGTTCGAACGGATCGAGGTGATCCCGAGCCCGATCCTGACCCTTGGCGGTATCGTGCAGGCGCCGCCGCTTATCCGCGCGGTGTTCTCGCACATTCCCTGTCTGGAACGCCTGTGCGTCATGTACCCGCAGCCGTGGTCGGCGACCGTCAGGATCGGCCCGCTCGAACCGCGTGGGTACCAGCTCCCAGTCGACGCGATCGACCTCGCGGTCGGCTGCGGCGAGCCGCCGGACACCACGTTTCTCGGCATGAAACCGTTCCCGTTCACGGTGCTCGATTCCTGCGAGGGCCCGCCTCCGGTCGGGTGCCTGCTGCCGTCGTGGATCACAGGGCCCATGCGTACGGACCACTGCGACGCCTTCATCGATCGGACGCACGACGCGCAGCTGACCCTGGGCCTTGGCACCTCGACGCCGCTCGCCGCCCTACAGGGTACGATCACGATGCTCCCTCCGGGGCTCCAGATTTCTCAGGTGGAGGCCGTCGGGCCCGCGAGCGGCATGCACCTGAGCTGGAATCACACTCCGGACGGAATGAAGTTCGTGCTGTTCGCCGAGCAGGGTGCCCCGATCCCGGGCGGAACGTTACCGCCGTACCTGCGCGTGCCGATCCTGCGCATCACGTTCTCCGCCGACCCGGTCGATCCGGGGGCGCCGCGGACGCGCGTCTTCGTTCCGGCGATGCTCGGCGCGGACGAAGCGGGGCAAGCGGTCTCCTTCTGCCCGACGTTCGCGGCGCTCGACGTATCCGCGTACATCTGCCGCATTGCGCCGTGCGATTTCAACGGCGACGGGATCGCGGACGTCCGTGACCTGGTGCGGATGGTGCGCTGCATCACGAAAGTGGACACCTGCGTCGACGAGGTGACCCGGGCGTTCGATTGCGATGGCAGCGGTACGTTCGACATCGACGACGTGATCTGCTGCGCGATGGCGATCCTCCGGGAGGACCCGCATCCGCCGGGTCAGGACGACCGGCCCGCGAACCTGCAAGTCTCGATGGGCGAACCTGAAACCGTGGGCGGCGCGCTCGAAATCCCGGTCAACGTGACGGGCGACACCCCCGTCGGCGCGGCGCGCTTCGCGCTGCGGCTTCCGGCGAGCGCGTTCCAGAGCGTCAGCGCGTCCGCCGAGCCCGGAGCCTCCTGGCTCGTGGTCCATGACGTCCAGTCCGACGAGGTGACGGTGGGCATGATCGCACTCGGAACGGGCGGGCCGCCGCAGACTCCGCTGCGGTTCACGCTGCGACTTGAGCCGCGCCCTGGCACTTCGCCTTCGGGCCAGGTGTCGCTCGTCGGGGCGGACTTCGCGGCGCCGGACGGCGCCCGTCTCCTGACCGATCCCGGATCACCTTCGGTGACGTTCGGCGTCGGGCCACGTCTCGATCTGAGTGCGGCGCAGCCCAACCCGTTCCGCGAGGCGATGCGGTTCTCGGTCATGGTGCCGCGTGCCGCGGACGTCGAGGTCGGCATCTTCGATCTCGTCGGCCGTCGTCTCGCAACCCTCCACCGCGGGCCGATCGAGGCAGGCGCGCACGAGTTCACGTGGAACGGGCGCACGGACGACGGGACGCGCGCGCCGAGCGGCGTGTACTTCTATCACGTGCGCTCGAACGGCCACGTGCTCGCGCGGCGGGCGGTGTTCCTGGGCGGCACGGCGGGCCCCTGATTCCCGAGCGCTAGGTTCCGATGCACCGACGGGTCGGAGCAAACCTCCGACCCGTCGTTCTTTCGCCATCGAGTCCCGCCCTTGACAGCACGGCGCCCCCGCCCACAATCGCGCACGTGTCCCTCATGATCGACGTGCTCCGCCACGGAGAGGCCCTCCCGTCCGGACCGGGGGGCGACGCGTCGCGTCCGCTCTCTCCCGCGGGTGCGGCCCGGATCCGCTCGCTCGGCGCGCGTCTCGCGCGGGTCGGCTGGCAGCCGGGCCTCGCGTTCACGAGCCCGCTCCTTCGCGCCCGCGAGAGCGCGCGACTCGTCCTCGAGCCACTGACCGACGCGCCGGTCATCGAGACGCTCGAGGCGCTTCATCCCGAGGCGGAACCGGGCGATGTCCTCGAGGCCCTGGCCGAACGGGGGGCGATGGAAGGCGTCGTCCTGATCGTGAGCCATATGCCGCTCGTCGCTCGGCTGCATGCCCACCTGTGTGGCGAGGCCCGGGCGTTCAGCCCCGGGGACCTGGCCACCCTGGCCTGCTTCGATGGCCCCGTGCGCGGAAGCGCCCGCCCGATCGACCGGTTCACCGCTGCGGATTCGGCCTGATCGTTCCCGGAAACTGCGCATCCCAGTGATATCGAAGGAAACTGCAGCGTGTTAGGGTTTCGTCCACAGGCACCGCGCCATGGAATCGCAGGCGCGATGCGCCTACGCTTTCCGGGAGGTTCTCATGACCGTCGACCACGTCTCGCGCCGGGGGGAGCCGCGCACCTTCTCGAGGAGCGACATGCTGCTCGATGGACTGTTCACGGGGGTGATCGGTGCCGTTGCCGTGGCGATCTGGTTCCTGGTCCTCGACCTGATCAAGGGGCAGCCGCTGTTCACGCCGGCCTTGCTGGGTTCGGTTCTGCTGCACGGCTCCGGAGCGCTCTCGGGACCCATCACCGTGGCACCGCTCGAGGTGGCGACCTACACGGCCTTCCACGCCCTGGCGTTCACGGTGGTTGGCGTGGCTTTTTCGTGGCTCATGACGATGTTCGAGCGCTTCCCGATCGTCTTCTTCGTTCTGCTGGTGCTGTTCCTGTCGCTCATGGTCGGGTTCTTCGCACTCGACGCGGCGCTGGGCGCCAGGCTCACCGGACAACTGCAGGCCTGGACGATCGTCGTCGCGAACCTTCTGGCGGCCGCCTCCATGGCGCTCTACCAGTGGAAGCGCCACCCGAGCGCGCTCG
>Ga0307417_10001037_pt1 | contig 11447 bp, 8 predicted proteins | sample SalMarWE160210MG_2_FD_202514 | JGI IMG/M metagenome (GOLD analysis project Ga0307417, IMG submission 202514) | Salt marsh sediment microbial communities from the Plum Island Ecosystem LTER, Massachusetts, United States - WE1602-10 | ecosystem: Environmental > Aquatic > Marine > Intertidal zone >...
TCGCCGTGCTGTCCGATATCCTCGGCGACGAGGACCATCTCGGCGACATGGACTTCAAGGTCGCCGGAACCGAGGTCGGCGTCACCGCGCTGCAGATGGACATCAAGATCACCTCGATCACCGAGGAGATCATGCGTGTCGCGCTCGACCAGGCACGTGACGGCCGGTTGCACATCCTGGGCGAGATGGCGAAGGCCATCACCGGGGCGCGCGAGGACGTGTCGGAGCATGCGCCACGGATCACCACGCTCCATATCCCGCGCGAGAAGATCCGCGAGGTCATCGGCACGGGCGGCAAGGTCATCCGCGAAATCTGCGAGGTCACCGGCGCCAAGATCGACATCGAGGACGATGGCACGGTCAAGGTCGCGGCGGTCGATTCCGACGCGGGCCAGAAGGCCATCGACTGGATCAACTCGATCATCGCCGAGCCGGAAGTGGGCAAGATCTACGAAGGCAAGGTCGTCAAGACAGTCGACTTCGGGGCGTTCGTCAACTTCCTCGGCAACCGCGACGGGCTGGTCCATATCTCGGAGCTGCGCCAGGATCGGGTGCCCTCGGTCGAGGACGTCGTGAAGGTCGACGACATGGTCAAGGTCAAGGTGCTGGGCGTCGACGACCGCGGCAAGGTCAAGCTGTCCATGCGGGCCGTCAACCAGGAGACCGGCGAGGAAATCCCGGTCGAGCCGCGCAGCAGCGGCGACGGGGAACGGCGGGGCGACCGCCGGCCGCCGCGCCGGGATCGCGACCGCGGCCGCGCCGCGTCGTAACCGATTGTTTCGGTAGTACGAATTTCGGGCGCTCCGACTGGGGCGCCCGTTTTCGTTGCGGCGGCGATCGAAGGATCGAAGCCCGCTACTCGTCCAGCAGGTTCAGCATGCCGATGACGTTGTAGCCGGCGTCCACGTGCAGCACCTCGCCGGTCACGCCCGCGGACAGGTCGGACAGCAGGTAAACCCCCGCCCCGCCGACGTCATCGTTGGTGATATTGCGCCGTAGCGGCGCGTTCTCGCCCTGCCACTTGTAGACGGCGCGCGCGCTCGATATGGCGGACCCTGCCAGCGTCCGCATCGGCCCGGCTGAGATCGCATTGACGCGGATCCCGCGTTTGCCGAGGTCGTTCGACAGGTAGCGCACGCTCGCCTCCAGCGCCGCCTTGGCGACGCCCATGACGTTGTAGTTGGGCATCACGCGTTCCGCGCCGGTATAGGTCAGCGTGACCAGGCTGCCGCCGGCCTGCATGAGCGGTACTGCGCGTTGCGCCACCGCGGTGAAGGAATAGCAGGAGATATCCAGCGTCTTCAGGAAGTTGTCCCGGCTCGTATCGAGATAGTCGCCGCGCAGCTCGGTCTTGTCCGAATAGGCGATGGCGTGCAGCACGAAGTCGAGCCCGCCCCAGGTCGTCCGGATCTCGTCGAACACCGCGTCCAGGCTGGCCATGTCCGACACGTCGCAGGGCATGACCATCGCCGCGCCGACGGATTCCGCCAGTGGCGTGACCCGGCGCGCGAAGGCTTCGCCCTGGTGGGTGAAGGCGAGCGATGCGCCGTGACCGTGCGCGGCCGCGGCGATGGCCCAGGCGATCGAGTGGTCGTTGGCGACACCCATGATCAGACCACGGCGTCCCGACATCAGGCCTCTTTCGGGCATTCAGGTCACCCGTTTCCGGCCCAAAGGGACGATTTTGTCATTTGTTGCCTCATTTTTGCCCGGGCGGTGCGCTCAGGCGTCGTGCCGCTTGAAGACCAGCGTGGCGTTCGTGCCGCCGAAACCGAAGCTGTTGGAAATCACGCAGTCGAGCGCGACGTCGTCCATGCGCTCCCGGACAATCGGGAAATCGGCCGCGCCGGGGTCGATCTCCTCGATATTGGCGCTTGCCGCGATGAAGCGGTTCTCCATCATCAGCAGCGAATAGATCGTTTCGTGTACGCCCGTCGCGCCCAGCGAATGCCCGGTCAGCGACTTGGTCGAGCTTATGTAGGGAATGTGGTCGCCAAAGATCTCGCGAAGGGCCTGAAGCTCGCCGATATCGCCAACCGGCGTGCTTGTGCCGTGCGTATTGACGTACACAACCGGGTCATTGAGTCCGGCAAGCGCCAGACGCATGCTGCGAATTTGCCCTTCGGGCGAGGGTTGGACCATGTCGAAGCCGTCGGACGTCGCGGCATAGCCGATGATTTCGCCATAAATCTTGGCGCCGCGGGCCTTTGCGTGCTCGAGCTCTTCCAGCACCACCACGCCGCCGCCGCCAGCGATCACGAAACCGTCGCGATTGACGTCATAGGGCCGACTGGCGCGCTCCGGCGTTGCGTTGTAGCCCGACGACAGCGCCGGCATGGCGTCGAACAGTACCGTCATGGTCCAGTGCAGCTCCTCGCCGCCGCCGGCGAAAACGATGTCCTGCTTGCCCCACTGGATAAGCTCCGCGCCATTGCCGATGCAATGCGCACTGGTCGCGCAGGCGGACGTGATCGAATAGTTGACGCCCTTGATCCGGTACGGCGTCGCCAGCGTTGCGGAATTGGTGCTCGACATGGTGCGCGGCACCATATAAGGCCCGACGCGCTTGGCGCTCTTCTCCTGCGCCGTGTGCCAGGCGTTCAGCAGGTTCGACGTTGACGGGCCGCCCGACCCCATAATCAGCCCGGTCCGCTCGTTCGAGACATCCTTTTCGCTCAGGCCCGCGTCATCGATCGCCTGTTGCATCGCGATGTAGTTGTAGGCCGCGCCGTCGCCCATGAACCGACGCAGCTTGCGGTCGATATGGGCGTCGATATCGATATCGACCGAGCCGTGAACGTGGCTCCTGAACCCGCGCTCGGCATATTCCTCGCAGAAAGTGATGCCGGAACGGCCGTCCTTCAAGGACTGCAGGACCTCGTTCTTGTCGTTACCAATGCTGGATACGATGCCCAGCCCAGTGACCGCAACACGTCGCATATTACCCTCGCGAGAAACGCGTCGGTTCAAGATCCTTCCTGGAACAACCCGACCCGCATGTCTTTCACGTCATAAATCGGCACGCCGTCCGACTTCAGGATGCCGTCGGCGATACCCAATACCAGCTTTCGCATGATGACGCGTTTCACGTTTATCTGATAGGTGATTTTCTTAGCGGTTTCGAGGACCTGGCCGCTGAATTTCACCTCGCCGACGCCGAGTGCGCGGCCGCGGCCGATACCGTTCAGCCAGCCGAGGAAGAAGCCGACGAGCTGCCACATCGCGTCCAGACCGAGACAGCCCGGCATCACCGGGTCGTTCTCGAAATGACAGCGGAAGAACCACAGCTCGGGATTGACGTCGAGCTCGGCGATGATCTCGCCCTTGCCGTGCAGGCCCCCGCTTTCCGAGATGTGGGTGATCCGGTCGAGCATGAGCATCGGCGGCAGGGGAAGCTGCGCGTTGCCGGGGCCGAAAAGGCGCCCGTGGCCGCATTCGATCAGGTCGTCATAGCTGTAGCTGTTCTTTCTGACGAAGGTCAAAGAAAGTCTTCCCCCCAGGCATGGTTCCGTTAACGCCGTTACCAATATCGCAGGTAACGCCCTATTACAACGATGTCAGCTCCGCGCCGACGCTTGCCGTCCTGCACGGCGTTCCAAGATATGCCTCGTTTTTCAGACCCTATCGGACCGCGATCGGCTTCGCAATGTCAAAGGGGGCCTTCGCGGCGCGGGCCTGGCGGCCTGCTTGGCGCAACCGGCGTCCCACGGGATGCAGGCTGCTCCAATTTTTTAGAATCGATCAATTTGCCCGCAAACAGGCGATTCCACCCGATTGCGGATCGATCTAGACGTCGAGATTCGCGACCTTGAGTGCGTTCGACTGGATGAACTCGCGGCGCGGCTCGACCAGGTCGCCCATCAGGGTGGAGAACACCTCCTCCGCGTCGTCCGCATGGCTGATCTTGACTTGGTGCAGGACGCGCGCCTCGGCGTCCATCGTCGTTTCCCAGAGCTGCTCGGGGTTCATCTCGCCCAGCCCCTTGTAGCGCTGGATGTTGAGGCCCTTGCGCCCCATCTCCATGATCTTTTCGACAAGCTGAACCGGTCCGGCGATACGGATCTCCGTCTCCTTCGCCTTCAGGGTCGGCGCATGGCCATAATATTCCTGGAAGGTCGCCGCCTGCGCGTCGAGACGCCGGGCGTCGGCGCTGCGTACCAGGTCGCCGTCGATGGTGAAGCGCTGTGTCACGCCGCGCAGCGTGCGGGAGAAGACCAGTCCGCCCGTTTCGCTCGGCGTCCCCGCCCAGCCGCGCTCCAGCGGGTCGGCCAGCGTGTCGAGCCGCCGGGCGATATAGTCCGCGGCGCCCTGCGCGCGCTCCCGGTCGGACAGGATGTCCGGGTTCAGCACACCCGCGATCGCCGACTGCTCCACAACGTCGCGGTTTCCGACCTTCTGCGCCATGGATTCGAGCAGATGCTTGGCGTTGCGCGCGCTGTCGATGACCCGCCACAGGTCCTCACCGGCGATCTGCGTGCCGTCGCCGAGGGTCAGTCCCAGGTCGTCGAGCCCTTCGCGCAGCAGGTAGTCCTCCAGCGCGCGGTCGTTCTTCACGTAAACCTCGGAGTTGCCCTTCTTCACGCGGTAGAGCGGCGGCTGGGCGATGTAGAGGTAGCCGCGCTCGATCAGGTCGGGCATCTGCCGGTAAAACAGCGTCAGAAGCAGCGTGCGGATGTGGCTGCCGTCGACGTCGGCGTCCGTCATGATGATGATCTTGTGGTAGCGGACCTTCTCGGCGTTGAAGTCTTCCTTGCCGATCCCGGTGCCGAGGGCGGCGATCAGCGTGCCGATCTCGGCCGAGCTGATCATCTTGTCGAAGCGCGCCCGTTCCACGTTCAGGATCTTGCCGCGGAGCGGGAGGATCGCCTGGTGCCGCCGGTCGCGGGCCTGCTTGGCGGACCCGCCTGCCGAATCGCCCTCGACGATGAACAGCTCGCATTCCTTCGGGTCGCGCGACTGGCAGTCGGCAAGCTTGCCGGGCAGGGTGGTTATGTCGAGCGCGCCTTTGCGCCGGGTCAGCTCGCGCGCCTTGCGCGCCGCCTCGCGCGCGGCCGCGGCCTCGTAGACCTTCTGGACGATGCGCTTGGCCTCGCCCGGGTTCTCCTCGAACCACTGGCCAAGCTTCTCGTTGACGACGGACTCGACCGCCGGCCGGACCTCGGACGAGACCAGCTTGTCCTTGGTCTGGCTCGAGAATTTCGGGTCCGGTACCTTGACGGACAGGACGCAGGTGAGCCCCTCGCGGGCGTCGTCGCCGCTCACGGTCACCTTCTCGCGCTTGGCGATGCCGGAATCCGCCGCATAGGTGTTAATCTGCCGCGTCAGCGCCGCGCGGAAGCCGGCAAGATGGGCGCCGCCGTCGCGCTGCGGGATGTTGTTGGTGAAGCACAGCATCGTCTCGTGATAGCTGTCGTTCCACTGCATCGAGATCTCGATGGCGATCCCGTCCTTTTCGTCGACGATGCTGATCGGCTTGGCGATCAGCGCGGTCTTCGAGCGGTCGAGATATTTGACGAAGGCTTCGATGCCGCCCTCGTAATGCAGCGTGACCACCTTCGGCTCCGGCAGGCGCGCGTCGGTGAAGATGATGCGGGCGCCGGAGTTCAGGAAGGCCAGCTCGCGCAGCCGGTGCTCCAGCGTCGAGGCGTCGAAGTCGACGGTGGTGAAGGTCTCGGTGGACGGGGTGAAGGTTACCGTCGTGCCCGTTTCGTCACCGGAGTCGCCGATCACTTCCAGCGGCTTCTCCGGGTCGCCGTGGCGAAAGCGTATGAAATGCACCTTGCCATTGCGCCGGACGGTGAGGTCGAGCACGGCCGACAGCGCGTTGACGACCGAAACACCGACGCCGTGCAGGCCGCCTGAGACCTTGTAGGAGTTCTGGTCGAACTTACCGCCCGCGTGGAGCTGGGTCATGATGACCTCGGCGGCGGACACGCCCTCCTCCTCGTGGATGTCGACGGGGATGCCGCGGCCGTTGTCCGAGACGGTGACCGAGCCGTCGCCGTTCAGAATGACGTCGATCTTGTCGCAATAGCCGCCCATCGCCTCGTCGATGGCGTTGTCGACCACCTCGAAGACCATGTGGTGCAGGCCGGTACCGTCGTCGGTATCGCCGATATACATGCCGGGTCGCTTGCGCACGGCATCGAGGCCACGCAGGACCTTGATGGAATCGGCGCCGTAGTCATCGCCCGTGTTTTCTGCGATATCGCTCATGACTGTATCTCTAGTTCGTGACGTTCAGGTGGTTTCGCGGTGTGCTGCCAGCGAGATGCCGTGCCGGTCCGGCTCGCGCGCGAGCGTTCCGGCACGGATGGCGACATGCTGCGCCCGTCCGCCGAGCGGGTCGAAGACCGCCCGGTCCGTGCCCGTGTACCAGGCCTGGGCGCCGAGGCCGTCGATTTCCTCGAACAGGGCGCGGCGGCGCTCCGCATCGAGATGCGCCGCCACCTCGTCCAGCAGCAGCAGCGGCACCCGGCCGCGCTCCGCCGTTTGCAGGCGGGCGTTGGCGAGCACGATGGCGATCAGCAGCGCCTTCTGCTCGCCGGTCGAGCACAGCGCCGCGGGCATGCCGTGGGCCAGGTGATGGACATCGAGGTCGCTGCGGTGCGGGCCGACGGCGGCGCCGCCGGCCGACGCGTCCTGCGGCCGGCTGCCGCGCAGCGCGGCCTTCAGGCGGTCCTCCGCGGTCAGCGCTGGTCCTTCGTCGAGCCAGGCTTCGACCGTGCCCGCGACCGACAGCCCGGCGCCGGGGAAGGGGCCCGTGGGCGCGGCGCAGACGCGGGCGAGCCGCGCCGTCAGCTCGCGCCGGGCGGCGGCGATGGCGACGCCGCGCTCGGCCATGTCGCTCTCCAGGGTGTCGAGCCAGATCGGGTCGCCGCCGTCGCGCAGCAGCTTCGCGCGCTCGCGCATCGTGTGCTCGTAGCCGCTGACGCGGCCGGCATGCGCGGCGTCGAAGCCGAAGACGAGGCGGTCGAGAAAGCGCCGCCGGCCCGATGCGCCGTCGGTGAACAGGCGGTCCATCTGCGGCGTCAGCCAGACGGCGCTGACATAATCGGCGAGGCTGGTTTGGCTCCGGGCGGGCTTGCCGTCGATGCGGACGACGCGGCGGTTGGCGGCGTCGTCCTTGCGCCCGGTGCCGATGTCGACGGTGCCGACAGGCGTGTTGACGGCGGCGGCAATGGCCCAGCCCTGTCCGTCCTCAGCACTCCGCCGGTCCATCTCGTCGAGCCGCGCGCCGCGCAGGCCGCGCCCCGGCGCCAGCAGAGAGATCGCTTCCAGGAGATTGGTCTTGCCGGCGCCGTTCGGTCCGGTCAACACGACGGACCGCGTATCCAGGTCGAGCTGGGCGCTTTCATAGCAGCGAAAACCGGTCAGGCGCAGCCTCGAAACGGAAAGGGCGGCCGGACCCGCTGCAGCGGAAGGTTGCGCAGTCGCGAAAATTGTTGGACCTCCAGGACCCAGCCTACACGCGCATCGGCATCAGCACGTACAGGGCGCTTTGATCGTCGATATCGCGGATGATGGTCGGCGACGCGGCGTCCGCCATGCTGAATTGCGCGGTGTCGCCTTCGATCTGTTGCGCGATATCGAGGAGGTAGCGCGCATTGAAGCCGATCTCGATCGCTTCCTGTTCGTACTTCACCTCGATTTCCTCGGTTGCCATACCGCTTTCCGGGCTGGAGGCGGTCAGCGTCACGACGCCATTCTCGACATGCAGCTTCACGGCGCGCGATTTCTCCGTCGAGATGGTGGCGACGCGGTCGACCGCAGCAGCGAAATCGCTGCAATCGACCTCCAGCGACTTGTCGTTGCCGGTCGGGATGACGCGCTCGTAATCGGGAAAGGTGCCGTCGATCAGCTTGGAGATGAGCTCCACATCGTCGAAGGCGAAGCGGATCTTGGAATCCGAAAGCGCGAGCTCCACGTCCTCGCCGGTCTCGTCGATCAGCTTGCGCAGCTCGTTGATGGTCTTGCGCGGCACGATGACGCCGGGCATGCCGGCGGCGCCGCTCGGCAGCGGCAGCTCGACCCGCGCGAGGCGATGACCGTCCGTTGCGACGGCGCGCAGCACGTCCACGTCGCCGTCCTTCGCCATGTGCAGGTAGATGCCGTTCAGGTAATAGCGCGTCTCCTCGGTCGAGATGGCGAACCGCGTGCGGTCGATCAGGCTGCGCAGCTCGGTCGCCGGCAGCTTGAATCGATGCGGCAGGTCGCCGCTCGACATCTGCGGGAAGTCGCTGGTCGGGAGTGTTTGCAGCGTGAAGCGCGAGCGCCCGGCGCGCAGCAGGATCTGCTCGCCATCGCCCGAGGCGTCGAGCTCGACCTGCGCGCCGTCCGGCAGCTTGCGGACGATGTCGTAAAGCGTGTGCGCCGGCGCGGTCGTGCTGCCGTCGGTCTCGATCGAGGCCGGCACGGACTCGACCACCGCGAGGTCCATGTCGGTCGCGGTCAGGCGAAGCTGTCCGCCCGTCGCGTCCATCTGCACGTTGGAAAGGATCGGGATCGTGTTCCGCCGCTCCACGACGCTCTGTACGTGATTGAGGGATTTGAGGAGCGCGGCGCGTTCGATTGTAAGCTTCATGTCGTTCTGCGTTTCGTTCCCAGCCAAAAAAACGGGTGTCCTTCCCGCTCGGACACCGGCGAATACCGGCCCGTTCGACCGCGATCGTTCCGTGAAGACGAAGCGTTTCCCGAACGGGGACAAAATATAGCATAGCGCCGCACGCTCCGCATCATTTTTGGCGGCTGGCGGCGCTGTAAAGGAACGCTATAACCATTTGAATTAAAACAATAAAATATACACTACGGCCGGCCGGCACCGGCCGAGTGCGCAAATCGTATATTTAGTTCTCCAGCATTCGCCGCAAGAGCTCGATATCCTCGGCGAAGTTGCGGTCCATCGAGCGCAACTCGTCCACCTTACGCACCGCATGCATGACCGTCGTGTGGTCGCGGCCGCCGAACTTGCGGCCGATCTCCGGCAGCGAGCGCGCGGTGAGCTGCTTGGCGAGATACATCGCCACCTGACGCGGCCGCGCCACCGCGCGGGCCCGCCGTGCGGAATACATCTCCGATAGCCGGATGTTGTAATGCTCGGCGACGCGCTTCTGGATCTCCTCGATCGTCACGCGCCGGTCGTTGGCGCGGAGGATGTCGTGCAGCACGTCCTGTGTGTTCTCGAGCGTCACCGGGCGGCCGACCAGCCTGGCATAGGCGCCGATGCGGTTGAGCGCGCCTTCCAGCTCGCGCACGTTCGACGTGATCTTGTGCGCGAGGAACTCCAGCACCTTCTGCGGGATCGGCACATCGAGCTGCTCGGCCTTGGCGCCCAGGATGCCGAGGCGCAGCTCGTAGGTCGTCGGGTGAATGTCGGCGACGAGGCCCCAGCCGAGCCGCGATTTCATGCGGTCCTCCATGCCTTCCAGGTCGTTCGGCGACTTGTCGGCGGAGATGATGACCTGATGATTCTGGTCGACCAGCGCGTTGAAGGTATGGAAGAACTCGTCCTGCGTGCTTTCCTTGCCGGCGATGAACTGCACGTCGTCGATCATCAGCACATCGACCGACCGGAACTGGTCCTTGAACGCCATCGTATCCTTGTACCGGACCGCGCGGATGAAGTGATACATGAACTTCTCCGCCGACAGGTAGATGACGCGGCGGTCGGGACGGTTCTCGCGCAGGTGCCAGGCGATGGCGTGCATGAGGTGGGTCTTGCCGAGGCCGACACCGCCGTAGAGGAACAGCGGGTTGAAAGGCACGGCGTCGGCTTCCGCGACACGGCGCGCCGCGGCAAAGGCCAGCTCGTTCGGCTTGCCGACGATGAAATTGGCGAAGGTGAAGCGCGGGTCGAGCGGCGCGCCCACGTCGTTGCCCGAGCCGCCGCCGGCGGCGGCCGGCGCGGAGATTCGCTCGCCGGGCTCGGCGCTCGGAGCCGGTGCGCTGCTTTCGAGGATGATATCGATACCCCCGATCTCCTCGACCTCCGACTTCCACAGGCGGGCGAGGCGATCGCCATATTGCGATTCGACCCAGTCGCGCATGAAGCGCGTCGGCGCCGACAGCTTCACCTGTCCGTCCACGCAGCCGCGCAACGTCAGCGGCTTAAGCCAGCTCCGATAAGCAGCTTCTCCATATTCCGCCCGCAAACGACCCCGTATCCGCGTCCACTGCACCGACAGTGACTCAGTCATTGGCAACCCGTACCCCCTCCGTCTTGCCGCAGCCGCTTTACCCGGCCACGTATCACGCCCCGCAGCTGCAGGACGCGTAACACCCCGTCTCCGACGAACGCAGGAGCAGCCGCGATGGCTCCTCAAACGTCCGTCCATGTCTGGAAGAACGTGCCAGCAAAGGCGTGCAATGGGACAAGGGAACCTTACGGTGCGACAAGTCGTGCGCACCGGACTGAACACCCCCCAAAATGCGCCGCGACATCGTCCAAACAACGCCGCGACACGACACCAAACACGCGCGCCGGTGGCGTACCGGCGAGTGGAGAGCGCGAAACCTCGTTACCTTATCGGTTCTTTGTTCGCTGCTCTCGCTGGGGCCCTCGTTTAATGGAACCCCGTTTCACAGTTGTTGGCACAGGTCTCCCTGACAACTAAGGCACTCAATGTACCGATGGCCCCGGATGTCTTCAACGGCTTTCACCGTGGTTTCGCCGCAGTCCCGGCAAATATTTCGTTTGACACGATCAGTGTTCGACAATCGCGCGGGCGAAGTGCCGAAGACTTCACAAAAAATAAAAAACCGCGCCAGTGAGGCGCGGTTCGTGTTGTTTCACTTTTGCAACAACGCGTGCGGAATGCGCACGCGCCGGCGATCGGTGTGGCGATCAGAGCGTCTTGATGCGCGACGACAGGCGCGACAGTTTCCGCGCGACGGTGTTCTTGTGCAGCAAGCCCTTGGAAACGCCGCGGTGCATCTCCGGCATCATTTCCTTGAACGCGGCTTGCGCGTCGCTCTTGTTGCCGGCCTGGAGCGCCTCTTCGACCTTCCGGATGAAGGTGCGGATACGGCTCCGGCGCGCCTTGTTCCGATCCGTCCGGCGTTCCGTCTGCCGAATGCGTTTTTTGGCGCTGATCGTATGTGCCATTGCGTCAAAACCCTTTGCGTGCCACGTCTTGAATAAGCGGGAAAACCCGAATTTCCGATTGATTCCAGCAGGTTGGGGAAAACAAGCCTAGCGTGGCGGCCACTTCGCGCCACCCCTGGAAGCAGCGGCTTATAATCGCCGGTTGACAGAACGTCAAGCCTTGGAATTCCACCGGTCCCGGGGAAAACCGCCGGAAGACCGGGGCGAGGCCGGATCATGGCGTCCCGGCGGGAAGGCCCGCCGCATCGAGTCGCCCCCCGCCGACCTTCGGACGACTCGGCGCGGCAAAGCGTCAGCGGTTCTTGAAGGCCGGCTTCCGCTTTTCGATGAAGGCCGCCATGCC
>Ga0307417_10001038_pt1 | contig 11445 bp, 13 predicted proteins | sample SalMarWE160210MG_2_FD_202514 | JGI IMG/M metagenome (GOLD analysis project Ga0307417, IMG submission 202514) | Salt marsh sediment microbial communities from the Plum Island Ecosystem LTER, Massachusetts, United States - WE1602-10 | ecosystem: Environmental > Aquatic > Marine > Intertidal zone...
ACGAACGCTTCCGGGAGCAGGCGATCGAGCTCCTTCTTGACCACCTGGTAGCATTCGCAGACGCGTGCCTCCAATCCGGGCCGATCCAACACCGTGATGTGACCGCGGCTGTAGCGAATCAATCCCGAGCGCTGCAACTTCCCGGCCGCCTCGGTAACGCCTTCGCGGCGCACCCCGAGCATGTTGGCGATCAGCTCCTGGGTCATGGTCAGCTGGTTCGAAGGCAGGCGATCCAGGCTCAGCAGAAGCCAGCGGCACAGCTGCTGGTCCACGGTGTGGTGCCGATTGCATACCGCTGTCTGCGCCATCTGGGTCAGCAGCGCCTGCGTGTAGCGCAGCAACAGGCGCTGCATGGGGCCGGCGCGAAAGAACGCATCCTTGAGCAGCGATCCCCTCAGCCGGTAGGCGTGGCCGGCGCTTTGCACGACCGCCCGACTGGTGGTGGTCTCGCCGCCCATGAAAAGGGGGACGCCGACGATCCCCTCGTTCCCGACCACGGCGATCTCGGCCGATGCCCCATCCTCCATGGCGTAGAGCAGGGATACGATGCAGGTAGTGGGAAAATAAACGTGGCGCATCTGGATGCCGGGCTCGCAAACCGCCTCTCCGAGCGGCATCGGCACCAGCTCCAAACGGGGGAAGATGCGCGTGCTTTCGCCTGCCGGCAGGGCGGCGAGCAGGTGGTTCTCGCGGGGGTCATTGCGGCTGAGCATAAGCAATGTCCGGGTCATCAGTCAAGGCAAAACCGAATGGTCGACGTGGTTGGATCAACGCGTGAAGCACAGGGCTGTTATTCTACCCCGCATTGCCTATGTGCTGTAGCGCACAGGCATGGCGGGGCCTTTCTTAATCTGGACCGACAAGCCCGTATTCGGAGTGACGATGGGTCCCTGAGGGCCTTTGGCTCGTCACACGGCAGGTGGCGCAAGAGCTCTGTGTCAATGACACCTCGACGGACGCGATGTGCTTCGACTACTACAATGACAATGATTCAGCAGAAAGGAATGGCCTTTTGAAGACGAATCCGGAAATGGAAAGCAAGACCCTTTCATCGCATCTCGGCGAGGTCGTCTCGGTACGCGGCAGCGTCGTGGATATCCGATTCGATGCGCAGCTTCCGCCGATCCACTCGCTGCTGCGCGCGGGCGCGGAAGGACAGGTCGTCATGGAGGTGCTCGCCCAGCGCGACGCGCATCATGTGCGCGGCATCGCGTTGACGCCCACGCAAGGGCTGGCGCGCGGAATGGCGGTGCAGGACACGGGCGGTCCGCTGAAGGCGCCGGTAGGCAGGGGCATCCTCTCGCGCATGTTCGACGTGTTCGGCAACGCCATCGACCGCGAAGGGGTCTTGTCCGACGTGCAATGGCGCTCCGTGCATCGCGCCCCGCCGGCCTTGGCACGGCGCTCCACCCGGTCCGAGGTGTTCGAGACGGGGATCAAGGTCATCGACGTGCTCATGCCGTTGGAGCGCGGCGGCAAGGCGGGCCTATTCGGTGGGGCGGGGGTCGGCAAGACGGTGCTGCTCACGGAGATGATCCACAACATGATCGGCCACCAGGAGGGTGTCAGCATCTTTTGCGGCATCGGCGAACGCTGCCGCGAAGGCGAGGAGCTGTATCGCGAAATGAAGGCGGCGGGGGTGCTGCCGAACATGGTGATGATCTTCGGCCAGATGAACGAGCCGCCGGGCAGCCGCTTCCGCGTGGGCCACGCGGCGCTGACCATGGCCGAGTATTTCCGCGACGACGAGCGCCGCGACGTGCTGCTGCTCATCGATAATATCTTCCGCTTCATTCAGGCTGGCTCGGAAGTGTCCGGCCTGATGGGGCAGATGCCCTCGCGCCTGGGCTATCAGCCCACCATGGGCACCGAGCTGTCGGGGTTGGAGGAGCGCATCGCCAACACCGATACCGGCGCCATCACCTCGCTGCAGGCGGTGTACGTGCCGGCGGACGATTTCACCGATCCGGCGGCGGTGCATACCTTCTCGCACCTCTCGGCGTCCATCGTGCTGTCGCGCAAACGGGCGAGCGAGGGACTGTTCCCGGCCATCGACCCGCTGCAATCCAGCTCCAAGATGACCACGCCGGGCATCGTCGGCGAGCGGCATTATCGCCTCGCCCGGGAGATCCGGCGCACGCTGGCGCAGTACCTGGAGCTCAAGGACATCATCGCCATGCTCGGCCTGGAGCAACTGTCGCCGGAGGACCGCAACCTGGTGGCCCGCGCCCGCCGCCTGGAGCGTTTTCTCACCCAGCCGTTCTTCACCACCGAGCAGTTCACCGGGCTCCAGGGCAAGCTGGTCGGCCTGGAAGACGCACTGGACGGCTGCGAGCGCATCCTGCGCGACGAGTACCAGGACTACCCGGAGAGCACGCTTTACATGATCGGGGCGATCGGCGAAGCGAAGCAGCCGGCGCGCCCCGGCCCGGAATCCAAGCCGGAGGCCATGCATGCCGCAGCCGACACGCATGAATCTTAAGATCCTGCTGCCGTTCGGCATCTTCGCCGAGCGGGCCGGCGTGTCGCGCATCGTCGCGGAGACAGGCGAGGGCTCGTTCGGGATCCTGCCGCAGCGGCTCGATTGTGTGGCGGCGCTGACGCCGGGCATTCTGGTCTACGAAACCGACGTGGGAGGCGAGGCTTACGTGGCCGTGGACGAGGGGCTACTGGTCAAGACCGGGCCGGAGGTGCTCGTCTCCGTGCGCCGCGCGCTGGGTGCCACGGACCTTGGCCGCTTGCGCGAGGTGGTGGAGCGGGAGTACCGCACCCTGGACGTGCACGAGCAAAGCGCCCGTTCGGTCATGGCGAAATTGGAGATCGGGGTTCTGCGTCGCTTTGCGAGCTTTCAACGTGAATGAGCAACCGCCCCGCAAGAGCGCAAGCCACGGGCCGACCCTCGCCGAGCAGGTCGGCGCGAAGGCGCAGCGCAAGCTCAGGGCGCGGCGCAACACCACCCAGGGCGTCTGGTTCGGTCTGGGCATGATGGGGCTGATCGGCTGGTCGGTGGTGGTGCCGACCCTGCTCGGCGCCGCGCTCGGCAGCTGGCTGGACGAGCGTCATCCGGGTGCCCATTCCTGGACCCTGGCGCTGTTGGTGGCCGGGCTGTGCGTCGGATGTCTGAATGCCTGGCATTGGGTCGCCAAGGAGGACAAGGCCATGCGGGACGAACGGGAGCATGATAATGAATGATCTCTTGACTCTGGCCCCGGCAGGGGTGGCGGGCCTGGCGCTCGGCGCCCTCTTCTTCGGCGGTCTCTGGTGGACGGTGCGCAAGGGTGTCGCGTCCAGGCATACGGTGGCTTGGTTCCTGGGTAGCCTGATGGTGCGGAGCGGCATCGTCCTCGCCGGATTCTATGTTGCCGCGGGCGATGATTGGGAGCGGCTGCTGGCCTGTCTCCTCGGCTTCATCCTCGCGCGCTTCCTCGTGACGCGCCTTGCCGGCCCGCCGCTCGAAAGCGGCGGCGCCCCAGCGAACGAGGCCGGTCATGCGCCTTAGTCCCGACGAGGTGATCTTCTGGCAATTGGGCTTCATCAAGCTCAACGCCACCATCCTGTTCACCTGGGGGCTGATGCTGGTGCTGACGGTCGGCTCCAAGCTCGTCACCCGCAGGCTCTCCACGGGTCTGGAGCGCTCCCGCTGGCAGAACGTTCTGGAAGTCGTCGTCATCGCCATCGCGAAGCAGATCGAAGAGGTCGGCCTGCGCCACCCGGAGCGGTATCTCGGCTTTCTGGGCACCCTCTTTCTGTTCGTCGCCGCGGCCGCCCTGGGCACCGTCATTCCCGGCTACGAGCCGCCGACGGGCTCGCTCTCGACCACGGTGGCGCTGGCGCTGTGCGTGTTCGTGGCCGTGCCCTGGTTCGGCATCGCGGAGCAAGGCCTCGGCGGCTACCTCAGGTCCTACGTGGAACCGACCTTCATCATGCTGCCGTTCAACATCATCAGCGAGGTCTCGCGCACCCTGGCCTTGGCCGTGCGTCTGTTCGGCAACATGATGAGCGGGGCGATGATCATCGGCATCCTGCTGGCCATCACGCCCTTCTTGTTTCCCATCGTCATGACCCTGCTCGGCCTGCTCACAGGCATGGTCCAGGCCTATATCTTCTTCATCCTGGCCACGGTTTACATTGCGGCCGCCGCCCAGATCCGCAAGCCGGAGCCCAAAGCGAAGCCAAACCCTTGAAGCAACCAACACGAAAGGCTATTCCATGGACAGCATGACCATTATCGCGGTGGCATCCATTATCACTGCTGGCTTGACCATCGCCATCGGGGTCATTGGCCCTTCGCTGGGCGAAGGCCGGGCGGTCGCGACCGCGCTGACTTCGCTGGCGCAGCAGCCTGACGCCTCCGCCACCATCACCCGGACCCTGTTCGTCGGCCTGGCGATGATCGAGTCCACGGCCATCTACTGCTTCGTGGTCTCGATGATCCTCATCTTCGCCAACCCATTCTGGAACAGCGTCGTCGCCCACACCGCGGGACAGTAGGCCATGCTGATCGATTGGTTCACCGTCGGCGCCCAGGTGCTCAACTTCCTCGTCCTGGTGTGGTTGCTGAAGCGCTTTCTCTACCGGCCCATCCTGCACGCCATCGACGCGCGGGAACAGCGCATCGCTGAGGCCCTGGCGGACGCCGATGCGAAGCAGGCCGAAGCGATCCGGGAGCGCGACGAGCTCCGGCAGAAGAACGAGGCCTTCGACCGGAAGCGCGCCGCCCTCTTGACCGAGGCGACGGACGCGGCAAAGGCGGAGCGCCTGCGGTTGCTCGACGAGGCGCGGCAGGCGGCCGATGCCCTGCGTAGCGAGAGCCGGGAGGCCTTGCTGCGCGAGCAGCAGGGCTTGCACGAGGAGATCGCCCGCCTTGCCCGGGACCAGGTGTTCGCCGTCGCCCGCAAGACCCTGGCGGACCTCGCCGGGACCGGGCTGGAACAGCGCGTGAGCGAGGTGTTCACGCAGCGCTTGCGGGCGCTGGGTCCCGCCGCGAAGGCGGATCTCGCGGAGGCGTTGAAGACCGCGTCCGGCCCGGTGCGGGTGCGCAGCGCCTTCGAGCTGCCGGCGGAGCAACAGGCCGCGATACAAGGTGCACTCGACGAGACCTTCGCGGCGGACATCCCCCTCCGCTTCGAGACGGCGCCGGGCGTGGTCAGCGGCATCGAGCTCAGCGCCAACGGACACAAGGTCGCCTGGAGCATTGCGGAGTATCTCGCGTCGCTGGAAAAGGGCATCGGCGAGCTACTGCAAGAGCCGTCCAAACCGGTCGTCAAGGATGCGCCCAATCCGGCGGCCGGGAGCGGGGTCGCCGCTGCCGAGGCGGCCGAATGAGCGTGCCGCAGCAGACCCTGCAGGGCGTATTCGACCAGGCCTTCGACGGCATTCGCCGGGGGTGCGAGGCCTTCGAGCCGCAACTGGTTGCGCGCGAGGTGGGCGCCGTCACCAGCGTCTCCACCGGCATCGCCCGGGTCTCCGGCCTGCCCGGCGTGGGCTTCGAGGAGCTGCTGAAATTCCCCGGCGGCGTGTTCGGCATCGCCTTCAACCTGGACGAGGAGGACATCGGCGTCGTGCTGCTCGGCGACTACTGGCAGTTGCACGCCGGGGACGAGGTCGAGCGCACCGGCCGGGTCATGGACGTGGCCGTGGGCGACGGCCTGCTGGGACGCGTCATCGACCCGCTCGGCCGGCCCCTGGACGGCGGTGGGCCGGTGGCCGCCTCCGGGCGCCTGCCCATCGAGCGCCCCGCGGCGCCCATCATGGACCGCGCGCCCGTCACCGTGCCGCTGCAGACCGGGCTGAAGGTGATCGACGCCCTCATCCCCATCGGGCGCGGCCAGCGCGAGCTGATCCTGGGCGACCGACAGACCGGCAAGACCGCCCTGGCCGTCGACACCATCCTGAACCAGCGCGGGAAGGACGTGCTCTGCGTCTATTGCGCCATCGGCCAGCGCGCCTCCTCGGTGGCCAAGACCCTGGACATCCTGCGCGAGCGCGGCGCGCTGGACTACAGCGTGGTGGTGGTGACCGAGGGCAACGACCCGCCGGGTCTCGCCTATATCGCCCCTTACGCCGCGACCAGCATCGCGGAGCATCTCGCGGAGGCGGGCCGCGACCTGCTGATCGTGTACGACGACCTGACCCATCACGCGCGCGCCTATCGCGAGCTTTCCCTGTTGCTGCGCCGCCCGCCGGGGCGCGAGGCCTTCCCCGGCGACATCTTCTATATCCATTCCCGGCTGTTGGAACGGGCGACGCACCTGTGCGCGGGGCGCGGCGGCGGCTCGCTCACGGCCCTGCCCATCATCGAGACCGAGGCGCAGAACATCGCCGCCTACATCCCGACCAACCTGATCTCCATTACGGATGGACAGGTCTACCTCTCGCCGTCGCTGTTCGAATTGGGCGTCCTGCCCGCAGTGGACGTAGGCAAGTCCGTGTCGCGCGTAGGCGGCAAGGCGCAACGGGCGGCCTTCCGCGCGGTGGCGGGGGACCTCAAGCTCGCCTACGCCCAGTTCGAGGAGCTGGAGACCTTCGCCCGCTTCGGCGCCCGCATCGACGAAAACACCCGCAGCATCATCGAACATGGGCGGCGCATCCGCGCCTGCCTCAAACAGCCGGAATTCGCGCCGGTGCCGGTGCCGGAACAAGTCGCCATCCTGCTGGCGCTGACTGCCGGGCTGTTCGACGAGCTACCGCTGGAGCGGATGACCGAGGCCGAACAGGCCGTTCGCGAGGCGGCTACGGAGGCCACCGCAGACTTGCGTGCGCGGCTTGCCAGTGCCGAGAAGCTGAGTGCCGCGGACCGCGAAGCGGTGATCGAGGCCGCCCGCCACGCGCTGGCGCCCTTCCTTCCCACACCCGAGCCCGTGGAGCCGGCATGAGCCACACCGCGGCGGGCCTGCGCCGGAAGATCGACAGCGCCGGCGATCTCCAATCCGTGGTCCGCACCATGAAGGCCATGGCCGCTTCGAGCATCGGCCAATACGAGCGCTCGGTGCGCGCCCTGGCCGACTACTACCGCACCGTGGAGCTGGGGTTGAGTGTCTGTTTCCGGGGCGTCGGTTCGGCGGCATCCATGACCGCGCAGCCGAGGCAGCCCGCAGCGGGTGCGGTCGGGGCCGTGGTGTTCGGCTCCGACCAGGGGCTGGTGGGGCAGTTCAACGACGCAGTGGCCGATTTTGCGCTCGGGGCGCTGGCGGCCCTGCCCGGCAAACCCTGGATCTGGGCCGTCGGCGAGCGCGTCCATGCGCGCCTGGCGGACGCGGGCCTGGCGCCGCTGGGGCTGTTCCCGGTGCCCAATTCCGTCAAGGCCATCGCCCCTCTGGTCGGCCAGGTCCTGGTGGCGAGCGAGGCCCAACAGGGCCGGCGTGGAGTCACCGAGCTGCACCTCTTCTACAACCGCCACGCACCCGACGCGGTCTATGCGCCCGCCCGCCAGCGCCTGCTGCCCCTAGACGACGACTGGCGCCGCAGGCTGGCCGGGCTTCCCTGGCCCACGGGAAACCTGCCCGAGGTCGTTGGCGGCAGCAGCGCGACCCTGGGGGCGCTGATCCGCGAGTACCTCTTCGTCTCTCTGTTCCGGGCCTGTGCCGAGTCCCTGGCGAGCGAGAACGCCAGCCGCCTGGCGGCGATGCAGCGGGCGGAGAAGAACATCGACGAATTGCTGGAAGATCTCAACGGGACCTTCCACCGTCTGCGCCAGAGCGGCATCGACGAGGAACTGTTCGACGTCATCTCCGGCTTCGAGGCGCTGGTCGAGCCACGGCAGCGGCCGGGACAAGCATGACAACAAGCCTCGCGCATCGGGCATTGCCCCTGATTCAAGTACTCACGGCCGCGGCCGCGGGGTGCTGGAGAAACAGAGTGCCCCTTGGGTTCGCCAGCGAACAGACGGCGGAGTTCAATCACGCTAATTTCGAACAGAGGAGCAGCCAGGCGTGCAATGGCCGCCGATAGCAACCCAACCGATCAGGAGGGTCCCGATATGTTCACAACACTTACTGGTTTTCCCGGAAGTCTGTTCGATGAGCTTGATCGTATACAGCGCGAGATGGACATGTCGTTCGGCGAGCGTGGTCTGCCGTCAAGCATCCGTGCCGCAGCCGGCCGCGGTTTTCCGCCGCTGAACGTCGGCGCCACCCCGGAGGCGATGGAGGTGTTCGTTTTCGTGCCCGGTGTCCATCCCTCCGGCCTGGAGATTACGCTGGACAAGGGGGTGCTCACCATTGCCGGCACACGCGACAACGGTATTCCGGAGGCAGGCGAGCGGCTCGACGTCTATAAGCGCGAGCGCTTCCACGGCGCCTTCAAACGCGTCATCAGCCTCAGCGAGGACGTGGATCCGGCCCAGGTGAAGGCCGACTATCGTGACGGCGTGCTGCGCATCACCGCACCCCGGCGTGAAAAGGCCCAGCCGCAGCGGATCGAGGTCAAGTGAGGCGGAAACCCGATACGGAGGAACAGACCATGAGCGACAAGAATGTGACAAAACAGGAACAGCAGCAGCCGACCGAGCCGGTCGCAACGATACTGCCCGACGTAGATGTGTGGGAAGACGCCGCCGTCATCACTCTGATAGCCGACCTGCCCGGTGTCTCCAATAAGGGCCTCAACGTGCGGGTGGACAATGACACCCTGCTGATCGATGGCGATGCGAGCCTGGACATCCCGGAGGGTATGGAGGCGGTGTATGCCGAGTTGCGCACGCCGCACTTCCGGCGCAGCTTCGCCTTGAGCAGAGAGCTGGACACGGCGCGCATCGACGCCAAGCTCAAGGATGGTGTGCTGACCGTCACCATCCCGAAGGCGGAGGCGGCCAAACCGCACCGCATTGAGGTGCGCAGCGGTTGACCTTGGTGGCGCGCCCCGGCGGCCGGACCCGGATCAACCTATTACGAACCGCGACCCGATCCAGCGACGGAAGGTCTGCGTCGAGTACGCGGGATTTACCGGAAATATCCAGGAGCTCCGGGTGCGGTACAAAAGCGGATGGTGGAAATCCAGCCATGAGGGTCATGCTGGACAAACACTAAGTGGCGGTAGCTGAATTGGAACAATGGCGGGGATACAGACTCCGCAACCAGAGGAATCAATTCATGATTATGAGATTCGACAAGTATCGTGGAATCGTTGCGGTGGCCGGCGTGCTGCTTGTGGGCAGCGCTCACGCCTTCAACATGGGCAATATGATGAACCCTTCCCAGTGGATGGGTGGAAACAATAGCCGGGATCGTGGAGGCGAATATTACGGCGGCCCCGGCTATGGCGGCGGACCCGGCTATGGCGGTGGCCCCGGCTATGGCGGTGGCCCCGGCTATGGCGGCGGCCCCGGCTATGGCGGCGGACCCGGCTATGGCGGTGGCCCCGGCTATGGCGGTGGCCCCGGCTATGGCGGCGGCCCCGGCTATGGCGGTGGCCCCGGCTATGGCGGCGGACCCGGCCATGGCGGTGGCCCCGACTATGGCGGTGGCCCCGGCTATGGCGGCGGACCCGGCTATGGCGGCGGACCCGGCCATGGCGGTGGCCCCGACTATGGCGGTGGCCGCGGTTACGGCGGGGCTCCCGGCTATGGCGGTGGCCCCGGCTATGGCGGTGGCCCCGGCTATGGCGGGGCTCCCGGGCTCGGCTTCTAAGGCGGCCCGAGCGGGCGGGATTCGGGAGGTTCGAATCCCATGGACATGATGCCCAACGCCACGAAGATGTTTGGCGGAAACAGGAACTGAGAGGACCGAGAACCTTTCGGTTCCGAGCAGATATCTATCCCGAAGCGGCGATTGCCTCGATCGACGCGCGTTGGGAACTGACCAAATGAATTTGCAGGGAACAGGGTTTCCGGAACGATGAAGCCGCCAGCCCGATTCAGATCACTGTGGCAACCGGTCCGTCTCGCAATGGTCTGCCGCCCCTTGGGTCAGATTTCGCTGATGCTAGAATTCGGAGGTTGACAGGCGCTTCGTATTTATTGGCGACGGAACCCTGACGGCGCTTACGGTGCGCCTGCTTGTTCAGCGTGGCCACGAGGTGGTCATCATCGAGCGCGACGCGGAGGTGATCGACGCTCAGTGAGATGTGCTGGACGTGGGCTTCATCCATGGCGACGGCACCCGCCCGGCGATCCTCCGCGAGGCCGATCCCGAATCGACCGACATGCTCTTCTGCGTCACCCACGACGACCAGCCCAACATCATCGGCAGCCCCGTCGCACATTCCCTGGGTTTCTCGCGGGTAGTGACCAAGATCGACGACCCGGAGCTTGAGCACATCTGCGCCGAGCTGGGACTCGCCGATTCCCTGGTACCGATTCACACGGTTGGGCGCTACCTTCAGACAACCTGATCTCGCGGAATTTACGCCGAGCCCAGTTTCAGCACCAGGCGCAGATTCGTCCGCGGGAACAGCGTCTCGGTCGCATTGAGCTCCTCGCACAGTTTCTCGATCACCTGGTCGGTGGCGACATTGGCGCTATGGTGCAGACGTACCGTCAGGGTTCCCGCCTCGGGATCGGGTAACAGATCGGCCTCGGTCGTGTAGAGGGCACGCAGCAGGCGACGTGCCTCATCGGGGCGTTTGAGGTGCTCGCGCAGGCTGTTGGCCATGGCCGTCTCGGCGCGGTAGGCGATCATCTTGATGGTATCGACCAGGTGCTTGGACTGGGTGCTGAGCTGGCGAAAACGCGCCTGTTCGGGAAGCTCATCGACCCGGATGTGGTGGGGCGTTTCCTTGCGCTCGGCCTTGAGCGCATCGAGCTGGTGCTGCAGCGTCTCGATCTCTTCTTGCAGTGCGGCTTTGCGGCGCATAAACGGCTCGACATGCCTGGGCTCGATGGGCTCGACGAGGGTCATGGCGGCGAGCTTGGCCAGGCGCCGGGAGAGCTTGCCGGTGGCCGAGCGCACCTGCCCGTCGAGGTGGCGATAGTCGGGGTTGACGACCCGTATGGGGTCGGAAATGGTCTCGGTGCGATAGTCGACCAAGCGGTCCAGGGCAAAGTGCTCGCGGGCGTACTTGAAGAAGTTTTCCTGTGACCAACGGGCGAACATGGCCAGGGCCAGGGGGGCCGCCTCGGAGCGATAGTCGGTGCACAGGATGGCGGTTTGATGACCCCGCTCGGTCAGCTTGCGCAGCTCCCGGACCCACAGCCCGTTGCTCAGGCAAGTGCCCCGTTCGGCCAAGTCCATGGTCACGACCTCGCCGTTGGGCAGGCGCACTGGGGCGGGCACGAATTCCTCCTGCGGCCAATCTTCACCGGGAAATTTGTGGTAGGTCAGACAGGCGATGTGCTGGTCTTTCATGCGTTGCACAAACGCCGGGGAATAGCCCTCGCGGTCGAACACCAGGGTGAAGCGATGCGCCAGCGGATCGGCTTCGAGGGGCTCCCTGTGGGCTGCAACGGGCAGGCGTTGCTCGAGGCGCGGCACGATCTCCTGCTCGATGACCTGGATCAGCCCCGGATCG
>Ga0307417_10001039_pt1 | contig 11443 bp, 6 predicted proteins | sample SalMarWE160210MG_2_FD_202514 | JGI IMG/M metagenome (GOLD analysis project Ga0307417, IMG submission 202514) | Salt marsh sediment microbial communities from the Plum Island Ecosystem LTER, Massachusetts, United States - WE1602-10 | ecosystem: Environmental > Aquatic > Marine > Intertidal zone >...
GACGGACCTGGACATCCGTCTTCGACTGGCGTCAGGCCCATTACGCATCACTTTGGGTCCGCGGGCCGGGGTCCGGTGAAAGGCTGCTTTGTGCCGCGTTGTTACCATTCACCGGAAGTTGGGAAATGGCAATTTATGGCCGTTAGTCGCCGAATCAGTCACAAAATGTTGATGAACGGCAAGTTCATAGTGTTGCCGGCCGTTGTTTCACATTTCGGGCAAGGCATGTTCAGTGGCCGACCGTCCCATGTAGAATAGCGGCATCCGTCACCGCCATGCCACACGACAGGCAGCTGCGTCGATCTGGAACCGCAGCTGCTACCATGAATCAATTGGCAAAGTGGCAGCGGAGACGCCGGATACCGGCTCACTAAATCACTTCACAGGATGGAGAAACTCAATGAGCAGCCCCAGGCCCAGCGATATCACGCGTCCAGCGGACTTGGCCCAGCACGGCAAGGGGACCGGTGCGGTTCGCACGCAACGCCCGGTCTATGTGGACCTGCTCCCCCCGTGCAATAACGCCTGCCCGGCCGGGGAGAACATCCAGGGCTGGCTGGCCCTCGTGCAGGCAGGTGCCTACGAGAAGGCCTGGCAGGTATTGATGCGGGATAATCCCATGCCCGCCGTGCACGGTCGGGTCTGCTACCACCCATGTGAAAATCACTGTAACCGGAACGAAGTCGACAGCTCAGTGAGCATCCACGCCGTGGAGCGTTTCCTTGGCGACCTTGCCCTGCAGCAAGGCTGGAAGATCAAGGTGGACGCCGCCCCCAGCGGGCGCCGCATCATGGTGGTGGGCGCCGGGCCCAGCGGGCTGTCGGCGGCCTATCACCTCACCCGTATGGGGCATAGCGTGGAAATTTTCGAAGCGGGGCCCATGGCGGGCGGCATGATGCATTTCGGCATCCCCGCCTACCGCTTGCCGCGCGTCGAGCTGGAGCGGGAGATTGCCCGTATTCAGGAAATGGGCGTGCGCATGGTGTTCAACCACAAGGTGGAGGATGTGGCGGCGGAGAAAGAGGCGGGACAGTTCGACGCGGTGTTTGTCGCGGTGGGCGCGCACATCAGCAAGCGGGTCGACATTCCAGCGCGGGATGCCGGCAAGATCTTCGACGCGGTCAGCTTTCTGCGTGAGGCCTCATCCGGCCAGACGCCAGTTTTGGGCCGACGCGTGGCCATTTACGGTGGCGGCAACACGGCGATGGACGCCGCCAGGACTGCCAGGCGTCTCGGCGCCGAGGAAGCCCTCATCATCTACCGGCGTGACCGGGAGCACATGCCCGCTCACCCCAGCGAGGCCGATGAGGCCATCGAGGAGGGTGTGAAGATCAACTGGTTGCGGACCATCAAGGAGATTGATCAGAGCAAGATCCAGGTCGAGGTGATGCAGATCAATGCCGAGGGCTATCCGGAGCCAACCGGGCAATTCGAGACGCTGGAGGCGGACACGCTGATCCTGGCCCTGGGTCAGGACACCGACACCGGGTTCTTGCAGCAGGTGCCGGGCATCGAATTCAAGCGCGACGGCACCGTGGTGGTCGACGCCAACATGATGACCGGCCACGTGGGTATCTTCGCCGGCGGCGACATGGTACCCAGCGAGCGTACGGTCACCGTGGCAGTCGGGCACGGCAAGATGGCCGCCCGACACATCGACGCCTACCTCGGCGGTGAACAGTACATCAAGGCGGCGAAGCACCCTGTGGCCAGCTTCGACTCCCTCCATATTCACTACCTTACCGAGGCCGGCCAGAGGCACCAGGACCATCTGGACCTGGAGCGCCGCCGCTATGGTTTCGACGAAGTCGTCAGGGGGTTGAGCGAGAGCGAAGCCGCCTATGAGGCCAAGCGCTGCTTCTCCTGTGGCAACTGCTTCGAGTGCGATGGCTGCTTCGGCGCCTGTCCCGAGCACGCGATCATCAAGCTGGGTCCCGGGATGCGTTACCGCTATGACTACAATCTGTGCACCGGCTGCGCCGTGTGCTTCGAGCAGTGTCCCTGTCATGCCATCGACATGATCCCGGAACCAGGAGTCTAATCCATGCAGTCGTCAGTAGTTACGACGCTTGAAGGCAACGAGGCAGTCGCTTACACCGCCTATCGCCTCAACGAAGTGTGTGCGATTTATCCCATCACGCCCTCATCGACCATGGCCGAGCTGGCCGACCAGTGGGCCGCCGAAGGCAAACCCAACATCTGGGGCAACATACCCCTGGTGGTGGAGATGCAGAGCGAAGGCGGCGCCGCCGGCGCGGCCCACGGCGCGCTGCAGACCGGTGCCCTGACGACCACCTTCACGGCCTCGCAAGGCCTGCTGCTGATGATCCCGAACATGTACAAGATCGCGGGCGAGCTGACACCCGCCGTGTTTCATGTGGCGGCCCGATCGCTGGCAGCCCAGGGCCTGTCAATTTTCGGCGATCATTCCGATGTCGCGGCGGTGCGCAACACCGGCTTCGCCCAGCTTGCCTCGAGTACGGTGCAGGAGGCGCACGACATGGCGCTGCTGGCGCAGGCCACGAGCCTGGAAGCCAGGGTGCCCTTCGTGCACTTTTTCGATGGCTTCCGCACTTCGCACGAGGTGAACAAGCTCACCTTGATCGCGGATGAGCATATGCGCGCAATGATTGACCCGGCGCTGGTGCGTCAGCACCGGGCCCGCGGACTGAATCCGGACAATCCGTTCATCCGCGGTACTGCGCAGAACCCCGACGTCTATTTCCAGGCGCGCGAGACGGTCAACCCGTTCTATGCGCAGCTGCCGGCCATCCTGCAGGAAAGAATGGACGCCTTTGCCGCACTGACCGGCAGATCCTATCACCTGTTCGACTACTACGGTGCTGCGGACGCGGAGCGCGTGGTGGTCATCATGGGCTCGGCGGCGCAGACCTGCCGCGAGACGGTCGCCTACCTGCAGCGCCAGGGAGAAAAGTGCGGGGTGGTCAATGTGCGCCTCTGCCTGCCGTTCTCCGCCGAGCACTTCCTGGCGGCGCTGCCGGCGTCGGTAAAGGCCATCGCCGTGCTCGACCGCACCAAGCTGCCGGGCTCCACCGGCGAGCCCCTGTATACCGATGTGGTAACGGTTATAGCCGAAGCCCAGGCCAACGGCAGCCTGCCGGGTGGCAGCATGCCGCGGGTCACCGGCGGGCGTTACGGTCTGTCTTCCAAGGAGTTCACGCCGGCCATGGCCAGGGCCGTGTTTGACGAATTGAGGGCGGCCGCGCCGAAGAACCACTTCACCGTTGGCATCAATGACGATGTCTCCCATACCAGTCTGGACTACGACCCCGCGTTCGACATCGAACCGGATGACGTGATGCGCTCGCTGTTCATCGGCCTCGGGGCGGATGGCACGGTTGGCGCCAACAAGAACAGTATCAAGATCATCGGTGAGTCGACCCCTCTGCATGCGCAGGGCTACTTCGTTTACGACTCGAAAAAATCCGGTTCGCAAACTGTCTCGCACATGCGCTTCGGGCCGAATCCCATCAACTCCCCCTATCTCATCCGGTCGGCCGGCTTCATCGGTTGCCATCAGTTCAACTTCATAGAGAAAATGGACGTACTGGAGAGTGCGCGGCAGGGGGCGATCCTGCTGCTCAACAGCCCCTATGGTGCCGATGAGGTGTGGGATCATCTGCCGCGCAGCGCACAGCAGCAAATTATCGACAAGCAGATCCAGCTCTACGTGATTGATGCTTCCAGCGTGGCGCGGGAAACCGGAATGGGTGGTCGCACCAACACGATCATGCAGACGTGTTTTTTCGCTATCTCCGGGGTGCTCGCCCGGGAGGAGGCGATCAGCAAGATCAAGGAATCCATCCGCAAGACCTATGGCAAGAAGGGCGACGAAGTCGTCCAGAAGAACTTCGCTGCCGTGGACCAGACCCTGGCGAATCTCCACCGGGTAGAGATTCCCCGGCAGGCAGACAGCAGCATCGAAATACCGCCGGTGGTATCGCACGAAGCGCCGGAGTTCGTGCAGAGAGTGACGGCAGCGATGATGGCGGGCAAGGGTGATCAACTGCCGGTATCCGCGCTGCCCATTGACGGCACCTACCCATCCGGGACCACCCGGTGGGAAAAGCGCAATATTGCCGCTTTCGTCCCGGTCTGGGAGCCGGACATCTGCATTCAATGCGGCAACTGCAGCTTCGTCTGTCCACACAGCGTGATTCGCGGCAAGTTCTATCCCGAAGCTTTGCTGGCATCCGCGCCTGAAGGCTTCCAGTCCGCGGCCATAAACGGCCGCGGTTTTCCCGACACGCGCTATACGCTGCAGGTCTACGTGGAGGACTGCACGGGCTGCGGCCTGTGTGTCGAAGTCTGTCCGGCCAAGAGCCTGCAGCAGAGCGGGGTGAAGGCTATCAACATGAAGCCCAAGGAGGCGATCCTGGCACCGGGCCGCCAGTCCGTCGGCTTCTTCGAGCAGATACCGGTCAACGACCGCTCGCAGGTGGATTTCTCGTCAGTGCGGGGCACGCAGTTTCTGGAGCCGCTGTTCGAGTTTTCCGGTGCCTGCGCGGGCTGCGGCGAGACACCGTATGTGCGCCTGCTCTCGCAGCTGTTTGGCGACCGGGCCGTCATTGCCAACGCCACGGGCTGCTCATCCATCTACGGGGGCAATCTGCCGTCGACGCCGTGGACCAGCAACGGTGAGGGGCGCGGTCCGGCGTGGTCGAACTCGCTGTTCGAGGACAACGCCGAGTTCGGACTGGGCTTCAGGCTGAGTGCCGACCAGCATCTGGAGATGGCGCGGCAATTGGCGCAGGAGCTCAAGGGCCAGCTGGAGCCGGCGCTGGTCGACGAGATCCTCGATGCCCCGCAGATTGCCGAATCGGAGATCCGCGCGCAACGATTGCGGGTGGCACAGCTCAAGGCGGCGCTGATGAAGCTCGACAGCGAGAAGGCCCGCGACTTGCTGTCGGTGGTCGATCATCTGGTCCGGCGCAGCGTCTGGATCGTCGGCGGCGATGGCTGGGCCTACGATATCGGTTCCTCGGGGCTGGACCACGTACTGGCCAGCGGCCGGAACATCAATGTGCTGGTGCTGGACACGGAAGTCTATTCCAACACCGGTGGCCAGATGTCGAAGGCTACCCCGCTGGGGGCCGTGGCCAAGTTCGCCGCCGCGGGCAAGCCGGTGGCCAAGAAGGACCTGGGACTGCAGGTCATCTCCTACGGCAATGTGTACGTCGCTCGGGTAGCCATGGGCGCCAATCCGCAGCAGACGCTGCTCGCGCTGCGCGAAGCAGAGGCGTACCCCGGGCCATCTCTGGTGCTGGCCTACAGCCACTGTATCGCCCACGGCATCAACATGCAGCACGGTTTGCGGCAGCAGGATCTGGCGGTCGCGAGCGGTCACTGGCCCCTGATTCGCTACAACCCGGCGTTGCGGCAGGCCGACAAGAACCCCTTCGTGCTTGACTCGCCACGCCCGACGGTGAAGCTCAAGGATTATGCGCTCAATGAATTACGCTACAAAATGCTGTCCCGGACGCACCCGGCCGAAAGCGAGCACCTGATGGGGCTGGCGCAGCAGGTCGTGGACCAGAAGTGGGATATCTATGAAGAGATGGCCAGCCGCAGCGGTAGTCATTTCCATCCAGACGCGGCTGTCAAACTCTAGGTAATCGGGGGAACACACTATGGATCTCACTACCACCTATATGGGGTTGAATCTCAAGCACCCCGTCGTTGCCTCGGCGTCGCCGTTGTCGGGCACGCTGGAGGGTATGAAGCGGCTGGAGGACGGCGGCGTCGCGGCAATCGTGATGTTTTCGCTGTTCGAAGAGCAGATTCGCCACGACAACGAAGCCTTCTCCCACCTGATGGAGTCGGGCACCCAGAGCTTTGCCGAGTCACTGAGCTATTTTCCGCAGACCGATGCCTACGACGTGGGCCCGGACAGCTATCTGGAGCTGGTGCGGCGGGCGGCCGAGGATCTGGGTATTCCGGTAATTGCCAGCCTGAACTGCGTCACCAGCGAAGGCTGGGTGCAGTATGCGCGGCAGCTGCAGGAGGCCGGGGCGGCCGGGCTGGAGTTGAACATCTACGGCGTGCACGCAGACCTCGAGTTATCCGGCGAGCAGGTAGAGCAGGGCTATATAGACATCCTCAAGACAGTCAAGTCGAACGTCGCCATCCCGGTGGCCCTCAAGCTCAGTGCGTTCTTTACCGCGATGGGGCATTTCGCCAAGCGACTGGACGCGGCGGGAGCCGATGCCCTGGTACTGTTCAACCGCTTCTTCCAGCCGGACATCGATATCAATGAGCTTGAAGTACAGCCCACCTTGCCGCTGAGTTCAGCCGGCGAGATACGCGCGCCGCTGCTGTGGATTGCGCTGCTGCACGGACACCTCAAGGCCTCCCTGGGCGCCACGCGCGGCGTGGAGGATTCCGACGAGGTGATCAAGTACCTGCTGGCGGGGGCCGACGTGGTGATGACGACTTCTGCCTTGCTGCGCAACGGGCCCGACTATGCCACCAGGATGGTGGAGGGATTACGGCAGTGGATGGAGGGTCGCGGCTTCGAGTCGGTGGGGCAAATGCGCGGGGCCATGAGCCATCGCAATGTAGCGAATCCCCGCGCCTTCGAGCGGGCGAACTACCTCCGCGTGCTGGAGAGCTTCAAGAGCCAATACAGGTAGTGCTATACGAGGTCAGTTCTCACGTTCCAAGATCTCTATCGGACCTCGGGTTGCGGCCGCCTGGGCCCCAGGCATAGGGTGACGGTATGATTTCCCCACTTTTCTCGCTCGATGGTCGCACTGCTCTTGTCACCGGGGCCGGCAGCCCGACGGGCATCGGCTTCGCTGCAGCTCGAATCCTTGGCGAACTCGGTGCCCGGGTGGTGGTGACGTCTACCCCCGACCGCGTCCTGCAGCGTTCCGCCAAGTTACTACAGATCGGCCTGAAGGCACGCGGCTCCTTCGGTGACTTGACCAACGAGGCATACGTCTCGTCCTTGGTTGATCAGACCATCTGTTGGTTCGGGGGTCTCGACATTGTGGTCACTGGATGGGCAATGAGTACCAGAAGATCCTTCATGGCAGAGAAGGGCAGGGAAGATTGCGCTAAGGCACAAGACTGTCAAAGTCATCAGTTTCAAGCGAAAATTGCGAATTCGCCATAGACACGTTCGTCGGATACAGTAAACTCGCTAAAGCAAGAACGCTTAACGGAAAGGAGTAGAATCAGGGTCCAACTGTCTGATCGCGGATTGAAGATCGGTGTTTTCGTTCATCGGATTTCAGAGCACGCCAGCGTGCGTTCAGATAGGAGACCGTGCCGCGTAGCAATGCGGTCAAAACGATCATTGCAAGCGTTCCAACGAGTATTCCGACGACCAGGAGTACTGTGCTCATAACTAACCCCTTTGGGCGAACCCATCAGCATCAATACTGATTGCGGCGGCGTATTGGAATTCTTTTGGAGGTGGCCCGGATCGCTGTGTCTTTTTTGAACGCCGTCAACCTGCGAATGGCAACTTTGGCCGGAATTCCACCTATAGACTTATTCTAAATAAGAATTCCCTAAAAGACGGGTGCGATCAGGACCTTCAACTTCGAATAAAAAACGGCTCCCTAAGGAGCCGCTGTTTGATGGTTGCCGGCCATGGCTATGCTCGACAGCGGACCCGGTCGGACAGGCTGCCCAAACCTTGTCGCGAAGTGTGCTGGAGCGCGTAGTGCGGGGCATCCGCGCGGTGTGTGGCGGGAGCTGGAAACGGGACTAGGGATCACTCTGGCCGGGCACGAAGGCCCCCATATACAGGCAAGTGCCTTACTTGAGTTACTGCGCCAACTCTGGACCCTACCCACGCGGAGCGCGCGGCTAGGCATATTGACGATACTCCGGGAAGAAGGCTTCTACGGTGGCACCGAGTTGCTGATCGGCGTCGATCAAAAGAGGTTCGACCACGTCCCCGGATAGGCCAGTGATCTTCCAGGCGATCGGGTCGATCATGCTCACAGCCCTTGCCGGCGCCTCGCCGGTGCTATTGATATCGTTAAGTCTCACGGAAAGGTGCATGATCGATGCTTCAAAGGCAAAGTCATGTGCATCGGCGGGTTCATTCTGGTAACGCACGGCCTGAATCCAGCCCTCCGGAAAGTTCCAGCTCTGCATGAGTTGGGAGCCCACTTGCGCATAGTCACAACCTACGATGTCGCGCTCGACCCTATACAGCGGTTGGTTATTCTGGCGGGCGGTAATGAGTGCCTCCTGGCTTTCCTCCGGAACAGTCTGATACATGATCAAGTGTCCCATGTCATGTAACAGGCTGCCTACAAAGAACCGCTCCGTATCCTTTGAATTGCACTGCTCTGCCAGGAGCTTCGCCAGCAGGCCGCAGCGGACGCTATTGACCCAGAAATCCTCCATACTGATCAGATTGTCAGGAATGTCGGGGAAGGACTTACTTATAGTCGCCGCCAATACCAGGTCATGGACCTGTTGTGTGCCGAGCAGACGGATGGCGGCCTTGACGGTTTCAACTTTCGAGGGGGCACCGAAAAATGCACTGTTCGCGACTTTGAGCGCCCGGGCACAGATCGCAGGGTCATAAGACAAGACGTCGGAAACGTCTGTCATCGTTGAGTTGGGATCATAAATCACTGCCTTGACACGGACATAGATGTCAGGCAAGGAAACCAGTTCGGTGGTCTGGCTGATCAGCTCCTCGGGTGTCGTGAGGGTTGAGCCAATAACGTGCGGTATTTCCATAGAGTGCGACCTGCCTTATCCGAAGTTCATCCTTGTGTTTTTCGGTAAGCAACGCAAAAAACTTTAAGCCGGGCCCGCTAAAGCCTTCAAGGCAGGTTCGGAGTGTTGCACCCATGGTGTGTAGGCGGATCCGAGTTATTGTGGAAACTGCGCGGTTTCGGCGGGCAGAAACGACTATGCTGGTCTTGGGCTAACATCCAATGACAGTGAACCGTAAGGGATTGATAAGTGAAAGGCGGCATCGACGGGGTAAACGCCGCAAGTGACTGATGAATAGAGAATGTTAACGTTCATATATTGGCTGGGCCGAGCGGTCCGTTGAAGATGAACGGCCAATTTTGGCCGGAAGTTCCCCATTGCGGGCCCCGACAACCATCGGGGTTCATGATCACGTTGAACGGCAGGTTGCTGGCCTAACCGGGAAATTTAGCCGCCGCTACTATTCGAGCACGCTAATCGACGGGAGTCGACCCAATTGAGACGTGCTGAGTCCTAATCCATCGTCGGCAAAGGGCGGCGGTATCCATGGCGTCAATGGAATCCGGGAGACATAACACCGAAGTCGTCTATTAGGCGTTCATCATGGCTGAGTTTCACTCACACAAGGGAGGGTGAAGCCGAATGCAGCGCCGTTACGGCGCTGTGTGTCTGCCCACAGCTTCCCTCCATGTGCTTCGATGATCGAACGACTGATAGATAGTCCCATGCCCATCCCGAATGCTTTGTTTGTCTGGAATGGGCGGAATAGCTTGTCAGCCATGTCAGGTTCGATACCAGGTCCGTTATCAGTCACACTGACTTCGATGAAGTCTTTTGGCAACAGGCGAGTCTGCAAGACGATTGTTCCCGCGGTAGTTTCGCCAATCTTTATTGCGTCCAGGCTGTTCCGAATCAAGTTGATCAAGACCTGCTCAATCTGGACTTTATTCGCCAGTACCTTGCACGTTGGTCCACAAAGATGCTTTTCTAACCTGACGTTTGCATGTCTAAGTTCGAAATCGAGAAGGCCCTCGGTATCGTGGACAATCCGGTCAATCTCCAAATACTCTTCTTGGTTGTTCCCTGTACTGACGAATTCGCGAAGGTTCCGGATAATCGCGCTGGCACGGCTTGCCTCCTTCCTCGCGCGTTCCAGTATATCGTTCAGTTGTGTCGATGCAGGTTGAAGTGAGGTCACCATCTCCGCTGCTGTCCCGCAATAACTCATTAATGCAGTTAATGGCTGGTTTAATTCGTGTGCTATACCTGATGCCATTTCGCCCAAGCTGCTGAGTCGCATGACGTGTGCTAATTCCTGTCGGTGACGCTGCATCTCTTCTTCGGCCCGTTTCTTAAGCGTGACATCTCGCTGAATGATCAAAAAAGACGTGAAACGGCCGCTCTCATCAGGCACAGCGGTTGCCACGCACTCCATTTTGCAAATCTTGCCATCTTTGCATCTGAATTCGACGTCTGCCTGATTGTAGCCTCGTTGCCTAAGTCCCGGGAAATTACAATCACAAACATCTTGCGATTTCTTTGTAAAGAAGGTTTTGATATGTTTTCCGATAATCTCATGTTTAGGATAGCCGGATTGCTCGCATGCATAGCGGTTGGTTTCAGTAATTCTACCATCGGGATCAATTACAAAAATGTAGTCGGCTGCCGAATTGAAAAGTGTCTCGAAACGAGTTTCTGTTTTCTTCAGTTCTAGTGCGCGTTGCTTGGATTCCGTGATGTCTACGGAAATGCCGAGTAAGTAAATCGGCTGACCCGTTTCATCGAGTATTGGTACTTTTCTGGTGTGCAACCATCGCTTTCCAGTAGACGCCGTGTCGATTTCCTCTTCCGGGATATTCAGTTCAATACCGGATTCCAGGACTTCGCGATCTTTACGGGTAAAAAAATCCGCCTGTGACTCCGGAAAAACATCATGATCGTTTTTTCCCACCAGATCTTGGTTTGTTAACCCCAATAATCGCTCTCCGGAACGGTTGACGCGTACAAATCGCAGGTCTCTGGCATCCTTGATGAAAACCATGCTGGGAATGTTGTCGACAATGGAATTAAGGAATCTTTCTGCTGTCTTCGCGTGCTCGGCACTTCCACGCTCGCGTCGCAGCAAAACTTGTGCGTAAATGCCGAAGGCGATAGCCAGAACTAGTACGCACGTTCGCATCCACGTCTCGGGGTACGAAGGCTTGAGAAGCTGCTCCAGCAAAGTCCCACCGTCGAATACAAACACGTCAACGATTATGTCGGCGAAATAAAACCCAAGCCCTATAAGCAATCCTGTCCATATCATGGTGTATTGGCCAAAGGGTGTACGGGTTTCTTTAGTCATTCGGGTAATCACTCATTGCTGTGCAAGCGGTAAGCGGAGATTGTATCGGAGGATAGTGGCATGCCGGAATAGCCCTGTATCCAGAAAACTCTCTCACCTATCCACGGTTCAGTCGACCCGCACCGATTCGGGATTTCGTCGACCACCGCACCGGGTCTGATCTCCAGTATAGGGGGTGCTATTTCATATAAAAACTAAGGACACTCTGATCAATTCAGGGAATCGTATATCATCAACCCATTGATCACCAGCTCGATGAAAGCGATGAAACAGCAAAGCCTGGAAGCCACAGGATTTGAGAAATACCGGAAGAAGACCCGCAAGGAGCAGTGTCTCGAGGAGATGGAACAGAGTATTCCCTGGAAAGAGCTTTGCGAGGTCATAGAGCCC
>Ga0307417_10001041_pt1 | contig 11434 bp, 9 predicted proteins | sample SalMarWE160210MG_2_FD_202514 | JGI IMG/M metagenome (GOLD analysis project Ga0307417, IMG submission 202514) | Salt marsh sediment microbial communities from the Plum Island Ecosystem LTER, Massachusetts, United States - WE1602-10 | ecosystem: Environmental > Aquatic > Marine > Intertidal zone >...
TAGATAACGGCTGAAAATGATGAACCATCGGTCGATCTGATATGTGTGTCTTCCGGATTGATGAATAATTTTTTCGGGAGCCGGTTATTTTGTTTCGGCTGACTGGTATTGAGGCTCATTGATGAGTACTCCAGGTGCTCCTGGTAAAAAAGGTACACGGTATCAGTTGAGAACGCATAGGTCCCCATGAACAGGTTGTTCTCGTCAATGCAGATCACAAACTCATTGTCCTGCTCAAACAGTTTGATATATTGAGACTTATCAACAGCAGCCAGCAGGATGTCCTGCCGCGGTTTAAAGAGGAACAGGAAGAGTAAGAAACATACCGCTAAGAGTGCTTTCCAGAATATTTTCATTGTGGGACTGCTCAAATGTTCAATTATATGATAGCATACCCTCCAAAATGGTTGCGTGGAGGCCATGCACCAATCCTTTTAAGGTCATCACATACCTCCTACGCAAGTTCCTGGAAAATGGTTACCATTTCATTTTACCTTCCACAGGTCGGGAATGGCATGGTGGCCGCGTGCTCTTTCGGGTGCATCGGGTAGGGCCTGTCGGTCACATCAACCAGGCCACAGTTATAATTTTCACCGTCATTGCCGCGTCCTGTCAGATCCTGGTCGCACCACTGGAACCAGGAGGTGCCGATCAATCCAGGATGTTCATAGGCTTTTTCAGTATAGTAGCGATAGGCCACTCCCCTCTCTTCCTGTGAATTAACCTGCCAGAGTGATTGGGCCATCCCACGATCCACCGTTCCGAAGTGATATTCGCCAATGAAGAGCGGCTTCCCGGTAACTTCCATGAACCGGTCCATCATCTCTTTCCCCGGGTAGAGGTCATAACAATTGAAGCTGAAAACATCAAAGACATCCTTGCACAACTCCAATATTTCATTCCCGGCCTCCTGGCCAAAACGGATACCCAGCGTGAGATGGTTGGGATCGTGTTTTTCAAGTGACCGGTCGACGGTTTCAATAAAGATCCTGAACGTGTTGTATATGAACTGTGTCCTGGATTCCGGGTTATCCCCGTTCCCCAGATGATCCAGAAGTGCCTGTTTAATAGGCCGGTCCTTCCCTGCAAGGATCAAATCACAGAGACGCTGTTCGCGACCCAGGAAAGAGGGTTCATTGAACGTAAAGTAACCCAGCAGCCATGGATTGTTACGGTAAGGCTCCACAGTTGATTTAACAGCGTTGTCAATCCTTTCACCAAAATCCGGTTCATAGACATCAGCCAGGCCCATCAGGTCGCTTTCAATCCCTATGCCTCTTAACTGCAATGTAAAAGCCTTTTGATTCAGGTCGTAAACATCCCTGCTCGACCAGTTCGCAATGGTGTTGAGTCCCCATCGATCCATACGGGTGATAATGTTCTGATCGGATTGTTCGCTGAAATCCTTACCATACCTGCGGTAGAGGTTCCACCTTCCAAGTGAGGGGGCCATGTTTCTGCCGTTCTCCTGATCCAGGTCATCCGGAGGAAGCTCCTTGTAGAGATTCTGGCGATGTTCCAGCCTGTAGACGCCTCCACCGCCGCCGGGACTCACACAGTTCACGCCATGGGAGAGGAACAGGTACCCTTCGGGATCCACAAACCACCAGCGACCGTCAATTTTTTTCGTTCTGAAAAACCCGGTGCCCTGATCGACCCTGGCATCCAGGTAACCGCCATACTTTGAATAATGATACTGTTCACGGTTCACCGGCAGATCATCCTCGGCAGCCCACTCCTGCTGAAGCTGTTCGAGGGAGTGGATCTTACCTTCCCATTCACCCAGGTTATACTGGCCGAATTTATCCACCACAGGGAGGTCCCCGAGATATTGGTCGCCCGGATCCTCCTTCGCCAGGCTGACGGAACGAAGTTTCATAACAGGATCACCAATGGGTGCAAGCATCCTGATCCCGATGGAATCCACCCCCTTCAGGGCTGTCCGATGTCCTGTCAGGTTGATCCAGCCCGTATACCTGGGCTGGTTAAAAGTGGCAGCCAGGTCGCTGCGTGCTGCCGGAGGCTCCCTGAAAAGTCTCAGAGGTATGGCAAGCCTGTTCCAGCCATTGGCAGTATAACTCATAATACGGAGTTCGTTATACCCGGTCGCTGTGGTGAAACCCACCTGGAACCGTTGCGGTGTGGAGATCATAAATTCCAGGATCACATATTCAAAATCATCCCAGTTGTCCGGCAATCCGGGAGAGATATCATCCAGAGAGAACTTCAGCCCGGATACCTCCTTTTCACTGTCAAAGGGGATTGTAACATAGTCGTTCTTACAGGAGAGGCAGGTGATCATGAGAAGGAAAATGATCCCCCTGTAACCCCTTTGTTTCAGCAGCTTCATTTGTCTGTTTTTGTTTGATGATTGGTAGTGGCTGATTAAAAATACGAAATTTCGGATTCAATGGGCAACTCGCACCGGGGAAGATCATTTTTTTTCGGTTCAGGGTTGTTCCAGGGATAAAATTGAAATTTCATAAGGAAAAAGACATCAACTACCTGTGAGATTTCTTTGGTAGAGTGTTCTAAAACCCGGATATTTGCCGGATCAAAACCAGAGATATGGCAACTGCGGAAAAAGTGGTAGTAAATACCAGGTGGATCAATAACATGGCCTTTGAATCTGAAGCCAATGGGCATAAAATTGTCGTTGATGCATCAGCTGAAGGAGGAGGAGAGGACCTGGGACCCAGACCCAAAACACTCATGCTGACTGCACTGGGTGGATGTACGGGCATGGACGTTGCTTCCATTCTGAAAAAAATGAGAGTGGATTTTAAAAGCCTGAACGTGATCGTGGAAGGGATTCAGACAGAAGAGCATCCCAGACATTACCACAAACTGCATGTGATCTACGAGATTGAAGGTGAAAATCTTCCCATGGATAAACTGAAGAAGGCTGTCCTGCTCTCGGAAGAGCGGTATTGTGGGGTGAGTGTGGTCTACAGGCAGGCCATGGAAATGACCTCGGAGATCAGGGTCCTGTAGGGAAACACAGGTTTCCTGCCTATATACCAGCCGGTCCGGTGTTTATCCCTGAAGGCAGGCTTTACGAGGACATGGCGATCAATGAACCGGTAATATAGGCGATCACCCACCATATGTATGCATACCGTGAATAAATATGTACCCGCCTGGGAACGTCCGAGCGCATACCATTTTTAATAAATGCATTCCATATTCTTGCCACTTCTATGATCATCGCCAGCAGGGCAGAGTAACCGATAAAACCATGGAGCGTAAAGGGTGAGTTTTTTGATCCCAGTATCATAAATATGGTGGCACTGTAAGAGATCAGGGCAATGGTGACAATTGAGGCCCCTATCATGGATAATGTATTCATGGTTTTCCTGATTAGCTGGCGAATATATTGCATTTGATTTAAAAATGAGATCTCTTTTACCAAATACTTTTTTTATCTGAACAGAAGGATCAAATTTCCTGCAGGCCTGCAATTAATTGGATTAGTCTGATTATCTTAGACTTTCAAACCGATATCTGCATCAATGGATAGGAAAAAGGCCAGTTACATGGAAGGGACGATATCAATAATCGTCAATACATGTCTGTTCGGAGTCAAATACTGGGCTGGGGTAGTCTCAGGATCCATAGCGCTGACGGCCGATGCATGGCATACGATGTCGGATTCGATCAGCTCGATAGTGGTCATCATTGGTGCACGGCTTGCCTCAAAAAAAGCAGATAAGGATCACCCATTCGGCCATGGCCGCTGGGAGCTGATCTCAGCAGTTATTATCGCCATTATCCTTGTGTTGATCGCCTTTGGGTTTATTACCGATTCAATTACCCAGCTGAGAACAAGGGAGTCTGCGCATTTCGGCACCGTGGCTGTCCTGGTAACGGTCGTATCGATTATTGTCAAGGAGCTGATGGCCCAGTACGCTTTCTTCCTTGGCAGGAAGTCCGGCAGCTCAACGGTGAGAGCCGATGGCTGGCATCACAGGACAGATGCACTCTCTTCGCTGGTCATCCTGGTCGGTATCCTGTTTAAGAACTATTTCTGGTGGATCGATGGTGTGCTGGGTATTGTAGTTTCATTGATGCTGATGTATGCAGCCTATGAGATATTGATGGAAGCGGTCAATAAGATCCTTGGTGAAGAACCCGGAGAAGAGCTCATCAGTGAAATTCTCGAACTTATCAGGTCACTTTATGATAAAGATATCCAACCCCACCATTTTCATATTCACAACTATATCAGCCATAAGGAACTGACCTTTCATATCAAGCTCAGGAACAATACCTCGGTCGAGGAAGGGCATGCCATAGCCACCGCCATCGAGGAAATGATTGATGAAAAATTATCGATCAGAACCACGATACACCTGGAACCCATCGAATTTGTCCATGAGAATGATTGATTATTGATGAAAAGTCAACATTTTTATTTTGTGATTATTCCGTGATACATAATTTGTAAATTGCACCAAAATCTCTCAACATGAGCAAGATACTGATCATAGAAGATGACAGGGATATTGCAGAACTGATATCCATTCACATGAAAGATAACGGGCATGAGGCGGAGATGGTACACGATGGAAAGGAAGGTTTTATCAGGGCGGTGGAACGGGTACACGACCTGGTCATTCTCGACCTGAAGCTCCCCGGTATGGATGGCCTGGACATATGCCGGAAGTTGCGCATGGAGAAGATAGATACCCCCATTATCATGCTGACTTCCAAATCGGAGGAGATCGATAAGGTGCTGGGGCTCGAGATCGGTGCGGACGACTACATGACCAAACCGTTCAGCCTACGTGAGCTTGTGGCAAGGGTCAAAACTGTATTACGCAGGGGGAGCGGTCAAACCGGGAAACCTGATGCAGCAGAGCAGGTAATCGAATGTGAGGATTTCTACCTGGATGTATCGAAGAGGATTGTCAGGTCTTATGATAACCAGCTTGAACTCTCGCCAAAGGAGTTTGACCTGCTGGTACTGCTGGCTTCCAACCCCGGGAAAACATACTCCCGTTCCGACCTTCTCAACCAGGTATGGGGAGTCGATTTCGAGGGATTTGAACATACTGTAAACTCCCATATTAACCGGCTTCGCTCCAAGCTGGAGAAGAATATGAACGAACCGAAATTCATTCTTACCACATGGGGTGTGGGTTATAAATTCAAAGACGATTGACGATGACAAAGCAGCGAAAAACTTCTTTCAGCAGGCTGTACGTGAGGATCTCGGCACTCTTTATTGTGATCCTGTTCGTATTTGCAGCCATCACACTTTATATATCGATTCAGGCAGCCAATCACTACTCCCAGGAGGTGAACCAGAACATGAACCATGAGCTTGCCGCCCATGTTGCGTTAATGATGGACGAATTCATTCAGGACGGAGAGCTCAATGAAGCGGGTTTGCAGGACCTGGTGCACTCGTTGATGGTGATCAATCCCAGCATTGAGGTATACCTGCTCGATCCTGAAGGGAATATCCTGAGCTATGTGGCACCTGAAAAGGTCGTCAAACTTAAACAGGTTTCACTTGGGCCCATTACCACGTTTCTGAACAAAACATCCACCCGGGTCATCTATGGTGACGATCCCAGGAACCCGGGCGAGAAAAAGATCTTCTCAGCAGCAGAGCTGGTCCAGGACAACCGCCTGACAGGTTATATCTATATTGTCCTGGCCAGCCAGGAATATGCTTCAGCCGCCAACCTGGTGCGTGGCAGTTTTATCATGGGACTTTCCATCCGGACGATCATCACCATCCTCATTGGATCGGCTCTGGTGGGATTGCTGGCGCTCTGGTTCATCGTCAAGAAGCTGAACCGTATTATCAGGGGTATCCGTAAGTTTGAACAAGGTGATCTCAAAACCCGGATCGATGTGAAAAGCAACGATGACCTGGATCAGATCGGGACGGTGTTTAATTCCATGGCCGATACCATCGAGCAGAATATTGAGGAACTCAAAGGCGTGGAGAACCTCCGGAAGGAGCTTATCAGTAATATCTCCCACGATTTGAGAACGCCCATATCATCTATCCAGGGTTATGCCGAGACACTGATCCTTAAAAAGAAGACAATAGGTAAGCAGGAGGAGGAGAAATACCTGGGGGTGATCTACAAGAACTGTGAAAATCTGCAGGATCTGGTCACCAACCTGTTCGAGCTCTCCAAATTGCAGTCCAACCAGGTGATGCTTCACAAAGAGCCTTTTTCAATAGGTGAACTGGTGCACGATGTAGCCAATAAATACAGGATCCTTTCAAAGAAAAAAGGGGTGAGTATCAACACCATTGTTTCAAAGGAGATACCGGTCGTGGAAGCCGATGTGCTGCTCATCGACAGGGTACTCCAGAATCTTATCGACAATGCAATCAGGTTCTGCAAGGAGGGTGACACCATCAATATTGAATTGAAGTCCGAGTCGGCCCGTGAAGTGAAAATCACCATATCCGATACGGGGGCCGGAATTCCGCACGACCACCTGCCTCATATCTTCGAACGGTACTTTAAGAATGATGAAAGGGGAGGCTCATCCGGCCTGGGCCTGGCCATTGTGAAGCGCATTATCGATCTGCACGAATCTTCCATAGAGGTAAAAAGCACCCTGGGCAAGGGAACCAGCTTCCAGTTTTCTCTTCCCGTTGCCCATGTTGCCTGACAGCATTTGAAGTTGCGGTGCTATTTTTCAGTCAACTGCTTCAGTTCACTGATCGATACCTCCCATGCGGGATGAAAATGGGGGGAGGACATGTAACTTTTAAGAGAGTACAATAATTGTTTCGCCTCCAACCTGTTATCAAGGCCGGACAGCAGGTCGGTACCGCTTACGATTATTTTTCCGTTCCCTGCCCGGGCCTCAAAAATAAGTCCCAGGGACCGGTTCTCAAACCAATCATCAATGATGCGGACAATGGGCTCCATTTCATTATCAAAGCGGCTCAGGATGATCGCCTGGCCATGGCGCATGGCATCCCACCATTGCCAGTTCGAGTGATATTCAGTGGGGAAACCGGCCAGCGCCGGGTGTTCGGGATTACACAGGAGGCCCAGTGTATGCGGGGCCTGTCCGCCGGTCCAGGCGGTGTTCCAGAAAATGGGGGAAAATCCCAGGGCAATGTCCCCCCCATATGCCTCAGAAAGTGAATGTTCCCTGAGCGACCAGAGTACGTTCCCACCACTGTTCAGCATGGCAATGGCTGCCTGGTCCAGTTCACCTGTGACAAGGATATTACGCTCATCGAGTGGCGGCAATGATGCGGGATAGACCCAGAAGTCCCAGCTGTTGGAGTATTGGTTTACAGATACTTCGAGCACCAGTCTTTCCGGGCTTGTGATCTGATCCAACCGGAAACTGATTTTTCCCAGGGTCTGATTATTATCAAGCAGTATCCGGGCTTTTTTAAAGGTGCCTTCCGCGATTGTTTTTCCATCCTGAGAAGTCACCTGCCATCGGATGCGGGGATCCTGCAGCTCCTTACTGCCAAAATGGGCCACCTCCACACCTGCTTCAAAAGTCTCACTGTTTGAGAAAACCCTTTTCTCCAGGCGGACAAGGGGGACCGTTGCATTGCAGAACCGGCGGTACTCTTCCGGTGTAATATAACCTTTCTCATCCCAGAATGGGTCCAGGACCCCTACCAGTGCGGTTCCCTGCCCGGGAAAATCATGCAGGTCAAGCAATTGGAAACCTGCCATTTCCGGGGTGCGCAACGCGGCTTCAATATCGGCTTTATAACAGAGTGCCTGCAGTTTGCCTGATGCCAGCAGGAAGAGGTCTTCAAAATGCCCCAGGCCGCTGGCTTCAAGTGTAGACTGGAAAATCTCAAAATTCCTGGGTTTCAGAACACCTGTGTATTTCACTATTTCTTTAAAATCCGGGTAGACACACCATTGTCCGATCTCATGGCTCACATAGGGTTTGGGTGTTTGTTGTATGATTTCCCTGTAATCAAATGTCGTTTGCGGGGCACTACTGTTGATGATACTGTTAAGACCTTCACCCCATCTCTGGATCCTTGCCTGTGAGTCACTGAAATAATCAGCCGATTCAATATATGGCCAGCCGGCCCCACCGGTGTATACCCTTCGTGGATCCTTCCCTTTGAAATAGGTCACGAATTCGTTCAGGTAACGGACCTGGTTGGAGCCAGCCGGTTCATTTCCATAGGCCATCATGCAGAATGAGGGGTGGTTCCCATACGCCTCAATGATATGCCCGGCCTCCTCGTAGAGCCACCTGTCAACAGGTTTCCCATCACCAATGGAGGATCCCGAATTTGCCCAGCTGGAACACTCCACCTGGAGATAGACTCCCAGCCTGTCAGCTGCATCAAAGGCAGCTTCGGGCGGGCACCAGGAGTGGAACCGGATGTGATTCAATCCATGGGCTTTGACACTGGTCATGATCTTTTCCCATTCATCAATCCCGGTGGCAGGGTAACCGGTCCCGGGAAAAATGGCACACTCAAGGGTGCCTCTCAGGAAGGTGGGCCTGCCGTTGATGGTGAATCTCTTTCCTTCTGTTTTAAACTCACGCATGCCAAATGCAACCTTTTGCTGATGAATGCCCTGAGCAGATTTCAGTTCCAGGGCCATCTGGTACAGGTTGGGATCGAATTCATCCCACAGTGCAGGGGATGTCCCCATGGGATAGATGATTTCGATATTTCTACTCTCCTCACTGCCCTTCATACTGAACTTGTGTACCACGCTCTTCAGTTGATCCCCTGTCCCCGGTTGTATGCATTTAAGTTGTATTTGACAGGATTGATCATTCCCGGTTTGATTCCGGACCTCTATTAAAGCTTTCACCGTACTGTTTTGTATATCAGGATACAGCGCAACATTCGCGATATGTACCATTGGAAGCGCACGGAGTGTAATGGCACCAGCCAGCCCGTTCCAGTTGGACTGGGTATGATCGGCAATACTGTGTGAATTGATGCCCGGATCCACCTCTTTGATCCTGTTATCGACCCTTAAAGTAATGGTGTGTTTCCCCGGGTCCAGGTGACCTTCTAAATGATACACATGGGGGGTGCCCAGGCTGTTCCGTTGCCCGATCTCCCGGCCATCAATCCAGAGCTTGGTTTCCCAGTGAGGCCGTTCAAGATGCAGGACCAGGTGCTTATCGCTCCACTTTTCGGGGATCACGATCTCTTTTTGATACCATGCCGCTCCGACATATCTTTTTTCAGGCTGCAACCAGAAGGGGATCTTTATATTCCCCTCCTCCCTGTAGGGTGCGTATTTCTCATCAAAATACCAGGAGCTATCCACGATCTGGCTGGTCCAGCGAGTATGTACTGAAATGTCATCTCCCACACCATTCTCTGCCAGGGACCCGGGCAGGGTGATGGGTTCAGCCAGGTGGCTGTTGTACCACTGATCTGCTGTTCCTTTATCCTCCCTGTCCAGGGCCACGTTCCACTCACCGGCCAGGTCCATTGACTGTTCTGTTTCCTGCCTGCATGAGGAGAGGGCCAGCAGGAGGAGCAGGGCTGCTGCTATATTACCTGATCTTTTCATATTATTTATACGACAAACATTTTAATCCTCATCTTTAAGGAACTCCTTTTCTATCTCTTCCAGGGACTTCCCCCTTGTTTCGATAAGCCTCGCCCTGATGTAAAAGAAACCGGCCACACAGATAAGGGCGAAGATCCAGAAGCTTCCGGATGCATTTACCCTGTTGTTAATGATCGGGAAAAAATAGGCCAGCAGTGCATTTCCGCTCCAGAGTGCAAAGGTGGCCACGGCCATGGCAGCACCCCGCACCCTGTTGGGAAATATTTCGGACAGTACCACCCAGGTGACAGGTGCCAGCGTCATGGCATAACAGGCTATGGCGCATACAACCAGGATCAACAATGGTAAGCCGGTGGAACCGGTGAAATAGAGTGCGCCCACCATCGAGTAGATCAGCGCAAGCCCCCCCGAACCTATCAACATCAGCTTTTTGCGCCCGATCTTATCCACAAGGGCCAGCGCCACAAGAGTAAAGATCAGGTTCACACTTCCTGTGATCATTACGTTAAAGAGCATATCAGAAACAGAATAGCCTGCAGCAGAGAATACCTCCTCGGCGTAGAGAAAGATGACATTGATACCACACCATTGCTGAAACAGGGCCAGTATAACTCCCAGCATAACTACGGGAAAGATCGTCCTGCTTAATACGGATACTGTATTCAGTCTGCGGGTTTCAGAACCAAGTGACGATTCAATTTCAACCAGGGTTTGTTTTGAATATTCTTTTCCTCCTATCCTGCTGAGTATGCTGCCTGCTTTTGCAGTTTGCGATTGCTTGATGAGCCACCTTGGACTCTCGGGGACAAACCACATGAATGTAAAAAAGAGTGCCGCAGGAGCAGCTTCCGCCCAGAACATCAGCCTCCATCCTGACTGTCCGTTCCAGGATTGAAGGATGAACGACCCGGATGCATTCTCCGGAACGGGTTGTGCAATTATCCAGTTGACAACCTGAGCCAGAAGGATACCAATGACGATGGTCAGCTGGTTCAGTGCCACGAACCGGCCCCGGAGCCGGGCCGGGGCAACTTCGGCAATATATACGGGCGAGAGGTTGGACGCCAGGCCGATCCCCATTCCACCCAGTATCCTGAAGGCAATAAATGAAATGAAATGGTTTGATCCGCCTGTCCCGGCGGCAGAAACGAGGAACAGGAGCGATGCCAGTATCAGGAGCTTTTTCCTGCCGAACCTGGCAGCGAGGACTCCGGAAACAACAGCCCCCAGTATACATCCAACCAGGGCACTGCTAACGGCCCACCCCTGCAGTGAAGGATTTTGGGCGATATGAAAGAACTGTTCGTAGAAGGGTTTGGCACCTCCGATCACGACCCAGTCATACCCGAACAACAATCCCCCCAGTGCGGCCACAAGGGAGATCATGATGATATACTTCAGGTTGAATGTTTCCTTCACATGCTTCCTTTCCTGGTAAATTTAGAAAATCGGGGGGATTTCTGACAGGAAGTTTTTTACTTTTAGGAGATGGGCATCATCAGGACGATTGATAAACGAACATTTCAGCTGGAGGAACAGTTTAAGTTGCCTCTTTTCTATTTTCTCCTGATGGGTGCATTTGCCTCCTGGCAGTCGCTCTTCAATGTGCATCTGGACGGGATCGGTTTCAGCAGCATGCAGATCGGTATCCTGAATGCCATCTTTATTTCTACCTCGGCCCTGGTGGTTCCATTCTGGGGAATATTTGCTGACCGGTACGGGGGAAACAGGATCCTTCTGCTGTTGAATATTGCATGTGCATCTATGGTCCTGGTAATAGGACAGACACAGTCATTCAGCTGGATGATCCTGTTTATTGCCGTCATTTCTGTCTTTCACCAGCCTTCGGGAGCAGTGGTGGATGGAATGACCTCTGGATTTGTAAGGGGGAATTCAAGATTTTCTTTCGGCCAGTTCAG
>Ga0307417_10001042_pt1 | contig 11418 bp, 25 predicted proteins | sample SalMarWE160210MG_2_FD_202514 | JGI IMG/M metagenome (GOLD analysis project Ga0307417, IMG submission 202514) | Salt marsh sediment microbial communities from the Plum Island Ecosystem LTER, Massachusetts, United States - WE1602-10 | ecosystem: Environmental > Aquatic > Marine > Intertidal zone...
AGTTCATTACCTTTTGAAGAGTATCAGAAGTTAACATGGTTTGTTCCTTTCAATGAGTTTTATAAGATGGATAATGTTTCAATTAAACGGTATATGTGTGTTGATTTATAAGAAAGGTTGAGAGTAATGGTAGACCTGTCTAACATAACGAATTACAACTTGACAGATCCAGAATTAGAAGAGGTTTTAATATTTTGGATTTGTGTAGCCGGTAAAACAGCAGCTACTATTGCAAAAGGGGCAGAGAAGCTGCTGACGGACCTAAAAGGTAAAAATTTGATTTAACGGGGGACTAAGTTATGAAAAAAATTACAGGCTATGAAGCAGTTCATATAATAGTTGATTGTGAAAAAAATGATTCAGTAGATATAAGATGTGGTGGTCCAGATATGTTGGGATATGATTTTTATGTGGACCCCGATAATGTTAATGAGATGATTGAATTTATTAAAAAAGAATTAGAAAAACAAAAACAACCACTATTAAATATACAAAAAGTAGAACATATTTTTAGAGAAAAATTGTGGGATAAAAAATCAATATCAGAATGTATTTCTAAGGGATATAACTAAAAGAAATTTAATATGATAGATCCAAACAATGTTGGGATATACATAGAGTAGAAAGTGTTGATTTAATGCAATCCCATTTTGATTTGGCTTTTGACGATATGAAAGAAATGATTAAAAATGAATTTTTAAAGGCGGTGAATAAAAATGGTAAAGAAGAACACTGAAAAATATCCAGATAATTGGGTTCATTTAGATTTAATGATAAACGAAGATACTAAAGAAATTCATGTAGTTGGCGGTGACAGGAAAAATGGAGAGGGTGATCAACCTTATATTGGAATGGAATTGCTGAAAAAATGGGAAATAATCTAGCAAATCATAGATTTTATTCTATAATATAGGTAGAAAATGATAGATCCAAACAATATAACGAATTTTAATTCTACGGAAAAGGAATTACAAGAAGTGTTGTTATTTTGGGTGTGCGCTGCAGGTAAAACTGCTTCAACCACCGCTCGAAATTTAGATAAACTTCTTAATAATTTAGAAGGCGGGCTGCCTTTTGAAAAAATTAAAAAGGTGGGGTTGAAAAAACTTCCTCAAACATTAAAAAATTTTGGAATAGGGTGTTATAATTTGAAAGCAAAGTCTATATGGGAATTAGTCAATTCAAATTTAAATTTAAGAACCTGTTCTATAGAAGATCTTGAAGATATCTATGGAATAGGGCCTAAAACTGCACGTTGTTTTATTATTCATTCTCGCCGCGATGCAAATTGTGCAGGGTTGGATACTCATATCTTGAAATTTCTTAGAAGTAAAGGTCATAATGCACCTAAATCTACCCCTTCTACCAAAAAACAATATAAAAAATTTGAAGATATGTTTTTAGGCTATGCTAAAAAATCAGGGCAATCTATTGCTGAGTTTGATTTAAATATTTGGAGGTATTATGCTAATGGAAAAAATGGTTAAAATAACAAAAGAAGAAGACGAAATATGACATTTTATGTAAGAGCGGTCGGTGTTAATAGGTTTGTTGGTGGTGGAACAGATAAATGGCTTAAGATAAGAAGTTTTACTAAGCATCCAACAACCCCAAAACTTTTTACTATTGGTGTTCGGATAAAAGGAAGAATTAAATATGTAGATGTTTCGTCAACCAAATGGGTGAATGGTAATTTAAGATTTGCTAAAAATTGGGGATGGTTAATGCCTGTAAATTTGAGTGAAGTTATTAGCTATTATAAGAAATTAGGTAAAATATAAAGGGGATTTTATGGGTAAACCTATAAATGATAACCTATAAATTATTAAGACAAAGAAAAAACGGAACTTTGGGTCCATTATTTATCAATAGAAAACAGATTATTCCTATTGGGAAATGGATTCAGGCAGAAAATCATCCTACTAAAGGATATGCTATTAGACCTGGATGGCATACTACATCAAAACCGGAAGCACCTCATTTATCCGTGAAAGGTAGAGTATGGATGAAAGTAGAAATTGAGGATTATAAACCATTAGTTAGACCTCAAAATCAAGGAGGGGTTTGGTGGCTTGCAAATCGAATGAAAATTTTGGAAGAATATAAAATGGATATATTTGCTCGGATGTTGGGGGATTAAAATGAAAGAATTTCTAGATAAAATACATAATAAAGATATAGGCGAATTGATGCGCGAACTACCAGATGAATCAGTAGACATGATTTATTCTGATATCGATTACAACAAAGGCATTAAATATGGTGGGGTAAGCTATACGAAAGCATTCAATGAGTATATAGGTGAATATATTGGATTAGCAGCTGAATCAACGCGGGTGTTAAAAAGGACCGGAAGCGCTTTTTTTATTAATTATCCACGTAATAATGCTTATCTATGGTCTAGGTATTTGGATAATGCCTATTATGACGTTCAGGAATACGTTTGGATATATAATTCAAATATAGGGCATTCACCAAAACGATTTACTACTGCTCATAGATCTATTCTGCATTGTATGAAGTCAAAGGAAAGTAAGTTTTATAAGGATAATGTAGCAAAGCCCTATATTAATCAAAATGACAGGCGGATAAAGCGATTGATGAAAGAAGGGAGTAAGGGTAGGTCTCCTTATTCTTGGTTTTATGCAGACATGGTTAAGAATGTAAGTAAATGGAATAAAAATATAAATCACCCGTGCGTTATTCCAGATAAAATTTCAGCATTGTTAATTCAAAGTGTTACAATGCCCGGTGATATAGTTTTAATACTATTTGCTGGCAGTGGGTCGGAAATAGATGTGTGTAGGAAGCTTGGTAGGCACTGGATTTCATCAGATTTGAGTACAGCATATTGTGAGTATATTGAAAAGCGTTTAGACAAACACATCATTACTTTTGAGGAGATTAACTAATGATAGTAGTTGATTATAATCACCAAGACGTTGTTAAATTTTACTGTAGTAAATGTGACTTTCATGGGGAGTATGACATAACTAGTTTACTGACTGATAACTGTGCTGTTGACGTAGATATTGTTTGTGACGTTTGTGGGGATAGTTATGTACTGTATGTATTAAAATGTAATGATGCTGGGCAAGCTAAAGAATTAAACGCTAAACTTGGTGTATTAAAAACAAAGCGATTCGCGGGGGTAAAAGAGCGTGGTTATCAAGAGGATGAAGAAATCAGAGATTATTAAGGGTAAAGAAGAAGCTGAAGCAAAACGCTTTGAGGAGTTACAGTTAGGGCTACTTGAAGAAATTAAAATGACTATAGCTTATTTAACTGAGCTGGATTATTTATATGATTTACAGGAATATGTAGAAGATACTATAGTAAATTGGGGCAAAAAAGGATTTAATTTGAAGGGGGAGGATTAATGGATAAAATTGATATGTATGATGATATAGTATATCTGGATAATGGCATAGAAATTATACCAGCATGGAAGCAATGCGGGGATAGAAATCCAAATTGGTCTGATGATGAAAAATGGTTGTGGGATAGTGGTGGTTTTACTCAGCATATGTTATTTATTAATTCTAATGATATGTTTGTTAATAAACAGTGGTGTATATGGGAAAAGTATGAGCGGGGTTATGTTAGATTAGAAGAAGATGGTACTTATACCGCCCATTTACACATAGAAATGACTAGATCTGAGGTTTATGGGTTTAAAACTGTTGAGGAAGCTGCGCGTAGAGTAGCTGTTGGTAGGCACACCATTGATCAATGGAATACTGGCCCATTGTTTGTAACAAAAGATGGAAAATATTATGATTTAAATGGTGATAACGTAAAAATAAAAGCGAGGGATTAATAATATGGACTTAATTAGTTGGGATGATTTATTTATGAATATGGCGTATTTGGTAGCTATGAAAAGCAAGGATGAAAAAACACATGTAGGGGCTGTTATAGTTGGCCCAGATAACGAGGTAAGGTCAGTTGGTTACAATAGTTTTCCGCGAGGAATCAATGATGATGTTCCTGAAAGGCAGGAAAGGCCAGAAAAATATAGTTGGTTCGCTCATTCTGAATGTAACTCGGTATATAATGCTGCGTTAGCTGGTATACCAGTGAAGGGATGCCGTATGTATACCAATGGTGTGCCTTGTAATATTTGTATGCACGCTGTTTTAAACTCGGGTATTACAGAGGTTATAGTTGATAAATTGTGGGATGCTAATAATTATAATCAATGGAAAAAGCACGCAGAAAGATCCAGAATAGCGTTTTCAGAGGCTGGAATAAAATTACGTTTTTGGGAAGGGGAGTTACTAAATATAGTTAGATTTAGAAATGGAGAAAAATTCTAAGGAGGTAATACATTGCCAACGTTAGACAATGGTTATGATATACTATTTGTACAAAAGAAATATTATAGGAGATCAAATATGGCTAAGAGGAAGTCAGTATTGCCTAGAAAAGAAGCCGACTGTATTAAATATGTAAGTAATTTTCTTAATAGAGATAAAAATAAATACAAAGCTAATTTTAGAATTAGAAAAGATACTGAAGAACATTTTATACCTGAAATTGGAAAGTGCGTAATTTCGGACGCGGCTATTTATGATACATATAAAGTTAGACATAAAAATGCGTGGTCTGACAAAGTTAGGCGAGTAATCTCATTAGAATTTGAAGAACATTTAAAAGAATATTCTATATTAACTGATGTAAATAAATGCCCTGCTATACATGTACCGCTTCGCAAACTATACTATTTTAGACCTTTTGATGCTCAATATTGGATAAAAATAGATGTAGATGGTACACCTATTTGTATTCCATATAAATATATCGCTCAAAATAGTAAATGTATAAATGATATAGGTGCTCAAGGGCAATTTACTTCTAAATATCAAACAAACATGATATTAGCGGCAGCAAGAGATGAAGAGGGTAATTTTCCAGCTTATGTTCTGATAGGTTGGCGTGCCGTGTTTAAAGAATTTAGGCGAGTTTTGTCTGCATATGACAATAAAAATCCATTAAATTAATTATTAATGATAAAATAGAATTTTTTACCTAGCAAAATTCAAATTGTATTCTATAATACTAAGTGAGGGGTTAGTAGTTTTGCTACTAACCCTTTTTCATTATAAATACATTGGAGGAAATAAAAATGGCAACAGATCAATTTGACAATTTTCAATTAAATCCCGGCGCTATTGGTAGTGATTGGGTATTTACAGGGGATGCGGCTGTTGGTAACGCAGCGCCGAATTCTAAAATGTCCAATTACAACGCATATTTTGTTGGTGCAAAAATGAGTGTTGATCGTACTAGAACTACTCTTGGAAGCCCTGACCCAAGAATCAATCCAGAAAGAGTTATTGGTGATGGTTTTAGTGGTTTTGGTGTAGACTGGTCATTGTATAATTATAATCCGTATTCAAAAGTTAATCCTAACTTTAGAGTTAACAATGATTGGTTGCAGATTACTGGTCTAGGTGGCATAGATGTAGTTACTGACGATGTTATGGATGCGGATGAAGTTACAGCCAGTGGTATGGTTCAGTATAGAAACTACCCAACAGAAGGCTGGAATTCTTTTGGTAAAAAGGGCGACAAACACTGGGTATGGCAAGGTAATACTTGGGTACCTGCTGGTTCTGAAATTAATCCGTTCGCTTAGTAATTAATTTTATTTTTTACCTAGCAAAACTTCGATTTTATTCTATAATATAGATAAATAGGGAGCGATAATGTGCAGTCGAAACTCGAATTTCCCTATCACATTTCATTGTATTGAGTGCGGAGAAATTTGGGGTGATGGTAGAGATATAAAAAGTTATGGATTGTGTATTGAATGTTTTGCAAAATGGGCAGTAACTAAAAAATCTTGTTTTGGCAGAGATTTTATAATAGAGAATAGTCAAAACTGCTCATTACATAAATATTGTGGAGAATTTTATGGATTTAAACAAGATTTATCAAGGCGACTCTAGGAAATTAGATAAAATAGAAGATGAGTGCGTACATCTAACTGTTACCTCGCCACCGTACTATGTTGGTAAGAAATATGAGAAATATTTACCCACATTGGAATCGTATTTTAAAATGCTTGTAGAAGTGTTTCAAGAAGTTGTTAGGGTAACTGTTCCTGGTGGGAAAATAATAGTAAATCTAGGAGATATTGCTGTTGGTTCTCAATATAATGGCGGGTTCCCAGAAGAAATTATGGTAATGCCTGTGATAGTGGCCGCCTTAAAAAAATTAGACACATATTTGTATGCGAGAATTATATGGGAGAAAGACGATCCTTGGGCAAACAGCTCACATGTTACTTTTCATGATAAAGTTCAACATGCTGAATATCGTGTTCTACCTGCATGGGAATATGTGTTTGTTTTTAGGAAAGGAAAAAATGCACGGATAGATAAATCTTCAGCGGATGGGCGCTGGATAAGTAAAGACGAGTGGAAGAAGTGCGTGCATGGTGTATGGAAACTACGATCTGTACAAAATAATAAATTGCATGAGGCTATGTTTCCAGAAGCCTTTGTGGAGTTTTGTGTAAAGGCGTATAGTTTTCCCAATGATGTCGTTTTTGATCCTTTTCTAGGGGCCGGATCAACAGCAGCGGTAGCTAAAAAACTGCAAAGATATTATCTTGGATATGAATTAGACCCAGTATATTTTGAAAAAGCGAAAAACAGGCTTGCAGGAATTGCTGATACGTTTATAGAGCCTCAGAAAGAATATGAAGATAAAACTGCTAATAGAAGAAAATATCAGGAGAAAGTATTTTAATGGAGTATCCGTGTGATTGCCAATCAATGAAGTGGATGATGGATAATAATGACGTTTTTAGGAAAGATGATAGTCATTGGATTTTAAGTTGGGTAGAACTAGATAGAACTAAGAAAGGAACTAACATCGAGAGATTCGGTGTTAAATTCGAATGCTGTATGTTTTGTGGAAGGAAAATAAAAGGATAGGAATAAAAAAAGAATTCAAGGAGGAATTTATTATGTTTGGAAAAAACAATACAAGGAGTAGGTTGGAAAAAGGGTTAGGTTACATGGCTCAAGGTAAGTTTAAAGCCGCCATTAAAAATTTTGAATCTGCTGTAAGAAGTAAGGACGGCTCAAATTTGGAAAGAGATGCTTCTGCATGGTGGATGGTCAATGCTGCTAAATACCGAAGAGAGTGGAAGAAAAAAAGATATGGCAACGCTAATCTATTTTGGTATGCAGACGATAATAATGGTAAAGCTTGGTCAGACGTGGATATTGCTGCTATATTAGTTACTCCCAACACTAAAAAAATTAATGATTATTTAGGTAAATTTTTGGGTAGAAGCGCTGAAGCTATTAGATTTCAAAGACGGTATGTTTGTGATAATCCGCTTAGGTCATGGTCTGCTGAAAGTGGACGGCGTTATACTAGATTTACACAGACACAAAATGTAAAAGGTAGGCTAGGTGTGTAATAGCACCAACACTCTGTAGCGGCTGGAACATATTGTATTAAAGCGTCCTAACAGAAAGTATTAAGTTGGTATGAAAAAGCTGCTCATATCTTCTTATGTGTTCCTCAGAGTGTTGTCTATATATAAGATACGGTGGACGTTCCTATCCGCCCGCCGTATCGAACTAAAGAGGAAAAAATGCGCGATAAAAATATTTTAATAGTTGACTACGTAACAGACCGCATTATATTCTTTATAGAAAGATTTGGACATCAAAGGTTAGATATCACTGAAAATTCTAGTGATGCGATTAGGTATCTCATTGATAATTTTTATGATTATTTGTTTCTAGGTGGTGAGTTGGGCAAGTATGGCGGTAATTGTATAGATGTAGCTTCATTTTTAGGTAACCACACAGAAAATCCTAATTATGATTCTTTTATAGTTATACATAGTTTGGATATAGCGTCCGCGGGTAGCATGATTAAATTATTGCCAGAGGCTACATATGTACCATTTAGTGAAGCTAAATTTAGTAATATGTTTGATATATAGTGGGGCTTGCATTCTAAGATAATATTGGAGGTAAATAGTTATGACTAAAAAAGAAAGTTTGTTGCCTGGTTTTGGCCTATGGAGCAAACCAGCCATTAAACGTTTCAGATCAGGACTAGAGACATTATTTGAGGATTTTTTTTCTAGGGACTGGGGTGCACTTAGTTTTGAAGCTATGCAGCCAGATGTAACATTTCCGAAAATAAATGTATCAGAAACTGAGGATGAATATAATGTTGAAATTGCAGTGGCTGGTTTTAGTAAAGGGGATGTGGAATTAGATTTACGTAATAATGATTTATTGATAAGCGCTGATAAAAAAGAACGTGATGAAATAACTGATGAGAAATATCTTAGCAGAGAAATTTCGTATAGATCTTTTAAGCGCTTGGTTAGGTTTCCATGTAGTGTAAATTCAGAAAAAATGGAAGCCAAATATACAGATGGAATTATTCATTTTAAAATTGAAAAAGATAAAGATAAATCTGACGAGGATTGTAAGATAAGTATTGATGTTAAATAATTAAATGATGCACAAGCCCCATTATTTATTTAAAAAGGAGGTGTTAAAAATGCCTAGAAGAGATGGAACTGGACCTGATGGTAAAGGCCCTAAGACAGGGCGCGGTAACGGCCCATGTAAAACTGGCGGTAAATCTGCTATACGTAAAAGCACTAAACGTAGACGCGGCTGTAAAGGATCGTAGTAATTTTATTATGAAATGTGAATTATGTGGTAGAGAAATTGTAGACAAAGAAATAAGTATTCATCATTTAATACCTAAAGCTGATGATGGTATAGATTGTCCTACCGCTATTATGCATCCAATATGCCATAAACAAATACACGCATTGTTTAAGAATAAACAACTAGCTAAAACGTATAATACTATTTCTAAACTGAAAGCGCATAAGGACGTAGAAAGATTTGTTAAATGGGTAAATAAAAAACCGGTCGATTTTAATGCTAAAACTAGAATTAGTCGGAAAAATAGGTAATTTACCTAGCAAAAAGGCCAAATTGTTCTATAATATAGTTAGAATTTAAAGGAAAAGGAGAATAATTATGGGAAGATATTATGATGCAGAGCCAGCAGTTTATAATCTCATGGATGAGATTATAGCAGAAAGATTTGGCAACACTTTGAGCGCGGCAAAGATTAAGGTTTTAATGGATAGCAAGCCGAAAATTGATAAACTTACCAATCGAGTAATTTTCGCGTCCATTAAAAGTACTAACGAGGTAGAAAGATTTTTGAGCGCCGACGGGCACAATTTAGAGGGAATTGATTACATTATTTTTATTTCTGATCTAGTGTGGGAACTTGCCGATGATAAAAATAAAAAGCGGATAATTTCACATGAATTACGCCATGCGTTTGTGGATGAAAAAGGAAATTATAGAATAGTAAAGCATGATATTGAAGATTTTTATGCTGAAATTAAACTAAACGAGGATGACCCTATGTGGGGGCAAGCTCTTGGTGTTATTGCAGTAGCAAAGTTTAATCAAATGAAGGCTGAAGCGAAGGCTAAATAAATACTGGAGGATTTATGGCTAATTTAAAAGAGTTTACAGGCAAAGAAAGAATGCTTATTGATTGGATGTCAGTTCGTAATGCTATTCTTAGAGCAGACACCGGTGAAATGAAGATTACTCATCATAAGAATGAGTTTGCTAACGGTATTGTTGGAATAGTGGTAGAGCTGATGTTAAATTTTAGCGCTCCTGTGCCAGAAGGGTTTACTGAAGATGAAAAAACAGCTATTGATACAGCTAAAAAGCAAAAAGATACTGCCGGTTTATAATAAAGTAACTACATTATAATAGTATGATATATTTAAAAACACCGGATCAAATAAATAGTATTGAATATGTGAACAAACTAGGTGCAGAGTTTTTAAGTATGTGCTATGGTTGTATCAAATCAGGTATAGCCGCATTTGAATTAGAGGAATTAGCGATACTGTTTTGTGAAAAAAACAAGGTTAAGCCATCTTTTTATTGGTATCAAGGATTTCCACATAGACTATGCGTATCTGTAAATGATACAGTTGTACATGGTTTTCCAGACGCGTATATAATTAAAAATGGGGATATTGTAAGTATAGATTTTGGAGTAGAAAAAGATGGGTATTTTAGTGACGCGGCTTTTACTAAAATAGTAGGAAAAGTTCCTAAAAATACTAAAAAACTTGTTAAAACTACCGAAGAGTGTTTGTATAAAGGCGTTGAACAAGCTGTTCCTGGTAATAGGTTGTTCGATATTTCTAAGGCTATTCAAACTCATGCTGTACAAAATAATTTTGATGTAATACGAGAGTTTGTTGGTCATGGTGTAGGATTAAAGGTGCATGAGCCGCCACAAATTCCTAATTATGTATCTATAGGAACTAATTGGAAATTAAGGACTGGCATGGTGTTGGCTATTGAGCCGATGTTGGTAGAAGGTAGTTATGAGGTATTAATTAGTCCAAATGATTGGACTGTTTTTACTGCCGATGGCAAAATGGCATCGCATTTTGAACATTCCATAGCTATTTTAGATGCCGGTCCTAAAATATTAAGTAAAATTATCTAGGAGGATTGATACGATGGCGTTAAAGGAGTCTATAGAAAAAGTAAATAAATCTATAATAAATGCAGATGAAGTGGCAAAAAAACTCACTACCAAAACTAGAAAAGCTTTAAAATCAAGTACGTTTTGTGGCCCTAATAGAAGTTTCCCAGTTCCAGATTGTAAACATGTTGGTGCTGCTAAAGCTTATTTGGGTAGATCTAAATTTTCTGCTGATGTTAAAAAAAGAATCGCTGCCTGTATAAATAGAAAAGCCAAATCACTAGGTTGTACTCCTGGTAAGCCAGCTAAAGGATCTATTGAATATTCTTTTGATAATTTACCGGAAGATTTGAAGAAGTTAGCAGACAGCCGGATTTTTAAAACGACCAAAGATTTGGTAGATGCCTCTATTGAAAATGAAGGCATGGAGTTAGATTTTGGTGAATGTGTAGATTGTTAATAATGAAAAGTTTTAATCCCGTAAGAAAGGGGTGAGTAATTATCAAAAAAATTTAATAAATATCTTGTTTACGAGCCATTTTTTTACTTTTAAATCATATTTATTAGTTTTTTAAAATCCTGTATCGTTAGAGGGCATTTGCAGGCATGGCAAATAAGTAAGCAATGCAGGGGGATAAAAGATATGGAAATTTATTTGACTGCATTAACTGCATCAATAGTGCCCGTACTAATATTTATTCTGGGCTTCATAGCTTCTTGGTTTTGGGCTAGCAGGATGGCGAGGGCAAAACTTAAAGATAAAAAAGAACTAAAAGATAAAGGAGTTCTGGATAGGATAGTTGAGCTAGAAAAACAGCTGAGCACTCTAAAAGCGGCTGTTGTTCCTATATCTTCTATTTATCAAGCTATTCTTGTAAAAGA
>Ga0307417_10001043_pt1 | contig 11417 bp, 10 predicted proteins | sample SalMarWE160210MG_2_FD_202514 | JGI IMG/M metagenome (GOLD analysis project Ga0307417, IMG submission 202514) | Salt marsh sediment microbial communities from the Plum Island Ecosystem LTER, Massachusetts, United States - WE1602-10 | ecosystem: Environmental > Aquatic > Marine > Intertidal zone...
AGTCGCCCACGCCAGAAGGCGCTCCTCGCTACGAAGTCCGCACCGCAGATGGCGAATTCGCCGCCGCTGGCCTCAATTGGATGGGAGGGCGCTTCGCCGAGCTCTACCTGCAGGCGTCCGAAGGGGCCCGGGGTCGGCGTCTTACACGGTCGGTGATGTCGGCCATGCTAGGGAGGATCTTGGGCCAGCAGCGACATCCACTGTACCTGGTGCGCGAGGCGGATCCGACCGCCAGGACTGAAGCCTTCCAGCTCGGGTTTCGGCCGACGGGTTTGTCGGTGGCTCTGGCGGAGGTCCACGCCATGGATGAGACCCCTCTTGCGTAAGGATGGCCATTGATTCGCGCCACGCATCACTTCCCAAAGGGTTTCCTGTGGGGGACAGCCACGTCGTCGCATCAGGTCGAGGGAGGCAACCAGGCCAACGACTGGTGGGCTTGGGAAACCGAGACGGGGAGGATTTCTGAGGGCCAGCGATCGGGCCGCGCTTGTGAATGGTGGGACGGCCGCTGGGAGGAGGATCTCGACCGGGCGGCCGAGTCCGGCCAGAACGCGCACCGGCTATCGATCGAGTGGAGCCGGATCGAACCGGAACCGGGCAAATGGGACACGGACGCCCTCGATCGTTACGAGCAGATCATCACGGGGGCCCTTGAGCGCGGCTTGATGCCGATGGTCACACTGCACCATTTCACGAATCCAGGCTGGTTTCTTGAACAAGGCGGTTGGACAGAGCGGGGGGGCGTTGAGCGGTTCGAACAGTACGCCGCCAAGGTGGTCGAACGCCTGAAGGACCGGGTGGCGCTGTGGGTCACGATCAACGAGCCGAACGTCTATGCCTACAATGCCTACTCATCTGGATTGTTTCCTCCCGGCGAGCAGGATCTGCAGAAGACCATCCAGGTGATGGTGAATATGACCCGAGCCCACGCCGCGGCCTATCGTGCGATCCACACCATTCAGCCCGAGGCACTGGTCGGCCTCGCCCACCATTACCGGGGCATGAGGCCGTCGCGTAGCTACCACCCCCTTGATCGGTTGGTGACCGGACTGCGGTCCAGCGCTTTCAACGATGCCATTCCGCGAGCCATTCGGGATGGGAGCTTTCGGTTGCTCTGGCATTGGGAACGCATTCCGGAAGCCAAGGGAACCCAGGATTTCGTCGGTTTGAACTACTATACCGAGGAAGAAGTCGCCTTTTCCCCATCCAATCCAACGGAGTTGTTTGGACAAGGGCAGTTCTCGCCCCAGGCAGATCTCAGTCCGACGGGCTTCATCGCCAACCAGCCAGAGGGCTTCTGGCGGGCGCTGACGTGGGCGCACGCCTTTCGGCTTCCGATCTATGTGACCGAAAATGGGGCCGACGACCCGTATGGGGGCTTTCGGCCACGGTACCTGGCCGGTCACATCCGTCAGCTGTGGCGGGCCACCAACCTTAGTTGGCAGGTGGGAGGCTACTTCCACTGGAGCCTGGTGGATAACTTCGAATGGGAACGAGGCTGGACCCAGCGGTGGGGACTGTGGGCTCTGGACCCTGAGACCCAGGTTCGAACCAAGCGTCCCAGCGCTGATTTCTTTGCGGAGATATGCCGCGAGAATGGGCTCTCGAGTGACATGGTGGCCCGCTATGCTCCCGAAGCGCTGTCCAAACTTTTCCCCGTCGATGATCCGGGCCAGCTGGCTGCTGGGGCCAGTTTCTAGGTCCGGTGAATGATGGCACATGTCTGACCGCCGGCCCGGGCAAAGCCGTCTGAACTTAGGGCTCCTGCTGGCATGCATCGGGCTGTGGTCATTTGCATCGTCCCCGGATGCTCTTGGCGGGCGGGCACCCTCGGCCGGGCAGGGCGAAGACCCGCCGGCGATCCGCCAGCAAGACGCGCCCTTTCAACTCCCCTTCGGTCTCCCTCCGGGACCTTCCTCCTGGCTCCTCATTCAGCCCTACGGCAACACCGTGTTTGCCTACCGTCAGAGGACATCGATGTACGCTTCTGGACAAGGCCTGCACTTTGGTCTCGATCTGGCCGCCCGCTGCGGGACCCCTGTCGAGGCGATCGGAGATGGCACGGTGGTCGAGGTCGACAGCGCCGCCCACGGTGCCGGCCCGCACAATCTAATGATCAACCATCCCAACGGATTCGCATCCTTCTACGGCCACCTGTTGGAACGGCCCACTCTCCGTCCCGGCCAGGTGGTGCAGGCCGGCCAGCAAGTTGCCCTGTCCGGCGACCCGGACGGCACTTGCACTTCGCGCCCGCATCTGCACCTGGAAATCCGGGACGCACCGAGCCATCGGCATGCGTATAACCCCATCCCCTTAATCAACGCTGATTGGAACCGAATTGCTTTGGCCGGCGGAACGCCGCTGAGCTTCGAGCAGACCTTGGAGGCGCCCCAAACCTGGCAGAGCCTTTATGACCAACCAGATGTCACCTTCGGGGGCCATCTTCTCAATGCCTACGACTCTGCCTGGCCTCCCGAGCGCTGAGCGGCGGTTCTTCGCCATGACCCTGGCTGTGCTGCTTGCCACGGGCCTTGGATCGTGCGATTTTTCACAAACCGCCCCGGATGATACGCTGCCATCCTTCAGCCCGCAGACCCCAAGTGTGGCCCCGCCGGTTGCCGCCAAGCCCACATCGGCCGCCACGCAGGCGCAGGGCACGACCGTCCCCGTACGGACGGCCACGCCTCCATCAGCTCCTCACCAGCTGACCACCGGGGGCTGTTGTGTGCGCCCGTTCTGGGGTCCGGACTCGGCCAGCGTCTATTTCCTTGATCGCCCCCCGGGGGACCCCCTGGGCATCTATCGTGTGGACCTTGAGGGGAGTCCTCCCGCTCTGGTCGAGCGGGGCGCCGCAGCCTTCTCGCAGGACATGAACTGGATGGCGATCCAGGCCGGTGGAGCCATCGCAATCGTAGACCGTGTCTCGGGGGATCGGTGGATGGTGCCTTCTCAAGGCCGCATGGTGCGCTTTTCTCCTGACGCTGATTGGGTGACCTGGCAGGTTCAATCCAGCAATGTGGCCAATCTCGATCGCCGGCGCTGGAGCCTCTGGCTGGGAGCACCCAACTCTCGAGATATCACTTCGCCCTTGGGGGGCTTTGGCGGCGGGTTCATCGGCTGGGGTCCGTCCGAGAGCGCCTTGCTTTTCACTGGCAGGCGGGAGATCGATGGGCCGGTGGGACTCTGGCGGTCGTCAATCGACGGCGATCACGTCGAAATGCTCATCCAAGCCGAGGGGATCCGGGGTTCCTTGGTGTCGCCCGGCGGCGGATGGGTGGCGCTGACCGTGGCCTTTTCCGGCGATCAGTCGCTGGATGGCCTGTGGCTGGTGTCAACCACGGGAGGACAAGCGTTCAAGCTGCCCCAATTCGGCGCCTATCGTTGGAGGCGCGAGGGGCAACTGCTGGTCATTCCTCTCGAGAACGGGCGTACTCCGATACGCCTGGTTCAGGTCGACGCCCGAGACGGCCGGATTGCCGAATTGACCCTGGCCGACGGTGCCATCCCGGCCATCTCCGACAACACCTGGGACGTCTCCCCGGATGGGCGTTGGCTCGTCTACCAGTCCGGAACCGATGGGAATCTGTGGCTCCTCCGCCTGCCGGGCGGCACCGAGAGCCCATGATATAATCACGCCGCTGACCGCAGCTGGTCGGCACATCCCGGAGAGGTAGCGTAGTCTGGCCTAACGCGCGCGCCTGGAGAGCGCGTGAGCCGCAAGGCTCCGTGGGTTCGAATCCCACCCTCTCCGCCTGAAGACACCGCCGGCGCGGTGTCGATTTGTGTCGGGGACTGCGTTGACACCCCCAGTGTGGCGCGTTATCCTCTGTGCGCCGTCCGGGCCGGTCCGGCGCGGCGGAGCGCTCCGAACCCCGTCAGGTCCGAAAGGAAGCAGCGGTAAGGGGCTGTCTCCGGGCGCCGCCGGGTGCCGGCCCGGACCGGCATGATTTGCTGGCATGATCGCCAGACTTCCCTGCTATTCGCCGCATCCTTTCACCCGTTTATCGGACCAACAGTGCGCTGACCCCTGTCTGGTATACTCCCGCGCAATATGGCTTCACCCACCCTCAAAGAGCGGCTTTCAAGCCCCTGGGTGCCGCGGGCAGCGGCGGCGGCGGGCCTGGCCGGGTTGACCTTCATTTACCTCGCCACCCAGCGTAGTTTCTCGGTCAAGATCGGCGGCCAAGACTCGCAGCATGTTACCCATGCCATCAATGTGGCAGGGGCCCTTCAAGATGTCGGCGTGTCCGTCGGCGAAGGCGACGTCGTCATACCGGACCCTGCCACGGCTTTGCGGCCGGGCATGACGATCGAAGTGCGACGCGCATATCCCGTTCAGGTGTCCTTCAAGGGCCGATGGCAAACGCTGCGGGCCACATCCCGGATCCCCGAGAACATCTTGGCAATGGCCGGGATTCGGGTGTATCCGGGCGACCGCATCCTGGCAGACGGGCTTCCGGTTGGCGATCCCAAAGCCGCGCTGGCAGCTCCGCCGACGCGGCTCGAGTGGTCCCCTGGGGTCAATCTGACCATCAACACCGCGGCCGGAGATATCCACTTGCGAACCTCGGCCAGCACCGTAGGTGGCGCGCTCGAGGACGCCGGCATCAAAACCTACCAGGCTGACTTGATTTCGCCGAGCCCGTCAACACCGATTGCCGGGCCGATGACGGTGGCTTTTCACCCCTCGCACGAGCTTGAGATTGCCGTGGATGGCAAGACGATCCATGCGCGTACTTCAGCGGACACTGTAGGGGAGGCGCTGGACCAGGCCGGTGTCTCTTTGGTGGGTTTAGATTTCTCCCGGCCTGCTTTCGACCAGCTTCTGCCATCCAACGCAAAGATCAGCGTTGTGCGTGTGTCCGAGCAAGTGAAGGTCGAGTTGACCCCGGTTCCATTTGAAACCCAGTATCAACCGCTGAGCGATGTGGAGATTGATCAGCAGCAGCTGATCAAGGCTGGGTCCTATGGTGTACAAGCCCACCAGGTCCGGGTGCGTTTTGAGAATGGAGAAGAAACGAGCCGCATCGAGGAGGGCTCGTGGCTCGCCAAGGCCCCCGACCCAAGAACCGTGGGCTATGGTACCAACATCGTCATCCGAACAGTCTCAACTGACGATGGCAGGATCGAGTACTGGCGGGCCGTGAAGATGTGGGCTACCTCCTATTCGGCATCCAGGGCAGGAGTTTCGCCGGACGCCCCCAACTTCGGCATCACGGCGTCCGGACAGCCGTTGACCAAAGGCTTGGTGGCCATCGATCGCCGCTACATCCCGTTTGGAACGCGAATGTACGTCCCAGGCTATGGCTTTGCCCTGGCGGCTGACACCGGCGGCGGTGTGAAGGGACGTTGGATCGACCTCGGCTACGACGATGACAACTACGTCGCGTGGCACCAATACGTGACGGTCTACTTCCTGACGCCCGCCCCACCCGAAGGCAGCATCGTATGGATCTTCCCTTGACCGGGGCTGAACTCAGATCGGCAGCCGAATGGCGCGCCCTGGTCCGGCGCCACGGCGTCCGCCCGGACAAGCGGCTGGGCCAAAACTTTCTGTTTGAACCAACCACCCTGCGCAAGATCGTGGCGGCTGCCGGATTGACGCCACACGAGACCGTGCTTGAGATCGGGGCCGGCGTGGGTTCGTTAACCTGCGCTCTGGCGCAGGGCGCGGGGAGTGTGATCGCCGTGGAATTCGACACTCGACTCCAGGCGGCCCTGGCGGATGCCGTGCAGGCACATGAAAACGTGCGCGTGGTGGCTGGCGATGTGCTCGCATTGGATCTGGAGGCGCAGATCGGTGGACAGCAATACGCCGTGGTGGGCAATATTCCCTACAACATCACATCGGCTGTGATCAGAAAGCTGATGGAGGCCCGCCAACCAGCCCGAACGGTGGTTCTGACCATTCAGGATGAGGTCGCTCGAAGGATTACAAGTGGCCCTGGAGAAATGAGCCTGCTCGCCCTGAGTGTCCAGCTCTACGGGGAACCCCGGATTGTGCTCCAGGTGGGGCGGGGCCAGTTTTGGCCCGCTCCAGACGTGGACTCCGCGGTCATTCGCATAGACATGAGGGCGGTGGGGCGACGGCCCGCTAAGCAAGTCGAGCGCATCTTCACGCTGGCGCGGGCAGGCTTTGGTCAGCGACGGAAACAAATGAAGAATGCCCTTGCTATCGGCTTGTCGCTGCCTTCGGGCGTGGCCGTCGGATGGCTCGAGCGAGCCGGCATTGAGCCGAAGAGACGCGCACAAAGCCTCAGCCTGGAAGAGTGGGAGCGTCTGGCGGACGCGGTAGGGAATGGGATATCTGCGGGTCGAGAGGGTTGAGCCCGGCCGGCCAAATTGTCTTGGTCAGTTGTCTTGGCGCTGATCGGGCCTCATGGAGCCGTATTTGAATAGAAGCTGCCAGACGCGGAATGCGGCTTCAACCTGAATGCGAAAGGACATCTTGGATTGGCCGATGCGCCGGTCCTCGAAGTAGATGGGTCTCTCCACCAGCCTGTAACCCAACTTGTAAGCCAGGTAGGCCAACTCCACCTGAAAGACGTACCCATTCGAGCGCACACTCTCCAACGGCATCTCGCGCAGGGTTTGGCTGCGCCAGACGCGGAAGCCTCCCGTGGTGTCGTGGATGGGCAGCCCAAGGATAGTCCTGGCATATCCGTTGCCAAACCAGGAGAGGAGGACGCGTCCGATCCCCCAGCGTTCGTCCAACCGACCTCCGGCCACGTAGCGCGAACCCAGCACCACGTCGGCATCGGCCAGCACTTCAAGGAACCCGGGCAAGTATTCGGGCGAATGCGAAAAATCGGCGTCCATCTGGGCAATCGCCGTTGCGCCGTCGGCTAGGGCGACCTTAAATCCCTCCATATATGCGCTCCCCAGTCCCAGTTTCCTTTCTCGGTGGATGACGGACATTCGATCTGGGTGCTGAGCGCACAGGGAATCTGCGACGGCTCCCGTGCCGTCCGGTGAAGCGTCGTCCACCACGAGCAGCTTTAGCCCGTCGATGGGCAGCGCCCAGAGTTGGGCGGCCAAGGCAGGCAAGTTTTCGGATTCGTTGTAGGTGGGCATCACGATGGTGAGGGTGGACATATCAGGTCAAGGCGGGGGGGCGGCGCAGTTCGACCAGGCATCGGTCGGGTTGGCGCAGCCAGCGGGTCACGGAAGCCTACAGGGGTTGTCTGCTGATACGGAATTGGCAGGCATTGTCCCCCATCGCGCGACAATGCGTCTCGACGATCTCAAATGTCCTGCCACCGGTGAGCCATCGGAGGCATTCTTCCAGCCACCCGGCCATCGCGTGGCAGCTTGCCTCGGACGCTTTCTGGCCCCAGCAGACTGGGCACCGCTCGACGACCACGGTGAAGTGGTCGCTCTCGGACTGCACGTTTGTCTTCTGATCGCTCATCGCATCCAGGGCAGCGGCGACCATCGGCAGCCCCTTCTCCAGGGCCGTCTCGACGCCAGGTTGGCTCTCGGCGAACTCAGCCAATCCGGAAAACGCCTCCAACTCGTTCAGCAGACCAGCAATGCTTACCCAGGCCGAGCGGCGAGCAAGTCCTCGGCCCCCCCGCGGGCCATACATGATCAACAGGGTGGCGTTGATGGCAGAAAAAGCGCTGAAATCTACCGACCGCTCGAGGTCGTCGGCTGGGTAGCTGCCGACCCAATCATGCAGGCCGGCGAGGTTGAGCACCGCGCTTACCCCGTTATGGCCCATCACATCTTCCATGGCCATAAGAAAATCGCGAACGACCTTATTCGGGTAGAAGTACCCGCTGGCCGATGCTGAGAGAACTCTGGGGTCATCCGACCTGATCAGAGCTGTTTCTCCAGGTCCTCGGCGGCGCGTCGCATGTCGAGGAACAGAAGGCCGAGCTTGGCCTGCTCGCGGGCCAGGACGGTCAGGACGGCTTCGTTGCCGACCGACGTCAGAATGACATACCCCGATTCCCCCTTGATGTACACCTGCTCCAAACCACCCCGTCCGAGCTCGCCGGCGATGCGTTCGCCCAATGAAAGCATGGCGGCCGACATGGCCGACACCCGGTCCTCTTCGACGTCGCCGGGCAAGGCCGAGGCCATGGTCAATCCGTCGACGCTTACGACTGCCGACGCTTCGACATCCGGTGAAGAAGCCTGGAGGTCGCGGAGACGCTCCACCATCAGCTCGGTTCGTGATTTGGTCAAGTCGCGCTCCAGTTGGTGAGCCAGCAGAGTCGGTGCTTTAGCGAGCGGCGGTAATGTAGCATACCGCCGAATCCACGTCAAGATGACCATGGATGGACTGCTCTGATCGTGTACCCTGGCTGGTCAAAGTGTTCGCCCAATCGCCCCCGCCGTCAATCGGTCGAGACTGGCGCCAGTCCGTCATCCTTGCCTCCGGACGAGGAGCTGCGAGCCAGGCGCCTCGCGATGAGCGGCAGGCCGCCGAAGGCGAGCAGACTAAGGAGGCCGAGCATGATTGCCCCTGCGACATTCAAGAGGTTTTCCAGAGGTGGGGTGATCGACGACAAGCCGATGTCACTGCCGAGCTGGGCCACGCCCAGGCCCACGGCGCTTAGATTCCACAAGCCGTGCAGGCCAATGGCGGTTCCGTACGCCAGCGGCAGCCGGAAGAACCGGCGTCTCACGACGGCCTCGGCGAGGCCCCAGGCGGTGATGCCTGCGGCCAGGGCATGCATCATTGAAGCCCCACCCCTGATGAAGGCGGTCGAGAACCAGGTCAAATCGGGCTGGGTGAGAAACATGCCTTCTACCAGTGCAAATCCCAAGCCCCCCAATGCCCCGCCAATGAAGGCTTGCGACGGGCTGGGAGAACGCGCTAGGACGGGCCATACGGCGATCGATTTGAGCCCCTCTTCAACCATGGGGATTAAGAGCGAGACGAACAGGACCCCGAGTGCGATCACCCAAGGTTGGGCCACGGCTTGTGTGATGACCTCGGGGGGAGGTTGGCTGAACAGGCGTCCTGGTGGACCCTGAAGCTGCTGGAGCAGCTGCTGGCCGCCCGGGCTCAGCACGAGCCCGCCTACAAGAACAAAGAGCCCCGCCACCAACAGGATCAGCTCGACCACGAAGGCAAGCGCGGGAATCAACCACAGGCCAAACAAGAAATGGCCCCAGGCGCGCACGGCTGACATGGCGCGTCCCGACAGTTGAATCAACGCAGCCATGGCGAGAATCGGTCCGCCAAGTGCCATGACCTGGGCGAACGTGCCCAGGAGAGGCGGGCCCACCTGCCTTTCGAAGATCAGATATCCGAGCGCCAAACCAAGCGGGTAGATGGCGAAGGCCGCGATCCACAGCCGGTTCGGCGTCCTAATCCCATCTTCCCGTTTGAACCAAATGATGCTTATCCCCAAGACAACGGCGGGCAGCCCCGCCACACCAACCACGGTTAGGGCCAGGCTGGTCCACAGGCCGAAGAAGCCGGCCTGTGGGTCGCCCTTCAGATAATCGGCGATCGCCAGGATGCCGAAGACCAACGCCAGGATGGTGCTGAGCGAAAACCCCAGGACGGCGTAGATCGTGACGGCAGCGGTCTGCCAGGAGGGGCGTGCTTGGGCGGTCATCGAACCTCAATCTCGACAGACCGTATGGTTAATTCAGGTTCGCTCAGAAGGTCGTCCAGAGGGTTTCTCCCGGAGAGGCTCGCCAGAATATCTAGGCCCTGGGTGATCCTGCCCATGACAGTGTGCGTCTCATCATACTCCGGTAGGGGGACAAGACCCACGAAGAAACGCGCCCCATTGACTTCAGGACCGGTCGGTATCACGCCCACCATCCCGACTCGATCAAATGAGCGCGTGCTAACAGTTTCCAGAGGATAATGGTAGCCGGCATCTCCCACCCCCGTCCAGCTGGGGTCTCCCAGGGCAACCCATTGGCCGGGAACGACCTGGTACGCGCCGGCGTCAACATACCAGCCCTGCTGGGCCAGATGGACAAAACTGTTGACCGCCAAAGGCGCCGTGTCTGCGTAGAGCTGCATCTGGATCTCGCCCAGGTTAGTCTCAAGCCTCGCCAGATAATCCCGACCCGGTTGAAGGTCCATTTGGGGATACTCTCCGGTCTGTTGAGTGGAGAGGATTCCCAGCCTAACAGCTGCCTCGAGCTGGGCCTCGTCGCTTACCAAGAGGAAGGGACGTCCGTTGAGCAACACGAAAGGCGCACCAGGGATTCCGCTCGCCTGGGACTCGGCATAGCGTTCTGCAATCCCAGCGGCGAGGGTGGGGTCGTCGAGGGTCTTACCCAGGGAAACTGGGTTCAAGCCCAAAGATTCGGCTGCCTGTTCCGCCCAAATCAAGAAGGCGTCCGGCTCAAGGGTTCGCCACTCAGAGAAACGTTCAACCAGGAGGTCGTGCATCGGCCAGAATGACCCCTGGCGCCCGGCGGCTTCGGCGATTTCGGCAGCCAGATTGGCCTTGTCTTCGACGTTTGAAAGGGGAAAGGGCCGGTAGATTTGAAGAACCTGGCCAGGATGGCGCACAAAGACATGATCCATGGCCAACGCGGCGGCATTGCACGGGGCGCATTGAAAGTCCATATAGGCTAATAGGGTTACTGGGGCGGACGACGGGCCGCGTTGCCAGTCCCGATCCGACGGGGTGGGCACGGGGGCGAGGCTCGGCGTGGGAGTCGTCAGCGGCCGGGCAGGTGAGCTGCCGAGAGCGCCTGTCGATGTGGGGCCCAGTGCGGGCGCGGTCCGGCGAAGCAGGGCCGCGGTCGGTGCGGGAGGTGGGTTGCTGAGGCAGGCGGAGAGGACCAGGGCCGTCGCCAGCCAGCAGAGGGGACCGATCTGCCTGGCCTGCCTCATCCGCGGCTGTCGTGTTCGTGGGGGAGGTTCACAGGGCGCTGACCGTTGGCGGAATCGTTCTCGCCATCATCGTTCGACTGACCTAACCACCGATTGGCGCCATCCGTGCTCCTATCTAGCATCGCCATTCGCCCCAGATTGAAGGGCACAACGCATTCTAGCAGGATTTGCCCCGGACGCCTGCGTTCCGATTGAGGGGCGTGGCGCGATGGGTTATCCTTAGATCTCCAGAGGGAGTGGTTGGGTCCCGGTGGGCTCCCCGGTCTTCAAAATCGGTGGCGGGCCGCTCAGCGGTCCGCGGTGGGTTCGACTCCCATCCACTCCCGCCTCTCTCTAACGGTCAGAACAGGTGATGAATGGACAACTCGTTGGTTGGTGTCGATCCACTGAGCGACCTCCGCTCCCAGGTAGAGCAAGTGATGCAGATTGATGATGTGACCCGAGGCGATCGGAAGCGTGGCTTCTCGGTCCGATTTCGGGGCCGGTTGATCGGGTCCGCGGAGGAGGCCTTCGACCGCCTTGAGCCGGCTTTTCAGCGGCTGGACATGACGTTGCTCTTTCGAGAAGAATCAAAACAGCATGTGATCCTTGGGGT